>JGI10216J12902_103407442_pt1 | contig 14577 bp, 11 predicted proteins | sample KanNatreferecore_FD_12902 | JGI IMG/M metagenome (IMG submission 12902)
ACCCGGAGATGGCGGCGACCGTGCTCCGCCGCACGAAGGGCCAGGCCGACGGAGACCCGGAGTTCTGGAGCGCGGGCGCGCTCATCTCGCAAAGCCTCGGGCAGGCGCTGGAGGCGGAGTTCGCGCGAGGGCGCGCCGCCGCCGCACGGGGCGATGCGCTGGGGGCAGAAAGGATCCTCCTGGGCGCGGCGAAACGCGCGAAGCCGGGCGATCCCCTGGGGCGCGCATTGTGGGCGACCCTCGTCCGCAGCGCGGAAGAGCGCCTCGACTCTCGCGCGGCGCTGCGGTATGCGCGGGAGGCGGGGACGCTCTGGCCGAAGGACCCTTACTTCCTGCGAAGGTCCGCAGAGCTCTACCTTGAGAACAACCGGCTGGAAGACGCGGCGGCCGCCCTGAAGCGGCTGGAGAAGATTGCACCCCCTGAAGACGCGGCGGAGCTTGCGGACCTCAAAGCGCGGCTGGCGCTGGAGGGCGGGCGCGCGGCGGAGCTGGAGGAGGCGGCGCAGCGCGGGATCTTGCTGAACCCCCGGGACGCCAATCCCTACCTCCTCCTGGCGGAGTTCCGCTCCCAACGCGGCGAGGCGGCTCGCGCGCGCGAACTCTACGAGCAGGCGGCGGCGGCGGACCCGGAAAACGCGGAGGCCCATGCGGCGCTCGGGTCGCTGTTGGCGGAGGCGAAGGAGTACGACCGCGCGGTCCCGGAGCTGCGGCGGGCGCTGGATCTGGATGCGTCCGTGCTGGACGGAGCACCGGACGTGCTGCTCTCGCAGATCTTCCGGCGGCAGGGACGAGAGCCGGAGGCGGCGATGCACGAGCGCCGGTTCCGCCGCCTGAGAGCGCTGAAGAGCGCCTGGGCGGATCTGCTCCGGATCTCGCAGCGGAAGAGCACCGCAGCGGATTACTGCAATCTCGGAAGAGCGGCGCTGGAGCGGAGGTCCAACACGATCGCGCTCTGGGCTTACACCTGCGCGTCCCGGCTGGCGCCGCAGGACCCGGAGGGGTGGAAGGGTCTCGCCGCCGCGCACAAGCGGCTGGGACGGTTCGAGGAGGTGCTCCCGGTGATGCGGCGCGCTTATCTGCTTGAGCGGAAGCGGAGCTCTCGTGCGGGGACGAATGGGGGAATGGGAGAGTGGGGGAGTGGGGGACTCCCGGCGGCGAGTGGGGGAATGGGGGAATGGGGGAATGGGAGAGCCCGGGCGGGATCTCAATGGTGAGGGCGTGTCGGTGCTGGCAAGTGGGGGTGGTGGTCTCAGTCGTGGCCTCGGCGGGATGCCGGCCGCCGAAGGGTAAGCCCGCCGCGCCGGCTTCTGCGGGGGTGATCCGGCTGGTGGACGGGGCGCAGGCGGCGGGGATCCGGTGGTCGATGGACCCCTGCCGCAGTGGCCGCAAGTACCTGCCGGAGACGAACTCCGGTGGAGGCGGGTTCATCGATTACAACCAGGACGGCAGGCTGGACGTCCTCCTGATCAACGGCTCGCCGCTGCCGGGATACAAGGGAGCGGCTCCCCACCACGCGCTCTACCGGAACAATGGCGACGGCACGTTCACGGACGTGGCTAGCGCGTCGGGGCTTCCGGTCGGCTCCAAAGAGTACCTGATGGGTGCTTCCGCCGGCGACTTCGACAACGACGGTTGGCCGGACCTCTACTTCACGGCGGTCGGCAAGGACCGGCTGTTCCGCAACGAGCGCGGGCGCTTCGTGGACGTGACACAGCCGGCGGGACTGGGCGATCCACTGTGGGCGTCGTCCGCCGCCTGGCTGGACTACGACCACGACGGGAATCTGGACCTCTTCGTCGCGAACTACGTGGAGTGGAGCACGGAGACGGATCGGCCGTGCGGGACCGACAAGGAGCCCCAGTATTGCCCGCCGTACCAGTACCGCGGGGCCCCTCCCACGCTTTACCGGAACCGGGGGAACGGTACGTTCGAGGATGTCTCCGCGAAGTCCGGCGTGCGAGGGAACCCCAGCAAGACGCTCTCCGCGACGCCGTGCGACGCGAACGGGGACGGCTGGACCGACCTCTTCCTCGCGAACGACACCGACCCGGACGTCCTCCTGATCAACCGGGGAGACGGCACGTTCTCAGACGAGTCCGTGCCGATGGGGGTCGCGGTGGGCTCGGACGGCCGCGCCACCGGCAGCATGGGGGTGGACATCGCCACCCCGTTCAACGACGGCCGGGTCACCATCGCGGTGGGGAACTTCATCGGGCAGGGGATGAGCTTTTTCACCCGCCTTCCGGGCGAAAGCGGCGGGCTTGCGCTCTATGAGAACCTGAAGCGGGAGGCCGGGCTGGCCGATCCGACGCTGCCGATGTCCACGTTCGGGCTCGTCTTCAGCGACCTCGACCTGGACGGCGGGCTCGACATCGCCGCGTTGAACGGCAACCTGGATGAGAACCTGGCCGTGGGCCAGCGGCGGGAGTCCTACCGCCAGCTCCCGCTCATCCTGCGGAGCCGCGGCGACCGGACGTTTGCGGACGTCGCCGCCGGGGCCGGGCTCACCGAGCCGCTCCTCGGCCGTGGGCTGGCGGTCGGCGACTACGACGACGACGGCCGGCAGGACCTGCTGGCGTTTCAGAACGAAGGACCGCCGCGCCTCTGGCACAACGAGTCGACCGGCGGCGGCGCCTGGCTGGGAGTGCGCCTGGAAGGCACCCGCAGCCCCCGCGACGGCACCGGGGCCGTGGTGACGCTGTCCGGTAAGGGTTGGGAGCAGAGCCGCGTGGCAACGACCTCCCGCAGCTACCTGGCCACCAACGACCCGCGGGTGCACTTCGGCCTGGGAGCTGTGAAGCCGGAGCGGCTGGTGATCCGCTGGTCCAGCGGGACGGTGGACACGATTCCCGATCCGCCGGTGAATGGTTACCTTCGGATCGTCGAGGGGAAGGGCGTAGCACGCCCCTAGGATTTGTTCGCCCTGTCGGCCCCTCGCCGCGCACCCGCGCGCGATGGGTCACTGCTTGGTGGCTCCTCCGGGCCCGGACCGCAAGTACAACTGGGTAAGGCAGATAGCGATATACGCCGAACACAGTCGAACCGGGACTCCGAGGAGGACCTCGAGTACGCGGCTTGCGGGCGCGAATTCTATCGCGAGTCCAGTGAGCACACCCCCAAGCACCAGCAAGAGACCGAGCCGGACGGCGGGCTGAAACAGGCGCCACCACCGCCCCTTCACGAAACGCTCGCTCTCCACCAGAGCCGCCTGGCCCGAGATGCCGCGGATGACGACGATCTGAGTGGCGAAGAGCCAGTTCACGGCCGCGATGACGCCCGGGATGATCAGGAGTAGAAGGCGGAGCGTCACTCCGATGTTGTACAGGAAGCTGGTCCACAGCCCCGGGCCGTAGCAGGCGAAGGCGCGCTTGAGGGCTGCGCCGAGAGGGATGCGGGTCCCATCGTTTCCCGCGAATGCTACCTGAATGAGCGCCAGCTCGGCTATTGTTCCGAACCAGAACTCCAGGCCTCGGTCGATCCTGAAGTATACGATGAAGTCGTTTCCAGGCACAAACGATAGCGCCACATCCATCGGTACGTAAACGATCAGGGTGATCGCGAGAATCGTCAGGTAGTTGTTCCGGTTCACCTTCCAGGCGGCGACGAGGACCTCGCGAAGCGGAGGGACCGCCATCGGATCGGAGGACGCCGCCGGGCTGCCGGCCCACCGATCGCCGCCGGCGACCATTTCGGCGACCTTCTGGTGCCGGCACTCCCCGCAGTAACGCGTGCCCAGCAGCTCGACCCAACACTGGTCGCAAAGCGGCTTTCCGCACCCGCTGCAGGTCGCCGTGGCCTCCGCGGCTCCGTGATAGAAGCAGTTCTCCATCCGGGCTCCTGCGTCGAAGGCCGTTCGCGCCGTCCTGCCCACCACTCCCCAGTATCTACAGGTCAGTTACTGCCGGAACCGTGGCAAGGTCCTTCCCTCGCCGATCAAGCCCCTGTTGCTTCGCAAGCGCCGCCTGAACGCCCGAGCGCCGGAACACCGGAAGGCCGCCCCCCTTGTGGTACAATGCCTTACCCGGGTCGGCGGCGCCCGGGCCGGAGAGGGAGGATGCGGCGATGAGTCAGGCGCAGGTGGGTTTGATCGGGCTGGCGGTGATGGGCGAGAACCTGGCCCTGAACATCGAGGAGGAGGGCTTCCCGATCGCGGTGTTCAACCGCACCGTCTCCAAAGTCGACCAGTTCCTGGCGGATAACCCGGGGAAGGAGCTGGTCGGCACGCACAGCATCGAGGAGTTCGTCCAGGCCATCGAGCGCCCGCGGCGCATCATCGTGATGGTGAAAGCCGGCCAGCCGGTGGACGACCAGATGGCGCGGCTGAAGCCGCTGCTCGATCCAGGCGACATGGTGATCGACGCCGGCAACTCCTGGTTCCTGGACACGGAGCGCCGGGCGAAGGAGTACGCCGACGCGGGCCTGCAGTTCGTCGGGATGGGCGTCTCCGGCGGGGAGGAGGGCGCCCGCCACGGGCCGAGCATCATGCCGGGCGGCCCGCGGGAGGCGTGGGAAGCGCTCAAGCCGATCCTCACGAAGATCGCGGCGCAGGTGGACGACGGTCCGTGCGTGGCGCATATGGGTCCCGGCGGCGCCGGACACTACGTGAAGATGGTCCATAACGGCATCGAGTACGCGGACATGCAGTTCATCGCCGAGGCGTACGACATCCTGGCGCGTATCGGCGGGCTCTCCGCGGCGGAGCTGCACGAGGTCTTCACCGAGTGGAACAACGGGGAGCTCCAGAGCTTCCTTATCGAGATCACGAGCGAGATCTTCGCGCGGCAGGACCCGGATACGGGGAAGCCGCTGGTCGACCTGATCCTGGACACGGCCGGCCAGAAGGGGACCGGCAAGTGGACCAGCCAGAACGCCTTCGACCTGGGCGCCGCTATCCCCTCGATCAACGCCGCCGTCGAGGCGCGCATCCTCTCCTCGTTCAAGGCAGAGCGCGTGGCGGCGAGCCGGGTGCTGCCGGGCCCCGACCCGGCCCGCTCGGGAGCGGATCGCAATAAGCTGGTCGGGCAGGTGCGGGACGCGCTGTATGCGGCGAAGATCTGCTCCTACGCGCAGGGAATGGCGCTGCTGCGCACGGCCAGCGAGGAGTACAAGTACGACCTCGACCTGGCAGAGATCGCGCGCATCTGGAAGGGCGGCTGCATCATCCGCGCGCAGCTCCTCGACAAGATCAGCCGCGCCTACCGCCGCAACCCCGCCCTGGCGAACCTGATGGTCGACGAGGAGTTCCGCACGGACATCGCGGACCGGCAGGGCGCCTGGAGGGACGTGGTGGCGCTGGCGGTGCGCTTCGGCGTTCCCGTCCTGGGCTTCGCCAGCGCCCTCGGCTACTACGACATGTACCGCACCGGGCGGCTGCCCGCGAACCTGATCCAGGCGCAGCGCGACTACTTCGGAGCCCACACCTACCAGCGAACGGATAAGGAAGGCACGTTCCATACGGAATGGGCTCAATGATCGGCATTGGAATCATTGGCGCCGGCCGCATCTGCGGGGCGCACGCGACGGCAGTACTGGCCCTGCCGGAGACGCGGCTGGCGGCGATCGCGGAGGTGGACGAGGGGCGGCTCGGCCAGGCGGTCCAGACGTACGGCTGCAAGGGGTGCGCGGACTACCGGGAGATGCTCCAGGACCCCGGCGTCGAGGCGGTGATCATCGGGCTGCCGCACTGGCTGCACCGGGAGGTTACCGTCGACTGCCTCAATGCGGGGAAGCACGTCCTGCTGGAAAAGCCGATGGCAATGACCGTCGCGGAGTGCGACGAGATGCTGGCCGCCGCGAAAACCGCCGGGAAGAAGCTGATGGTGGCGCACAGCCAGCACTTCTTCCCCGTGAACATCGCGGCGCGCGAGTTCATCCGGCAGGGCGGCATCGGGCACGTGGTGATCGCCACGGATACCTGGTACAAGCCGTTCCACGACGGGGCGCGGCCGGCGTGGTTCCTGGAGGACGCCAAGGGCGGCGGGATGTGGTCGATGAACGGCTCGCACATGATCGACCGCCTCTGCTTCTTCCTCGACTCCCACGTAGTGGCGGTGAAGGCGCGGGTGGGCAACCCGATCTTCGGGCTCTCGACCGACATGGGAGTGGCGCTGCTGGAGTTTGCGAACGGCGTCCACGCCACGATCATGCACGCGGGGTACCGGGACGGCGTGAACCGCTTCGAAGCGGAGTTCACGGGCACGGAAGGCCAACTGCGGCTGAGCGGGGACCGCGGCGGCGGCTCCGGGTTTCTGCGGAGCCGCGACGGGAAGTGGGAGGAGGTCCCGGTGCCGCCCGCGGACCTCCCGCTCCGGCCTGGAGTGGAGGTGCGCAACCCCGTTTTCGCCGCGGAGGTCCGGGAGTTCGCGCTTTCCGTCCTCGAGGACCGGGAGCCGGCCGTGACCGGCGAGTACGGTCGGGAGATCGTCGCCGCGTTGACGGCTTGCGAGGACAGCAGCCGGACCGGGCGTGAGGTGCGGCTCGATTAGCCGCCGCGGCTGACGACCATTGCGATCCAGAACGCCGCCTGCACCGCCGCGACCACGAGCGCCAGCCCGGAGAAGACCAGCCCGGTGACCGTGAGCCCGCGGTTCGGGAGGTCCGGCCGCTCCCGGTGCTCTTTCAGGGCCTTCACGCCCGTGGCGATGCCGCCGATGGCCATCGGGGCCCCGATGAAGACGCAGAAGCAGATCAGCGACGAGATAAACCCGCCCAGGCCCAGGCCCAGCGTTACCCCGGGAAGCGTGAACTGGCGCCGCGCGAAGGTGAACGCGCCGCGGTTGTAGAGCAGGTCGAAGCAGCGTGGGCAGTAAGTGCGTCCCTCGACGGGCGTGGCGCACAGGCCGCACATGAAGTCGCCGCACCGCTCGCAGACGGCGACGGCGGCGTTGACCGGATGGTAGGCGCAGGGGGCGGCGAGGGGGGCCTGCGCGTAGGGCGCAGCCGGTGTTGGGGTGTTGGGGTACGGGGGTGTTGGGGTGTTGGGGTGTTGAGGTGTTGGGGATGCCCAAGCGGCAGCGCCGCCGGAGGGGGCGGACGCGCTCTCGGCAGGTGCGCCTAGCGGGAAGGTTCCCAGGCCCGGCGTAGGCGGCGGCGCATACCCGGGGGTGTAACCGGGCGGCGGGTACTCGAGCGGCGGCGGGAACCCGGGCGCCGCTGCCGGCTCCGGCTCTGCGGGAGGAGCGTCCGCGGCGACCTCGAAGCGGGTCTGGCACCGCTGGCACTCGTATCTTCCCGGAAACGGCACCTCCATCGAAGCGCCGCAGTTAGGACAGATCGCCTGCATTCCCCTCAGTCCCCCACCCTAACACCCTAACACCCCAACACCTCAACACCCCAAACACCTCACCACCTCCAAGACCTCAACCTCTCACCCGGTCCGCTGCAGCCAGAGCGACGCGACCAGCGCGATCATCCACGCGGCGAGGGTGCCGCCGGAGACGACCATGCCCGCCAGCGCGATCCAGCGGCCGCTCCACTGCGGCTGTTCCCGCATCTCTCGCAGCACCTTGTATCCGACGTAGAGCCCGATAAGGCTGGTGATCGGCGTCAGGGCGCAGGTGGCGTAGCCGACGACCGGGACCACCAGGCTGAGCAGCGCCTGTGGGTGGTGCCGCCGGGGCTGGAGCAGGTTCTGGACCGACTCCTGCTTGCAGCCCGTGCAGACGCGCTGGCCCAGGATGGCGACGACGCACCGCTCACAGAAGGGGCGGCCGCAGCGGTCGCACGTGAGCTCCGCTTCTATGTCGGGATGATGAAGGCAGGTCGGCACTACGCGAAAGGATGAAGGCGGCAGGCGGAAGGATGAGGGATGAAGGATGAAGGCGGAAGGATGAAGGCGGAATCACCATGGAGACGGCTGCGAAGTCACGACCAGCCAGGCGACGCGGGCGACGCCGTTGACGACGAAGAGCACGGCGAAGCCGGCCGCGAAGTAGTTCCACAAGGGTCCGCGCTTTTCCGTCCAGGCCGCGATCCTGTCGCGCACGCGTGCAGGAGCCGGGAGGAGCAAGGCCACGGCCGCCACCGCGGGGAAGAGGATCACCCCGGCGGGATGGTAGAACCCTGCGCGGCCCACGTCCCCGTGCGCCATGCCGACGAAGCTCCGCGTGAGACCGCACGCCAGGCACGGTAGGTGCGTCATCAGCTTGAACTGGCACAGCGGCAGCCCGAAGCCCTGCGGAGGGAGCACGCAGGCGGCGACCAGCACCATCAAGCAGGCCGCGGAGACCCAGCGGTTCCGAAAGCAGTAGGCAAGGAGCGACGCCATCTTTCCGGCTTCATCCTTCCGCCTTCATCCTTCCGCCTTGGATTACGCCACGATCTCCTTGATCACGCGACCGCCGAAGTCCGTGAGGCGCTCCTGGCGGCCGTTGTGGAGCACCGTCAGGCGCATGTGGTCGAGGCCGAGCAGGTGCAGGATGGTGGCGTGGAAGTCCCGCGGGTGGATGGGGTCCTGCACCGCGCGGTAGCCGATCTCGTCCGTCGCGCCGTACACCATGCCCGGCTTCACGCCGCCCCCGGCCATCCACATGGTGAAACCGTAGGGGTTGTGGTCGCGGCCCTTGCCGTTCTGCGAGACGGGGGTGCGCCCGAACTCGCTGCCCCAGATCACGAGGGTGTCGTCGAGCATCCCGCGCCGCTTGAGGTCCTTGAGCAGGGCGGCCACCGGCTTATCCGTCCAGCGGCACATCTTCTCGTGGTTTTCCACGATGTTGTCGTGCGCGTCCCACTGCACGCTGACGGGGCCGCCGCCGGAGTAGAGCTGCACGAAGCGGACGCCGCGCTCCACGAGGCGGCGCGCGAGGAGGCAGCGGGTCCCGAACTCGTTGGTGAGCGGGTCATCGAGGCCGTAGAGCTCCTTCGTCTCTTGAGGCTCGCGGGAGAGGTCTACCGCCTCCGGAGCGTGCTGCTGCATCCGGAACGCCAGCTCATATGAGGCGATCCTCGCGGACAGCTCGGTGCCGTCCGGCGTGAGCGTCATCTCGTTCAGCTCGCGGACGTGGTCGAGCATCCGCCGCTGCTGCTCCCGGCCGCGCTCGGCGGGGGGCGCCAGGTGCAGGATGGGGGTGGAACCGCCGCGCAGCATGGTCCCCTGGTGCACCGCGGGCAGGTAACCCGCGCCCCACATAGGTGCGCCGCCCTCGGGGAGACCCTCCGGCTGGGCGAGGACGCAGTAGCCGGGCAGGTTCGCGCTCTCGCTGCCCAGCGCGTAGGTAACCCAGCTTCCCAGGGACGGGTGCCCCGCGGTGGTGCGGCCGGTGGTGAGCTGGTACATCGCCGGCGCGTGGACGAAGCTCTCGCTGATACACGACCGGAGGACGCAGAGGTCGTCCGCGCACGAGGCGATGTGGGGGAACAAGTCGGAGACTTCGAGGCCGGACTGACCGTGCTTCTTGAACTTCCAGGCGCTTCGAAGAATGGGCGTGCCCGGCTTCAGGAACTGGCTCTTGATCTCCCCGAAGCTCGAAGGGAGCTGCTGGCCGTGCATCCGGTCCAGCTCCGGCTTCGGGTCGAACGTCTCCATGTGGCTGGGGCCGCCCACCATGAAGAGGAAGATCACGGACTTCGCGCGGGGCCTGAACTCGGGTTCACGGACCGCCAGCGGGTTGAGGGTTGGGCGTTGGGCGTTGGGCGTTGGGGAAGCCAGGACGCCGTCCTGCGACAGCAGCGAGGACAGCGCGAGGGCGCCGAAGCCTCCGCCGGCGCGGAAGAGGAGGTCGCGACGGCTGCAGGCGCAGGGAAGATGTGACTTTCTTGGCATTACTTTACGTAAGCGAATTCGTTCAGGTTGAAGACGGCGAGGCAGAGATCGACCCATGCGGCCGCCGCGAAGGGATCCGTACCGTCGGGAAGACCCGCCAACTTCACGATTGGCTCGCCGCGGTCGGCCCGCTCACGAATCAATGCAGTCTGCTCCCGCAGGAACCGCTCCGTGGCGGCGAGTTCCTTCGGTGACGGTGCCCGGCCGAGTGCTAAGAGGTATAACCGGCCGATCCTCTCTTGTTCCCCCCGGCCCCCGGCCCCTGGCTCCCGGCCCCCGGACAACAGCCGGCGGGCGAACGCCTCGCTCTGCTGCTGCATGAAGGCGCTGTTCATGAGGGTCAGCGACTGCAGTGCGTGAACGCTCTCGAAGCGCGCGGCGCACGAGGACATCATGTCCGGCTGATCGAAGACGGCCAGCATCGGCAGGCGCACGTTCCGCTTGCGCAGCAGATAGAGGCTGCGGCGCCCGTGCTGCTTCGGATCCCGGGTGACCGGCCACAGGTTGTCCGGCTCGCCCTCCGTGAAGATCTGGTCGTAGACCTCTTGCTCGAGAGGGACGCGGATGGGCGGTCCGCCCAGGTCCAGCTGGAGCGTGCCGGCCGCCTGCAGCACCGCGTCCCGCAGCGCCTCCCCGTCCAGCCGCCAGCGGTTCTGGCGGGAGAAGAGGCGATTATCGGGGTCGAGGGCGTTGGGCGTTGGGCGTTGGGCGTTGGGGCGCGCCGATGCCGGAGTGCTCGACTGGCGGTAGGCGCTGCTGGTAACCAGCAGCCAGTGCATCTTCTTGAGCGACCACGCCGCCTGGTTCGGGGGCGACAGAGAGACTGTGGGATGGAGAGACTTAGGGATTCTCCCGATTTCCATCCCTCTGTCCCTCTGTCCCTCTGTCCCTTTGTCGCCCTCACCAAGTGTCACAGCCAGCCAGTCGAGCAGTTCGGGGTGCGTGGGACGCTGGCCGTTTTTGCCGAAGTCGTTCGGCGTAGCGACGATACCGCGGCCGAAGTGCCGCTGCCAGAGGCGGTTGACGATCACGCGGGCGGTGAGCGGGTTGTCCGGGCGGGTGAGCCACTGCGTCAGGGCCAGGCGGCGGTCGCCCGCAGACGCGCCGGCCGGGCTCACGGCGGAAGCTACGGCGGTGGGGAAGCCTGGCTGGACCTCCGCACCGCGGACGTGCGCTTCGCCGCGAATGAGGACGTGCGTGGCAGGGACGGGGGTGATCACGTCCGCCGCGGCGGGTGCCATCGGGAGCGGTTCGGGGGCTTCGTATTCCAGCTCGTGCATCTTGCGGCGGAGAGCGGCGCGGCGGTCCCGGTCCGCGGGCGTGAGCACGGCCACGACTTCGTCCCACGAGAGGTTGAGCATGCGCAGCCCTTCGGCCGCCAGCCGCTTTTGCTCCGCCGTCCGCTCCTTCTCGTCGACGGCCAGCGCCTGGGCATATTCGGCGTCGAGCGCCTTTCGCTTCTCTTCCCGGAGGCGGGCGCGGTAGGGCTTCTCGATCTCGGCGATCTGGTCCTGGAACGGCTTGAGACGCGCCTTGTGGGCCAGGACCGCGGCCTCGTACGCCTTCTGCTCGTCCGGCCTGTCGGGCTTGTAGTCCAGGTTGTTCGTGGCCGCGAAGAACGCGGAAAGGCGGTAGTAGTCCGCCTGGGGGATCGGGTCGTACTTGTGGTCGTGGCAGCGGGCGCAGCCGATGGTGAGGCCCATGATCGCGGAGCCGACGCCCTGGACCGCCTCCGTGAGCCACTCCTGGCGGTCGACCGCCTCGTCCACATTGCCGCCGACGACGTGCCGCGGACCCGCGCGGAGGAAGCCCGTCGCCACTCGAAGCTCGAAATCATCCTTTGCCAGCAACTCGCCGGCGAGCTGCTCCGTGACGAACCGGTGGTAGGGCTTGTCCTCGTTGAATGACTTCACCACGTAGTCGCGGTATCGCCACGCCTGCGGCCGGTCGGCGTCCAGCTCGAAGCCGTTGGTTTCGGCGAAGCGGACGACGTCCAGCCAGTGCTGCGCCCAGCGCTCTCCGTACCGGGGGGAGGCGAGCAGCCGGCGCACGACCTTCTCGTAGGCGTCGGGCGCGCGGTCCGCCGCGAAGGACCGGATCTCCTCAGGGGTCGGGGGCAGGCCGGTCAGGTCGAAAGTCACGCGCCGGAGGAGCGTGAGGCGGTCGGCGGGAGGCGAGGCCCGCAGTCCTTCCGCCTCCAGCTTCGCGAGGACGAAGGCGTCCACGGGATTCCGCACCCACGCCCGGTCCTTCACGGCCGGAATGGCGGGACGCTTTGGGGGAGCGAACGACCAATGAGTTGCAGGTTGAAGGTTCAAGGTTGAAGGTTGGTCCGATCGCGAACCTTCAACGTTCAACCTTGAACTTTGAACCGGAAACTTGGCTCCGGCGTCGATCCAGTCCTTCAGGAGGGCGATCTCCGGCTGGCTCAGTTTGCCGCCGAGGGGCATGGACGGCTGCGCGTGGCCGGCGATCACCTTGTAAAGCAGGCTGGCGGCGGACTTGCCGGGCACCAGGGCGGGGCCGTGCTTGCCGCCCTTGAGGGCTGCCGTCCGAGTGCGGAGGTCCAGCTCCCCCCGCTTCTCGGCGCCGTGGCAATCGAGGCATTTCGCCTTCAGGAGGGAGGCGGCGCGCGACGGGAGGGGCTCCGCCCGGCCTGAAAAGGCGGGAACGGCGCAGAAAGTCGCCATCAGGAGCATGCTTACGCACGCGAGGATCGTTCTCATCAGAAGACAGGAGCCGCGGAGCCACCTTGAACTACGAGCTGGGGGTGCCTGGAGTCCCGCGGTTTCTCAGACTCCGTTCGCGCGAGGCGCGTTGCAGCCCTTTTCCAATGGCGGCTACACAAGCTCGGGGATGGGGGCCCCTTCCTCGACCACGGAAACCGGGCGACCGGTGTGGTCGAGGTAGGTCGTGTCGAGGGGCACGCCCATGTGGCGGTAGATGGTGGCCGCCAGGTCCCCGGGGGTGACGGGACGCTCCGCGATGTCGCCGCCGTCCGGCTCGGTGGCGCCGATCACCTGGCCGTGGCGGAAGCCGCCGCCGGCCAGCGCCATCGAGGCGACGTTGTCCCAGTGGTTGCGGCCGTCGTCCTCCAGCATCTGCGGCGTGCGGCCGAACTCGCCCATGGCGATGACGAGCGTGCTGTCCAGCAGCCCGCGCTCTTCCAGGTCGGCCACGAGCGTGGTGATCAGGTGATCGAAGAGCGGCAGGATCGGCTTGAGGCCGGAGGTGATGCCGCCGTAGGGCGGCGTTTTATCGCCGTGCGTATCCCACGTTCCGGAGGCGGAGTGGTAGCTAAGATCGAGGGTAACGAAGCCGACGCCGGCCTCGACCAGTCGCCGGGCGAGCAGGGCCTGCTGGTGCCAGAGGTGCTTGCCGTAGCGCTCGCGCACCTTCTCCGGCTCGCGGGAGAGGTCGAACGCCTCGCGGGCCCTGCCGCCGAGCAGCATCTCAACCGCCCGCTGCTCGTAGGAGTCGAGCGCGGCCACGTCATCCGAGTCGTCCAACGTCCTGCGAAGGCTGTCCACGGCCTGGCGCAGAGAGTGGCGCCTGTGGATCCGCTCCGAGGTGAGGCCGGCCGGGAACTGCAGGAGGTCGCCGCCCGCCGTCCGGCCGGTGTCCACGCCCACGTTCGTGTACTGCGGGAGCCGGGTGGCCTGGTTGCCGATGAACGGGTCGTACTGCTTGCCGAGATAGCCGGCGCGGGCGAGGTGCGACTCCGACACCCGGAAGGCCACGTACGGCGGCATCCCGGGCTGGTTGGGGCCTCGGTGCTTGGCGCAGATGGAGCCGATGGCGGGGTACTTGTAGGCGTTGGGATTGGTGCGGGGCTCGGCGAGGCGGTTGCCGGTCTGGAAGACGGTGTTGGGCTCGTGGTTGCTCTTGCGGGCGTCGACGGACCGGATGATGGTGAACCGGTCCAGCATCGCCGCCATCTTCGGCAGGTGCTCGCAGATCACCACGCCTGGGAGCTTGGTGCGGATGACCGAGAACGGGCCGCGGTTTCCGAGCGGCCGGGCCGGCTTGGGGTCCCAGGTGTCGATATGGCTCGGGCCGCCGGTCATCCAGAGGAGGATGACGCTCTTCGCGCTCCCTGGGCGCCCGCTCGCCGCCTGCGCCTCCCGGCAGCGGAGCAGCTCCGGCACCGTCAGCCCGGCGATGCCGGCCATCCCCGCCTTCAGCAGGTTCCGCCGGCTGCGCAGGACGAGCCCCTCTTGCTCCAGGGCGTTGAAGGAGCGGAAGGCATGGTCGTGGCGGTGCATCGGGGAGTGCGGAAATGAGGAAATGGGGAAATGAGGAAATGGCGTAAGACTGGGGCACGGGGGAACCTTCAGTCTATTTCCATTAGAGAGCCGTCTCGGGCTCTAGTTGCACCCTCCCCAACACCCAACGCCCAACGCCCAGCACCCAACGCCCAACGCCCAGCGCCCTCTACCCTACGCCCGCAGCCGGTCCCCGTGCGGCATCTCGGCCGTTCCCGATCCCAACGCGACGGTCTCCTGCGCGCCGGCGATGGCGCCGGCGACTACTTCGATGAATAGCTGCTGGTGCGCGCTGCCGTCGATCAGGCGGCGGACTTCTTCGCTTGCCTTCGAGATCCAGAGCCGGTAGGCGGCTTCCGCGCGTTCTTCCGGAGTCATGGTTCGCACCTCCGAACCAAGGCTACCGGCCGTGCATCCGTTTGAAACCCGGCGGCGCCGCCTTCGTAACCGTAATCGTAATCGAGAACCCTTGGAGTAGGATTACGATTACGACATTACGACTACGATCTCAGGAGTCCCCAGTTTCTAGCCACAGAGGCTTCAGCCGGCCGC
>JGI10216J12902_100377951_pt1 | contig 14571 bp, 14 predicted proteins | sample KanNatreferecore_FD_12902 | JGI IMG/M metagenome (IMG submission 12902)
GGCGGCGGCGTCCCGGCCCTTTGCCCCGGCGGCGGCAGCGGCGGCTTTCTGAGCCGCGGGTGTGGCCTTGTATTCCGGAGATACGATGAACCGCCGTTTGACGTCGGCATCCCACATGCCTTTGATATTCCTCCTCGCAGCATCCAGAAGCCCATTCCACGCCGGGTTTTTCCAGTCATTTACCTTAGCCAGCGCATGCATGGGAGCGGCTACGTTCTCAGCGGGGAGATTTACCTCAAATTGGGAGTTGGGAGCGACGTACTTCCGATAGAGGGTTTGCGCGTCGGCCTTGTCATAGTAGAAAAGGATGCTTTCTTCGGTGTGATCCTTTTTTGCAAAGGCGATGGCAGCGGCAAACACTTTGGGGTCGCTCTGGAGAGTATCGAGCTTGATGTCAGACATAGATTTCTCCCTTTCTGTGGTTTCGAGTTTGAGGGAGTGTGCGCCTCGGACGCGCATTTGGTCAAGATTCCGATTCCCCCGACGCGCGACGCAATCCCCGTAGCACGTGCGCCCGTGGGTCAACGTGTGCGATTCAAACTTCCTGCCGGTGAGGAAGAGCTGGAGATAGTGAGCGTCAGCTACCTGCCAAACTGAAGGCCGGGATGCCAGTAAGAGGCTTGCGGCACGTTAGTCGTGCGACAGGCAGCCGTATTTGCCGACGAGTACGACGAAGCCGATGATTCCAATGATGAGCAGCCACAGGCTACCGGCCACGGCCATTAAGAGGCCCTTCACGAGCACCGCACCCATCGCAATCCAGACCAGAAAAGCCAAAAACAATTTCATTCGCGCGGATAGTACGTGCTTCTTCGACGGGTGCAAGTCCGCTGAATGGGTGGACCGGCGGTCCGCCGCTCTGCTCCGGTGAGATTGACTCTCTGCGGAGCCTTCGCGACGCTCACGCACATGAAACTCCGATGCCTGGTCTGTCTTGCGGCGCTTTGCCCGGCCGTGATTCGCGCCGCCGCCCCAGCCGAAGTGCAGGATTCCATCCGCCATTACACGAGCGACCATTTCACGCTGATGCGCGCTTACGAATTGCCGTGGTCGCAGGTGCGGCTGGAACGGTTCGAGAAATTGTATCGGGAGTGGCAGGCGCGTCTGCCGAAGATCGATTTCGACGCGCTCAACCAGACCGGACGTATCGATTACATCCTCTTGCGCAACGATCTCACGTCCGAGTTGAACCAGCAATCGCTGCAACGTGAGCGGTTGAAGGAGATGGAGGAACTGCTTTCGTTTCGCGGGCCGATTCAGGAACTGGAAGCAGCGCGCTGGCGGATGGAGGCAATCGATCCGCAGGCTGCCGCCACAAAGGTTTCCGAAGTCGCGGAGCAAGTGAAGAAACTCAAAGAGCGTGTTGAGAAGGGAAAGAAGTCCAAAGACGAAAAGAAGTCCGACAAAACAAATGAAACCGCTTCCGCGTCGTCAGCGAAGGAATCAAAAGACAAACCAGACGAGGCACCGCTGAAGGTTTCCGCGTTGCTCGCGCGCCGCGCCGCCATTGCCATTGCCGAAGTGCGCGGCACGCTCAAGACTTGGTATTCCTTTTACGACGGCTACCAGCCTGATTTCTCGTGGTGGCTGAAGAAGCCCTACGACGAAGCCAGTTCTGCGCTTGACGCCTACGCCAAGTATCTGCGCGAAGAAGTGGCGGAGTGGAAGGGCAAGGACGAGGACCCGTTGCTCGGGGAAATCATGGGTCGCGAGGCACTCTTGCGGAATCTCGAAACGGAAATGATTGCCTACACACCGGAAGAACTCATTGCCATCGGTGAAAAGGAGTTCGCGTGGTGCGAAGCCGAGATGAAAAAGGCGGCGAAGGAGATGGGCTTCGGCGATTGGAAGAAAGCGCTGGCCAAAGTGAAATCCGCCTACGTGCCGCCCGGCCAGCAGGATGAACTGGTGGCGAAGTTCGCGCGCGAAGCCATCGACTTCGTGAAGACCCGCGACATGGTGACGGTGACGCCGATGTGCGAAGAAGTCTGGCGGCTCACGATGATTTCGCCGGAAGGACAGAAGAACATTCCCTACGTCGCGTACGGCGGCCAGGCCGTGATGGTCGCGTACGCCAAAGACGAAATGAAGCACGAGGACAAGCTGATGGCGATGCGCGGGAACAACCGGCACTTCACGCGCATCACGACGGCGCATGAATTGGTTCCGGGCCACCATTTGCAGCATTTCGCCGCCGACCGGAACAATCGCCAGTATCGCGGCATTTTCTCCACTCCATTTCTGACGGAGGGCTGGGCGCTCTACTGGGAAATCCGGTTGTGGGACGCGGGCTATGGCCAGACGCCCGAGGACAAGATCGGAATGCTCTTCTGGCGGATGCACCGTTGCGCGCGCATCATTGTCAGCCTGAAGTTTCATCTCGGCCAAATGCAGCCGAAGGAAATGGTGGATTTTTTGGTCGAGCGCGTAGGCCACGAGAAACTGGGCGCGACAAGTGAAGTACGGCGGTTCATTGGAGGCAATTACTCCCCGCTCTATCAATGCGGTTACATGATTGGCGGCTTGCAGTTGAATGCGTTGCGGAAGGAGATCGTGGTTCCCGGCAAAATGTCCGAGCGAGACTTCAACGACACGGTGCTGAGCTATGGTTCGATGCCGATCGAACTCATTCGAGCGGGAATCTTGAAAACCCCGCTCAGTCGCGACACCAAAGCCACATGGCGTTTTTACGACGGCCTTTGAACACTACGACTGGACTTTCACGTCTGTCATTTGCCATGAAACTCGATCGTCTTTGTTTGGCCGTGCTGTCCGCGTTCATCCCACTTGCGGCGCAGGGCGCGGACTGGCCACAGTTCCGCGGCCTGGATGGCCAGGGCCGCGCCGATGTTCGTGACCTTCCGACGGAGTGGAGTCCCACGCACAACGTCGTCTGGCAGCAGCCGATTCCCGGAAGCGGCTGGTCATCGCCGATCGTCCAGGCGAGACGCATCTATCTGACAACCGCCGTGCAGTCCTCGAGCGGCGGAGGTATTTCCTTGCGCGTCCTCTGCCTCGACACGCACACGGGAAAAACGATCTGGAACACGCAAGTCTTTTCCACGTCGCCGGTCCAGGCGCACCAGAAGAACAGTCACGCCAGCGCCACGCCGATTTCGGATGGCAACCGACTCTATGCTCACTTCGGTCCGTACGGGACGGCTGCGCTCGATCTGAATGGCCGCGTCCTTTGGCACAACACTTCGCTGAAATACTCATCCGTCCACGGCAACGGCGGTTCGCCGATTCTCGTCGGCAACGCACTCATCTTCAGTAGCGACGGCTCGAGCAATCCGTTCATCGTGGGATTGAACAAAGCCACGGGCCAAGTGCTTTGGCGCACGCCGCGCAACACGGGCGCGAAGCGAACATTTTCTTTCAGCACGCCGCTGGCGATTGATGTCAAAGGACGAACGCAGGTCGTCAGTCCCACGAGCGGAGCGGTCATCGCCTACGATCCCAAAGACGGCAAAGAGATTTGGCGCGTGCATTATCCGGAAGGTTACTCGGTCGTGCCTTGCCCGGCCTTCGGTCATGGATTGGTTTATGTCTCCAGCGCTTTCGATAATCCGGTCCTCTACGCGATTCGGGCAGATGGACAGGGCGATGTCACAAAGACACATGTCGTCTGGAGCAATCCCAAGGGCGCGCCAAAGACGCCTTCACCGCTGCTCGTGGACAATGAAATCTATTTCGTTTCGGACGCGGGGATAATGACTTGTGCGGACGCGAAGACGGGGCGGGTGCACTGGCAGGAACGGGTCGGCGGCAATTGCTCGGCCTCGCCGGTCTTCGCGGACGGAAAGATTTTTGTGCAGAGCGAAGAAGGCGTCGGCACAGTGCTCCGGGCCGGCAAAACATTCGAGGTGCTGGCGAAGAATGATTTGAAGGAACGCTCGCTGGCGTCTTACGCAATCGATGACGGTGTGATTTATATCCGCACGGAGAAACACCTGTTCCGCATTCAGCAGCCGATTCCGGGGCGGTGAGTTGGAGTTCGCGCTTCAGCGTGGGGCCGGGCCGAACAAGCTGAAGCTTGAACTCGAACAAAGAGATCAGCCGCGCTCTGCCGAGACGCGCTCCAACAAAAAAGCCGGCCACTTGCGTGACCGGCTTCTTGTGTGTGGCAGCGATTATTTCACTTCCTTCTTTTCCTTCGCCTTGTCGGCTTTCAGCGCGGCGCGTTCGTCTTTGTCGATTTTGCCGTCGCCGTTCTTGTCGTACTTCTTCAGATCTTCGGCGGAGATCTTTTCGCGCTTCGGTTTCGCCTCATCGGCGGCCGGGAGGGACAACGTGGTGATCGTGGCAATCGCCACGACGAGCAACGTGATTTTCTTCATACTGTTCTTTGCACTTACCGGGCCGCTTCCAGACGGCCCTTGATTCTCCTCAGCGCTTCAGACTGGAATCTCATCCACTGCGATGGCATCTGGACCTCCAGGCCACCGTCGGATTCGGCGCTGAAAAACTCTCGCCCGTGCCGCGTTGGATTCACCCGGCACTTCCCTTCAAAAACTGAACCGCATCAGTCTTCCGTGCCAGACATTGACGCAGGTTTTGACGGGGTGGTTATGTTGAAATTCACCGCCGGGCAGGTTTTCCATGCGCTGAGCACACTTTTTACAACCTGCTCCACGGAGATACTCTTCATGCAGCGAAAATCCATGGGGCATTCGCGACGAAAGCACGGGGCACACGCCGCCTCACCAACGATCAAATGATGCGGTAGAGCGGGCGCGTATGATGGTCCGGTCAACTCTGGCGACGTGCTGCCAAACGGAACCACAACAGGAGTGCCGACCGCCGCAGCGACGTGCATCGGGCCGGTGTCGTTAGTGAGAACGATGGCGCACGCCTTCAGCCCCGCGCAAAGCTCGCGCAATGAGAGTTTGCCAGCGGTATTGACAACGTTGCTTGCGCCGATGGTCTGTGAAAGCGCACGAGCAATCTCGTCCGTCAGTTCCCGATCCCCTGCCCCGCCAAACAGCAACCATTGGCATCGTGTCTCGCGGTGCAGCCGCGTCGCTGCTTCGCCAAAACGTTCCTGCGGCCAGCGTTTGGCGGGTCCATACTCCGCGCCCGGGTTCAATCCGAACAATGGCGCGCCGCGAGCGAGTTCGAATCGTTTGTGAAATGCGTTCATCTCTTCGTTGCACACGCGCAACAATGGCGGACAAGGTTCCGCGCTCGCACCAACTGCCGCGACGAGATGAAGATAATCATGCACGTGATGCGCCGTGGTCGGAAATGCCTCGCGCGGCACGTTCTTCGCGATGCGTTCGTTGATCTCGCGCACGCTGCGCTTGCGCATCGGAGTCACGCCGGCACGGTTCGCCACCGTTCTGCTCAAGAGAATATTTCGCCATGGACGGCTGTAACCGATGCGCTCTGGAATTCGCGCCAAAAAAACTTCCAGCACGGAACGCGGCGAATTGGGGAACACAATAGCCAGATCGAAGTTCTCAGCTCGAAGGCGCCGGCCGACGCTCCATACACTTTCGTCCGCGCCAAACGTCAGCACGCCATCAATGCTCGGATGCTCCCGCCACAAGCCGGCGAGCTTTTCGTGCGTCAGCAAAATGATATGCGCACCCGGCTTTGCTTCGCGCAATCGCTGGAGCGCAGGCGTGGTCATGACGGCGTCTCCGAGCCAGTTCACACCACGCACGAGGATTCTTTCGGGACGCGACATAATCAAAGCGCGTTCATCAGCGGAAACAGATTTGCCGCACGCAGTCGTGAAAGTCTTTGGCGCCGCTCAGAATCTTGATTTCAACGCGCATGAACAGAATCGGCAGATCGCGCCGGTCGATTTTCGGGAAACGCACCGCGTCCTTTTGCGTCGTAATGATTGCTTCGGCCTGGCGCTTCTTGCTGCGATTGATCGCGTTCAACACTTCCTGCTGCGTAAAACGATGGTGGTCGGCGAATCGCTTCGTGTAAACCAGCTCCGCGCCGATGCTGACAAGGCTGCGTTCAAAACTCTCCGGCTGCGCAATGCCGCTGAACGATGCGACCTTTTTGCCTTTCAAAAAGTCCAGCCCCTGCCGCTCGCCCGTAAAAACATCTTCGAAATAAAGCGGGCTGTGAATGCACTCGATAATGGCTGCGTTCGGATTGTTCCTCGCAATGCGAGCGCGCAGGGCCGCCGTCTTGCCATCGCTTTTAGTTATGAAAAACGTGCTCGCCCGCGCGAGGTGCGACTCCGGCTCGCGAAGCGTTCCGCGCGGCAGCAAATGCTCATTGCCAAACGGCGACTGGCAATCGATGAGCACGATGTCCCTGCGGCGTCCGGCCAGCTTCCAGTACTGAAATCCGTCGTCGAGCAACAGCGTGTCGCAGCCATACTTTTCAATCGCGTAGCGCCCGCTTTTCACCCGGTCTTTGTCCACGAGCACGATCACATCTTTAAGGTTCGACGCGAGCATGTAAGGCTCATCACCAGCCGTTTCTGAATCGAGCAATAACGATTTGCCATCTGAAACGATGCGGGGCGGCGTGCGATCGTCGCGCAACAGAAGTTTATCGATGAAGCGTTTGCTCAGTGGCGGCGGCTTCGAACGATAACCGCGAGAGAGAATCGCCACGACCCTCCCCTGCTCTTTCAATTCACGCGCGAATTTTTCCACGACCGGAGTCTTGCCCGTGCCGCCGACGGTGAGATTTCCAATCGCGATCACCTGCACGCCGAGCGTCGAGTCGCGCAGAATGCGGAAGTTGTAGAGAATACGCCGCACTCTCACTGCGAGCGCATAAACCTTCGAGAGCAGGAACAAACAAAAGCGCGCCACCGCCGCGCGTTTGCCGCGCCGCTGGCCGCTGATGATTTCGAGGACGACGGTCTCAACCGTTTCCGTCCAGATGCGAATCCGCTCGCGCATGGAAGCGCGGAGTGTGCCTGCGGAGAAAGTTCAGGGCAAGGCGCGGATGCGGCTTGGCCTTCGTTCAAATTCCTTTTGCCTTCGCGGACGCTTTCCTGAAGATGCGCGCCGTTATGAGCAAGACGAAGAAGACGTCCTCGAAAAAATTTGCCGCGTATCCGCGCCTCAATCCTCTCGGCGTGGGCAGGAATGTTTCTGCCGCCGATCTTATCGACCAATGCTTTCTGGCTTACAACGGCGGGCGATTGCGCGAAGCGGCCAAGTTGCTCGTGGAGAAAATGCTGCCGAACGACGGCTGCGTCGGCATGTCCCTCACGGGTGCGCTCACGCCGGCGGGACTCGGCAAGAGTTGCATTATTCCGCTGATGAAAGCGGGCTTCATCGATTGGGTCGTCTCGACGGGCGCGAATCTGTATCACGACCTGCACTACGGATTGGACATGCAGCTTTACGCCGGCTCGCCGTTTCTGAATGACGTGGAGTTGCACCGCGATGGCGTGATTCGCATTTACGACGTGCTGTTCGATTATCACGTGCTGCTCGATACGGATGCGTTCGTGCGCGAAGTGATTCAGGGACCGGAGTTTCAGCGCTCAATGGGAACGGATGAGTTTCACTTCCTGCTCGGCAAGTACGTGAGCGAGCGCGGGCGCAAGCTTGGCCTCAAGGATTCCAGCGTCGTGGCGACGGCTTACGAATGTGGGATTCCGATTTTCACAAGCAGTCCCGGCGACAGCAGCATCGGCATGAACGTGGCGGCGATGGCGTTGCGCGATTCGAAGCTGATGTTCGACGTGAACCGCGACGTGAACCAAACCGCCGGCATCGTCTATGACGCCAAGTCCACGAAGCACAAGAGCAGCGTGTTCATTCTCGGCGGTGGCTCGCCGAAAAATTTCATGCTGCAAACGGAACCACAGATTCAGGAAGTCATGGGCATCGAGGAAAAGGGCCACGACTATTTTCTGCAATGCACTGACGCGCGTCCCGATACCGGCGGACTCAGCGGCGCGACACCGGCCGAAGCTGTGAGCTGGGGCAAAGTTGATCCCGACACCCTTCCCGACTGCGTCGTGTGTTATACCGATTCCACGATCGCGCTGCCGCTCCTCACCGCTTACGTGCTGAGCCGGGTCAAGCGGCGCAAGCAAAAGCGGTTGTACGATCGTCGGGATGAAATTCTAAACAAAGTGCGCGCGCAGTATTTGAAAACCGGCACCGTGACCAAGATCACCACCAGCCGGAAACTCGCCAAGCGCGCCAGCGGCGTTGGCACCAAAACTGTGGACCGGGACCGTTGATGAGGAGAACGAGCATGAACAAACTGGCCATTTGCTCCTGCCTGACGGCTCTTCTCCTCGCGGGCTGCGCAACTGACATCGGACCCGCCGCGCGAAAGGCGGGAGTGAACACGATCAAGATCGAACCCAGGATACGAATCTATGAACCGCTGCGGCGGGGTTTCAGAACCGACACCGGCAATTTAACCGTGGCGATAACAGACGTGGTCGTGAATGAGATTTATGCAAAGCAACTGGCCCGACTCGCGGCGGAGATGCAGACGAACGCCATCATCGTTCCCAGGATGGTCCACGAACGAGTGAGCCAGGTATTGCGGGAAGACAAAGGATTTGGCGTGGTCACGAACGGTGGCGATGCGGCCTTCGCCATCACGATTGACCAGTTTGGATTTGAAGACACCGGACTCGTGAAGTCCAAACACGTTCCGTTCATCGTGCTTCGCGCTGAATTGAAGACCGGCGAGAAACGTGTTTGGAGGGGCGAAGGTGGAATTCACCCGTGGCGATCGGGTGAAGTCGGCGCACCATTGGAGGATTACTATGTGCAACCAGAGCTTCTGCGGCAGCATTGGGAAACTCAAGTTGAACGCGCTGTCCGCAAACTGCTCGCCGCGGACCCGGCAAACCATTGACTCGGCTGAACGACCAGCGTTGACCCGTCTCACGTTCGCGTTGGCCATTGCACTTCGGGCCGCGCTCCTTTACTTCTCTCGGCCATGCGATTCATCGCCACGGTCATCGAAAAGCTGCAACGCCACCCCAAACGGCTGGTGTTCCCGGAAGGGACCGAGCCGCGCATTCTTCAGGCGGCACGGCAGTATGCGTCGCTTAAGCTCGGCGCACCCATTCTCCTGGGCGATCGCGCCAAAATCAAAAAGCTGGCCGAGGAATTGAACTGCTCGCTGGAGGGAGTGCGTATCATCGACCCCGAATTCAGCGAAGAATTGGAGAACTTCGCGCAACGCTATGAGTTATTGCGGCGCGGCAAGGGCGTGAAGCTGGAGGAGGCGCGCGACGCCATGCGCAACCCGAATTATTTCGGCGCCATGATGGTGGCGATGCACCAGGCGGACGGCGTCATTTCCGGCGCGAGCGAGCGAATGGGCAGCACGCTGCGGCCGCTGTTTCAAATCATCAAAGTCGCGCCACAGACGACGACGGCGTCGAGCTGCATGATTATGGAAGTGGAGGACACGCGGTTCGGCGAACAAGGGGTGATGTTCCTCGCGGACTGCGGCGTGATTCCCGAACCCGATGTCGAGCAGTTAGCCGACATTGCGATTTCGACGGCGCAACTGGCGCGTCATCTGATCGGCACCAAGCCGCGCGTCGCCCTGCTCTCTTACTCGACGAAGGGCAGTGCGACGCATCCGAGCATCGGCAAGGTCCAGGCGGCGACCGGATTGGCGAAGCAAAAGGCGCATCAGAAGAGTCTCCAGGCGGACTTCGATGGAGAACTTCAAGTGGATGCGGCGATGATTCCGGAGATTGCCTCGCGTAAAGTTCCCGACGGCAAGGTGGCCGGGCGGGCGAACGTGTTGATCTTTCCCGACCTCAATTCGGGCAACATCGCGAGCAAGCTCGTGCAGCATGTCGGACGCGCCCACGCTTACGGCCAGATCCTTTTGGGACTGGATCGCCCGGCGGCAGACGTGTCGCGCGGTTCCACCACACACGACATTCTCGGCGTGGCAGCGATCGTGGGCGTGCAGTCGATTGCCTACAACCAGCTTTATCCAAAGGCGGGAGAGCGATTGCCAGGAGATCGGTGATGCGAACCAACATTCCAAAATCCAAATTCCAAATCTCAAATTCCAACGGCGCGCCTGGCAAACCGTTGACGACGGGTCTGGAGATTGGAATTTGGAATTTGTTTGGAGTTTGGATTTTGGGATTTGGAATTTTCCTGCTGGCATGAACGAATCCACTCCACGCGTCTTCATCGCCGCCACGCGCCAGAACGATGGCAAGACCACCATGTCCCTCGGCCTGCTCGCGGCGTTGCAGCAACATTACGGACGCGTTGGTTACATCAAACCGGTTGGCCAGCGCTTCGTCGAAATTGCCGAACAGAAGATCGACGAGGACACGGTGCTGATGGACAGCGTGTATCGATTGAACTGCCCGCTCGTGGACATGAGTCCCATCGCAGTAGAGCCGGACTTCACGCGCAAATACCTGGCCAACGCGCATTACGACGCGCTGGTTAAAAAAATCGAAAAAGCCTTCGACCGTGTGGCGTGGGAAAAAGAATTCGTGTTGTGCGAAGGCTCCGGTCACGCGGGCGTCGGCTCGGTGTTTGACCTTTCCAACGCGCAAGTGGCGAAGGTGCTTGGCGCAAAAGTAATCATCGTCACGCGCGGCGGCATCGGCAAACCCATCGATGAAGTGGCGCTGAACCAGGCCCTCTTCGAGAAGGAAGGTGTGAAAATCATCGGCGTCATCGTCAACAAGGTGCTGCCGGACAAAGTGGATTACGTCACCGACTTCCTGCGCAAAGGGCTGAAGCGCCGGGGCCTGGAGTTGCTCGGTGTCATTCCCCATCAGTCGATTCTTTCGCGACCAACGCTTCAGTTGATTTGTGAAGAACTGGACGCCGAGCGGTTGAACGACTCAAAAAAGATGACGAACCTCGTGGAGGACATTGTCATCGGCGCGATGAGCGTCCAGAACGCAGTGCAATTCTTCCAACGCGGGGTGCTGGTGATTATTCCTGGGGACCGCGAGGACATCCTGCTCGCAGCGGCGGCAGAAATGTGCAGCCAGGACCATTCTGAACTCGCGGGCATCGTGCTCACGGGAAATCTGAGGCCGGGCGAACATGTGATGAAGCTGATTCGCGAAATGCCTTTCCCGGTGTTGTTGGCGAAACAGGACAGTTACGAAGTCGCGTCGCAAGTCCATGACATGACGGTAAAGACGCGGCCGGATGACACGGGAAAAATCAATTTGATTCGCGACATGATCGCGAAGCACGTGGAAGTGAAGAAGATTCTGGCCGCGCTTTGATTGCCGTATGAGTTTACCGCTGAATCCCGCTCTCAAGAACCTGCCGGTTTATCAGCCCGGCCGTCCCATCGAGGAGGTCGCGCGTGAAGTCGGCCTGCCCGCGGCAGAAATCATCAAGCTCGCGTCGAATGAAAATCCATTGGGACCATCGCCGCTCGCGCTCGCCGCGATGGAAATGGCGCTGAAGCAGGTAAATTTGTATCCCGACGGCAACGGGTTTTATCTGAAACAAAAGCTGGCCCAGAAATTTGGCGTGGAGCCGGCGAACCTCATTCTCGGCAACGGGTCCAATGACATCATCGAGTTTGTTGCCCACGCGCTGCTCGATGCGAATTCAGAGGTCGTCGTCTCGCAGTACTGCTTCGCTGTCTATCCCATCGTCACGCACCTTTTCGGCGCGAAGCTCGTGACGGTTCCGGCAAAGAAATACGGCCACGACCTGCCGGCAATGATTCGCGCTGTCACGCCGCGCACCAAAATTCTTTTCGTCGCGAACCCAAACAATCCGACCGGAACGCAGGCCGAACGGGAACACATTGTCGGCATCATCAACGAAACGCCGCCGCACGTGCTGCTTGTCATGGATGAAGCGTACGTCGAGTTTTTGAACGATCCAATCAGCCTGCTGCCACTCGTGCGCCGCGGCGACTTTCCGAACCTGATCCTGATGCGCACCTTCTCGAAAATCTTTGGTCTCGCGGGATTGCGCATCGGCTACGGCATCGGACATCCCGACTTCATCGCGGCATTGGAAAAGGTCCGGCAGCCCTTCAACACCAACGCACTGGCGCAAGCCGCCGCCATCGCCGCGCTGGACGACGTCGAGCACATCGAACGCACGCGCTCGAACAACCAGGCCGGACTGAGGTTTTACGAAAGCTCATTCAAGCAGCTTGGACTGGAATTCGTCCCGTCCGTCACGAATTTTATTCTCGTGAAAGTGGGAGACGGCCAGCGCGTCTTCGAGGAATTGCAGAAGCGCGGCGTCATCGTGCGCCCGATGGGCGGCTATCAATTGCCCTCGTGGGTTCGCATTTCCATCGGCACGGCCGCCGAGAATGCGCGGTGCATCGCCGCCTTGCGCGAGGTGTTGGGTCGATAGCGCCCGTCTTGATAGCAACGGTAGCGGCGGCCTGTGGCCGGCCCGATTTGAAGCCATGCAAAAACGTCTATGTTCCCCGTTATGGTGGGTGCTTCTGACGACGGCGGTTTGTCTCGCCGTCTTCATGGTCAGGGCAGCGGAGAATCCCGCCGGTTGGGAACTGGTATGGAGCGACGAGTTCGACGGAGATTCCCTCGACCGATCGAAATGGGAATTCGAGGTGAACGCAAGCGGCGGCGGCAATAGGGAGCTGCAATATTACGTCACGAACAATGTCCACGTGCGTGACGGCCTGCTGACCATTGAGGCGCGCAAGGAGCGCTACACCGGACCGGAAGGAACGCGCGAATACACGTCATCACGCATTCGCACGCGCCGCAAAGGCGACTGGATTCACGGACGATTCGACATCCGCGCGAAGCTGCCGCAGGGGAAAGGAATCTGGCCCGCGATCTGGATGTTGCCAACGGACGAGCGTTACGGCGGCTGGCCGCACAGCGGTGAAATCGACATTATGGAACTGCTCGGCCATGAGCCGAAGAAAGTGTATGGCACGCTTCATTACACCGATGCACGCCGGCGCCACACTTCGAGCGGCACGAATTCAGTGCTGTCGAGCGAAAGTTTTGCCGAAGACTTTCATGTCTTCCGGCTGGATTGGGAAGCGACGGCGATGCGCTGGTATGTCGATGACAAGTCCTTTTACACGGCAACGAACTGGCAGTCCGGGACGAACGCATTTCCGGCGCCGTTTGATCAAAGGTTTCATCTGTTGCTGAACCTCGCCGTGGGCGGCAATTGGCCGGGCAATCCGGATGCCACGACTCAATTTCCACAAGCGATGATGGTGGATTACGTGCGGGTGTATCGGAAGAAGTGAATTGAACGCTGCGGTTGGGAAAGCCGCGATGTCCTGTAGCGGCCATTGGGAGGACTCGTTGAACAGCGACAGTCATAGACTGGCACCGCAAGAACCTCCTCCTTTGTCTGATTCGGCCTGCGTTCACTTGCGGATCGCCAATGTTGAACTATCAGTAATGCGTTCAACGAAGGAGGCGAACATTATGGGAGTAATACTCAAGGGGACTGTCTGTATCACACTGCTCGCGGCTGGGTTGGCTTTTTCACCTGATGCCCGCGGGGATCACGCCACAAATTTTCTCGATGCATTGGAAAGCGAAGTCACCAATCGCGTCGCAAGCCCGGGCACGAATAGCTCCAGAGCGCAACTGCGCGCCTTATCGAATGCCGCACGCTCGTTGGCTCGCAACACCCCGACGCTCTCGGCGGATCTCGGCGCGCTCGCTTCAGCCGCGACGCAGTTGGACGCAGGATTTCCCGAGGATGAAGACTTTATGACGCTGGAAGCGAATGCGATCGCTGATTATTCGGCCGAAGCGCACGCGCGATTGGACAGCATTTATCTGTGGATCGGCACCAACACTGTTTCCAGGGGATTGAGCAATCAGGTGGTGAAAGCGGACGCCGCTCTGGACCGCGCAGACACAGGAACCAACGGCGTGCCGGCAAAAGCTCGCGCGCTGGCTTCAGCATTCAACAGAATTTTGCCCGTGGAGAAGAAAGTGCGTAGTCTGTTTCCCGCCCCAATCATTTTGCCGCCGGTAGTTCCACCGCCCGTGTTCACGAATCCTCCTCCTGTAACGCTGCCGCCCGCTGTGCCGCCCGGAACACCCGGCCTGGCTCCCGATTCGGTGGGCACGCGGTATGTGACTCTGTCCGAGAACGCCATCGTCAATGAGCAGACCGTGTTTTATTTCAGCACGGCGCAAACCGGCGCGCAGATTTACAACGTGCATCATCCCGAGGAATTGGGTCTGTGGACATATGTTCGAACCGGTGCGGACGTGGCCGTCATCGCTGTCAGCCCGAACTATCCGGCGAATGCGAACTCTCGCCTGCTGAATCTCACTTTCACGAGCGCAACGACAGGCACATTCACCGGGACGACATTCTTCGGCGAAGGGATCGAAGGCACATTTACCGTGATTCAGTAGTTCCTTGGAGTTCTGTTCCGCGAGGTGCAAGAGCATACTTAAAGCAAGCCTCCGAAGAATGGCTGAGCCGCTCTTGCCAGATACAGGAGCAATGATTTTGGGAAGGCTGTAAGCCGAATTTTGTCTGCGCCTTGCGGCGGAGAGAATCATTTGTCTCAGCAGCCAGTACCCGGAACCCATTCGCTTTCGCGAAAGTGCGGCGGGCCGCCGCGAGGTCCCCTATTTGGCCTTGCACCCGATGGGGTTTTCCGTGCCTCGTCGCT
>JGI10216J12902_102330044_pt1 | contig 14567 bp, 16 predicted proteins | sample KanNatreferecore_FD_12902 | JGI IMG/M metagenome (IMG submission 12902)
CCTGCCCTACCGCGACCGCCGGCGCCGTAGCGCGCCCGAGCCAGAAGGCCGCGCCGACCGCGAGCCCGATCAGCACCGGTCCCAGGAACCGTCCGATTCCGCCTGTGGCTCCCAAGCTCCGCTCCCTCGTGTGCGCCGGCTCCGGGCGCGTCTTGCGCGAGACCGCGCTCAACGCGGCCACCTCGACGAGCGCCACCGTGGTGTCATCATCATAATCGACGGGGCGGCTGTGCGCCGTCAGCTGGCTGGCGATGGCCTGGACCTCCACGCCCTCGCGGCCCAGCACCCGCTCCAGCGCCTCCGGGCCCGCTTCCAGGAAGTACCGGGTGAGCCCGTCCGTGCACATGAGCACGCGGTCCCCTGCGGCCACGGGCACCTGGTGCTCCTCCAGCTCCAAGGGGGCCTCCTGGCCGAGAAACTGCGCCGGACGGTTGCCCGTGCGCCGCTCCTCGCCGCCGGCGACACTCCGCACCTGCCCCTCCCGCATGAGGTAGACCGAACCGTCCCCTACGTGCGCCACATGGAGCAGACCGTCCGCAACCACGGCCACGCTGAGGGTCGTGCCGGGCCGCTTGCCGGACCGGTTCCACAGGCGTCCGACGGCAGCATGCGCGGCCTCCACGGCGCTGCGAAGCGCCTGGCTGGCCCCGCCCGCTTTCTGGAGCGCGGACCGGTTGAACAGCAGCTCCCGAGCCGCGCGAACCGCGGCTTCCGAAGCCTCCCGGGGGCGCGGGTGCCCGCCCATGCCGTCCGCCACCATCAGCACCGCGTCGAAGACGGGGTGCTCGTGCGTGACGAACACCGCGTCCTCGTTGTCCAGCCCCTCCACCTGGTGGCGGTGGCCCGCCTGCGTCTTCCAGGCAAGGCGCACGTCGGCGTGCAGCATCAGGGGGCCTCCGGGCCCGTCAGGGTGAAGCGAAAACGGGAGATGCGGCCGAGATCGATCGTATCCCCGTCCGCGAGCTGCGTTCGCTCGGCCGGCGGAAGCGGCTCATTATTGTGCAGCACGGCGCCGGGGCCGAGGCTCTCCGCCTCGTACCGACCCGCCTCCGGGTTGAACCGGATGGACAGGTGATCCTCCCGCACGTCTTCGGCCGAAAGGTACACGAAGGAGGTCTCCGTCGTCGCGGCGCGCGGGCGGCCCCCGATCACGGTCTCTCCTCCCGGCCGGAGCGCGAACCACTGCACGCGCCGGTCCAGCGCCGTCCCCTCCTCGCAGAAGAGCCAGGCCGCGGGCGCCGCCGCGATCTCCTTCGGAGGCGGGGGCGCCTCACGGACGGCGGGAAGGTAGCGCGTCCAGAGCAGCCACGCGAAGAACCCTCCGAACGACGTCCAGGCCAGCCAGAGCATCGGGTTCGAAGAGTCCATGAGCGAGGGGAATGGCAAATGGCAAATGGCAAATGTCAAAGCCAAGGCAGCGCGACACCCCGGTTAGATTTGACATTTGACATTTGCAATTGGTCATTCGCGGTCTGCGAGCGCTTTCCACTTGAGCCCGCGGGGCCCTACGTAGATGGACTGCGGGCGGAAGATGCGGTTGTCGCTGTACTGCTCTATAACGTGGGCGGTCCAGCCGGAGGTACGTCCGATGGCGAAGACGGGGGTGAACAGATCGGAGGGGATCTCAACCGCGTGCAGGATCAGCGCGGCGTACAGCTCCACGTTCGCGTACAGGTCGCGCCCGGGCTTCAGCTCTTCCAGCACGCGCACCGTGGTCTCTTCCACGGCGGCGGTGAGGTCCAGGAGGCGCCGGTCGCCGGTGACCCGGGACATCCGCTCCGCCGCCTCGCAGAGCAGAGCGGCGCGGGGATCCCGGACCTTGTAAACACGGTGGCCGAAGCCCATGATGCGCCGCCCGGCGTTCATCTCCCCGCGGATGAAGGCGTCCGCGCGGTCGGGAGAGCCGATCTCGGTGAGCATCTCCAGCACGGGGCCGGGCACGCCGCCGTGGGCGGGACCCTTCAGGGTGCAGACCGCAGCGCTAATGGCGGAGACCATGTCCGAGTTTGCCGAGGCGACCACGCGCGCCGTGAAGGTCGAGGCATTCATGCCGTGCTCGGCGATGGCCACCAGGTAGGCGTTCAAACCGTCCACGCGCGCTTGCGTGGGCTCCTCCCCCTCCAGCATGTAGAGAAAGCCCTGCGCGATCCCGTGCTCGGGCTTGGGCTGGACGATCGGCTGACCCTGCCGGAGCCGCCAGGTGTGCGCCACGAGGGCGGGGATCTGCGCCTGGAGGCGGGCGGCGCGCCGCTGGTTGCCCTCGATGTCGAGCGAGTCGACGTCCTCGTCGCCGATCGAGAGCGTGGAGGCGCCCATCCGGAGGACGTGCATCCCGCCGGCATGGGGCGCCAGGTCACGCAGGGCGGCTAGCGTGGGTTCGGGCAGCTCTCGCGCCCGGGACATCTCCGCCTTCAGCGCCTCCATCTCGGCGGCGTTGGGGAGCTTGCCGTTCCAGAGCAGGTAGGCCGCCTCTTCGAAGGTCACCCGGCCGACCAGCTCCGTGATGTCATAGCCCCGGAGGGTGAGGCGCCCCTGTTTACCATCGACCTCCGCGATCTGGGTGGCGGCCGCGACCACGCCCTCCAGACCTTTCGCAAACTGCGGCGCCGCCGCTTCCTGACTGCTCACGCATACCTCCCGGAGTACTTCTCGACACAGAAGGACACAGATGTTACAGATTCACACAGAAGGGAGAAGACAGGCCCTTCAGAGAAATCCGCCACCTCAACTTCCCCGTTATTCTGTGTCCTTCTGTCCCAGCTGTGTCCCTCTGTGTCCACGGTGCTATCGCCGCAGCCGGGTGACGATGCGTTCCAGGGCATCAACGGCAATATCCACATCAGCCTCGGTGGTGGCCCGGCCGAGGGAGAGCCGGAGCGCGGAGATGAGGCGTTCGTGGGGCAGGCCCAGGGCCTGGACCACGTGTGACGGCTCGATGGCGCCCGCGGTGCAGGCGGAGCCGGAGGAGCAGGCGATCCCTTCCAGGTCCATGTTCAGGACCAGCATGTCGCTCTCCGCTCCGGGAAACGACAGGTTCGCGTTGTTGGGAAGACGGTCCGGCCCCAGCTCCACGCCGTTGAGAAAGGAGCTCGGAATGCGCTCCAGGACGGAGCGGACGAGCCGGTCGCGCAGTGCCGTGATCCGCGGTCGCGCCTGGGGCTGCTCGGCGACGGCCAGCTCCAGCGCCTTCGCCAGAGCCACCGCGCCGGCGACACTCTCCGTGCCGGGGCGGCGTCCCCTTTCCTGGCCTCCGCCGTGAGTCACCGGCTGAAAGCGGGTGCCGCGCCGGGCGTAGAGGACACCGATCCCTTTGGGGCCATAGCACTTGTGAGCCGTCAGGACCAGGAGGTCGACGTTCAGATCGTCGACGTTGAGCGGCAGTGCCCCGGCCCACTGGACCGCGTCGGTGTGGAACGGCACGCCCGCCTCACGGCAGACGGCGCCGATCTCCCGGACGGGGTTGACGCTCCCGATCTCGTTGTTGGCGGCCATGATCGAGACGAGGAACGTCTCCGGGCGAATGGCCCGGCGGACGTCCTCCGGGTCCACGCGCCCCGCCGCGTCGACGGGCAACACCGTGACCTCCGCCGCCCCCCACCCGTGGAGCCACTCGCCGGTGTGGAGGACGGCGTGGTGCTCGGTGGCGGCGGTCACCAGGTGGTTCTTCCGGCCCCGCTGCTGGAGGAAGGTGCCGATGATGGCGAGGTTGTCCGCCTCCGTACCGCTCCCCGTGAAGACGATCTCCTCCGCCTTCGCTCCGATCAGCGCGGCCACGCGGTCGCGGCTGGCGTCCAGGGCCCGGCGCGCCTCCTGGCCGATGGCGTGGACGCTGGACGGGTTGCCGAAATGCTCCGTCAGGTAGGGAAGCATGGCTTCCGCCACCTCGGGCCGGCATGGCGTGGTGGCGGCGTGGTCCAGGTAGATCATCTGCGGCGAGGGGCGAGGGGCGAGGGGCGAGGCGGGTCGGTCTACACCCGCGTCAGCATTTCGTTCATGCTGCCGCTGCGGAAGCCCTGGAGGTCGAGCGTGACGTAGAGGTAGCCCGCGTTCTTGACCCCTGCGACGATGCGGTCGAGGAGGTCGCCTTCGAGGAGGCGGGCGAACTCCGCGCGGGGTACTTCGATGCGCGCCACCGTATCGTGGTGGCGGACGCGGAACTGCTCCAGCCCCAGCGCCCGGAGGACGTCCTCGGCGGCTTCAATCCTGGCGAGCGTCTCCGCGGTCACCTGAGTGCCGTACGGGATGCGGGAGGAGAGACAGGCCATCGCTGGTTTGTTCCAGTTTGGGAGGCCCATCCGGCGCGCGACCGCACGGATCTCCGGCTTCGACATGCCCGCTTCATAGAGGGGGCTGCGCACCGCGCGCTCTTTGGCCGCCTGGTGCCCGGGGCGCCAGTCCGACATGTCGTCCACGTTCGCGCCGTAGGCGATATGCGCGTACCCTTCCGCCTCCGCAATCGCGCTGAGGTGGGTGAACAGCTCCGACTTGCAGAAGTAGCAGCGCTGGCCGTCGTTCTTGCGGTACTCCGGGTTCTCCAGCTCGGAGGTCTCGACGACCCGGGTGTTCCAACCCCGCTCGCGGGCGATGTCCAGGGCCAGGTCGAGCTCCGCCCTGGGGTAGGACTCGCTCTTCGCGATCACCATCAGGGCGCGCTCACCCAGCGCTTCGTGCGCGGCGCCGGCGACGACGGTGCTGTCCACCCCGCCGGAAAAACCGACGACGACGCTGCCCATCTCCCGAAGCAGGTGGAGCAGCCGCTCGTGCTTTTCCGCGATGACGGCGGCGTCAACGGTGGGGGCAGTGTCGAGAGTGACCAGCGAAGCCATTCGGAAATCCTGGCGCAGGCGCGGGATCGAGTTGCGGCCTTGGCTGCCAGATTATACCCTCCAGGCTAGCGGGCAAGCAATACGGCAGTGCAGACCGGCCGCGCCGAAGCCCGCTCCCGCCCGGGCGCAGTCCCAAGGCGCTGCCGCACCGCCCATGCGAAATCCCCTGCGGGACGAGATCGCTGCTAACGGCATTTCCGGACGCCCAACGACCGGTTGGGTTTGCCCTACCAGCGTACGGCGGCCGCCGGAACGCCCTCCTCGGCCGCGGTGATCCGCTTCCGCACGGCCACGGGCACAGGCTTCCGGGCCACCGCGAGCACGCTCAGCCCGAACGGCAGCGACACGCGCCGCGCCACCGCCAGCTCGGCCGCCTGAAGGCCGATCAGTGACCGGTTGATGAACTCCGGCACCCGCGGCAGCGCGGCCGCCGCTTCGTCGGGTTTACGTCCCCTCGTCGCCAGCCGCACGGCTGCTGCGAGCGGGAAGAGCGCGCTCAGGAGATAGGTCTGGCGCTCGACCCGCAGCCCGGACGCCTCCAGCAGGCTGCGGAATTCGTTCCCGGCATACCGGCGGCGGTGGTGGAGCGCCTCGTCGTGCGGGCCCCAGAGAAACTGATACGCTGGGACGCTGGCCACCAGGATGCCTCCCGGGCGCAGCACCCGCGAGATCTCCTGTACCGCGCGGGCGTCGTCCGGCACGTGCTCGATCACGTCCAGTGCGGTGGCCACGTCGAAAGTGCCGGAGCGGAACGGGAGCAGCATCAGGTCCGCCCCCACCAGCCGCCGGTGGCCGCGACCGTGGCTAAAGCGGAGGGCGTCGGCCGAGACGTCCGCGCCGGTAGCCACGGCGTCCGGCCACTTCGCGAAGAGGTCCAGCATGCCGCCCGTGCCGCAGCCGGCGTCGAGGATATTGAGGGGGCGCTCCGGCGGAGCGTGGTCGCGGATGAACTGTCCCGCCGCCTCCCGGCGGGCGACGAACCACCAGTACCAGTCTTCAAGCGCGTACATCCGCGCGTATTCCGACGGGTTCATGGGGAAGGCTGCGCGGCAACTCCTGCTTCGTCGCGGCCCTTCCGCTCGGGCACGCGCCGCAGCCAGTATGTGTAGATCCGGATCAGCTCCGCAAACGTCCGGGGCAGATCCCGCAGCGGGCGGACGCGCGAGTCGTCGGAGTTGATCCACACCACGGGCACGTCGACGGCGCGGTAGCCCAGCTTCCGGGCGATGACCAGCGCCTCCACGTCGAACATCCAGCCGTAAATGGTGAGATTGTGGAAGACGTCCTGTGCCGCCGCGTGGGTGAACATCTTGAACCCGCACTGCGTGTCCGGGAAATCCATCCCGCTCACCAGCCGGATCAACACGTTCATCATCCGCCCGGCACGCTCCCGCAGCCACGACTGCCGCACCTGGAGCACCGACCCTTTGCGGGCGCGCGAGGCGATCACCACGTCGAAGCCCTGGTCCAGCTGCGGGAGGAACTTTTCCAGCTCCTCGATCGGCGTCGAGAGGTCCGCGTCGGAGAAGAGCACCCACCGGCCCCGCGCGCGCAGCGCCCCGTGGGCGACGGCGTACCCCTTCCCCCGGTTGGGCTCGTACCGCCGCACCTGCACCCGGGGATCGCCGGCCCCGGCTTCCTCCGCTGCTGCGGCCGTGCGGTCCGCGCTGCCATCGTCCACGACGATGATCTCATACGAGAGCCCGGAGCCGTCCAGGTACTCCCGCACCCGCGCCAGAGAGGCCGGCAGGCGCCGCGCTTCGTTGAAGCACGGAAAGATCAGGCTGAGGTCCGGATTGGCGGAAGCAGCGTTCGCCGTCATGTCGCTCTATGGTAACCCCGCGCGCGCAAAAAAGCGATAGGTCAAAAGTCCTCTGCTAGCTGATCCCGATCCGTCTCCCGATCTCCGGCGGGACGGGGTAAGGCCGCTCTTTGGGCAGCAGCGCCCTCGCCCGGTCCGTGTGCCCTTCCTGAATCAGGGCGTACATCTTCCGGGCCAGAGGCGTGCAGTCCCGGATCTCCAGGGCCCACTCACGGACGTACTTCTCGATGACGTGGCGGCTCAAACCCACCTGGATACTCCGGTGCTCCAGCGCCTTGCCATGAATGGAGCGCTCCGGGTCCCACTGGACGTAGACCGGCGCATCGTTGAAGAGGCGCTTCCAGTGGTCCGCATCCGGATAGATCCCGCGCTCCGGATGAGTGAGGACTGCCTGCGAGAGGGCCTCTTCCCAGCCTCTCCGGGTGATCCGGATCGCCAGGACGTGCTCCTGCCCGGGCTTCCGGCCCCAGTTGCTTCGCTCCATCATCCAGAGGAAGGACGGCTTGATCCACGTCATGCGGCTCAGGGAGAACGGCGGGACGAAGCGCCCGTGCTCGAGCGCCGGAAGCGCGATCTCCTTCGAGTAAGCCTGATAGACGGTGATCCAGTCGCGGCCGTAGTCGGCCCGGATCTGGCGCGTGGGGATCATATGAAGCCGCACACCAGCGACGACCACCGAGATTCCTAGGCTCTGCCCCGCCCCTCGACTTCCTGCAGCATCCTCCAGAACAGCAGGTGAAGGACGATCATATGGACGTCCTCGATGCGCTGCATGTTATCGCACGGCACCACGAGAGATTCGTCCACCAGCGGGGCGAGTTTGCCGCCCTGGTAGCCGGTGAGGCCAATGGTGTAGGCGCCCAACTCGCGGGCGAGGCGGGCGGCCTGGAGCACGTTGGGCGAGTTCCCGCTGCCGCTCACGCAGATCACCAGGTCGTCCGGCTGCACCCAGGGCCGCAGTTGCTCCGCGAAAATCAGCTCGTAGGCGGTGTCGTTCGCCCAGGCGGTGATCAGGGCGACGTTGTCCGTGAGGGACATTACCTTGAACGTCTTGCCGCCTGCCAGGTAGATGCACTTCTGAAAGTCGTTGACGATGTGCGAGCAGGTGGAGGCGCTGCCGCCGTTGCCCAGGAGGAACACCTGCCGGCCATCGTCGTACGCAGCCAGGAGACGGTCCACCAGGCCCTTGATCCGGGGGGCGGGAAGCTCGGCGATGAGGCGGCCGACGTCGCGGAGGTAGAACTGGATCTGTTCCATTTAGAGATCGGTGCCTCGGGGCTCCCGGCGGCCGTTCCCGTTGCCGTTGCTGATGCTCCAGACGCTCTCGATCTCTTTCCGCCTGACCGGCACCACCCCCAGTTTTCGGACCTTAGCGTTGCCGGCGAGGTTGGCCAGAGTTGCCGCCTCCACCCAATCCGCGCCTGCCGTCCGGGCCAGGGCGGCGGCGGCGATGGTGCTGTCCCCGCAGCCGCAGGAATCGTACACCTCGAGCGGCACGACCGGGAGGTGGCGCCACGGCTTCCCGGCCTGGAACAATACGAGCCCGCGGCCGCCGAGGGTGATCACGGCCGCTTCCGCAGCGCAGACCCGCATTAGCCGGTCGCCCGCCTCGTCCACGGCGTTCATGTCTGAAAGGCTCAGCCCGGTCACTGACTCGGTCTCGGACTGGTTCAGCGAGACGAGGTTCGCACCGTCGTAATAGCGGAGGGTTGAAGGCTTCGGGTTTACGAAGACGGGCACGCCCGCCTTCCGGGCCATCGCGGAGATACGCGCGACCACGCTCTCCGTCAGCACGCCCTTGCTGTAGTCAGAGAAGAGCACCCCGTCCGCCTCGCGCAGCTCCGTGCCGGCTCGCTCCACCAGCCGCTCTTCGACGGCGCCCGAGATGGGAGAGCGGGACTCGCGGTCCACCCGCAGCACCTGCTGGTTGTGCGCCAGGATCCGGGTCTTGACGGTGGTGGGCCGGTCCGGGTCCGCCACGAGGCCCTCGTGACGGACGCCCTGGCGCTCCAGCTCCAGGCGGAGGCGGGCGCCCATCTCGTCCTGCCCGATCACCGCCACGATCGAGGCAACCCCGTCCATCGCCACCAGATTTACGGCCACGTTGCTGGCGCCGCCCGCGGCGTAGGTCGTCTCCACCTGCTCGACCACCTGTACGGGGGCCTCGGGCGAGATGCGGTTAACGTGCCCCCAAAGGTACTCGTCCAGCATGCAGTCGCCGACGACGAGGACGCGTTTGCCTTCAAATCCGTCTAAGAGTGCCCGGAGGCGGTCCTGGACCATCGATGCTCCGTCGCGAATAGATAAAGAGGGAACCTGCTAATCAGGCTCTACGCCTTCGAGTAGAGATAGGGTTTCCTGAAGCGATTCTCGGAAGACCTCCACGGCGCGGTCAATCTGCGCGTGGGTTACGATAAGCGGCGGCTCGAAGCGGAACACCCGGGGATTGCTCAGGTAGTAGGCAACGATCACCCGCCGGCGCGCCACGGCGGCGATCGTCAGGCCCGCCACGTCCTCGTCTTCAAACTCCAGCCCCAGCAGCAGCCCCTTCCCGCGCACCTCGCGGATGGCGCCGGGGAACTCGGAGCGCAGCTCGTGGAGCCGACCCAGGAAATACGTGCCCAGCGCCGCTGCACGTGCCGGCAGGTTCTCGTCCTGCATCGCCCGGATCGCCGCGATGCCGGCGACACACGCCATCGGGTTCCCGCCCGGGCTGCCGAAGGTGCTCGTGTGCAGCCAGGGGCGGGTCCGGAACGGCTCCCAAACCTCGGGCGTGCCGCAGAACGCGCCCAGCGGCATCACGCCGCCGCCCAGCGCCTTGGCCAGGCACATCAGGTCCGGCTCCACGCCGTAATGCTCCACCGCGAACATCTTCCCGGTCCGCCCGAACCCTGTCTGCACCTCGTCGGCGATGAGCAGGGCGCCGCGCTCCGTGCAGAGCCTTCGGACTCCAGGGAGGTAGTCGTCCGGGGGGACCACGACACCGCCCTCACCCTGGATGGGTTCCAGGAGGACCGCCGCCGTCCGGCCGGTGACCGCCGCCTCCAGCGCCGCAAGATCCCCGAATGGCACCTGCTTGAAGTCCGGCATGAGCGGCTCGAACGGGGTCTTGTAGAGGTCCCGCCCGGAGGCGCTCAGCGCCCCCAGCGTCTTTCCGTGATACGCGCGCTCGGCGGAGATGACTTGCGTCCGGCCGGTGTGGACGCGCGCCAGCTTCAGCGCGCCCTCCACCGCCTCGGTCCCGCTGCTGCAAAAGAACGAGTACTGGAGCCGGCCTGGCAGGACCGAGGCGAGCAGCTCCGCAAGCTCGGCCTGCTGGCGGTTGAAGAAGATGGGAATCGTGAGCGGCAGCCGCTCCAACTGGTCCCGCACCGCCGCCACGACCTTCGGATGCCGGTGTCCCAGCGAGAATACACCCAGCCCGCCCAGGAAGTCCAGCCACTCGTTCCCCTCGACGTCCGTGAGGGTCATTCCGTCAGCGGAGTGACTGACGGTGCCGAAGCCCATAAACTTGAGAAGGTTGGGCAGGGTGGGGTTGAGGTACCGCCGGTACTGTTCGGCGGTCACCTCGATTTGAGCCTCGAGCTCTTCAGGCGTCATGCGGGGGGCCGGTGAAACGAAGGCCGTCGCCTGACCCTCGGGGAAAGACGGGAAGTCCGAGCAATCCTAGCATGGCGCGAGAACGCGAGTCAGGCAACCAGTCATTGACCGTCTACCTGTCCGACGGGGCGGTGAGCGGCTACGTGATGCGGCTTCACGATACGGAGGTGCTGGCGCGGATGGACTCGCGCCTGCCGCAGTCGGAGCGCCTCCGGTTTCTCCTGCAGCTCCAGGGCGGCGTGATCTCCGGGGAGGTGACCTGCGTGGAGCAGGCGGAGCGCGTCTGCCGGCTGCAGTTTGCCGCCCTGACCGCCAGCGAGCGGGACCGCCTGGCGCCGTTCCTGGAGTCTGAGGAGTGATCCGGTCCGGGGATGGGGATCGTAGGTTCGGCGACGGCTGCCAACTTTTGAGGGTTCAGCCCACAACCATGGAGATGTCCGAGACCCTAGCCATACCGCGTCCGGAGATCCTGGACGACCACACAGACCTTACGGCCGAGTGGATCGTCATCGTCTTCGACAATGACGTGAACACTTTCGAGGAAGTCATCTCGATCCTCCAGAAGGCCACGGGCTGCTCGCTGGAGGAAGCGGAGATGGAGACGTGGGAGGTGCACCACCTCGGCCGCTCCGTGGTCCATCATGGGGACCGCTCGGAATGCGAGCGTGCCGCCGCCGTCATTAGCACGATCGGGATCCGGGTTGAAGTCGAGAGGCTCTGACCGCGCGATGTTTGCTTCCAGAAGGACCTGCCGCCTTCCCTCCCCGGGTCTGCAAATCGCCGGCCCCCGTGCCGATAGAGAGATCAGGCGGCGCGAGCTCACGGCAATCGCGCGCCACCACGAATACACCCGCCGACCCCCGTCGCAGTTAATCCCCGCGCCCCGATGATCGCTGAGCGAGACTCCCGCACCGCCACGCTGCCCGTCCTCGTCGTTGACGACGAGGCGGGCATGCGGAATCTGCTGTGCGCCAGCCTGGAGCTCATGGGCTACCGAACGGAGGTAGCCTCGGGCGCGGGAGAGGCGCGGGAGCTGCTCCGGCGGCGTGCCTACTCCCTGGTGCTGTGCGACTACGAAATGCCAGGCGCCACGGGGCTGGACCTGCTGACTTACAAGATGCAGGTGCACCCGGACCTGCCCTTCATCATGCTCACGGGCCACGCGGAGTCGCCGCTGGCGCGCGCCGCCATCTCCGCCGGGGCGATCGACTTCCTCTGCAAGCCGTTCGAGGTCGACCAGCTCGAGCGGGTGATCGAGCAGAACTGGGCCCGGTTGGAGCGAGACCGCAAGCGCGCGGCGGATCTCACGATGGAAGTGCTCAACGGCACCATCCGAGCGCTGGTGGCCGCCATCGACGCGAAGGACCCGCACACCGCCTCCCACTCGGAGCGGGTCACCTCCCTTGCCCGGCAACTGGGGCGGGCGGTCGGGCTCTCGACGGACCGTCTCCGCATCCTGGAGTTCTCCGCGCTGCTGCACGACGTGGGGAAGATCGGCGTCCCGGAGGGGATCTTGCTGAAGCAGGACCGCCTCAACGAGCAGGAGTGGGCGATCATCCGGCAGCACCCGATCCGGAGCGCGGAGATCGTCGCCAAGGTCGGGGCGCTGGCAGAGGTGGCTACGGTCGTCCGCCACCACCACGAGCGGATGGACGGCACCGGCTATCCGGACGGCCTGGCGGGCGACGCCATCCCGTACCTCGCCCGCGTCATCTCCATCGTCGACGCCTACGAGGCGATGACCGCCGATCGCGCCTATCGCCCCGCCCGCACCCGCGCGCAAGCCATGGATCTTGTCTCAAGGGGGTTGGGGACGCAGTTCGACCGCGAGCTGGGGGAGCAGTTCCTCAGCATTGATGCGCTGCCCTGAGGTCACTTCGCTCCGGGCAGCGGCAGCCCCGAGTGCGCGGTCCATCCCCCGTCCACGTAGATCGCCGTCCCTGTGACGAACGATGCCTCGCGGCTTGCCAGGTAGACGGCCGCGGCGCGGATCTCGTGGAGCTCGCCCCAGCGGTGCTGCGGGATCAGCCCGAGATAGCTCTCGTACAGCTCCGGGTTCTCCTGAAGGCGCAGGTTGAAGGGCGTCTTGAACGGTCCGGGGCAAATGGCGTTGACCGTGATCCCGTGTGCCGCCCATTCCAACGCCATCACCCGCGTGAGCTGGAGCAAGCCGCCCTTGGCGGAGCAGTAGGCGCTGCGGTCCGGAAGCGCGATGCTGCCGAGCGACGAGGAGATGTTCACGATCCTCCCGTACCCCTGCCGGATCATGTGCGGAGCGACGGCGCGGGCGACGTAGAACGGGCCGTCCAGGCAGACGCCGGTCACCGCTTCCCAGTCCTCGTCCGTCATCTCCAGCACCGGCTTGCGCATCCCGGCGCCGGCGTTGTTCACGAGAACGTCGATGCGCCCGAAATGGTCGGCGACCCGGCGCACCAGGTCGTCCACCTCGACCGAGCTGGTTACGTCCGCACGGTACCCCACGGTACGACGGCCGGTGCTCGAGGAGAGCGCCTCGGCCGCCGCGTGAGCGTCTTCCTCCCTGCGGCTGCATAGGGCGACGTCCGCCCCCTGCTCCGCCAGCGCGGCGGCCATTTCCCGGCCGAGCCCCCGGCTGCCGCCGGTCACCAGCGCGACCTGTCCGCTTAGATCGAACACGGATCCTCCTCACGGGAGCGAATGGGGAATGGGGAGTGGGAGAATGGGGGCCTTCCGCTGATCAGGTCTCCCATTCCCCCACTCCCCCATTCGCCTCCGATCAGCGGTAACAGCCTAATAGCGTCGAGAGGGGACTTCCCACACCACGGCCTGCCAGCCGCGGCCGGTGTGCTCCTGGGCGTAACCGAGGGCCTCGTCGTAGCTGTCCGCGACCGCAAGGTGACCGGCGCGGGTGTTCGGGTCGGCAACCGCGATCAGGGCGGAGTGCGGCGCCTCGACCAGAGCGCGCGCGATGGCGACTTCGAACTCTTCATCCAGCTCAAGGACTATGATCGCCATCGCACCCTCCTCTCGGTCCCTATCCGGCCACGCCTGTTTACCGATTCCGTGCCGACTGCCGACTATCTCCTCACGGCCCGTTTCGAGAAGCGGGTTCCTCGTTCCCCCTCCCGGCTCCTTCGCCCGGCGCGCCGCGCCGCAATGTGCGGGCACGCAGGTTGCGCGGCGCCGGGTCACGAATGACAGCAATATGGAAACGCGTCGACCCCGCCTGGGCGGAATTCTCATCCGGAAGGGCCTGATCTCCCCCGAGGAACTGGAAGCCGCCGTCCTCTACCAGCTTCGCGCGGAAGCCCAGGTGGAGCGCGCCACGGACTATTCCGGCGAGGAGGCCCCGGCTACCCCCCGTGGGATGCGCCTCGGAGAGGCGCTCGTCGCGCTCGGCATTTGCACCGAGAAGGAGATCGCCGAGGCGCTCGGCGACCAGCTCCAGGTTCCGTTCGTCGACCTCCGGGAGACGCCGCCCTCCCCCGAGGCGATCCAGCTCGTGCCGCTCAGCATCGCGCAGGAATACCAGGTCCTCCCGCTGCGCATCGAAGACGACCGGCTGGTGGTGGCCACCGCCGACCCCTCCAACGCGCGCTTGCGCGACGCGCTCCAGCAGGCCACCGGGATACATGTGGTGGTGATCAACAGCGCCTCCGAGGCCCAGATCAAGGAGCTGCTCCGGCAGTGCCAGGCGGGCATCCAGCCGACGGGCGACGCGGAAGACGAAGAGATGGAGCTGGACGAGATCGGCAGCTCCGCCGAATCGCTCCAGGCCCTTCTCGATTCCGACAACGACCTCTCCCCCATCGAGGTCGTCGACCAGTGCCTCTGCGACATCGTGCGCCAGGGGGCCGGGGACGTCTTCTTCGGGCCCGCCGATGACGGCATCGCCGTCCAGTACCGCTTCGCGGACGGCCCCCGCACCATCGCCCGGCTGCCGCTGGACCTGCTGCCCGGCCTAAACATGCACGTGAAGCTGATGAACGGCATGGACCCCACCAGCGACCCCCGCCGCCAGGAAGGCCGCAGCCGGGTGCGCGTGGACGGCAAGCCCGTTCGCCTCCACGCCGCCACGGTCCCGGGCCCGAACGGCGAAGGGTACGTGATCCGGGTGATCGACTAGACTCCTTCCTCTTTCAGCGCCAACGCCAGCGCCAGCACGGGGTGGACCGCGACACGCCCAGCGGCGTCGCGGATCTGGTGCCGGCAGCTGGTGCCGGGCGCGACGATCAGCGCGTCCGCCGGCGCGGAGCGCACATGCGGCAGCAGCCCCAGCTCGCCGATCTTCAGCGAAAGATCGTAGTGCTCCGTTTCGTACCCGAAGGTGCCCGCCATTC
>JGI10216J12902_102562952_pt1 | contig 14560 bp, 9 predicted proteins | sample KanNatreferecore_FD_12902 | JGI IMG/M metagenome (IMG submission 12902)
ATGCGGACGATTTGCCAGTCGCGCACCTATCAACTCTCGATCATTCCGAACAAATGGAACGAGGACGACACAATCAACTTCTCGCATGCCAGCCCGCGGCGTTTGAGCGCGGAGCAGATGCTCGATGCCGTCGCTGTCGCGACCGGTGTGCGCCCGCAATTCAGCGGTATGCCGGTTGGCATGCGCCCGGTGGAGATTCCTGACGGCCTTGTGGCGGGCAACGATTTCCTTGCGCTCTTTGGGCGGCCCAAGCGCCAGTCGGCCTGCGAGTGCGAGCGCACCAGCAACCTCACGCTCTCGCACGCGCTCAACCTCATCAACGGCCAGACCCTCAGCGAAGCCGTTGGTTCGCCCAAGAGCCGCATCGCGAAGCTCGTCGAGACGGAGAAGGACGACAAAAAGTTGATTGAGGAAATCTACCTCTCGTGCTTGAACCGATTGCCAACGGAGAAAGAAGTCGCCGCCCTTGATTTCGAGCACGCCAAGTCACGGGCTGAACTCGCGCAGGATTTGACGTGGGCGCTCATTAACAGTTCGTCGTTTGTGTTTAATCGTTGAGGAGATGAAGTTCATTCTGCACATCGTAACGCTAAGTCTCCCGTTCGGGGTTTGCTCCGCGCAATTGCTTCTTCCCTCGAAGCTCGTGGCGAGTCCGATAGAAGCGGAAGTGCAGCGGGCTGAGGTTATCGCGATTGTATCTGTTGGTCCGGCGGTTCAAGTTCCGTTTACGAACGCTATTGGCAAAGCGCTGCGCGCTACCGAAGCAAAACTGGAGCGATCGCTAAAGGGTAATCCGCCAGCAAGCTTTCAAATTCGAGAAGCAACCCAGCCCGACGCCGCGTTTCCAATTGAAGAGATTATCCGTACTGGCTCTGGAACGGAACACCGGGGCACTTCGCGCTGGCTGGTGTTTCTAAAAAAGGCCGGTGAGTCATACTGCGCTGCTGACGCGCAGGGTCTTTATTCAGTGTATGGAAATGGGCCGGGCAGCCGAGTCATTTGGCGGATGAATTGTCTGAGCATGGAGCAAGTTGAAAGCATTATCAGCAAAAACTCGGCGGACAAATGATTACACTCGGCGCATTCATCGGAGGCTGGGAACTGCTGCTAATCGCGGCTGTGCTCGGCGTCATGATCGCTGTGCCGTTGATTGTCATCGCCATCGTTCTTTTTGTCGTGAATCGGCGGAAGGCTGTTCCGCCAAGCGTCTCAAACCATCAGGGAAGCGGAAACTAGAGGAGAACAATATGATTAGCATTCCAGGAAAACCGGGCAGCACGTGCGATGGATTCAGCCGTCGCGAGTTCATGCGCATCGGCGGCATGGGCATGGTCGGCATCACGCTCGCGGACATTTTGCGTCTGCAGGCGGCGGCCAGCGAGACGAACGCCAAGGGCAAAGCCGGTTGGGGCCGCGCCAAGTCTGTCATCTTTGTTTTCCTCCAGGGCGGGCCCAGCCACATCGACATCTGGGATCCAAAGCCGGACGCGCCTTCGAATGTGCGCGGCGATTTTAAGCCAATCAAATCGAAGGTGCCGGGCATCTGGCTCAGCGAAGTGATGCCGAAGCTCGCGCAGCAAATGGACAAGGCTACTTTGATTCGCTCCGTCAGTTACACGCCCGCCGGTTTGTTCAATCACACGGCGGCTCATTACCAGATGATGACCGGCTACACACCGGACCGTGTTTCGCCTTCCGGCCAGCTTGAGCCGCCCGCGCCGAACGATTACCCGCACGCGGGCGCGCAAATATCGCGCATCAAACCACCGACCGAAGCGATGCTTCCATTCGTAATGCTTCCGCGTCCGACGCAGGAGAGCAATGTCATTGGCAAGGGCAGCACGGCTGGATTTCTCGGCGCAGCTTACGACCCGTATTATTTTTACCAGGACCCGAACAAAGAAATTAAGCTCGACGACCTCACGATGCAGAAAGACATGACGCGCGAACGCCTTGGGCGCCGCGAATCGCTCCTGCAAAAAGTGAATGCCGCGATGCCGGAGATGGAGAAGTCCGTTGAGAAATACGCGATCGACAAATACTACCAGAAGGCTTTCGACCTCGTGTCATCGGGCCGCGCGCGCGATGCGTTCGATCTCACGAAAGAAAAGGATTCCCTGCGCGACAAGTATGGCAGACACACATTTGGCCAGGGACTACTGCTGGCGCGCCGCTTGATTGAAGCCGGCACACGCTTCGTGCAAGTAAACTGGCCCGCCGTCGCGAATGGTAATCCGGTCGTCGATGCGTGGGACACCCATGCGGCAAACTTTGGTCCGCTCAAAGACCTGCACTGTCCGAAGCTCGACAGTGGCCTTTCGTCGTTGCTTGAAGACATGGATGAGCGCGGATTGCTGAAAGAAACCCTCGTGGTGGCTATTGGCGAGTTTGGCCGTTCACCGCGCTTGGGCGTGAGCACCTCCGGCAACAGCAACTCGCCGGACGGACGCGACCATTGGCCGTATTGCTACACGGCGCTCGTCGCGGGCGCGGGCGTTTCGCGTGGCTCGCTTTACGGCAAGTCGGACGCGACGGCATCATCGCCGGCGGAAAACCCGGTGCATCCCACGCAATTGCTCGCGACGATTTACCACGCGCTGGGCATCGATCCGCACACGATTGTCAACAATCACCTGAACCAGCCGCGCGAACTCGTGCAGGCCGAGCCGGTGGTTGGCCTGTTTAGCTGATGCGCGCGGCGAATCGTTTTCTCAACGTTGCAGCCGAGGTAACGAGGCTCATTTTTTCACTTCGACGGGCGGCCGGTTTCATCGCGGCGCTGCTGTTCGCGCCCGCGGCATTCGCTCAACCAAAAACTACGTCGGTTGCGCCCGACTGGATTCAGCGCGGTGCGACACTGGACGTGACCTTCGCCGGCGAGGGACTCAGCTCAGTGACTGGTTTTGTTTTCAGTGGTGAGTCCGGCCTGTCGGCCACGGTGATCATCGAGAGCAATCCACCGCCGACAGTCACGGTTGAATCCGCATCCAAAGGGATTGCTGTTGCCGCCACGGGTGGGCGTGATCGCAACAAGTCATTGCGCGCGCAAATTACCGCGACGGCTGATGCCTCACTCGGCAATCGCGAAGTTCGTGTGCTCGGTCCCAGTGGGATTTCCTCTCCGTTGAACGTCACGGTTGGCGCGGTGCCCGAAATCCGGGAAGCCGAGCCGAACAATTCGTTGGAGCAGGCGCAGGTGGTTGCGATGCCTTCTGCGATTGCCGGTGCCGTCCAGTCGGCGACCGAGATCGATCATTTCAAGTTCAAGGCGAAGAAAGGCGAGCAACTTGTGCTCGAAGTGATGGCGCAGCGCAGCGGTTCGCCGCTCGATTCATCGCTGGCCCTCCTCGACGCCAGCGGCAAGGAACTCGCTCGCGATGAGGACTCACGCGGTTTTGATTCACTGATCGAATTCACCGTGCCTGAGGACGGTGATTACATCGCACAGTTGCGCGACTTTCAGTATCGCGGTGCCGGCGATTACAAGTATCGGCTCTTCGTCGGCGTGCTTCCATTCGTTGATTACATTTTTCCATTCGGCGGTCAGCGCGGAAAGCCGGTGGAAGTTTTTGTCGTGGGCCGCAACATGCAGGGTGGGGAGCGCATCACGCTGAATATCGATCCGAACGCGCCGCTGGGCCGCCAGGAAATCCGGCTGAACACCGCGCGCGGCCTTTCCAATCCGATTCAGTTCGATGTGCAGGACCTGGCGGAGATCAGGGAAACGGAACCGAACAACAGCGGCACGAACGTCAATGCCGTGACGCCGCCAGTGACAGTGAACGGACAAATCAACGTCGCGAAGGACATCGATCGTTTCACGTTCAAAGCCGCTGCTGACGGGAAACTCGTTTGCGTCGTCGAAGCGCGACGCTTTGGTTCGCCGCTCGATGCGTTCCTCGCGGTTCATGCGGGAGAGTCAGTTGTCGCACAGAACGATGATGCCGGCGGCAACGATGCGCGTATTGAATTTGATGCGAAGAAGGACACTCAATACACGGTCGCAGTGCGTGACCTTACCGAGCGCGGGGGCGCCAACTTCGCTTATCGACTCGCCATTCGCCCGGCTGCTGCTGCTGCTCCTTCGTTCATCGCGAAGTTCTTTCCGGACGCGGTGAGGTTGAACCGCGAGGGACGCACGCGCATTCGTTGCGAGATTGTGCGGCAGGGCTTTGACGCGCCGGTGCGTTTCACCGCGAGCGACTTGCCGGCGGGCCTTAGCGTGGAGCCGCTGGTCATTCCGGCCGGGCGCAATGAAGGCGACCTGCTCATTTCCGCGTCGCCGGAGGCAACGATGGCGACACTGCCACTGAAAATTCTGGCCTCGACCGTTGCGGGTGGGAAGGACTTGACCAGGACTGCATCCGCCATCGCGCCGCAAGCGCAAGGCGAAGCCACTTTCAAGCAAGGCTTCCTGAGCGTGTTCGACACGGCGCCGTTCACTATCGAAGCAATGAGCCTCGCCGCCAGTATGGATCAGTTGCAGTCCGGGACGGTGGACGTGCTGGTGGATCGCCGCGCCGGTTTCACGGGCGATGTCAAACTGACCGCCGTTGGATTCGTAAACGGCCGGGAGCAAATCTCCAAAAGCCTCGATGTAAAGGAAGTTACAGTGAAGAGCGATGCGCGCACGGCGCAGATTAAGTTCACGGCGAAAGTCGATTCCGAGCTCGGCACGCGCGCGGTGCTGGTGCGGGGCGAAGCAACTGACAACGGGCAAACCGTAGTCCAATTCAGCCAGCCGATTGCGTTGACCGTCGCGCAGATTCCATTCGCGTTGAGCGCGGCTCCGGCGAAGCTCGCGTTGAATGCGCCGCGCGCCGGCTCGACGAATTATGATGACGCCACGCTGAAGGTGAAAGTGGATCGCCGCAACTTCCCTGGCGAAATTCCGCTCACGCTCGATGGTGTTCCCGCTGGCGTTAAAGTGGATGGGGCGATGATTGCGTCCAATGCCGCCGACGCGACGCTGACGTTCGTCGTGACCGAGAAAGCGCAACCAACCACCAATGCCACGATCACGATTCAGGGCTCGGCGATGCACAACGACCGGATGTATCGCCACAAGACCGGCGGGATCAAACTGGCTATTGCGCCGCCACCCGTCGAAGTGGCCTCAACGAACGCCGTCGTTGTCCCCAAAGAACCATGATTCGAATGAAGATGTTCCGAAGTGTTCTTGCCGTTCTTTCCTCTTCAGCGCTCGCGTTGAGCGCTGCTGAAGCGCAGAAGCCCGTGAGCTATTATCAGGACCTGCTACCGATTCTGAAGCGGAGCTGCACAGGTTGTCATCATCCCGGCAAGCTTAAGGGTGAACTCGATCTTACGACCTACGCGGCATTCATCAAAGGCGGCAAGCACGGCGCGGGTTTCACGGTGGGCCAGCCTACGAACAGCATTGTCATTGAAGAAATCAGCGGCGACGAGCCGTCGATGCCGAAGGAAGGCGATGCGCTGACCAAGGCGGAAGTCGCGCTGTTCACGCGCTGGATTCTGGAAGGCGCGACGAACGACACGCCGGCCAACGCGAATTCGTTCAAGCTCGCCGCGCCTCCGACTTACACGAAGCCGCCGGTCGTTTCCGCGCTCGCGTTTTCGCCGGATGGCAAAACGCTGGCGGTATCCGGCTACCACGAAGTGCTCGTTCACAGCGCGGACGGATCGAACCTCATCGCGCGCCTCGTCGGCGAATCGCCGCGCATCGAGTCGCTCGCCTATTCGCCGAATGGAAAACTGCTTGGCGTGGCGGGCGGAGCGCCCGCGCTCTTTGGCGAGGTCCAGCTTTGGAACACGGAGAGCAATACCCTCGTGCGCTCGATCAAATCTTCCATCGATTCGCTCTACGGCATTTCGTTCTCGCCCGACTCAAAGAAGGTCGCGGTGGGCGGCGCGGACAAATCGGTGCGCATCTTTTCCGTGAAGGACGGCAAGGAGTTGCTCAAGTTCGATAATCACAGCGATTGGGTTTTTGGAACCGCATTCACGGCGGACGGCAAGCGTTTGATCAGCGGCAGCCGCGACAAGGCGGTGAAATTGATCGACGCGTCGAACAGCCAGTTCATCGACGACATCAACAAGCTGCTCGAAGGCGTGCTCTGTATCGCGCGCAATCCGAAGGAGGACCTCGTTGTGTACGGCGGCGAACAGGGCATTTCGCGTATCTACAAGATTTCCGAGAACCAGGGGCGCACCGCGGCGAACAACGACGTGAACGTCATCAAGGAATACGAGCGGCTCGGCGGCCCGGTGCAGGCCATCGCCTGGTCGCCCAACGGGACTAATATCGCCATCGGCGGCGCGGCGTCTGAAGTGCGTGTTTACACAGCGGGCAAGGAAGGGAAACGCGTCGCGACGTTAAAAGGCCACGAGGGCGCGATCTTCGCCGCCGTGTTTCATCCCACCACGAACTGGCTGGCTACCGGCGGCTTTGACGGCCAGGTACGTCTCTACGATTACACGGCAAAGAGCAATCAACTCGTGCGGGCCTTCGTGCCGGTGCCGATCAAGGGCGCGGTGCAGACGGCGGCGAAGTAGCTTCTCCAGCACAAGATTCAACGCTCCGCCCTACTTCAAAACCACATACAGCGCATCTTCGGGAAACCGGAACTGCTTGGTGCCGTCCACGTCCTGCAGGGGGATGGTTGCGCCACTCATCCCGTTGGCATCGAGGACATGCGCGGCCTTCACCGTCGTGTTGGCGACTGAGACGGTGACGTCACCTTTGATTATCTGCCACGGGGCCTTGCCGTAACTCACGATCTCTTCGCCGGGCTTTTTATCGACTTCGACGGGCTTGGTTTTCCAACCGGTCGGGCGCGCGACGGTGCCGACCTGAACCAGAATGCTGCCGGAAGCCTTCAGGTCTTTGTCGTCCATCGAGACGACGAGCACAGTCGCGTAATCGTTGCCGCTGGTGATCGTCGTATCGCTGAACTTGAAAGTGCCGGCCTTCTTGAGGAATCCCGTAACGCCTTGCGCCTTGGGCGAGTTCAGCGTGCACGAGCCGTTTTCATAATCGAGTTCGAGTTCGCCGGTGATCGACTTCACTTTTTTGCCGGCTGCGTCAATGAACTGGTTCAGGTTGACGGTTCTGCTTTGCGCCGGGTCACCACCGTATTTCGTAAATACGGGTCCGACGAGATAGGCAAGCGGGCTGATGCTCGTCTTGATGTTTGACGTTCGAGAAAAGTTTTCTCGGTCGCGGTTGGGATCAAAGCCTGCGTCTTCGGCGATGATGGGCGCTTTGCGTTCCCACAAATCCCGCAAGCTGCGTTGCTCGTACACGACTGGCTCGCCTTGCCTGACATGGCCTGCGCGATAGAGCAGCGCCGCGGCAGGCCATTGGCCCATGAGCATTGGTGTGGCGCAAACCCACTTCCCCTCGGACGGCAAATAGCCGTTGGCGGAACCTGGATGGCGCCAGTCCTCTTCGCGGGTCGCAAACCAGTAATACGCATCAATGCCGTTGAGCGACTGATACGCGGCAATCATGAACGGGCCTTCGGACTGGTAGCCCTGCGGCGGCACCCATGAGCTTTCCGGCACGATCATGGGGAAACCGTCCGGCTGCTTCAGCGTCACGGGCAGCTTGCTCGGGTGCAGCAACACGGACTCGTCAGTGAACGTGTCGCCATTGATGATCGCCCAGCCATCGTGTTTTCCATGATGCGCGCCGTTGTAATAGCGATTCACGCCCATCACTTCATTGGCGGAATACGAATAGCGTTCCGCGTCGAGCAGCTTGACGTTATCAGCCGTGCGCCAATTGCCGGCGTTGATCAGTGCTTTGCATTTCAACTCCGTGCGAAGGTAATCGCTCATCATCCGGTTGAAGCCGTGCATGGTCTCGGCAAAAAACTGGAGCTGATCGCTGAGACGTTTCTGGTGGCCAACGCCGCCGCGCCGCTGCGTCATTTCCCAAACGATGAAGAGGGCGGCTTCATTGTTGGCAAAATCGTCGGGGCTATCCTGGTCCCTCGACACCGTCGCTCCAGCCCAGGCTTCAGAAGCTTTCGTCAGCGACCCATATTTTTTGGTGAGGAATTCAGCAAACTGGCGGCGCAATTCCTTCTTCGCCGGTCCTTGAATTTTCTGGCTGGTCCAGAAGAGGAGCGAGTCCTCATTTTGAAGCTGCAAGATTGCCAGCGCAGGGTCGCTCGCCAGAGGGATTCCGGTGTGAGGGTTTGGTTCGGTTAAAACCTGTTTCCACCACGCCTTGTACGCCGCCTGCAACTTCGAGTCGAAGAACAGCAAGCCCCAGTTCTTGTTTCCGCCATCGTCGAGGTAACCCATCGCCGGTTTCGCGCGCGAGGCGCCCGCCCAATACGGCGAGAAGGTGACGTAGATGCCCTGCTTCTTCATGGACGCGACCGCTCGCCAGAGCTTGTCACGCTCTGCGAGGTCGATGGACATCAGGTTTTCCTTCGGCGTGATGTTGCCGTGAAAGCGCACCATGTTCACACCGCGTTTGGCCAGGAATCGCGCGTGACGGTCCATGTTTGCTTTATCGTAACTCGTGTTCAGCGCCCAGAAGCGCGCGGGCTTTCCGTTCCCCAGCAGAAAATCGTTTCCATCCTTGGAGAGCGTCACGTAGCCGGATTCGCCGGCGACACTTTCATTCAGATAACGCAGGTCGAGCATTGAGTTCGTGCTGAAGTCGTCGCGCGGAGGAACGAAAGCCCACTTGCCATCTTCCGCCTTGGAGTTTGGCGAGATGGCCGCTGACGCCGCGAGCGCCGCCAATGTCAGTGTGAGCAGGCAGCATAGAATTGCCTTCTCCTCAAAATGACAGCAGACCCAAGTTCCCACCCTTCCCCGACATGAATCGCGATTCGTCATACTCTCTCTTACTGACGCCGAAATAACGTTCGCACTCATTTCTTTGTCCCAATGCAGTAGAGGAATTTGTCACTGCGAAGAAATAGCTGTCCTCCGCTGATGGCCGGCGTGCCGTTGAAAATGCTGGTGTCTGACTCGATCACATTGTGCGCGAGCAACTCGAACTTTGGCTTCACGGCCACGACGTAGGTTCCCTTCTTACGACTTGGATAATAAATGCGTCCCTCGGCCATGACACCAGACGCGTAGATCAGTCCCGGGGCCGGCTGGAATCGCTCCTGATAAACGGTCTCTCCTGTTGCAGCATTTATGCACCAGGCGATGCCCCCTTCCTCACTGGCCCAATAAAGATGTCCCTCATGGTAAATGGGCGTGCAGACCGTATTGCCCTTGTTGATTTTCCAGAGGATATGCGACTGACTGACATCGCCGCGCCCCCCGGCCCGCACCGCGGCGGCTCTCTGATAGCCCATTGCGTAAATGACTCCGTTGTGAGCAATCGGACTGGGGCACAGGTAGTCCTTCAATACGCCACATTCCCAAAGGGGCTGCCCGTTACGCGGATCGACTGCTGCGAGCGTGGCAGGTTCACCCACTGAACGGTGAAACACCAACTCCGGTTTTCCGCCGGCATCCACCACCAGCGGCGTGCTCCAGGAATCTCCATGACTCGGTTTGCCCGTAGGAACGCGCCAAACCTCCTGACCGTTTTCCGTGTCGAAGGCCAAGAGCGCTTGCACCTCGATGTCAGCGTGAACAATCAGGAGGTTTCCAAAGAGAATAGGCGAGGATGCGCTGCCCCAACTGTGAACTTTCCATCCTCCCAGTTGCTTGTGCCATCTCTGCTTCCCGTCGTGATCGTAAGCGAAGATGCCACCATTCCCAAAATAGACATAAACTCCAGTCGCGTCGGCTACGGGCGTGCTGGAGGCGTATCCGTGCAAGTCGAGATAATCGCCGATACCGTGTTCCTTCATCACGCCGGCGTAATCCGCCTTCCACATCAGAGTCCCGTCGCGGCGATTGAAGCAAAAGAGATGTCGTTGAAGGTTGTCCTTGTTGCTCCACGGGTCAGCCTTGGTGAGCCCGTATCCAGAATAAGCCGTCACGTAAACACGGTCCTGCCACACGATCGCGCTGGAGCCACCGCGGCCTGGCAGTTCCGCTTTCCAAATGATGTTCTTCGTGGCGCTCCAATCCAGCGGCAGCCCTTTCTCATCGGAAATGCCACTGCCATTCGGCCCGCGAAACCGTGGCCAGTCGGCGGCGCTGAGTTCCAGCGAGCCACAAAGACAGATCGTGAGAATGGCAATGAGATTTTTCATAAGGTTCATGGTGTTCAATTTCTCAGCGGAACAATCTCTTCGCGGGCTGGACCCGTGGGTGTGATCCAAACTCGGTCGATGACGAGATCGCTTGGTTCCATCGATGAGAAGGAGAGGGCCGTCACTGGCTCGCCCGCCCGCGGTGGGCCGCCGACAAATGTGGGAAAGCCTCCTGGTTCGACCACGATCTTGCGCACGAAGCTGGAGAAAGGAATGGAGACCGTTTGCCACCGGCCACTTCGGCCCGGAAAACCACCACCGGTCCTGAGTTGATACATCTCGTATTTACGTTCTCCCGTCTCCGGCGAGATCGTATGCATGAAGACATTGACGTGCGTTCGATTGCCCAGGCGGTAAGTGACGTTCAAAGTTGATTCCGTGGTGAGCGCCACCAGACCTCGCTCCCAGTTCTCCGGCAATTGGATGTTGTACGACGATTCAGCCTCGGGAAACTCTTTCACAACGGCGGCAATCCCGTATTTGCTTCCAACCGGCAGATTGGTCGTGACGATTCGGCCATGCCACCCCGTGGACGCGCCGCTCTCAAAGTCTTCGGCCCAGGAATCGGTGAGGGAGAGAGTGGATGTGATGGGTTGCGGAGCGCGAGCCGCAGGCTTTCTAAACCAGTGAGGCAGGGCGAACATTATCAGTACGATCAGCATACCAAGCGCAAGGGCCGTTCCAAAAACCCAGCGACGCCACAGACTGCGCACCGCATCGAATCCATTGATTGTATTCTGCCCCGATGGACTCTCATGCGGTGCGGCTGGTTCGCCCGCCGAGGCAACCAGGCACGGCAGTTCGATCTCCTGGTCGATCATTTGCATGTAGAACCGGCGTGCCTGCGGGTCTGCTGCCAGCAGTGATTCAAGCCGCTCGTGTTCCGCGGGGGACAACCGCTTTTCCAGCAGCCCTGAGATCAGCCGTGTGAGTTCCTCGTGTTGTGGATTGTTCTTCATACCCAGCCATCGATACGAAGCGTCCGGTTCACGCAATCGACCAGCGTCTGGCGAATGCGGTGCAGCGTGAGATAGAGTGCGTTCGCTGATTTGCCGCGTTGTTCCGCCAGTTGCTGGACCGTCAGTTCACGTCCGTAGCGCAGCATCAGCAGTTCGCGAGACGGCTCATCGAGTTTTTGGAGGCATCCCGCGAGCGCCTCGCGCTGCGCGGACAATTGTTCTTCATTCGCAACCCGTTCCTCAGCGAGTTGCTCCACCAACTGCTCGGAAAAATATTTACCGCGAATGTTCTGGTGCCTCAGCAGCATGAGCACTTCGAAACGTGCAAACCCACGCGCCCAGGGCCAGAATGGTTTCGCCGGATCGTATTCCTGACGCTTTTGCCAAAGCAGACGTGCCACTTCCTGGACCACGTCTTCGGCCTGAACGCGATCCGGCAGGAGCGTGAGGACATACCGCAACAGATCCAGATGGCAGGCCGAATACAGAGCGGCAAAGTCCTCGCTGGAAAGTTCTTTGGCCATGCTCACCATAGAGAATCGTTGATTCGCCTCTTTGAATACAGAGGCGATGGCAAGGTTCCTTCCCACGGCGGTTGCTCGCTTTGAGAATTGCGTTCGGCCTTGAGCATACGGCGATTTATCTTCTATTCGGTATCTGCACGACCAATGGGAATCTTTCAGGGTTTTTGCGGACCCAATGGATTGCCGGACCGATTGATATTTGAAAGTTGAAAGTTGAAAGTTTGTTGGTGTTTGGTATTTGGCTTTTGGTGTTTAATTCCTCCCGATGCGTCGTCTCCTCGGCCATGTCGCGCGGTTCGTTGTCCGGCGGCTGATTCGTCTCTACTACCCGAAGATTGAAGTCACTGGCTATCAGCACATTCCACACACTGGCCCGGTCCTTCTCGTCGCGAATCACGCCAACTCGCTGATCGATCCCGTCATCGTCGGCATTGCGGCGAATCGTCCGGTGCGATTTTTCGCCAAGGCGCCGTTGTTTGAGACGCCGGTGCTTGGCCGTCTCATGCGCGCGTTGGGAATGTTGCCGGCGTTTCGCGGCCAGGACGACAGTGCGCAGGTGAGGCGCAACCTCGAATCGCTTGGCATCGCCGCGGAGGCGCTCGCGCGCGGCGACGCCGTCGGTATTTTTCCCGAAGGCAAGAGCCACGATTCGTTGAAGCTGGAGCAAATTCGTTCCGGCGCGGCGCGGATGGCGGTGCAGGCGGTGCAGGCCGGGGCGCGCGAACTGAAGCTCGTCCCCGTCGGCATCAACTATCAGCGCAAGCAACTGTTTCGCTCCGCGATCTGGGTGCGTGTGGGCCGGCCCATCACCGTCGCGCAATTCATGGCCCAGCACGGCGGCGACCGCAAAGCAGTGCGTGAACTCACGGCGGAAATTGAATCACGGCTGAAGAAAGTCGTGCTGCATCTCACCGAGGCGGAGTTCGAGCCGTTCCTCGAGGAACTCGAACTGTTGTTGCCTCCACAGCGAATGCGTGGACACGTTTCCGTTTCCGCTCTGCGCCAGCGCAAGGCCTTGGCGGACGCCATGAACTGGTTCCTCGCCCACGACCGTCCGATGGCTCAGTCGATGGCGGAATCGATTCGCCAATATCGTTCTCATCTGATGGCCGCAGGATTGAATTCGCGGTCACCGGTCATGCGCCATCGCACGTGGAGGCTGTTCTTCGCTTTGCTCATAGAAGCGTTGTGGCTGGCCTACTGGTTTCCGGCGGCAATGATTGGAACTCTCTTTCACATCGGTCCGTTTGTTCTAGTGCGCGGAATTGCGCGCAAACTTCAGGACGGCCCGACGACGGCTGCGCTCTCGCGCCTTGGACTAGGCTTGCCGATTTACGCGCTGTGGTATGCCGGCGTGTGGTGGGCATTGCGCAGCTACTTTCTCCCTTGGGTTGCATGGACTGTCGTGTCGCTCATGCCGCTCGCGGGAATTTTTGCTCTTACTTACGCGCACCGCGCCCGGGACATTTGCCTGAACTGGCTGCAACAGGTACGCCTTGTCATTCGCCTTGAACAACTTCGCGAATTGCGGACAGAGCAGGCGAAAGTACGGGCCGAATTGGCTGCGTTCGCGCAAACCTACACGCGCGAGTTTCCTTCGCTGGTCGAAAAGCCGCACGCGTTCTCATGGCGTGAGCGCACAAAGATCACGTTGCGCTGGGCGGCCATCGCGATGGCTGCGGCTGGGATTTTCATCTGGCAGAATTGGTATTTCGCCGACCGTGGCGAAGTTGAACGGATGACCGGATTGAATCTCGCCGGCATGTCCACCAACTCACTTGATGCCGCGTTGACCGCGGATGAAAAGACGCTCCATGAATTGATCGGCAGCGTGAGAGAAATGGAAGCGCGCGCGGCCCGGTTGCAGGCGGAATTCATGAGTGGGAAGCGCAGCTACTACACGCAGGCGGACAACGATGCCATTCGGCAGGCGATGCTCAGTTATCTCGCCTGCCGCACCACGCTGCTCGCGCTGGTGTGGAAGTATCAGAAGCACTCCGACGTCGCAGAGGAGCGGCTGCGCTGGCGGGCGTTCCTGGTTTCGTTCGCGGCGGCGGCGGCCATCTCTGATTCTTCACTCAAGCTGGTGACGCGCTTTGCGCCGTATCCAGAAGCGGTGCGCAAGCTCAACGAGGCGGACGCGGCGTGGGGTTTGCCGCCCGGCGCTTTCGACATGGTCCGCGGCAATCTCCTCCAGTCGGACACGCGCGAGTTCATGGACCAATCACTCGTGGCCTATCGTTCTGCGAATGCCACGCTGGCGCGGCTCGATCTGGTGAATCCGCCGCCGTTCGATCGTTTCCATGAAACGATTCGCCAGCACGCGAAGTCACGAAAGGAATTGCTGGCTCTGCTGATGGAAAGCCGCGCTACCGACCCGCTGAAGGAAGCCGGGCGTACGACGCGGAGCGTGGCTTATCGTGGTCAGGCGTTCGTCTCGACCTGGCTGGGCAACACGCGCTTCCGCCAGCCGCGCGACGGAGAGCTCATGATTCGGCCGAAGCAACTTTCTGAGTTTCGCGCGAAGTTGAAGCCTGGCGACATTCTCATCGAACGCCAGAACTGGTTTCTCTCCCGCGCCTTTATGCCGGGCTATTGGGCGCACGCTGCGATTTATGTCGGTACGACAAACGACCTCGTGCGAATGGGCCTCGACCGCGACCCGCGCGTGCGCGCGCACTGGAAGGAATACGCCGCCCGCGATCCACAGGGCCACGAGCATCTCATCCTCGAAGCCGTGCCGCAGGGCGTGCGGATCACGACGCTGGAACATTGCATCGGTGTGGCGGATTCCGCGGCCGTGCTTCGTCCGCGCATCTCCGAAAGCGAAGTCCGCGAGTCCATCGCACGGGCTTTCACGCACCTGGGCAAGTCCTACGATTTCGACTTCGACTTTTTCAGCTCGGACAAAATC
>JGI10216J12902_110078710_pt1 | contig 14556 bp, 15 predicted proteins | sample KanNatreferecore_FD_12902 | JGI IMG/M metagenome (IMG submission 12902)
CCCGCCTGAACGGGGGGAGTGGCCGAGGGGGCGAAGGGCCCCCTTGGCGGGCGGGGGGGCTCTTGATCGGAGCCGCAGAACAGGCGCGGCACCTGCTCCCGGGCGCATCTCCGTCCTGATTGACGCCTTCCGGCATAGGGGCGTAGACTTACTAAGTCTATGCGTGTGTGAAACTTGAGACTGAAAAACTGCCAAGGAAAAGCAGACGACGTATGACATGGAAGTTGTGCCCTAGTCCAGCGGATGGCGAACGTAGACGCACGTTTGGCCGGCAATTTGGGAGGACATGCGAATGGCTTTCTGGTCAGACTGGTCGGATGGAAAGAAATGGCTGATGGGAATTTTCAGTGCAGTCATCGTCGCCGCCATCATTGGTGGTGCTAGACAACTTTGGCCAGGAGCCAACGCCGACCCGATGAGCCCTCCTGCATCACCCCCTGGAGCCGCTACTCCAGATCCAGTCGCGACGCCGGTACCACTTGCTGAGTGCCAGCCAATTCGATTGATAGCTTTAGCTTTCGATACTGCCCTTTCATCACCACATATTGGGCCGAGGCACGAGGCTGGGATGGAGGGTTTGATTGGCAACCAGCGTAGCAGTGGCGCCGGTCCGGACAGGGTGGTCTTTTCCTTTGCTGGGCCCGAGAGAGGTGCCTGCACTTACTCGATGACAGTCGGCTATGCAACGGAGGTGCCTCGACCGATGCGAGTCACTCTCAACGAGACAGGGGCGTCCGTTGAACGAGCGCTCGCAGAGGAAACAGGCGGCTATGGAACCGTCAAGGCGGTAAGTGTTGGTGGCTCCTGGAAGCTAAAAACCGGCGAGAATCACCTGACCTTCTCTACCTACGGTCAAGGTGCAATGCCCCATCTCAGCTATGTCACTTTCTCTCCGGTAAACTGAGCAAACGCGATGTATGACGTGCGTGCCTTGCAATCAGAAGACCGAGGCGAACGGAGTCGCGCGAGCCGACAATATCATAAAGGTACGATCGCGCCAGTTCTCGGCCAACCCCGGCAGTCGAGCCGACGAAACCGCAAACTGCGCGGTCTCGCCGCTCACTGCCCAAGCGTTGGGCGGCCATGAAGCCTCAACGCAGATAGAAACGATAGGATCCAGATCATGAGCAAGCCGGTCGCGTTCTATGCCAGTCCCTTCAAGCCCGAGTACCGCTGGATCCGCAACGCCGTGGCCAAGGCCGCTCGTGAACTCCAAGTCGACCTGCGAGCAATCGATGAAGTTGTCCAGCCGGGAACCGACATCGTGTCGGCCATCCACCGCGAGATCGAATCTGCTGACCTTGCGTTCGCTGTGCTTACCGAGTTCAATCCCAACGTCATGTACGAGTTGGGGCGGCTACTTCAAGCTTCTAAACCAACCATTCTCATTGTCGACAAGAACCATTTTCCTCTTCCTTTCGATGTGCGCACCTTCGCCGCCGTCACCTACGACCCGGCCGTAGACAACGAAGACGACCTCTCGGCTGTCATCGCCCGTGCCTTGGCGAAGGTCAAGGAGGCTCTAAAGCAACAGGGTCGGGTTGCCCTTACGCAGAAGCAACAGGCCACTGTACCCTCAGGGGTCTTCGCAAAGGTCGTTGCGTTCGTGTCGTTCGACTTCGAGCAGATCCGTGAGGATGTTCAGAAGCAACTGGGCCGCCACGGCTGTAGTACGACCGAGATCAAGGCGGTTGATGACGGGAACTTCAAGGGCTGGCATCAGCGATTAGGTTGTGCGTCGGGTGATGAAGTTCTCATCGTGGTCGACCTCAATGGCGAGGTGGTGCGGGTCCGGGTGCTATAAAAGTAGATCTGCTTTTGGCCGCCCAACTCCACGATGCAACGGGATACCCGAGCTTGCGCGCAGGCGCCGCTGATCACCCGCAGCATTGGGCGCGAGGAGTTCATTGGGTGTAACTAGTTAAGCGAAGTAGAGCGAGGGCGGTTTGATGCAGCCCCCTTGTGGGGTACTCACGTTGGAGCGCTTATGAATGAAGGCCCCTGGTATTGCGATCGCTGCGGCAGCCTGATAGAAGAACCGAGGCATGGATGGGTTGAGTGGCTGACAAAGGGCAAAGCCGAGAGAGTAGAATATGGGCTACGCCTCGTTCACCACGCCCTCTATAGTCCACTTCGGCCGAGTAAGTGCCAGTACGAGCGGGCGGAACTAGAACTCAACGATGCCATTGTTAGCGATGACCACCTCGAGCGCTTCCTCGGACCGGATGGTCTTATGTACCTCCTCTCGTGGCTTGAAAGAGATAGGCTACCCAAGACCGAGATTCTCGAATTGATACGCAGGTTGCACGTAAAAGGGTACGAGTTGGCGCGGAGGGCTATCGGGCGTGCGGTGGCAGGAGGCGTGATCGAAGAGCCCTATCCTGACGGCTATCTCTCCCAAGAACAAATTAACGCCGTCATAGCTTGGCTCAAGACTGAGCGACAGGAAGAAGGAATCTAGTTCTGGCGAGATGCCTGGAAGTCAGTGATGCAATGGGATGGAAGGCCTGAAGCGGAGCGCAATGGCGCGGTGGGTGCGCTTGCGGGGGTATGGGTCGTTCTGGATGGCCGTCGCGGCTCACCTCGTGGCTGCCCCTCGGCCGGCGGGTGGCGAGGTTCTGGGAGCGCCGCCCAGGTTAACTTCGGCTGACTTGATCCAGCCGAGCCTAGTCGGGGCGCTTCGAGGTTGAGCTGCGATGAATCGGCTGGCACCCGAACCCCAGCATCTGCACTGCACCGGGGATGAGGCTCTCCAGGGCCGCCCTCGGAACGACCTCCAGGTCTGGGGGCACGCACACAAGGCGAGATCTCGAAGGGTCCGAGAACTGCGGGGGGTTGAGGCGTCACGAATGCGTCATCAGCGTGCCGTCTCCGTCGGGGTGGACCAATTCTGCCCCTTTGGGCGATACCCGTTGTGGCAGGCCTGGCGCGAGGCACCTATTCCGCGGCACCTATCCTAGTGTAATCTATACGATACAATGAAAAACTACCAGATCACTCTCATCTTCGTTGATGAGCAACGCGCACTGGTGTCGGTCGTTGCCGAGCATCTTGCCACCGAATTCGGGCGCGTCCAAATCTCCTACGAGAGGTATTACGGGGCGGGACTCGCAAGTTCGAATCTAGGTTCGCGATTGGTGCCCGCTGCCGATTCGAGAGCCGAGCACCGACGGGAGGCACTCTTTACCTGCCCGTGCGCAAGAGTTGTCGGGTGTGAACATAGTCTCTCGGACTCCAACGAACATGAAGGATCGCCATGTTAAGCTGGCTTGCCATTGCCGTTCTCCTTTTGGCGGATGCCCCCCGCGACCAGGGAGCGACGCTCAAGGGAGTGATACTCGCTAATGAACTCCAGGGTTCTCCAGTTCCCAACGTAAAGATCGCTGCCGTGGCGGGTGCCAACTCGACCGTCTCTGATTCCAACGGCTCCTTCACCCTGAGGTTTCCCGCTAAGCAGCCAGGCGAAATGGTCCAACTTGTGGTCAGCAAACAGGGATACTTGGTCGTTAACACCTTTCAACTGCGGCTGGCGCTCCCCAAAGATGCCGAAGCGGAGCCCCTGGTTATACTACTATCGAAAGAGAGCGACCGTGAAGAGATGGCCCGCCGCTTCTACCGCCTAAAGAGCTTTGAACCAATCGAGAGGACGTTTAAGGAACGACTTAAGGAGTTGGAAGCCAAGAACCAGGCAACTGCTGCCGCCTTGAAAGAGTTGCGCAAGGAACGCGACCACGCCAAGGCGACGGCAGAGAAGGCCGCAGAGGAGCTTGCCAAGCTCAAGCCCGAACCCACCTCAGAACTCTACCAACAGGCAATGTCACTGTTTCTGAAAGGCCAAGTGGATGACGCGTTGAAGCTACTCGATGAGAAAATGCTCGGGCGCTCAATCGCTGCGGCGCATCGTCGCAAGGCCGAAGCCGACAATGAGATCTCGAAGGCCGTTCAGGCGTATCTTCTCAAAGCGCAACTCTTCACGACTCGCTTTCGCTTCGACAAAGCCGAAAAGACATATCAGGCGGCCATCGCCGCAGCGCCGGACAGCTTCGAAGCCTACTTTTTCTTCGGCAACTTCAATTTTGATTTAAAGCGATTGCCCAGTGCATTTGCCGCCTATTCGCGATCACTGGATTTAGCACGGCTAAAGGGAGATCAAACGGCCGTGGCCAAGGCGCTCAACAATCTGGGAAATGTGCATCGAGCCCAGCACCAGATGACCGACGCCCGCAAGGCCTATGAGGAAGCGCTCGAGATTCGGCGCGAGTTGGCGCGGCAGAATCCTGGAACTCATTTGCCCGATGTGGCCAAGATCCTTGGTAACTTGGGGGTCCTGAATTCCGACCAAAACCGAATGGCCGAGGCTCAAGAAGCCTTTGAGGAGACGCTTAAGATTCAGCGGGATTTGGCGCGGCAAAATCCAGAGACCTATCTTCCGGGTGTGGCCTGGACACTCAACAACCTAGGGATCCTACATTTCAACCGAGATCGGATGGCGGCCCGTCTCGCCTTTGAGGAGGCACTCAAGATTCGGCGAGAGTTGCTGAGGCAGGACCAGGATACCTACCTGCGAGACATAGCGACCATTCTCCACAGCTTGGGGACCCTGCATTTAGTCCAGAACCGGATGGACGAAGCTCACCAAGCTTATGAGGAGGCACTCAAAATCCGGCGAGATTTGGCGCGGCAGAATTCAGAGACCTATCTTCCGGACGTGGCCATGACGCTCGGCAACCTGGGGGTTCTGTACAGTCGCCAGAACAGATGGGACGAGGCCCGCCAGGCTTATGACGAGGTGCTCACGATCTTTCGACCGTTGGCACAGCAAGACCCGAAGGCTTATCTGCCCGATGTGGCCCTAATACTGGTCAACCTGGGAATCCTGCATAGGAGCCAGAAGAGGATGGTCGAGGCCCACCAGGCCCATGATGAAGCGCTCAAGATCTATCGCAATTTAGCGCGGCAGGACCCGGAGACCTTCCTGCCTCCCGTGGCTAATACTCTCAACCATCTAGGACTGCTGTATAGCGACCACAACCGGCCGGATGAGGCTCGCCGAGTCTATGACGAGGCGGTCACGATCTACCGCGATTTGGCACGTAAGGCTCCCGAGAGATTTATACCGGATTTAGCGAGCGCGCTTAGTGACCTAGGGATTCTGCATAGCGATCAAGGCCGACTGGACGAAGCCCGCCAGGCGTTTAGCGAGGCGCTCATGATTCGTCGCGAGTTGGTGCAGCGCGACCCAGAGACCTATCTGCCGGAGATGGCCATGACGCTTAACAATCTGGGAAACCTGTATCGCTTACAAAACCAGTTAGGAGAGGCCCAGCAGGTCTATGACGAGGCACTCAAGGTCTTCCGCGATTTGGCGCAGCAGAACCCCGAGACCTATCTGCCGTATTTAGCGACGATGTTCAACGATCTGGGAGTTCTGTATCGCGACCAGAGCCGGATGGAAGAGGCTCGCAAAGCCTACGACGAAGCGCTCAGCATTCGGCGTGATATTGCCCAGCGGAACCCGGAGGTCTATCTGTCGGGTGTGGTGGAAGTGCTCAACAATTTGGGGCTTCTTTACCGCGACGAGAACCGGCTGGATGAGGCTCTCAGAGCCTATAGCGAGGCGATCAAGATTGGTCGCGAGTTGGCGCAGCATAGCCCAGAGACCTCACTACCCTATCTGGTTAGGCCGCTAGATAATTTGGGCATTTTGTTTCGAGACCAGAACCGGGTGGAAGAAGCCCGAGAAGCTCTTGAGGAGGCGTTGGTCATTTATGAAGATCTTGCCAAAACAAATCCCTTGAAATTCAAAGCCGACGTTGTGCGGCTCAAGGATTTGCTGACCCAACTCCCAAAGAAGAACTCGGAAATGGTGCAACCTGATCCGGCTAGTGCCGGCGAGGGGCCTGCAGGGGAGTCCCGTGCATGCCCTCTTGCGAAGCCCGGCCGAGAGCCGGATACGGGAGATCCGCAAGTCCGATTCGAGGAGCGGCGGTGGAAAACGGAGCCAGGGTCGAGACTGAGGCACCGGCGTCAGGTGAAAGCCGCCGGAAACAGCTACTCCCTCGACCTACAGCCACCACGCCCGCCGCCGACTCTACCCTATTCTGGCAGCAGCGCCGTCCTTATGCTAAACTTCGCGTAGTCGCCGTCTTCATTCCCGTCCGCAGTGCCGCTTCATCTTTCGGGAGGCTAGCCCAGCCATGCCTTCGACCACGAAACTAAAGCGCTCGTCCACGGTCGCTCGCCCCCCTGCGAGGCAGCAGGAGATCAAGCTCTTCTCTCTCCTCTCTCTCGGGTGCTTTCTCGCCGGGCTCGTCCTGGTCTGGCTCTTGATTGCCAAGGCGGAGATGCTCGTGCGCCTGGGGCTCGTAGGCAAGCTCTACTATCTCGTCCTGCTCCCTCTCGGGCTCGCCGCTGCCGGTTTCCTCTTTGGGGTCTTGCGGTCGTTCGCGGCCTTTCGCGGCAAGGTGCTGAATGGTGTGCTCAACCTGGGAGGGCCCGTGGTCGCCTTCGGCTTGGTCGTCCTCGGTGGCTTTTGGCTCGTGCCCTCCCCGGAGCCGTTCTCGGTCACCGTCTTCGTTCATGGCGAGGACGGCGCGCAGGACCTTCCTCTGCGCAACCGGGGGAGTGTGGTGCTCGACCTGGGAGCGGACCGACGCATCGAGGCGATTGGCGACAAGGGAGAGGCCTCGTTCTCCGGCATCCCCGAGAGCTTTCGCGGCCAGGAAGCACCGATCTCTCTCTTGGATGCAGATGGATACATACCGGCCGATGCGAACGGCAGGCAGCGGCTCGACGGCTCGAGCCTCTATCTCGCTGTCCGGCGGCAGGCTGTGACGCTCCATGGTCGAGTGCAGGATGGGGAAGGCCGACCGGTTCACGGGGCCAGCTTGCGCCTGCGCGAGCTGGCGGCGACCTCCGACACCGAGGGTTTCTTCCGCCTTGGGATCCCGGGAAACCTTGTCCGGGAGGATCTCTCCCTGTCCGTTTCGGCGCCCGGCTATGAGCCTTGGCACGAGTCGGTGACGCCGGGCTCGAATGACCTCGTCGTAACACTTCAGAGGGCGAGGCCATGAGGATCAGACTTCCTGTCCGCCTTGGCGCTCTCCTCGCATTCTTTGCCGCAACGAGCTATACGGCCGCCGAGCTTCAAGGCAAGGTCGTGGAAAACGAGTTCGGCGGCCCGGGTCAGTGACATGAAAATATACACCGGCCTCGGGAGGAAGACCCGACGGTCCTCGAGACTCGGCCGATGGCTCGCGGGTCTCGTCGGCTTCCTGGTTTTGGTTGAAGGAATACTTGGCGACCTGGACGCCGCGATTGATGTATGGAATCGCTGGACGGTCAGTGTGATGCAAGCTATTCACCTTCCTGCCGACCTGGTTCGCTACCCTGGGCTTGTTTCGTTTTCCGTTGTCCTTGTCCCTTTCGCTATTGGTTTATGGCTTCGATACCGTGCCGACCGCAAGGAAGCTATTGCCAGGGGAGTATCGCGTCGAGCTCTCCGGGCGGAGCGGGCCCGGAACGCATACCTCGACTATCTCAGCGACGAGCTGGAAAACCGCCTTCGTTCATCGATTCACCATGCCCGTTTCATCGAGCTTGGACTACAGGAAACACCGGGCGCGACGCTGCCCTGGCACTACGTAAGCTATCCCCTCCAGGGAACCGCCACGTCGTTCTCGTCTGTCGATGAAGCGTTCGTCCATTTTCGGGGTCGCCTCCTGCTTCTTGGAGCGCCGGGATCGGGAAAGACAACTTCCTTGCTTCACATCGGGCGCCAGCTCATCGCCGAGGCTCGGCGAGACCCACAGGCAGCGACACCGGTCCTCCTCAACCTCTCGTCCTTCGAGGAGAGCAAATCCATGCTCTCCTGGTTGCCTAGCAAGCTGATGCCCTCTTGGTTGAAGTCACGGCTGTCTCCCGACCCGGCGCTCGCCTTTGACCAATGGTTGATCCAAGAGCTCTCCCGCCTTCCCCTACCAGGCGGTCACCTCGCGCAGCGGTGGGTCAAGAAAGGGGACCTTGCGCTCTTGCTCGACGGCCTCGATGAGATCCGAGAAGATCGCCGCCCAATCGTGGTTGCCGCAATCAATCAAGCTACTCCTCTGTCCTTTCCCAGCCTCCCCCTGGTGGTGTGCAGCCGGTCTCTTGACTACATACGGCTAGTCGATTCCGGTTCCCCTCGGCTCAACCTGCGAGGGGCCGTGACACTTCAGCCGCTCGCCCGAGACCAGATCGAGCTCTATCTTTCCGCGGCCCATGCCTCGGAGCTGCGCGATGCTCTGGTAGTCGATCCTGGCCTTCGTGAGCTGGCTCAGACGCCTCTCACTCTAAGCATGATGACCCTCGCTTACGTCGGTCCAACGCTCACCCAAGCGCCGGTGAGCTCCTCCCTCATCGAACGGCAAGGGCGTCTCTTCGAGCTCTACATCGATCGAATGATGCAACGGCACGCGCGCCGAAAGGTCGGTAAACCCTTCGACCTGAATGCAGCCCTCGACGAACCGACCGAATACAGCCGCCCCGAAGTCGACCGCTACCTAGGCTGGATTGCGACCCGCATGAGTGAACGAGCTCGGGCCTCCTTCCCGCCCGGCGAGCTGACTAGCTTCCTCGGGCAAGACGCACAGGCCGAGTTCACGTCAGCCTTTGCGGCAGCGTCCCAGGCTCCATTTTTTTCAGAACGCCGCCTAGGCAAGCTCGCCTTCGCTTTGCTAGGAACTTGGATCTTGATAATGGCGTTCTCCATCTTGGGAGCCGGGCATCTGTCTCCCTGGGTCCAACTCGCCTCATTTCTAGGTGGCACGGTGGCATTTCTCGCGTCCGAGGTAGTCGGCTGGAGGTTGATGAGCTATAAGGCCATCGGAGTGTTGGCAGCCTTTAAAACCTTCGCTTTCAGCTTAGTCGCCGGCCTCGCGTTACTAAGCTTCTTCTGGCTCATTCTCTTCAGCTCGGTCGTCGCACTCCTGCCGATTCGCTCGCCGATTTCGGGCGTGGGTGTGCTGCTCGCCGCCTTCTACTGGTTTCGAATGATGGGACCTTCGGCAGGCGCGGGCGCGCGGGTGAGCGCCATCGTTCCCTTTGTCGTGGCATGCCTGTTTGCTGTCATCGCGTACCTGGAAGGCCACTCAGACATTATGTGGTGGAGCTTGGTCTTGGCAGGTTTCCTGGGTGCAGCAATTTCGGTCGCAAGGACCTTGTTCAGCGCCGGCTGGGTCGCGGCCGGGGCGACGGCATTGTTTCTTGCCTCTATGGTTGCAACGGGGACGTTTGCGACGCATGCCTTCTTGAAGCCCTCACCCGAGGTTTCAGTCCTTGCCGCGAGTCTGTCCTTCGGCCTGCTGAGCGCGATGTCGGCGGGGACGGCCGTTGGACTGGCCCTGGGCGCTGTTGGAGGGCTCCTTGTGGCGGCGGCACCTGGCGCCGTCGCCGGCACGGCCTTCTGTGCAAAGGCGTGCCGCGGCCACCTGAGGCAACCGCTGAGTCGCTGGGTCGAATTTCACCTCTTGAGCCCTTGCACATTGGCTATTCTCGTTTGGAGACGCCAGCTCCCCGTTCGGCTGACGAGATTCCTCGAATATGCCTCGGATGTCCTTCTGCTACACCGTTCCGGTGGCGACTACGAATTCGTCCACCGGCTGCTAAGGGATCATTTTGCTCTTCGGAGCCTCACTCCGCTTATCTTCGGAGGAAACGGTCGAAATCGAGTCGCCGCAATTGCTAACATAGCTTTGTTGGGCGATGCGAGTTTTGCAGCCCTCTCGGAACTCGCAACCAATCCGGATCCCGCGATCCGCGAAGCGGCGGCTGAGGGCCTCGGCAATCTTCGCTTGGCCGAAGCGGCGCCCATCCTGAGGCGAATTCTGTCGTCCGAGAGCCTGGCGAGCATCCGATGCCGAATCGTCGAAGGCCTCGGAAAGACGCCACTCGAGAAGGGGCGAGAGGCTTGGGACCTTGCCTTCGGAGACCCCTCCTCGGATGTGCGTTCCGCCGCCGCCAAAGCACTCGGCCGCGTGGAACCGGCCGAGTTGGTGAAGGAGCGCTATCTGCTGGAGTTGCTGCAGGGCGCCGCGAGAGATTCCAGCGAACAGGTAGTCCGCGCCGCCATTCAGGCGCTCGGCCACGACGAGTTGATACCGGCGGCCATGGCGCCATCGTACGACCAGATCAAGGAAGCCTTGGCGAGCGATGGTCTCCAGTTCTTTGACCTTATCGGCGCGCCCGCTCGCGTACTAGGACTTCGAACTGACAAGGAGCGCCAAGAGTATTCTGTCCGGATCAGGGACCAGGCGCGCGAACTCTTGCGGGGCAGCGATGCCGATGAGCGCAGCTCGGCTGCACGGGTACTTGGGATTCTAAAGGACGATGGCAGCCTAGAGACCCTGCTCGCTGCGACCAGAGACAACGAATTCGACGTCCGGCGTGCGGCCGCATTCGCCCTTGGGGACTTGACATCCGACGAGGCAGTTCCTCGACTTCTCGAAATCCTGAAACACGATGTTCCCAAGGTTGGCGCCGCGGCTGCGGAGAGCGTCGGGAAGATTCTCGCGAACGAGGGTCGAGCCGGCAAGCTGTCCGAGGAGGCTCGTAACGCGATCGAAGAGACGCTCATCCACTCTCTTTCGGCCCGTCAGCACGTATGGATCCCCGCCATCAAGGCTCTAAAGGAAGCGCCAAGTCGGAGGAGCGCAAGCGCATTGCTAAGATCGCTCAAGTCGCTTTCGAAAGAAGGCCAGGATGCCGCCATGGATTCCCTATCGGGAATGAGCCCCTTCATCGATCCAGAGGATCTGCTGAGCCTCCTGGGAGCGCAGCGACTCAGGATCAGATATGGTGCCGCCAGGCTTCTCGCCGACCATCCATCCACCGAAACTCTCCTTCTTTCGTGGCTTGACCAGGGGGAACCGCACCTTCGAGTCGGCGCCGCTCTCGCTCTGGGAGCCATGCGTTCCGCCAGCGCGATACCCGGGCTCGTGAGTATCCTTAGAGAGTCCGGTAGTGATGCGCCGGACGCGCTGTTAGGCTACGTTAGGCGCGAGGACATGGCGCCCGATGAGGCAGCCTCCTACGCTCTTGTACTGATTGGTAACGCGGCAGTGCCGCAACTTGCCGAGCTGCTTCGAGAGGGCGGGGCTCTCTCGCCTGGACTGGTTGCCGAAATTCTTGCACGGATAGCCACGCCATCCGCCGAGCGGGAACTCCAGCGATTTAGGCGATTCAGAGGCTCTAGTGCCGAATTGCGAGCGACCATCCAGGAGGCCCTTGGCACCCTCAAGGAGCAGCGCAAACTCTTGCACCGAATGCTGGAAGAGCGCAGCAACACGATTTGGGTAGAAACGATAATGGACTTCAGGCTTGTGAGGATAGCGGATGATTGAAAGCCGCCATCTCAATTCCGAGGCTGTCGGGCTCGGCTGGAAGAGGTGCCAGGGACTCCTTCCAGCGGCACTATACTATACCGGTGCGGCACCTACTCTCCTGGCTAGGGCCTCTCGCTCGCGCTTACCTACATTCTCATCTGAGACTCAATTACACATGTCTGCTCTCTGCGCAATTTTCTTTGCAAACGCTTCGGGAAAATACTTCGATTTTACTATCAAGCCCTCTTCCTTCAGGTGAGAATTGCTCGCCAATCGAAAATTGTCGAAGGAGTTCACGATAAAGAATTGGCCTTCGCCTAGGCTAAGTACCTCGCGCGTTCGACCCCCTTTTTGTTTAATAAACAACCGACCACCAACTGCGTCTATACAATGAAACCTGCCGTCAAGCCGATAGCTACCGATTACCTGCTTGGCCTCCCATGATGATATAGGATGCGCCGCGGGCGCATAAGATTTCCCAAGCACCAATGCAGCAATCCTGGTAGCCACGAAGTCTGCCGAAGGGTCATGATTCTCCGAATTACTGAGAACGATAACCATGAGATCCTTCTTGGGGACCTTGAGTATGTGATTCTCAAATCCGCTTATCCGTCCGCCGTGCTCAACGAATTCTTCTGCGTAGAAATCATGTAAACCAGCCAAAGCCATAATGCGTATCGCGGCCATCACTAAGCTTGGCGGAATCGAACATTGCCTTCAGTAGATCGCTACGCACCATAGTCTTTCCGTGTATTGCGTTGTCCCATTTAGCAAGGTCTTCTGTCGTCGATACTAGGGCACCAGCGGCGAAGGGTACCTCCATATCAAGAAACGGCGCGTTCACCAACTGTCCACCCAGTACTGCATATCCGCTTGCTTGGCGCGGCACGATCCTTCCCTCGGACTCCAAAACGGTGCTATTCATGCCTAATGGTCTGAACAGCCGCGTCTTTAGAAATTCTTCGTAACTCTTGCCTGATACCTTCTCAATGAGCAAGCCTAGTACGTAATAGCCTGAGTCACTGTAAGCCCACTCGGTACCTGGGGAGAAATCTGGAGGCTGAGCCGCTATAAGTGCCAGCATTTCTCTCCTTGTTGGATTAAGGTGCCTTAGAACTCTATATCCAGCCAGAGAAGTGAAACTCTTCAGCCCGGAGGTGTGTGTCAGTAGATTTTCGACTCCTATTCCACGCCCCTGAAACACAGAAAAATACTTGTCAATAGGATCATTTAACGATACTTTACCATCTGCAACTAGCAGCAGAATCCCCATCGCGGTAAACTGCTTGGTTATCGATCCCAACCTGAAGGCCGTCTGCGGCGTAATTGACACTGTCCACTCAACATTGGCAAGGCCGTATCCATTGGAAAACAGAATGTCATATTTTACTTTGACCAGAATAGCTGCGCCCGGCTTCTCTGGAGGAAAGCACGTTGCGGCAAAGTTATCAATTTGAGCAGCCAAACTCGACTCCGTCGATCTGCATGCAACGGCAACTATGCCACTGGCTACTATGCAAAGGACTACGGCAAGTAATAGCCAAGGACGGGCTAGCCAACGAAGCATCAAAAATCTCTTATGATCTGCCAATATGACCCTGCCCCCTTAACTCCTGCGTAAGGTCCATCAACTTTTGCGTCCTGGTCAACCGCGCACTCAGGCGCGACGCCTCCATTCCCAACAATTAGCGCGACCTGTTGCAGGAACTCTTCCTCCTTGTTCTGCCTCTTATAGGTACAGGCGAGATTTTGAGCTGCGCCTAGAAACTCTTTATCAGCACTAGCTCTCAGAAATGCCTCGGCTGCTTCGTCAAGTCGATTGTCAATAAGGAGGAGATTACCCAGCGCATTATCGGCGATGGGCTGGGTGAGCGGATTGCGAAGCGGCCCCTCCAGCTCCTTCCTTGCCTCGGATAGCTGCCCCATCTCGACTAAAACGTTCACCAAGTTAACCCTTGCGACATCCTCTTCAATAAGTTGACTCCGACTATGCGCAGAGTCGCGTGCTCTTTCAAAACCTTCCTTTGCCGCCCTAATATCACCACCCATGGCATCCACCAGCGCTTTTGTAATAAGAGCATTGGGCGCTTGAGGATCTATGCTGAGAGCTCTCCGAGCCAGCGTCTCTGCTCCCCTTTCGTTCCCCATCTTCAAGGAAAGCAATCCCTTCGCAGCATAAAGGGCGGAATCATTTGGCCGTTTGGCGATCAATTCGTCTAGCTTTCCGAGGCCATTTGCCAAGTCGGCGGAATTGACTGGGTGCCCATCCTGGGAGATTACTACTATAGGCCGTCCAGACTTATTTAGCTGTGAAAGTATCTCCCCACGTTTGAACTCTGCTTCAGCCTTCGCTAGTTGTTCCTGATCTCTTTCTTCTCTCTTCTTGTCAAAATAACCAAGATACCCCAAAGCTAACGTACCAAGGACACCTGCGACTGCTATCCAGCGTGGAATCTGACCGGATGATTTGGTTCGACGGGACGACTGTTGCCTTCTAAAAGGAATTTTAAATTTAGGCATGTTTGGCTCCGTCATGAACTCTTTACATCCAGTTTCCGGATCTGGGCAGCGAGGTCGCGGGGACATAGTCTTTATCGGCTGAGTGGATTAGCCGCCCGCAAGCGCCTATGGCGCGCCTTCCCGGCAGGAATAGGGCGGCACCTATTCCGCACCTATTCCCCTCACATCTCCAGAAAGATAGCACTTCCTCTGAGGGCGGCGTTGGGCGGGTCTCGATCGCGCTGTTCGGCCGGGAGCTTTTGCCTGTGCCCTCCTGTTCGGCTCCATCGCACGCTCCTCGGCCGCCGGCGATGCCGGCGAAGTCGCAGCCGTCGGCTCCTGGACATGCTCGGGCTTGAGGCCGATGACCGCCATGCCCAGAGTCAACGACCTTGATCCGCAGACAGGGATCGTCGGCGAGCAACCGAGGCAACTCGGCGCCCGGAATATAGGCCAGCTCGCGGCCGAACCTTCGGAATCTTCGATACCTAAACGGCACTTCCTGGCCGGCTCTTGGAAGGCGGTCTCGGGTTCCTGGACGCGCTCGGGGCTTGAGAAGCTCGATGACCTCCATGTCCGGGGGCGCGGAGTCCACCTTCTCGACCGCAGCTTGGGATCGTCGGCGAGTTGCGGGGGGCAGCTCGGCGGCGCGGACGTAGACCGGCTCGCGGCCGAACGTCAGCACCTGGCCGTCCAC
>JGI10216J12902_105750779_pt1 | contig 14551 bp, 8 predicted proteins | sample KanNatreferecore_FD_12902 | JGI IMG/M metagenome (IMG submission 12902)
CAGGGCAAAGGCCAGGTAAGCCGCAATTTTCATCGCTGGGCGTTGAAGTATGGCATTCGCGACGGCGAAAAGCCGCGGCCGGTGCTGTTGAACAACTGGGAAGCCACGGGGGTGAAGTTCGATGAGAAGATCATTGCGTCGCTGTTTGACGGCGCGAAGGAAATCGGCGCGGACACGTTCCTGCTCGATGACGGCTGGTTCGGCAACAATCATCCACGCAACAACGACCGCGCCGGCCTGGGCGACTGGCAGGCGGACAAAAAGAAACTTCCGAACGGGGTATCGTCATTGGCCCAGCAGGCCGTGCGCAAAGGGATCAAGTTCGGCATCTGGATCGAGCCGGAAATGGTGAATCCGCAGAGCGACCTGTATGAGAAGCATCCGGACTGGATCCTCCGCCAGCCGAAACGCGAACCGGACGCCGATCGCGGCGCGCGTTACCAGCTGGTGCTCGACCTGAGCCGTCCGGAGGTGAAGGACTTCGCGTGGAAAGTCGTCGAGGACGTGTTGAGCGAGCCGGGAGTCAGCTACGTGAAATGGGACGCGAACCGTTACGTGACGCAGCCGGGGTCGCCTTATCTCCCGTCGGACCTGCAGTCGCACGTGTTGATCGATTACAACTGGGGCCTGTTCGACGTGATGGAACGGATGGCGAACAAGTTTCCGCAGATCATGGCGATGGCCTGCGCCGGCGGCGGCGGGCGGGTGGATTACGGCACCATGAAATATTTCCATTCGTTCTGGCCGAGCGACAACACAGACCCGGTCGGCCGGGTGAAGATTCAATGGGGCTTCGGTCACTTCTTCCCGGCGGCGGCGATTTCGGCGCACGTGACGCGGATGGGAAACCGTCCGTTGAAATTCACGACCGACGTGGCGATGAGCGGCGCGCTGGGAGTGGACATGGACGTCCGCAAACTTTCGGCTGAGGACCGGAAAGCGATCGCGGCTTCGGTGGCGATGTACAACCGGGAACTTCGGAACCTGGTGGAGCAGGGCGATCTTTACCGGCTGGACTCGCCTTACGACGGGCCGCGCGCGGCGTTGAGCTATATCGCGGCTGACCGGTCGCAGGCGGTGATTTACGTGTATCAGATGAAAACGGCGGGCAGCCAGGCGGTGAAACTGCGCGGGCTGGACCCGGAGAAACGCTATCGGGTGCGCGAAGTGAATTTGCCGGAAGGCACTTTTTCGAAACTCGCGAAGGACAACCAGGTGGTGGATGGCGCGACGTTGATGCGCGAAGGGCTGGTGCCGGCGTGCGAGAAGGAGTTTGACAGCGCGGTGATCAAGCTGACGGCGGAGCGGTAGGAGTTCAACCTTCAGGTTGTGCTGGTGTTCACGCTTTAGCGTGTTGGAGCGCGGCATTCATGCCGCTTCAGCCTGACTGCGCGAGAGACCTCGGCAGATCCTCTGATTTCCTGCCGAGCTACGTTGAAGCAGCCTGAAGGCCGCGGTCCGGACACGCTGAAGCGTGAACACCAACGCTACTTCTCCCAGCACTTCAACAGAATCTGCCGGATTTCCTGGATGCGGGGTGGTTTGCTGAGAACACCGTCGACCTGGGCGGGTATGTCGCCCTGGGCTTTCATGAGGGCGCCCCAGCCGGTGAGCATGATGACGGGGGTGGGCGGGGATTCGAGTTTGACGTAATGAGCGACCTGGCGGCCGTTGAGGTGCGGCATGCCGAGGTCGGTGATAACGACGTCGAACGGCTGGCTGGAGGTGAGGGCGGCGCGGAAGGCGGCGATGCCGGACTGGCCGCCGTCGGCGACCTGAACGGTGTGGCCGTCGTTTTCGAGAATCTCTTTCATGAGATCGCGCAGCAATGGTTCGTCGTCGATGCAGAGGATCTTCAACGGCGGCAGGTCGACGGGCGCATCGACGGCCTTTCGTTTGCCGGGTTCGGCGGGTTCGCCGGCGGGGAAGATCAGGCGCATGGTGGTGCCTTTGCCCACTTCGCTGTCGATCTCGATGGTGCCGTTGTGCCGTTCCATGACGCCGTAGACCATGGCGAGGCCGAGGCCGGTGCCGCGTTTGCCTTTGGTGGAGAAGAACGGTTCGAGGCAGCGGCGGCGGGTTTCCTCGTTCATGCCGATGCCGTTGTCGATGACTTCCAGAACGACCTGTTTTTTGCGGGTCTCGGCGCCGTCGGACAGCCCGGCGGTGCGGGTGCGGATGATGATAAGACCGCCGGTGGGCATGGCGTCGACGGCATTGAGGAGGAGATTGGTGAGGGCCTCGCGGAGTTCGCTGGCGTTGCCGTCGACTTCGGGCAGGCGTTTGTCGAACTTCGTCTGCACGTCCATGGCGATGCTGCGCGACTGGGGAATGTCGCGCCAGCGGGGCCGGGTCATGTCGACGACCTGCTGGGCGAGGTCATTGATCTGGATGAGGACGAACTGTTCGAATTCATCGCGCTGGCGGTAGAACTCGCGCATGCGGGCGACGATATGGGCGATGTCATCGCCGGCGGTTTTGATATGGCCGAGAACGCGTTTGGCGTTCGGGCTGAGGTTGGTTTCGGTTTGTTGGAGCAGGTCGGCGTAGGCGACGATGGGGGAGAGGGCGTTGTTGACGTCGTGGGCGATGCCGCTGGCCATTTGTCCGAGGGCCTGCAGGCGTTGCTGCTGCATGACGGCCTGCTGGGTCTGGCGCAGGTCGTTGTAGGCTTTGTGGAGGTCTTCGTAGAGCTGGGCCTGGTGGATGGCGAGGGCGACGTGGGCGCTGAGGCCGCGGATGAAATCGCGTTCGGCGGCGCTGAAACCGTCGGTGGCGCGGCGGGCGAGCACGAGCAGGCCGAAGACTTTGCTTTCAACGATCAACGGCGCGGCCAGTTTGGTGGTCAGGCCGGCGCTGGCGAGTTTCCGGGGGATCGGGAGGTCGACGCGGCTGGTGTCGGGTACGTAGACCATTTCTCCGTCGAGACAGGGGCGGTACGGGGTTTCGTCGAGCGGAATATTCTTCGGCATCAGCAGTTGTTCGGCGAGCGGGCGGCTTTTGGGTCCGCGAACGAGCGCGGTGAGCTTGTCATTTTCCGCGTCGAACAGGTAGGCGGCGCCGTAATCGAGGGGGAGATTATCTTCGAGCTGTTGCAGCACGACGAGCACGATGCTGTCGAGGTCCTGCCGCGCGGCGACGGCGTAGGTGATGCGGTTGAGGAGGCTGATGCGGGAGAGCTGTTGCTGGAGTTCGCCGGTGCGTTCCTTGACGCGGATTTCGAGTTCGTCGCGGGCCTTTTGCAGGTCGGCATCGCGCTGCTGGATCTGGCCGAGCATGGCGTTGAAACCGTCGATCAGCTGGCCGAGTTCGTCGTCGCTGGTTTTGTCGGCGCGGACGGAATAATTTTTTTCCTGGGACACCTTCTGGGCGGTGGCGGCGAGGTGCACGACGGGTTCGGAGATGACGCGTTGCAGCCGGGAGGAAAGGAAGAGGGAGGCGAGGAAGGAAGCGACCATGACGAGCCCGACGACGCCGACGTAATTTTTGAGCCGGGTGGTCAGTTCGCCGGAATCGGCGCGCAGGTAGATGGCGCCGTTGGTCTGGCCATCGGAGATGATGGGGCGGAACAGGATCAACTGGCCGTTTTCGAACCGGGGCAGTTCGTCGACGGGGGCGATGGGCCAGAGGCGCGCGGCGGGAGCGGCGGGTGGATAATTGGTAAAGATGCGGTTTCCGCGGTAAAGGCAGGCGGCGATGATGTAAGGCCGGGCGTGCAGGGCGACCTTGAGATTGCTGTAGGCTTCATCCGGGCGGTCGTAGACGAGGGTGGCGGTGCTTTGGGCGGCGATCAGGTCGGCTTCGGACGACAGGTCGCTGATCATTCGCTGGCGGAACGTTTTGAGTTCGTAGCCGATGAAGCCGACGGCTGAGAGGAGCAGGGCCACGCTGCTGGTCAGCATGGTGATCAGCATCAGCTTTCGCCTGATCGAGATGTTCCGGAACGATTTCATGCGCTACTTCGCGGCCGGAGTATCCGGGTAAATTTTCACCGCGAGGTTGAGCAGTTGCGAGCTGATCCGCAACCCGGAACTGCGCGCTGCGTTATTGTTGATCAGGAAACGGATTTTGTCATCCACGGTGATGAACTGGATGAGGCCGCCCTGGCGGGCAAAGTTTTCGATTTCGCTTACGGTGAGGATGCTCCGGCCTTTCAGGCTCCGGAGAATCTCATCGAGCCGGCGCGTTTCCTGGTCGCTGATGAACAGAATATGGCAGCCGTCGGCTTCCGCGACGGTGGCGAAGCGGCGGATCACGAACGGATGACCGTTCAGCGGCTGGTTGATGGTTTTGTCGAGGATCGGCCCGAACCGGTCTTTGCCGAGAACACCGATGATGATGGGGCTGTTGGTTTCGGGAAAGGTCCCGGCGGGCCAGTCGACGAATTTGGCGAAGTTGTAGAGGAACAGTGCTTTGAGCTGGTATTCGGGCAGGGAATCGCTGCCCTGGGCGCGCGCAGTGATGCCGCCGGCCAGGGTGGCCAGGAGCAGCATTAAACTGGCGATAGGTTTCAGCATCGTGCGTTCCTAGAACCGGCAGGTGACCTGGCCGTAAACGCTGCGTGGAATATCCGCGGTTTGCGTGGTGATAAAGGAGGGCCGAAACTCGGCGTGACGGTTTTCCACGAGGTTTTGGCCGACCACAGCGATTTCCCAATGCCGGTTGATCCGCCAGCCCAGGCGGACGTCGGCGGTCACGTAGCTGGAGACATTGATGGCGGAAAGGTTGTCGACGTAGCGGAACGTGCAGTCGAAATCGATGTTGTGAGGCAGGGTCATCGAGGAACGAAGCGAGAACTGGTGCTGCGGATTTTTTCCTTCGTCCTGGAGCGACATCGTATCGGTGCTGCCCGGTCCGGCGCGCAGTTGCATTTCGAAAAACGTGTAAGCCGGCCGCAGGCGCCACCGATCATTGACGCGCCATTCGGCGGAGAATTCCGCGCCATAAGTCTCGCCGCGCAACCGGTTCTCGGCGTGGAGCGGGAACGTGGGGAACGGTCCGGGCGGTTGCGTGGGTGACGGTCCAAATTCGATGCTGCGGAGATTGTCGTACACGTTGTAGAACGCCGCGGCGTCGACGGAAAACGTTTCGTGCAACCGGGCGCGGTAGCCCAGTTCATACGCGGTCAGTTCTTCGGATTCGAACCGCCGATTTCCGTAAATGGTCACGGGACCGCCGGGCGTGGGCTGGGTCAGGGCAATGTCATCTTCGGCTCGTGACGGCGTGCGGACGGCGCGGGAGATGGAGGCCCACAAGGTATGACGCTGCCGGGGTGCCCATAGCAGGCGGGCGCCGGGCTGGATTTCAATGCCGGTATAATCGTTGTGCTCGAACTTGGAGCCGAACGTCAGGTTGACGACGTTTTCGCCCGCGTCATTCCTCAGCATCGTGAGTTCGTCCTGCACGAACGCGCTGAACAAGTGGACCGTGCGGTTGTCCGGCGTGAAAGTGATGGTGGGATTGTTCGCCTCGCGATCGCTGGTGACGCGGTAGCCGAAACCCCAGACCACGTTGTTCCGTTCGCCCAACGCAAACTGATGCTGCAGATCGAGATCGACCGTATCCCGTTCCTCCCTGAAAATCACCGCCTCCCGTTCCGTCCGATCGTAATAAACCTGCAGTTTCAGTTCGGACGACGCCGAAAAGACGCGGGTCCAACGGCCGAGCACGTTACCGCCGCGCGGCTCGTATTCGTCCCGTACGAAACTGGAAAACGTGGGCGGGTTGGCGGGATTAAAAAGGCCGTAGATCTGATGAAACCATCCGGCATAACCGTCGCCCTGGAAAGTGAATGAGTTCTGGTCCCCGGCGTCCCAGTCGACGCGAAACCCGCCGCGGGCGAGGTGCCAGGAGTCGAACGCCTCATTGCCGTTGGGCAAAACGGCGTCGTTATGGTTCGCATAGGCGGCGTAAAACCGGTAATGCGTGTTTTCGTTGAGCTGTCCGCCGTAGCGGGCGCCGGCAAACCCGCGGTATTGCGTGCCGCCACCGGCGGTGAGGAGGGTTCCCTGGGTTTCTTTCGCGCTTTTGGTGATGATATTAATGACGCCATTGACGGCGTTGGCTCCCCACAACGTCGCCCCGGGCCCCCGGACCACTTCAATGCGATCGATGTCCTCCATCATTGTCCCCTGCACATCCCAGAACACACCCGAAAAGAGCGGCGTGTAAATGCTGCGTCCATCCTGCATTACCAGGAGCTTGTTGGCAAAGACATCGTTGAAGCCGCGCGCGCTGACGGCCCATTGCGCGGCATCGAGCTGGGCGACGTTCAATCCGGGCACGAGGCGCAATGCCTCGGGAATCGTTCGGGCACCGGACCGATGGATGTCATTGCCGGTGACGACCGCGACGGCGGCGGGGACGGAGGAAAGCGGTTCGCTGACGCGCATGATGGATTTGGTCATCAGGTCGGACAGGGAGAGGGTGAGGAGATTGGTATCGGCCCGGGTGACCGATGTCGTGAACCAGGCGAGAAGCAAAAGGGATATCCGGGATATACGCGCCGCCGTTCGGGTCCACTGCCGACCCCGGCTGTCAGCTTCCATGAAACAGTCCCGATGTGTGTTCATAGACGTCCGTAATTCTGCTCTGAGCTCGATTGCCGACTGAGTACGGACACGGTCGGCATTTTCCACTTTCATACGCTCTCAGGAGCCCCTTACATGAGCAAAAAATTCGCCAAGTTCACGAATCATAGAAACTTACGCCGGTCATGTGAAGGAGAAATAAATTCCGGATTTCGGATGCCAGATGCCAGCTTCCGGATTCCAGATTCGAGGATCATCGGCATCCGGCATCCGGCATCCGGATTTGGCCGCGCGAATTTTCGTTGTAAATCTTCGATTGTCCCGGGGAAAACCGGGTTCCAGACGGCTTTGAGCCGCAGGTCGTGTAAAAAATAAAGACGCGGCAATCATCGGCAGAGAGCGCGATTCACCCGATAAACAGGAGTGTTTGGCGACCTGACGCCTGGGAGTGACAAATCGGATGGCCGGAGACCGACCTCTGAAGTGACTCCCGACCACAAGAAAGATCGACCGGTGAACACGCGCTGGTGATTCGCTGTGAATAAAAAACCCACAGATTGATGCCAAAACGCCCATTATCTGCTGCCCGTTGTGGATCCATAGTATTACGGATGGGCCTCCGTACAGAAAGATGCAGTCTGCTTCTTGTAGTTTCCTAGCCAAAGAGATAAGAATGGACCCCGCTCAAGACGGGACTGCACATCGGAGGTAAATCCGGAGTCAGTCGGATGTGGATGGGATGTTAATTGGATGTGAATTGTCGGGTGTAATCGGCTATGTCGAGAGTTCAGAAGAATTGTGGTAGGGATAAAAGTCGCTTTCAGAAAGGCGGCTCAATGCCAGCATGTCGCTCTGCAGGAAGAGCAGAACGGTTCCTCGTCGGTAATTTTCAGCAGAAGGTTGCCTTGCCACGAAATCCAGGACTGCAAACTGAACATAGTCAAACTGTCACCCGGCCGTCTTTTGACTGTGACGTCGGTTATTCAGAATGGAATTTCGAAAGTGCAATCTGAACGTTTAGCCTGGTACTGCGCGCGCACGAAGCCGAAGCACGAGCACATCGCCGCGGCGAATGTGCGCAAGCATCTCGACCTCGACGTATTCCATCCCCAGTTGCGGGTGGAGCGGGCGACCCGCCGCGGTGTGGTGCGGGTCAATGAACCGCTCTTCCCCTGTTACATTTTCGTCCGGTGCATCATTGAAGAGAGGCTGAGCGAAATCCGGCACGTCAGCGGGATCAGCAGCCTCGTCCATTTCGGTGACCGCATTCCCCGGGTATCGGACGCGGTGATTGGCGAATTGCAGGAATGTTTCGCCACCGAAGAGCCGATGCTGGTGGAGGATCGCTTGTCGCCGGGGGACGAAGTGGTGATGGGCGAAGGCGCATTTTCCGGAATGCGGGCTTATGTGTTGCGGGTAATGCCGGCGCAGCAGCGCGTTCAGGTGTTGCTGGATATTTTGGGCGGGCCCACTCCCGTGGAAGTGGACCGTCGCGCGGTGGTAGTGGAAAAAGACACGGTTGCGGATTGGCTGCCGGTCCTGGCGGCCGCTCATTGAGCGGCGGCAGGACGGCCTGTTGGTGTCACAAATGAAATCTCCGGTAGTCTGCGGAGAGCGAATGTTGCAGTTGGGCGGGAATTACCTTCCGCCTGCAAGTGCGGAGCTTTGTATTTAACGGTGGTCAGGCTCCTGGTTGTGTTGGTGCGGTCTGTTGTACGGGATGTTGTATGATTTATACTGGTGCATTTAATTCAGAATACGGTGCCCTTGGAGAACGTGGTCGTTCCTTCCAAAGCATTCCTTCAATCTTCTTTCTTTCTTTCTCATGATCTCATCTTCCGAATCCTCCTCGACACGGGAACACTCGTCTGCGGACGTCTATCCCGTTCCACTCTGGAAAAACGTGCTGGACGCCGTCCTTATTCTCGCGGCGTTGCCGGTGCTTTTGCCTTTGATGCTGCTGATCGCGGCTTTCATCCGGCTCATTTCTCCCGGACCGGTCCTGTTCAAACAGGAACGCGTGGGATATCGCGGCGCACGGTTCATGTGCCTGAAATTCCGGACGATGAAAGTCAACGCCGACACCGGCGTGCATCAGGGGCATTTGAAAAGCCTGATGACTTCGGATGCGCCGATGGAAAAAATGGACGCGAAGGGAGACCCGCGGGTGATCAAGTTCGGTTCCCTGCTGCGCGGGTCCGGGCTGGACGAGCTGCCCCAGATCTTCAACGTGCTGCGCGGGGAGATGAGCCTGGTCGGGCCGCGCCCGTGCCTGCCGTACGAATACGAGAATTACCTGCCCTGGCAGCGCGCGCGCTTTGACACGCTCCCGGGCCTGACCGGTCTCTGGCAGGTGAGCGGAAAGAACCGGACCACGTTCGTGGAAATGATCAATCTCGACATCGATTATGCGAGGAACAAAAGCGTCTGGCTGGACGTTTACATCATCCTGAAGACCGTTCCCGCCCTGCTGGTGCAGATGCTGGACGAACGCCGGACGAAGAAAACGCTTTCGCCCGCCGCTGACGGCTCCGCCCCGTTCACGCCGTTTCGGATGATCGTGAACAGCCTTTTCAAACGCGATTTCTAATCAGAAGCAAACATGACAAAAACCATCAAGACTCAGAGGTCCAAAATGAAACCAATCAAGGTAGGCGTCGTCGGATGCGGCTACTGGGGCCCCAATTTGATTCGCAACTTCCGGTCCCTCTCCGATTGTGATCTCAAAGTGATGTGCGACCTCAACGAACAACGGCTGGACCATCTCCAGTCGCTGTACCCCGAGGTTGAAGGCGAGACCGATTACCATCACATGTTGAACGGCATCGGCCTGGACGCCGTGGTGATCGCCACCGCCGTCCGCCACCACTTCCCGATGGCCAAAGCCAGCCTGCTGGCCGGCAAACATACGTTCATCGAAAAACCGATGGCCTCTTCCTCCGAGGAATGCGAGGAACTCATCGACATCGCCCGGCGCAAGGGGCTCGTGCTCATGACCGGCCACACCTTCCTGTATTCGCCGGCCGTGAAAAAGATCAAGCAGATCGTCGAGTCCGGTGACATCGGAGAAATCCGTTACATCTCCGCGCGCCGCCTGAACCTGGGGTTGTTCCAGAAGGACATCAACGTCGCGTGGGACCTCGCGCCGCACGACATTTCCATCATTCAATACATCATGGGCGAACAGCCGACGGCCGTGAACTGCCGCGGCAGCGCCCACATCACGCAGGGCGTCGAGGACGTCACCACCATGTGCCTGACGTTTCGCAAGCAGCAGACCGCGATCATTCAAAGCAGCTGGCTGGACCCGAGGAAGGTCCGGGAGATGACGATTGTGGGCAGCCGGCGAATGATTGTTTACGACGACGTTGCGCCGCTGGAAAAGATCCGCATCTTCGACGCGCGGGTGGAAACGCCGCCGCATTACGATACCTTCGCGGAATTTCATTATGCTTATCATTACGGCGACGTTTACGTTCCGTACATCAAACAGGAAGAACCGCTCAAGCTGGAATGCCAGCACTTCCTGGATTGCATCCGGACCGGAGCGACGCCGCTCACGAGCGGCCGGCAGGGCGCGGACCTGGTGCAGATCCTGGAAGCCTCGTCGGAATCGCTGAAACGCGGCGGCGGTCCGGTGGACCTCGCGAAGCATTTTGAAGGCGTCCCTGCCAACGGGAACGGCAACGGACACAACGGCCATCGGAACGGCAACGGCCACAGCAACGGGAATGGAAACGGGAACGGCCACCTTGCAGTGAAGGTGACACTCGGCGGCGCGGCGGCGAACGGCAAGAAAAAGAAAAAGGCCGCCCCGCGGGTCGCGGTGCATTAAGGCCGGCCGATGAGTCAGCCGTCTTTTCAGCGGATCGCGCCCGACGTCAAGCTGGGCCGGAACGTCCGCATTTATGATTTCACGAACCTTTACGGTTGCGAGCTGGGGGACGAAGTAAAGGTCGGCACCTTCGTCGAAATCCAAAAGGGAGTCAAAGTGGGCAATCGCTGCAAAATCTCGAGCCACACGTTTATCTGCGAAGGCGTGGTGCTGGAGGACGACGTGTTCATCGGGCACAACGTGACGTTCATCAACGACCGTTATCCCCGCGCCACGAACGGCAGCGGCCAGTTGCAGACCGAAGCCGACTGGTCCTGCGTCCCGACGCGCGTCAAACGCGGCGCCTCCATCGGGTCCGGCGCCACGCTGCTGTGCGGAGTGACCATCGGCGAGCGCGCGCTGGTCGGAGCGGGTAGCGTCGTTACCAAAGACGTTCCCGACGACGCCGTCGTCGCCGGAAATCCGGCCCGCGTGATAAAATCCGTTCCCAAAGGTTGAATCGCCAGAGCCGGACGGTGTCGAAGAACAGCGCAAACCCAATGAGTGAAAGAAAAGACAACGGGAACAGTGGACCCCCGCCGGGACTCAGCCTGAGCCTGCCGGATATTTATCATATTTTCTTCCGGCACAAGTGGATGATCCTGTTCTTCGCTCTGGCCGGCTTCGCCGCCGCGGGCGTCATCTACATCAAGAAACCCCCGCTGTATACTTCCGCCGCCAAGCTGTACGTCCGTTACGTTCCGGAATCGCGCCCGCCCAGCAGCACCGGCAGCGGCATGGGACAGGACGTCATCAAAAATCCGGACTCAGCCGGGCAGAACATCATCACGTCGGAAATTGAAATCCTGACGAGCCTCGACCTGGCCAAAGAGGTGGCCGATATCATCGGCCCGGAAAAGATCCTGGCCAAAATCGGCGGCGGCACGAACCGCAATCATGCGGCGGGCGTGATCAAAGAGTACCTGGCCGTTGACGCCCCGCGGCGTAGCGACGTCTTTAAGATCATTTTTCAACATAAAGACCGCGACATCGTGCAGCCGGTCCTGGCGGAAGTGATCAACGTTTATTTCAAAAAACACGCGGAGATCCATCGCGGCCAGGGGCTTTCCGATTCGTTCCTGACAAATCAGATCGCCGAAATCCGCGCGAAACTTACCGAGACCGAGCAGAGACTGCGGGATGCGAAGGCCGTGATTGGCGTGTCGAAGCTGGAAGACGCGAAGAAAGCCATCACGGAACGGATCAGCGGTATGCGCAATGAGATCATGAACGCGCGGGCCGACCTGGCCCAGCATGAAGCGGCTTTGAATGAGCTGATGAAGCTGTTGTCTGTCAACGTGAACGGCACCAACAGCGCCGAAACGGAAGTCCCCCCGACGGTCACCCGGGAGCACAGGAATGTTTCCTCACGCCTGGAACTGTTGTACGCCAAAGAGCAGGAGCTGCTGGTCCAGTTCACGACGAACACTTTGCCCGTGCAGGAGATCCGCCAGCGGATCGCCGACGCGGAACGGACGCGGGAGCAGCTGGAGGAAAAATATCCGCGGCTGGTACTCAAAAATGCGCCGCCCATGCCGGCGAGCCCGGTGACGAAGATCACCATGGATCCGACCTCAGAAGCCATCCAGGTGCAATCACTGAAACCGAGAATCGCTTTTTTGGAGTCGCAATTGGAGGAGGCCCACCAGGAGCGGCGGAAGATTGAGGGAGCGGAAGCGACGATCGTCGAGCTGGAGCGCAGAAAAGAGCTGGAGGAAACCCAGTTTCGGTACTTCTCGTCGAGCCTCGAGCAGGCGCGCTTCAATGAGGCGTTGACCGCGGGGAAACTTTCCAACATCAGCGTGGCCCAGGCGCCTTCTCCTCCCGGCCCCGATACCGGCCCGCTCCGGAAGATGCTCATGATTGCGATGGGCGGCGGAGTGTTTGGCGGGATTGCGCTGGCGTTCCTGATCGAACTGTTCCTGGACCAGACCGTGCGGCGGCCGGTGGAAGTGGAAACGCGCCTGCGGCTGCCTTTGTTTCTTACCATCCCCAGCACCGGCCGGAATCACCGGCGGAAACTGCTGGGCGGACGCAACGGACATCGTCGGGGCGCGGAAGAGGGTGACCTTGATGCCGGGCAGATGGCGGTCGCGCTTCGCAAAGCGGGCGAAACGGAGACGGAAAAAAATCTGCGTCCGTTTATCGAAGTGCTCCGCGACCGGCTCTTCACGTTTTTTGAGGCGAACAAGATCCCGCACAAACCGAAACTCGTGGCCGTGACTTCGGTGGCCAAAGGCGCGGGGGTCACCACCATCGCCTCCGGCCTGGCGGCGACGCTTTCGGAAACCGGCGATGGCAACGTGCTGCTGGTTGACATGAACCAGGGCAACGGCGTTTCGCAGTCGTTCTTCAAAGGCAAACCGACCCTGACCGAAGCGCTGGACGATTCCACGAAGGCTGCCGGGATGGTCAACGAACATCTTTACGTCGCCACCGAAGACGGCAGCGACCGCCTGCCGAGCGTGGTGCCCCGGCTGTCGGGCCTGGTGCCCCAGCTCCGCGCGAGCGACTACGACTACATTATTTTTGACATGCCCATGATCAGCCAGATCAGCGTCAGCACGAAAATGGCGCGGATGATGGATGTGAATCTGATGGTGGTGGAAGCGGAGAAAACGCAGCGCGACCTGGTCAAGCAGGCGCACACGTTGCTTGCCGGTTCCAAATCGAACGTAGGTATCGTGCTGAACAAGAAGCGGACCTACGTGCCGAAGTGGCTGCACCAGGAACTTTGATTCCCGGCGCGGCCGCGTGAGCACTTTTGACGGTCGGACAGTATTTCAACCGGCGGTGTCGTGGAGAGTTCCTGCGCCGGACACCGGACGGTTTAATCAGACATCGGCAGCCCTTCTAACGGACATTTCTTCGGAGGTCTAACCTTGCATCCCGATTCTTCATCTATGGCAATCTCGTCGCGTCCCGGCGATTCCCGTCCTTCTCCCCGTCGCGTGTGCATGATCACGCACTCGTTTTACGAGAGCGACAACCGCGTGATTCGCTACGCCGAAACCCTCGCTGCCCGCGGAGACACGGTCGAAGTGCTCGCCTTGCGCCGTGGCCCGGAAATGCCGAAAACCGAAGTGATTTCCGGCGTCCAGCTCTTCCGCATTCAGAATCGCTACAGCAAAAACGCGCAATCCAAATCGTCCTACCTCTGGCCGCTGCTCCGGTTCCTGGCGGTCTGTTCGTGGTGGCTGACCCTGCGGCACGCCCGCCGGCGTTATGACCTGGTCCACGTTCATAACATCCCCGACTTCCTCGTCTTCGCCGCCTGGTTTCCCCGGCTCACCGGCGCCCGCGTCATCCTCGACATCCATGACATCGTCCCCGAATTTTTCGGCAGCAAATTCAACGTGTCCGAACGCTCCGCCCTGGTCCGCGGTTTGAAGTTCGTCGAAAAAATTTCCGCGGCCTTCGCCCATCGCGTCATTCTCGCGAACCATCTCTGGCTGGAAAAATACACCTCGCGTTCCGCCTGCCCGGCCAAATGCTCGGTGATCCTCAATCACGTTGACGCCCGGATCTTCCGCTCCGCGCAACGCCCGCCCGCGAGCGGCAAAAAAATCGTGCTGTTCCCCGGCGGCCTGCAATGGCACCAGGGCCTGGACATTGCGGTGCGCGCCTTCCAGCAGCTTCGCGCCCGGCTGCCGGAAGCCGAATTCCACATCTACGGCGAAGGCAATATGAAGCCGAAGCTCATCAGCCTCGCGGAAGAGCTGGGCCTGAATGACAGCGTCCGGTTTTTCAATCCGCTGCGCATCCATGAAATCGCCGGCGTGATGGCGCAGGCCGACCTCGGCGTGGTGCCCAAACGCGCGGATTCCTTCGGCAACGAGGCTTACAGCACGAAGATCATGGAATTCATGTCGGTCGGCGTGCCGGTCGTGGTTTCCAGCACGAAGATCGACCGCTATTACTTCAATGATTCCGTGGTGCGCTTTTTTGAATCGGGCAATCACGACGCCCTCGCCGATGCCATGTTCGACCTGCTGAGCAACGAAGAACATCGCCGCGGCCTCGCCGCCCGGGGAGCGGAGTACGCGTCGCAAAACAGCTGGGAAAACCGCAAAGCGGAATATCTCGGGCTGGTCGATTCCCTTTGTGCCCGCCCGGGAGCGCCGGCGTCCCGCCGGCAGGCCTCAGG
>JGI10216J12902_101062254_pt1 | contig 14546 bp, 14 predicted proteins | sample KanNatreferecore_FD_12902 | JGI IMG/M metagenome (IMG submission 12902)
GTCGGGCTCGAGTTTGGTGCGGGCGTAGCGCCGGTCGACGCGGCGGCAGGCTCGATCAGGACGCCAGTCGCTTTGTCAGTCACCGTCACCGTAGCGACTTTGCGATCCTCGAAAAGGATATCGATGATCCGTCCTCTCACGTAATTGATGCTGGGCTCGGTCGCCGGGCCTTTCGAATTCTTCATCTGATAGAAAGAACTGGCATTCCCCTCCGCCACAATCTCCCTGATCCTGGGCTTGCCCGAGGTATCGCCCGCCACCAGCGAGTCAAAGTGTGCGACGATTGTGTCGCCCCTCATCCAGTCTCGCTGATTGGAGACAATTCCGGAGTCGGGATTGCTCTCGGCGTAGGCCCTACGCAATGCCCGGACCTCACGGACACGCTGACCAGGCATTATCGCGTCGATCGAGTCAGCGATGATCTCGCGGTCAGGCGACACGGCGTGGGCGCGAGTTTTTCCCCATGCGATCGCGCGCTGCAGCTGGTTGTTTTGCACTCGGAGGTCGATCGAATCGGCAACGAGCTCGAGATCCTGGCTGAGTGCGTGGCCGCTGGGCGTAGCCACCACCCGCTCAACCTGCCGGTTGTGGGAATAAACGTCGATCACTCCGCCGGTGAGGGTAAACTTGCGGCTGCCGGTACCCTTCACCGACGGCTCGCGCATCAGACGGGCGAAATCCCGACCGCTGTCAAGGAAAGCGGAGTCACCGGTTGCGAGCAGATCGGGTCGAGTGATCTGAACACTTCGCGAAGCGTAAACGAGACTGTCGCCCTCCATCGCGATCTGATTCGCGATCACATGGGCAGTGTCCGGCGGTCGTCCTCGGCCCGTTGTGTCCCGCTGGACGAGCGTGACTTGCGGACGCCCCGGGGCGAACATTCGCGCTACCGGCCGTTGCGGGGTGCTGCGATAGTAATCGGCACTTGGTCCCCGCAGCGTACTGCCGTTCGACAAGACGGCGACAACATTGCCTTCGGCGTGCAGGTGGTCGTCGTTCTGATAGTAGGTCATTGTGCGGGACGTCACATTCGCGCGTGGCTCGGTATAGTGGACGTTCCCGACCAGATACAACCTCGCCTCGGCTTCGTAATACTCGGCGCTGTCCGCGGTGAGGGTGTTGCCCTGCCCAATGCAGTGCGCAACGACGCCGCCGCTTAGAAACGTGGTTCGTTTCCCGCTCGCGTCCTCAACAATGTTCACGGGCCCTTTGTTCGCGAAATCAAGATCGCAGCTCTTCGGGATCTGCTGTGCCGCGGCAGCTGACGCCAGGGCGAGCGAAAACATCACAGAGCCACCGAGCTTCATCATTTTCAACGCTTGGGAGGCGCAGCTGGAGTAGTACTGGCAGCAGCCGGTTCAGTGGTCACGCCTCTCGCAAAACCAGTGGCGTTTTTCAGGATCCGAATGTTCTTCATGTTTGGATCGGAACGGAAACCGATTCCTTCAAGCCGCCTGTTCGGCTCCGTGAGAACGAAAGCGCTATCGCTCGATATCTCGTTCTTCTGCTGATTGTAGATCAGCTCCTCAGTGGTGAGCCGCCGGCCGTCTTCCGAAACCACGACGACATTCTTTCGCGCCACCATGTTGTTGGTGCGGGTGTTGGACGTGCCGTGACGCGCCGTCAGTACCGCGTCCCTCGCTCCCTCGGCCGTGAAAAAAGTGATGTGTGGATTCTCGGACTCTATTCGCGTGTTGTCGTCGAAGAAATAAAGCGTGTCAGACTGCATTTCCGCGCGCGCCAGTCCCTGGTCGGTGAGCTTGAATCGGGCGCCGTACATCACCTGGTCAGCCGAGTCAGCGAGCGGCGAGTGGGTTGCGACGGGTGGTTGCTTTTTCGACGTGCAGGCGGTTGAGACGGTCATCGCGAGAATTCCCATAACGAACACAGCGCGCACTTAGACCACTCCAGCGCGCATGAGATCGTGCAGGTGGACTACACCTACGATCTGATCGTCTCCATCCAGGACAGGCATCGCGATGATGCCGTGTGTTTCCATCCGGTAAACGACAGCGCTGCCCAGCTCGTCGGCGCGCGCAAGTTTTGGCCTGCGGTTCATCACCTTCGCAACTGGAATGGGGAATACGTTATCCTCGTGCTCCATCAGCCGGGAAAGGTCTCCTGTCGTCAGTACTCCCACCACGGCTCCTTTGCTGCCGGCGACTATTGCAATGCCGCGGCGTTCGGCGAGCTGAACGACAGCGTCACGCATGGTGGCGGATTCGGGAAGAATCGGCAGGTTGTCGGTAACCATCACGTCGGATACCCTGGTCAAGAGGCGCTTGCCAATGGTTCCACCCGGATGAAGCCGGGCGAAATCGTCGGCGTCAAAACCTTTCTCCTCGAGCAGCGCAATCGCGAGGGCGTCTCCGAGCGCGAGCGCCACCGTGGTGCTGGTGGTCGGCGCAAGATCGTGCGGACACGCCTCCTCCTTCACCCATGCGTCGATGGCCACCTCGCTGTGTCGGGCGAGCGTCGATTTCGTGTTGCTCGTCAGTGCAATGGTACATACACCCAGCCGCTTCAAATGGTCGAGCAGACCAAGAACCTCGGCCGATTCACCGCTCTTCGAGATAAGAATCGCGACGTCTTTCTGGCCGACGATTCCGAGGTCGCCGTGAACGCTGTCAGCCGGGTGGAGAAAAGTCGCAGGAGTGCCGGTGGAGGTAAGCGTGGCGGCTATCTTCCGCCCGATCAGGCCGGATTTCCCGACTCCCGAGACGATTACGCGGCCGTCCGAGCGGGCGATTGTCTCGACGGCGCGCGCGAAATCTTCCCCGATACGCCGTTCCGCTTCGCCGAGCGCCTCGGTCTCCATGCGGAGAACTCGCCGTCCGCGCTCGACGATGTCCTTGTGCGTCATCGGTTGATGCGGGCCCAGATATCGACCGCGCGTCCCATCAGTGACTCCATCTCGGAGAGCGGGAGCATATTGGGGCCATCGCTGGGTGCGCAGTCAGGATCGGGATGGGTCTCGAGGAAAAGGCCCTGCGCGCCGGCGGCAATCGCGGACAGGGCGAGAACGGGAACGAATTCGCGAGCACCACCGCTCGCTCCCTCTGGTCCCTGCCCCGGTCTTTGAACGCTGTGCGTCGCATCGAAGATTACCGGCGCGCCACACGCGTCGCGAAGGCGCGTGAATGATCTCATGTCGACGACGAGGTCGCCGTAGCCAAAGAAGGTGCCCCGCTCAGTAACAGCGATGTCGCGGGAGCGACCATTCGATTTGGAGTCGCCCCGAATCTTCTGCACCGCTCCGCGCATTCCTTCAGGCTGAAGCCACTGCCCTTTCTTGACGTTCACCGGCTTTCCGGTCGCGCCGGCAGCTTCGAGCAAGTCGGTCTGCCTGCAGAGAAAGGCGGGAATCTGCAAAACGTCCACGACGCTCGCGGCGGGAGCGCACTGATCCGGCGTGTGCACATCGGTGAGGACCGGCAGGCCGGTCTCCCTTCGCACTCGGTCGAGTGCTTCCAGACCTGCATCGAGACCCGGCCCGCGAGCGGCGCCGCGATTCGATCGGTTCGCCTTGTCAAAGCTGGCCTTGTAGATGATTCCGCCGGGAATCTTTTCAGCCAGCCTGGCGAGCGTCTCTCCAACGCGCAGATTCAGATCGTCGCTCTCCAACACGCATGGACCGGCGATCAGAAAGAGTTTGTCTGCCGGGAAGAAATCCGCCACGCTAGTCTGCCGCTTCGAGGGGCGTGCGCTTGCGAGTGCTGCTGGTGGGGGCCTTTGCCTGCACCGCTGCACCGATGAAACTGGCAAAGAGCGGATGCGGACGGGTGGGCCGTGACTGTAGCTCCGGATGGAACTGGCAGCCGATGTACCACGGATGCGTTTGCAGCTCCACCATCTCGACGAGCGATCCGTCGGGTGAGAGTCCGCTCAGGTTGAGTCCGTGCTCGATGAATTGGTCCCGGTACTTGTTGTTGACCTCATAGCGATGTCGATGGCGCTCACTGACCTGGGGCACGCCGTATATAGCCGCGGCCTGAGTCCCGACGCCGAGCCGGCAGGGATATGCCCCGAGACGCATCGTCCCGCCCATGTCGGTAACGTGCTGCTGATCCTCCATCAGGGAGATCACGGCGTTGCTGCAGTCGGGGGCAAACTCGCTGGAATGGCTGTCCGACAAGCCGATCACGTTGCGCGCGAACTCGATGATAGCTGTCTGCATCCCAAGACAGATTCCAAAAAACGGTAGACCTGCCTCACGTGCGTAGCGAATGGCTTCCAACATTCCCTCGACACCGCGCACTCCGAAACCACCCGGAACCAGCACGCCGTCGAAATCCGCGAGCAGCTCGCGAGTTTTTTCTCTGCTGGTGAAGAGGTCGCTCGCCAGCCATGAAGTCTCTACCCCGACATCATTGGCGATGCCGCCGTGGATCAGCGCTTCCTGCACGCTCTTGTAGCTGTCGACAAGGCCGGTGTACTTCCCGATCACAGCGATCTTCACTCGGCCGTGCGGATGAAGTATACGCTCGACCATCGCGCGCCAATTCGAGAGATCCGGAGCACGACGTCCGAGCAAGCCAAGTTTGTGCATCACGCGCTCATCGAGCCCCTGCTCGTGAAACAGCAGCGGGATCTGATAGATGCTTGGTACGTCGCGACTCTCGATAACCGCGCCAAATTCCACGTTGCAGAAGAGGGCGATCTTGCGCTTCACTTCCTCCGAAAGAGCGCGCTCGGTTCTGCAGATCAGAATGTCGGGCTGGATTCCGATCTCCATCAGCTCGCGAACCGAGTGCTGCGTGGGCTTGGTCTTTACTTCCCCTGAAGCCGCGATAAAGGGCACCAGCGTGAGGTGGATGAAAATCGCGTTCTCTCGGCCGATATCGTGGCGGAACTGGCGAATCGCTTCGAGGAACGGCAGGGACTCGATATCGCCAACGGTGCCGCCGATCTCGACGATGACGACGTCGCTCTCGGGAGCGAGTCTCTTCATCGCGCCCTTGATCTCGTCGGTGACGTGTGGAATCACCTGCACGGTCGATCCCAGGTACTCACCACGCCGCTCCTTGGTGATCACGCTGAGATAAATGCGGCCGGTGGTGATGTTATTCGCCTGTGAGAGTGAGCGGTCAATGAACCGCTCGTAGTGACCCAGATCCAGATCTGTCTCGGCGCCGTCGTCAGTGACGAAGACCTCCCCGTGCTGAAACGGCGACATTGTGCCGGGGTCGACGTTCAGATATGGATCGAATTTCATAATGGTCACGCGCATTCCGCGCTCGACCAGAAGCCGTCCGAGCGACGCCGCTGCAATTCCCTTCCCGAGGGAGGAAACAACGCCGCCGGTGATGAATATGTAGCGCGTCTGTTGGCTGGAATTACCCTGCATTGGTCACTGCTCCTGCCATAAAGGCATCCCAGCGCGCGTTGGCACGCTCGAGGTCTTCTTCAGTGTCAATCCCGCTGGCTGGCGCTTCGTTGGTAACGGCGACTCCAATTGGCAATCCAGCAGCCAATGGACGGAGCTGCTCGAGGCGCTCGATCATTTCCAGTGGGTGCGGAGGCAACGAGACCCATTCTCGAAGAGCCTCCCGCGTATAAGAATAAACTCCAATGTGCTGCAAAGTCCGCTCTGCTTGTCTGGCGGAATCTGCTCGATCACGAAGGTATGGAATTGGTGCGCGCGAGAAATAAAGCGCGCGATCGTCATCCGCGACGACGACTTTGACCAGACTTGGCGTATCGAGAATTTCGCTGCTCGCTCGAGAGGCCGCTGTTCCGAGCGGGAATCGGCCCGATGATACGAGTTCCGCTGCCCCGCTCACGGCTTCCTGACCGATGAACGGCTCGTCGCCCTGGACGTTCACGATCGTATTGAAATCACGAAATCGGTTCTGCAGAGCGACTTCCGCGACCCTTTCAGTCCCAGATGTATGCTTGTCGCTCGTCATCACACACTCGGCGCCTGCCTGCTCGACAGCGGACGCCACAGATTCGTCGTCAGTGGCAACGACGACTGCATCTGCGACATTCATTTGGGAGATTCTTTGCCAGACCCGGACTATGAGGGGGCGTCCGGAAAGGAGACGAAGGGGTTTACGAGGGAGACGCATAGCGCCGAGGCGCGCTGGAATTACTACTAGCGTCCCCATTTACCCACCCGTTTTCGCGCGACACGATGCAAAAGTCACGCTCAGTAATATACCAAGCGGTGACACCGTGAGCAAACGCGTTTTTCCGCTTTGTCTAGAGTGAAGCGCCGAAAGTGAAAGCCGATTTCCGAGAGAACGGCGACCGGTTTTTCGCTGGATCAATACTGAAATCGATCCGAAAGAGACCGACGCCAACCCCGACACCGAGATTCTGTATCAGTGACGGCTGGTGATCGATTCCGGCGTTGCCGGCGGAATATCGCAATGCGACGTACGGATTACCGAGATATGGGAGCTGAATCCGCTCGAGTGGCATTACGTAGTCGCCGTCCACGAAGAAAAGGCGATCGCCACCGAGCGCGAGGAGATTCACTGTCGCGAGTGTGCCAGATCCGCCGAGGTAGGCAAAGCGCTGAGCAGGTGCCACGCCTGACCCACCTGTGAATACCGCGTGAGTCCTGAATGTGAAGGTCTGGGTCCCGAAGGTCGGGAAGTAGACCCGGCTATGGATGGTGGTCTGCGTGAAGGATCCGCCTGGCTGCAAGCACGCGACGTCAAGTGGCCCTCCCGAACAATCGGGCTTGAGATCTGTGCGCAAGGATCTCTCGAGCATCGCATCGAGCTTCGCCTCAAGATCTCCGCGACCGAAATCAACAGCAGTCCCGCCGAGTATAGAAGTGATACTTCCCTTGCCCACCCGGGGATTCGGTCTTCGCATCTTGAGGTTGCCCTTGCGTCCGAAAAAACTCCACGGCGATTTGGTGGGCGCGATGGAGCCAGTCGACCAGTCGCGCTCGAGGTTCGCGGCGATAAATGGCGTCACGATGAGTGAAGTACGAGTGAACGCACGCGAAAAACGGGCGGTCGCGCGATCGCCCCGATACCAGTTGCGCGCGTCGCTGCCGACCCCCAACACGGCCAGTGAGTTAATGAGGTCGGTTCGAATCCATGCGTCGTTAGTGAACGTTCCTCGCCCAACAAACAGTTTGATCTCGTTATCGTCACCAGGACGGATGGCGCCCTCGAGTGAAGGGTCCCATTTTCCGAGATTCGAGCGATAGCGCACGAGCCCATCGATGTCGAACTTCCCCTCGCCCGCTTCGAGTTTGGGGCCCCAGGGCAAGGTGAGCCCATTGACTCGATCATACCCAGGTACGCGCAAGCCAAGGCCAAGTGGCAGCGAGATCGGCGAATCGTGGTAATCAGCGTAGGCGGTATCCGGAGCGACTCTCGTCGTGTCCTGAGCGAGCAACGGACGGGCGAGGTTTGCGAGGCCGAGAAAAGCCGTGGCCAAGGTGCGAAGCTTCATCATCCGATCGACAGAAAGTTGCGGAGAATTTCCTTGCCGCTTTGAGTGAGGATCGATTCCGGGTGGAATTGCACACCCCATACCGGATACTGGCGATGGCGAATCGCGTGGATCTCGCTGGCGTCGTCTTTGGCCCGGGCAACGATCTCAAGCTCGGCCGGAAGAGAATCGGTCTCGACGATCAGCGAGTGGTATCGCATGACCTCGAGTGGGCTGGGCACGTTTTTGAAAATGCCAGTTCCATCGTGAGTAATGCGGGACGTTTTGCCATGCATGAGAGTGCGTGCACGCACGACTCTCCCACCGTACGCCTCACCGATAGCCTGGTGGCCAAGACAGACGCCAAGGATCGGAATGCTCTGTCCCCACCGTCTTATCGCGGCGACGCTGATCCCCGCTTCGGATGGAGTACACGGTCCAGGTGAGATAACGATGCGCCTCACACCCATCGCAGCGATTTCGTCGACGGTGATCTCGTCGTTGCGCTTCACGACCGGATTCTCACCCAACTCACCAAGATACTGCGCGAGGTTGTAGGTGAACGAATCGTAGTTGTCGAGGACGAGGAGCATCGCTAAGTCTAACCGGTAAACATTACGAGCGCGGATGGAACTGCTTGTGAACGGTGCGCAGGTATTCGCGATCGATGTGTGTATAGATCTGCGTGGTCGAGATGTCGACGTGACCCAGCATCTCCTGCACTGCCCGGAGATCTGCGCCGCCCTCGAGCAGGTGAGTGGCAAATGAATGACGCAGGGTATGGGGCGACACCGGCTTCGTGATTCCGGCCTGATTCACGTACTTCCTGAGAATCTTCCAGGCGCCCATCCGCGATAACGGCTGTCCGCGGGCGTTGAGAAAGAGAATGCCTTTGCCTTCACCCTTCTCCAGCGATGGACGCAGCTCGCGCAGGTAAATGGCAATCGCTCCAATGGCGCGGCGCCCGATCGGGACCAGTCGTTCTTTGGCGCCCTTGCCGAATACGCGCACGAGATGATCCTGAAGCATGACGTCGCGCACGTTGAGCGCGATCCACTCCGACACTCGCAGTCCCGCGGCGTATGCGAGCTCGAGCATCGCCCTGTCCCGAAATGCCAGTGGCTCGTCGAGTGACGGAGCCGTGAGGAGCTTCTCGATTTCTTCCACGCCGAGCACTTCGGGAAGTGTACGCCAGCGCTTCGGTGTCTCCAGCCGTTCGCTCGGATCACGCACGATGTGTCCTTCGCCAAGCAGGAACTTGAAGTAGGTTCGAACGGCCGACACGTTGCGCCTGATCGATGCGGCCGACAGGCCGAGGTCCTTCAAGTGGTAGACGTATTCGCGCAGCATTCGCGCGCTGACGCCGGTCGGTGAAGACGCGCCTTTGACGCTCGCGTAGGTAATGAATCGGGTGATGTCGAGCTTGTAGGCGTGGCTAGTCTGAAGCGACGCGCCCTGTTCCAAGGCGAGAAAGTCCTCGAATCGCTCGAGATAAAACGCGCGGGCAACAGCGTCGTCCAGCTTGGTATTACTCATGTTGTCTCGTCTGCCGCCTCCATAACCAAATTGCGACTACGAGCAGGACGATTCCTGTCGCGACCGCGCCAGCAACCTTGCCCGAGCGCACCAGATACCGCTGGGCGAGGTCCCAGTTGTCCCCGGCGCGGAACGCCAGAAACGTAATCAGAGCGAACCATACCGCAGACGCGCTCGCGACGGAGAGCATCACCTTGAAGGCAGGGAGCTTCATTGCTCCGGCGAATGGGGGCACGATGGCGCGCACTCCAGGGAGAAAGCGGCTCACGAACAGTCCCGGGAATCCGTACTTCTTGTGCAGTTTTTTGATTCTGTCCTCGGCATCGGGCCCGGCGTATCTCTCGATTCTTCGCAAAAAAGCCTTGGCGCCGAAGCGGCGTCCCAATGCGTATGTCACGCCGGCGCCGGCGACGTTGCCGATCCAACCAAGCAGGAAAACCGTCACAGCAGAACCGTGCGCCCGGTTGGCGAGGAAGCTTCCGAGTGCGATAACCGCGTCCGACGGAAATGGCGGAAAGAAATTCTCGAACGCCGAGAGAGCGCCTATCGCCGCATATAGAGTTCCGAGAGGCAGGTCGCCCAGCCATCCGGCAAGTGTCTCGAGCATTCGTCAGCGGTTTCCTTTCAGGGTGGCGACTGCAATGCAGGCGAGCCCCTCCTTTCGCCCGATCCAACCCATGCCTTCGTTCGACTTTCCTTTGACGCTCACGCTCGCCGAATCGATACCGAGCGCAGCCGCCAGCCGCGACCGGATTTCCTCCCGGTGCGGCGCTAGGCGCGGTGATTCAGCGACCACGCTCACATCGACCTGATTCACGCTGTACCCCGCGTCTGACACTCGCCTCACGGCGGCGGTGAGCATTTCTATAGAATTACGATTCAAATTGGCCGGATCGGTGTCGGGGAACATCTCGCCGATATCGCCGAGCCCTGCCGCGCCGAGAACTGCATCGGTAATTGCATGGCAGATGGCGTCGGCGTCAGAATGGCCCAACAGGCCGACTTCCGATGGTATTGAAACGCCGCCGAGTGTTAGAGGGCGGCCCGGAGCGAACCGATGAGAGTCGTAGCCGACGCCAACGCGGATCGTGGTGTCGCGCTCACGCGGCATCCGCGTGGACGGAAGGTGGCGGGGCGGAGGCGGCCGCGGGGCCGGGATCGACCAGCGTATAGTCCTGTTTTCTCCGGGCCGGTGTGAAGCCAGCGTCCCGGATCAGGCGCTCCATTTCTGCGGTCGAAGTGCGGTGAGTGGTGTTGGCCGCCGACACCACGTTTTCCTCGATCATCAGCGAGCCAAAGTCGTTGCAGCCAAATCGAAGTGCGATCTGGCCGATTTTCATTCCCATCGTCACCCAGCTCGACTGCAGGTTTGGAACGTTGTCGAGAACGATCCGCGCGAAAGCGACCGTGCGCAGGTATTCATTGGCACCGGTTTTTGGTTGGTGCGACATCGTGGGAGTGTTCTCGGGCTGCAACGGCCAGCAGATGAATGCGGTGAAACCTCCCGTTCGCGCCTGGACTTCTTTCACTCGCCGCAGGTGCTCGAACCGCTCAGCCAGCGTCTCTCCGAGGCCGTACATCATCGTGACGGAGGTTTTCATTCCCTCGTTGTGAGCGAGCTCCATGATCTCGAGCCAGCGGTCGGCGCCCGCTTTCTTTGGTGCGACGATGTCGCGCACCCGTTGCACTAGAATCTCTCCTCCACCGCCTGGAATGGAATCGAGTCCGGCCTTGCGCAGCTCACGTATGACATCGATCGCCTCCATGCGGAAAAGCTTGGCGAAAAAGTCGATCTCGCTGGGGCTGAAGCCATGGATGTGGATCGGATGATTTCGCTTGATGTATCGCATCAAGTCGAGATACCAGTCGAACGGGATGTACGGGTTGTGTCCGCCCTGAATCAATATCTGGACGCCACCAAGCGCTTTGAGCTCATCGATCTTGGCGCCGATCTGCTCGAATGAAAGTGTGTATCCTTCACCGTGTTTGGGCCGACGAGCGAATGCGCAAAACCCGCAATCGGCGACGCAGACGTTCGTGTAATTGATGTTGCGATCGATTATGTACGTGACGGTGTTTCCAGGATGCTTTTCCTGGCGGACGCGATCCGCCTCAAACCCTAGCTCGAGCAGCGGAGCGTTGGTGTAGAAGTCGAGAAGATCGCGCGTCTCGCTCATGCGGCCGGAAGGAAGGTGAGGGTACCGTTGGGTATGCGTCCGCGCTGGACCAGGCGGCGATAGAATTCGGTCAAGCCGGCAAGGTGCGGATAGGACAAGCCATAGTCCAGACCGGAGAGGTACTCTGCGCAGATTTCCCGTTTCACTCCCGTCGCTTCGTGTGCTTGTTGGGCCAATTCGGGGAGATGGGCCAGACCCCAGTTCCTGGAGGCAATCAGGCCGGCGTGCGCAACAAGGGCGGCCTTTACGTCGGTCGAGCGCTGCGCAACCCACACGGCGAAGACGAAAGGCTGGGCTGTCCACTCCTTCCACATCGCGCCCAGGTCGTAGACGTATGGATATCGGTCACGGCGATTGGTCCCCAGAACTAGCGCGGCGTCACCGATTACGAGACGTGCATCAGCACTGTTGTCGCTGGCCTCGATTACGTCGCTTACCTCGGCGTCACCAGCAACGTAGCGCGGCTTGGCGCGCCAGACATTCTCGAACAACAGCTCGAGGAGAGCGACACTCGTCATGGAGCTTCTGCTGACCACCACTTTGCGCGCGGTCAGCTCACTGGCGGGATATCTGGAAAACAGCATCACGCTGCGCACTGGTCCGTCGCACGAGATGGCGAGATCGGGTAGCAGCAGATATCGATCGGCGTCGCGCGCGTATTCGACGGCGGAGACGACGCTGATGTCGAGCTCCGCTGCGGCCATGCGCCGATTCAGATCGGTCGGCACTCCATCGATGAGGTCGGCGTCCAGAGGTACGATGCCACGATCGATGGCGCCGTACACCGGGTAGCAGTTGACATAAGGAATGCGACCAATCTTCATGTGCCGAGACGGCTGAATGGCGTCCGTGTTTTCATCAGGCGGCCACCGCACCCTGCCCGCTGTCGCGGGGGCCCAGGCGATCAAACACGCGCAGAATGTTGTAGAACGAATCCCGCTCGGCGGGAGTTTTACCTGCTGACCTGATCAGCTCGAGGATCTCGTCCAGGCTCAGGCCCTGCGCGGTGTGGGCGCCTGCTTCGTGGTAGATCTTCTCGCGGACCACGGTTCCCTCGAGATCATTGACGCCAAAGGCGAGCGAGGTCTGCGAAAGGAACGGAGTGACCATGATCCAGTGGGTCTTGATATGGTCGAAGTTGTCGAGGAACAGGCGTCCGACGGCGAGATTGCGAAGATCGTCGAAACCTGTCGTCGCAGTCCCCTGACGACCGAGCTCGATTCCAAGCTCGTTGTTGTCGGGGTGGTAGGCCAGCGGGATGTACGCAAGGAATCCGTGCAACTCGTCCTGTAGGTCGCGAAGCATGGACAGGTGCTCTACGCGATCATGGATTGTCTCGACGTGTCCATAGAGCATAGTGCAGTTCGATCTGATGCCGAGTCGATGCGCAGTGCGATGTACTTCGATCCAGTCTTCGCCCGCCAGCTTCTTGTCGGCAATCGTCATGCGAACACCCTTTCCGAAGACTTCGGCGCCGCCCCCCGGTAAAGTGTCGAGGCCCGCTTCGCGCAGCGCGATCAGTACGTCCTCAATGGACATCTTGTCGATGCGCGCTATATGGGCGATCTCGACAGCAGTAAGTGCCTTGATGTGGACGTGCGGATATCTCGACTTGAGTCCGCGGAACATCTCGCTGTAGTACTCGAGTCCGGCCTTCATATCCAGGCCACCGACGATGTGAAACTCCTTGGTCAATCCATTTGCGGCCGCTCCCGCTTCGGCGTACACCTCGTCCAGCGAGTAGTGGTATGCCCCCTCTTCCTTGGGAAGGCGAGCAAAGGAGCAGAATACACACGTCTTGCGGAGGTAGCAGACGTTGGTCGGGTTTATGTGCTGATTGGCAGCGAACGTAACGACATCGCCGTTCTTTCGACGATTGGCGTAATCCGCAAGCATGCCGAGTCCAAGGAGGTCCGCCGTGGTGAAAAGCAGCTCCGCATCGGCGTGAGTCAGTCGCGTTTTCGACTGTACCTTCTCCCCAACGGCTCTGAGCTTCCGATCGGAGATTCTTCCGAGGTCCAGCGAGATCTCGGCGCTCACGGGATTAATTCCGAAAGCGTTTGATGGCCAGGGTGGTGTTATGCCCACCGAAGCCAAAGCTGTTGCTCAGGACAGCGTCGACCTTGCGCTCGACGCTGACATTGGGTGTGTAGTTGAGATCGAGCTCCGGATCCGGCTGGTGGTAGTTGATCGTCGGCGGAATCACCCCGTTGCGGACGACCATGGTGCTGATTACTGCCTCTACCGCCCCCGCGGCACCGAGCATGTGTCCGGTGGCGGATTTGGTCGAGCTCACGTTGACGTCCTTGGCGCTCTCGCCGAACACGGCTTTGATGGCGCGCGTCTCGTTGTAATCGTTGGCCGGAGTCGAAGTACCGTGCGCGTTGATATACTGGATGTCCTTTGGCTCCAGCCCTGCATCTTTGAGAGCGCGCTTCATAGCACGCTGCGCACCTTCGCCCTCCGGCGCCGGGGCCGTGAGATGATAGGCATCGCCGGTAGCGCCATAACCCACGATTTCCGCATAGATCGTGGCTCCCCGATTGAGCGCGTGCTCGAGCTCCTCCAGAATCAGGATTCCGGCGCCCTCTCCCATCACAAATCCGTCGCGCGTCGCATCGAACGGACGAGACGCCGTTTCAGGGCTATCGTTGCGCTCGGAGAGCGCCTTCATGTTCGCGAATCCACCAATCGCCATCGGCGTTACGGTAGCCTCGGCGCCTCCGGTTATCATGATGTCGGCGTCACCGTACTGGATCGTCCTGTACGCATCACCTATTGCGTGAGCACTGGTCGCGCAAGCCGATACTGTCGCGTAGTTTGGACCTTTGGCGTTGAACTGCATCGACACGATGCCAGCTGCGATGTCGGCGATGAACATCGGGATGAAGAAAGGTGAGATCTTCCCGACTCCACGCTCCCGATACACGTCGTGCTGCTCTTCGAAGCTTTTGAGGCCGCCGATGCCGCTGCCGATGATGACACCGATCCGATCGGGGTCCATCCCGTTGCTTCCGTTGGCGAGGCCTGCGTCTGTCATCGCTTGTCGCGCGGCCGCGACGGCGTACTGCGTGTATTGATCAGCCCGTTTCGCTTCCTTGCGATCCATGAAATCCAGCGGATTGAATCCTTTGACTTCGGCAGCGAAGCGCACGGGAAAATTCGAAGCGTCGAATTTGGTGATAGGCGCGGTTCCCGACTTCCCACTGATCAGGGATCGCCAGGTCGTCGCCACATCGTTCCCGACGGGGGTAATGGCCCCCATGCCGGTGACGACGACTCTTCGCTTCATTACGCTCCGACCTTCTGGTTCAGATAGCCGAGCGCGTCACCCACGGTGCGCAGCTTCTCGGCATCCTCATCAGGGATGTCGATGTTGAATTCCTTCTCGAACTCCATCACGAGCTCGACGATGTCCAGGCTGTCGGCACCGAG
>JGI10216J12902_100295042_pt1 | contig 14530 bp, 12 predicted proteins | sample KanNatreferecore_FD_12902 | JGI IMG/M metagenome (IMG submission 12902)
GGCTCCGAGACGCCAGCCGGCCGCCCGACAAGCCTGTGCGGCGGTCCGTTGGGCAGCCTGCGGTACACGGCGAGCAAAGGTCGGGCCGCAGCGAGTAGGTAACACTGCGCCCACGACGCCCGGGCAGCCTCGAACCAGGCCCGGGTCTACGCCGACTGGGTCGCGTGGATGCGCACCCTTACGCGTCGCCGAAACTCCGGCGCCCCCGCGTCACGTAATAGTCCCGCTCCCCACCACCCTCACTCACGCGATCGCACCTTCCGTTGCGCAGACGTCGTATGGGACGTGAAGCAGAACGAAGTCGTGGCCGGACTGCACCCGGACCGCATGGCTGGAACGGGTGGCCGCGATTGCCTCCCCCGTAACGCTGGTGAGTTGTGCCGCGACCACGAAACGCCCTCGGATCAGCGGGCACTCCGGCATGACGAAGTCGATGCACCAATCCCCGCCCGACCGGGGCAAGGCATTCTTGGTCGCCGTCATCGACCAGATCGGGTAGTCGTGCAGCCCCATCACGACGGCCAGCACAGTATCCACCTGCTCGGCCCACTTGTCGTCGATCTTGACCTGGACGCGGATCGCAAGTGGCTGGCCACCGCGGAACTCCTCCTGTGGCGGTCCGCCGGGTTGCGCGCTGAACACGATCTTTCCGAAAGTGATGCCGTTGTCCGGAACGACATCCGGAGTCTCCGCCGGCTCGTCGGTGCCGAGGATCTTGCGAAGCTGCTGGGTGGCGAAGTACGGGTCGCCGTCGAACTGTAACCGACCGTGGTCAAGCACGAGGGCCCGGTGGCACAGCTCCTCGACCTGGGCGAGTCCGTGCGTCACGAACAGTATCGTGCGGTGCTCGCTCTGGAACTCGGTGATCTTGGCCACGCATTTGCGGGCGAAGTGCTCGTCTCCGACGGCAAGCACCTCGTCCACGAGGAGGATGTCCGGATCCACGTGAACGGCGACGGCGAAGCCGAGCCGCACATACATGCCTGATGAGTAGTGCTTGACCGGGTTGTCGATGAACTCTTCGAGCTCGGCGAAGTCGACGATGGCATCGAACAGGCGATCGGTCTCCTTGCGCGAGAGGCCGAGCAGTGAGGCGTTCAAGTAGACGTTCTCCCGCCCGGTGAGCTCGCCGTTGAATCCCGCACCTAGCTCGAGCAGGGACGCGATCCGCCCGTGGGTCGAGACGGTTCCAGACGTGGGCCGCAAAATGCCGGCGAGGACCTTCAGGAGTGTCGACTTGCCAGACCCGTTCGGGCCGATCAGCCCGACGGTGGTTCCGATCTCGATCTCTGCGGATACATCCAGCAACGCGTAGAAGCTGGACGCCGACGCCTTGCGCCGGACCACCCGCTCCTTCAGGCTGGTGGCGCGCTCGGTGTGAACCGTGAACCGCTTACTGATCTTGTCGGCACGAATCGCGATGTCGGGCAACTATTAGAGCTCCTCGGCGAAGTCGGCCGCTAGGCGGTGATAGACCCTCAATCCAACCCATAGTAGGAGAGCGGAAACCACCCCTCCGATCGCGAGCGCGCCCAAGTAGTAGGCATAGCCGGGGTCGGCCAGCACCTTCGTGCCGCCCGCCAGCGTGACGTCGTAGGCGTAGAAAGCTCTCTGCATCGATACGACGACGCCACTCATGGGGTTGAGGAAGTAGACGATCTCGCGCCAGCCATGCAGATGCGGTTGTACCAATGAGATCGAGTAGACAATCGGAGTCAGCCAGAATCCGGCCATCAGCGCGATCTCGACCAGGTGCTTTGTATCGCGATAGCGAACGTTCAGCGAAGCGACGAGGTACGAGAGACCGACGGTGCACAGGATCGCCACGGCGATGGCAGGAATAGCTAGGAGCAGCCCCCAACCGAGAAAGTACGTGAAGCCTGTGAGCAGCATCGCCACGACCAGGACGAGCATCTGCAAGGCAAAGTGAACCAGGTTGAACCCGACCGGCGTCAACGGCAGCACATGGAGGGGGAAGCGCACCTTCTTGACGAGCCCGGCGTTGCCGACGACTGCTTCGGTCGCGAAGCTCACCGATCCCGAGAAGACGTTCCAGATAAGCAAGCCGGACAAGAGGAAGTAGCCGAAATAGGGGACACCGCTCTTCAGCACCACCTGGAACACGAACGTGTAGACGACAAGCAGCATCAACGGGTTGGCCAGTGACCACAGGAACCCAAGCACGCTGCCCTGGTACTTGACCTTCAGATCCTTGCGGATCAATCCGACGAGCAGCTCCCAGCGCACTTGGCGTTGCGCCCGAGCTCTCTTGTCGGCGCTGGTTGTCTGCGCCACGACCGTCCTTTCGCGCTGCCGGATCGGCGGCGACCGGTACTTGCAGCCAAAAGAATAGTCCGTTCATCGACCCACCCACGCCGCGATGATCGCCGTTCGCGGGATGACCGCGGAACGGCCGATCGCGACACGTTGCCGCAGCGCGCGCGGCGCCATTCGCAGCACAGCCGCGAGTACCCGCAACCGCAGGGTCACGCGGAACACAGGATCGTCGGGTACACGCTGCCGGAGCAGCCGTCGCGTGGCCAGTGACGCCGAGGTCAGGACGAACCGTACGATTTGCCGCAGCACGAACCCGGCCGGGGCGCAGCGAATCAGCATCAGCAGCCGGTTGCGTTCGTTGTAGAACGCGAACATCGGTGACCGACGGTCGGTCGAGGCGGCGTGCCGATGCGCGACGATGGCGGCCGGCTCGTACCAGATCCGCCACCCCGCGAGCCTCAGCCGCCAGGCAAGATCGGTGTCCTCGTAATAGAGAAAGAATTCAGGCGGCATCCCGCCAACGGCCCGCATGGCGTCCGTGCGAAGCACCGCCGCGCCGCCGGAGAAGCCGAAGACCTCGGTCGGAACGTCGAATGGCGGTCCGTCTGGCTGATGCAGTCCACGATCCGCCCCATACCCGCCCCGCATCAGCTTGACGCCCGCGTTGTTCAGGACCGAAGGATTGTCCCACAGCTGCATCCTGGCCGTCGCGGCGGCGACCTCCGTACGCTCGGACAGTAGGGCCACCGATCGTTCCAGCCACGCTGGGTCCGCCGTCGCGTCATTGTTCAGCAGCGCCAGGTATGGGGTGTGGACGTATGGCAGCCCCGCTGCCACACCCCCGGCAAACCCGGTGTTCGTATCCAGCGACAGCACCTTAACGGACGGGAACTTCGCGGCGAGCAGCGCCGCGGTGCCATCAGTGGATGCATTATCGACGACGAGCGTCTGGTGGGCATGGTTCTGCGCCGCGAGCGAGGCGAGGCACTCGCCGACGAGGTGCGCCCCCTGCCAGGTCACGACGATGACTGTTACATCGGCCACGGGCTCCACAACGGCCTCCTGACGTTCCACCGTGACCAGTACTCAATAGACCGCCCACGCCATCAGCCCGAGGTTGCTGGTGTGCGGCGGCACCTGAAGCAAGCGTTCGTCTCCTCGCCAGACAAACACCAGGACTATCACGGTGTAACGCCCTGGCGGTCAGATGAGGCCGCCATGAAAGAAGTACCATGACACGTTCGATGCGATATACGCCGCCGCCACCAGCGGGATGACAAGCCACCACACCTTTAGGCGGCGCAGTAAGAGCACGGCGAACACGACGAATGCCTCCGAGCGCCATACGCTGATGCGTGCACCCGCCGAGTACGCGATCACCCAGGCAACGGCCGCCGTCGCGAGTGCGGTCGCGTCAAGTGGCGGAATTCGGGCACGCACGGCCGCCACCCGCCGTAGCAGGCTGCCATCTGTCGCGGCGACCGCGGGCTGAGCCGGACCATCGACGCCGTCTGCCAGCACCCGTCGGTCGGAGTGCGCAGCGGGCATGGATACGCCGACAGGTTCAGCTCTGTCTGGCGGATGCGCATCGTTCGCGAGGAAGGAGCTGGGCGCATTCTTGACCGCGTCAGCACGGTGGTCGAGCGCGAGCCGACGAGGCCACTGCCTCATCAAGCCGGCCAGTAAGGCGAGGACCGCGAGTCCCAGCAGAGTGGCGGTAAAGGCGCTCTGCTCGGCGATGGCGCGCAGTAGCCCCTGCTTCGGCAGGTCAGTCTTCCACAGCGCCTCGAGGTGACCCGCCCATCCGACGAATGGGTTGTGCGTCCCGGTGGCGTACTTGCTCTGCGCGATGAAGTACCCGTCCCAGATGCCGACAATCAACTGCTGCGCAACGAGCACGCCGCCGAAACCGCAGGCCACCCCCGCGGCGCCGGCGATGATCGGCCGCCGGGCGGTCCGTCGCGCGAACACCAGCCCGATCAGCAGGCCGGGAGCGAGAGCGATCGAACTGATGTAGCTGCATCCGGCCACTAATCCGGCGAGGAATGCGCCCGCTGCCGCCCACCGCGACGGCGATCGGTACGCGCAGTACAGGGTGGCGGCAATCGCCAACATTGCCGTGGAGATCGGGAACACCGCGGGGTAATAGATCGCCCCGGGCGAGAACGCGCACAGGAGGAGGCAGGCCCAGCGCGTCGTAGTGCTGACGGCATCGTCAAGCAGACGCCACATCACGACCAGAAACAGGTACCAGAACAACCAGGAGACCAGCAGCGCGGCCTCGGCGAGGGGCATGCGCGTAACGCTCGATACAGCCCGCAGCATGAGCGAGTATCCGGGAAACCACGCGACAGTGCCGCAGAGGTAGTTGCCCGGAGGCAGGTGCGGCGGTATGGCATGGCCGCCGCAGTGCCACTGTGCGGTGTATCCGTATTTCGCGATGTACAAGTACCAGCTGGAGTCGTAACGGCTCCAGGTCGCCGGGTCGAACGCGCCGCCAATGCCCGCGGCTGCGCGGATCGCAAAAGTGACCCAGGCTGTCAACATTGCCGCCGCGGGCGGGAGCAGGTGCCGCGCTAGCGTGGAGAATCTGCGCGGCTGTGGACGCAACGGCTGCTGCCGAACCGAGACTTCAGCCGTCACATCGACCTCCCTGGCGCTGACGCACAGCACAGTACCCACGACGCGTTGACGGACAGTCTGTGGGTATCCTCGGCGCAAATGACCACCGACGAACAGTTCCAATCACCCGTCGAACTCACGATCCTCATGCCCTGCCTTAACGAGGCGGAGACGGTTGGCTCCTGCGTCCGCAAGGCGCGGGAATTCCTGGGCCGACACAGCATCGCAGGAGAGGTGCTCGTAGCAGACAACGGCAGCAGCGACGGCAGTGTCGAAGTCGCGCTCGCCGCGGGCGCGCGGGTCGTGAGCGTGCCGACCCGCGGCAATGGGGCGGCACTGCATGGAGGCGTCCGGAGCGCCGCCGGCAAGTACATCATCATGGCCGACGCTGATGACAGCTACGACTTCTTGCACCTCGAGCCCTTCCTAGAACAGCTTCGTGCTGGTGCCGACCTGGTGATGGGCGACCGCTTCGCCGGTGGCATCGCCCCTGGCGCGATGCCGTTCTTGCACAGATACGTCGGAAATCCTGGGTTCAGCTTCCTGGGCCGGCTCTTGTTCCACACAAAGGTCCGCGATTTCCATTGTGGGCTGCGGGGATTTCGGGCGGACAAGTTCCCCGAACTCGGCATGTCCGCGCTCGGATTCGAGTTCTGCAGCGAGATGGTCATCAAAGCTGCGTTCCAGGGTTGGACAGTAGTCGAGGTGCCCACGACGCTCTCGCCGGACGGACGCAGCCGTAAGCCGCATCTGAAGACTTGGCGCGACGGGTTCCGACACCTCAGGTTTTTTCTGCTCTTCAGCCCAAGGTGGCTTTTCTTCTACCCGGGTCTGGCGTTGATGCTCATGGGCACGATTCTGGGCGCGTTAGTTACCGTGCGTCCCGGCGGTCTGAACCTCGGGAACCTGAATTTCGACGTCGACAGCCTCGTCGGCGCGCTGGGCATGGTCTTGGTCGGGTACCAGGCGGTGATCTTCGCTGTCCTGACGGCGCTCTACGCGAGCAGCGAGGGTTTCCTGGTGGGCGGCACGTGGACGCGCCGGGTCCGCGCGATCCGACATGGCTGGATCGCGACAATCAGCCTGATGCTCATGTTGGCCGGCGTGGCCGGGCTGGTCATCTCGTTACAGCATTGGTCGAGCAATCAATTCGGCGTCGTCGATCCGCGCCATGTCCTACGCACAGTCGTCCCATCGGTCGCCGCTCTGGCCGTCGGAGCGCAAACACTCTTCGCGACGCTGTTCGCGGGCATCCTGCAGATCCGTCACGAGACCCCTCACCTCGAGGTCTACGACATCCTCTCGCCGGTAGTTCCCGAAGCTATCCCGGGCCCCGTGCTGGGCACAAGGTCGGAGAGGCCGATCCAGGTCTCGCCCGCAGGCTGGATGAGCGCGGCGTCAACACCGGGCGGGGGCACCGAGCCGGCGCAGATCGCCCACGAGTAGGACTAGACCCTGCTCCCTCGGATTCCATGCCTGCATGGGGAGCAGATCTTCTGACAGCAGGTGGTCGCACCCACATCAGCCCACTCGACCGCAGCAACGCGCCCGTCACGGCGGCCGACGGTGCGGTGGCGCTCCGGCCGCCACGGTGGGCATCCAGCGGGCAAGGACCGCTCGCGCGGCCAGGCCGATCCGCAGCACAAATCGCACCGGAGCCCACCGCAGCCCGCGATAGTGGTGGCAGACCCACCGCCAAGCGCTGCGGTGATGCTCCGTGGCCATCCGCTCGGGGTCCCGCGCCGTCGCGTGCGCGCCGACGTGCGTCACCTCCGCAGCAGGTACGTACACGTTCTGCCATGCTGCTCGGGCCAGCCGCTCGCCCAGATCGAGGTCTTCGAAGTACATGAAGTAGCCAGGGTCGAATCCGCCCACTGCGTCGAACGCGGCCCGGCGGACGAGCAGGCAGGCTCCGGAAAGCCAGCCCACAACGCTCTCGCGTGGCGCGCGGCGTTCGTTGCGATAGGCCGCCGTCCACGGGTTGCCGGGCCACCACCAACCGCACAGGGCGTGGCCGATCCCTCGCCCGAGCGACGGAACAGCACGCGCCGACGGGTATATCTCGCCCTCGGTATTGCGGATGAGCGGACCGAATGACCCGGCACCGGGCCACCGGTCAGTAGCCGCGACGAGCAGATCAAGCGCACCCGGTGACCAGACAATGTCTGGATTGGCGATCAGCACCAACTCGGCATCCGTCGCGGCCACACCCGCATTTGCCGCTGCGCCGTAACCCACGTTCCCGCCGGTCGCGACCAGCGACACATGCTCGTACTTGACCGACGCATCCAGCGGAACACCGTCCTCCGAGCCGTTGTCCGCGAGGATTACCGGCACGCGTTCCGTGGCGGCCGTGCTCAACGTGGAGATAAACGTCGCGAGCGATTCGCCAGGCGAGTAAGTCACGACGACGACAGCCACGCGCGTCACCGCGGCCTACCACCCTCCATCGCTCGGCCGAAACACCCAGCCTGCACTAGCGATGCCGGTGATGTGCCCACGAGGATCGGTCGAGCCTAACATCGCCGCGGGTCTGCCTCTCCGACTTCGCGCCGAGCCTCGTCTGCCCGTGCGGGCGGGTGAGTACGGAGGAAGGACGCACCGAATGCGAGTAGCAGGTCACAGCAAACCAGGATCACTCGCGACGCGATGGCTACTGCCAGCGCTTGTCCCGAATCGAGACTCGCGCTTAAGACCAGGGCCAACACGACATCGCGTATTCCGGCACCGGCCGGTACCGGGACGACGAGCAGGCCGGCACACACAGCGAGTGCGATGCCGCCGGTACACAGCACGAACGCAGACGGTCCGCCATGCCCTAAGGCCGCGCAGAGGACTGTCAGGTGGCCGCCCAAAGCGGCCCAGTATGCCAACGCCCACCCGACTGCGCGAACCTCCGACCGGGGTTGCAGACGCTCTCCGAGCGGCGGTCGATGGAGCACCGCGAAGAATCGATCCAGAATCGCCGACATGGCACGGGGATGCAGGAGGACGACTAGGAGGGGCAAGACGAGGAGCAGCCACCAGTACCGACCGAGCGCGGCGGCGTTGTAGGCGGGTAAGAGCGCGCACGAGAGGACGAGTCCTACGGCAACGGCGAGCACTAGCGTGATGAGATTTCCGGCGAGCATCGTCCGCCGTCTGATCCCGTGTGCCCGACCGGCCTCGACTTGCATCAGAACTGGCCAGATAGAGCCGGGCACATATTTCCCGAGCTGGCTCACAAAGAACACTCGGCAGCCCGCCGCCCAAGGAAGACGCGCCCCAAGGCCGTCGAGCACCTCGAGCCACATGGGAAAAGTGAGCCCTATCGCCACCAGGCCGAACACTCCGCTGAGCAGCATGAGCCAGAGCCCGACCTGGTGGAAGGTGTCGGCAATTGCGCTGCGTTGCCGGTAGATGGCGAGGCCCGCGGCGGCGAATACGACAGTGAGCAGGATTCCACCCACGATTGCGCGGGTGCGGCTCATCCGCGGAACGGCCAGACCCCGATCGAGATCGTCAGCGCGATCTGGGCATTCCTCAACTCCGTCCACTGGCACGACATCGTAGCCTGGCCGACCGTGTGCTATCCCACGACGGCCCGAATCTTCGACTGGTCCGGTTCCGTCTCGGTCGACGTGGCGCCCGTACCTCAGCGGACGGCCGTCAGCATCAGATGCCATCCAACAATGCGGCCTAAGGCCTTCCGTATGGTCAACGGCGTCTTCGTCGCGACCGATCCGAAGCCGAAGGTGAAGGGATAGGCGGATTCAACCGTGACGTTGGCAAACCCGTCGAACAGGTCTCGGATGCCGCGCCGGCTATATGTGTAGACGACCGGGCAGTGATCGTCGCGATCCCGCGGGGACTCGTACGGCAGCCGGAAGGCGCGATGTACCGCATTCACGATCGAGTAATTGTGGTACAGCATGATGTACGCCTTGCCGCCCGGCTTCAGCACCCGATGTACCTCCGCCACCGACGCCTCGATATTCGGGGTGTGGTGCAGGACGCCAAAGGAGTACACGGCGTCGAAACTCGCGTCCTCGAACTCCAGGCTCTCGGCGTTGCCTCGACGAAAGTCGATCGAGACCTTGCGCAACGCGGCGTAGTCTCTCGCGATCGCCAGCGCGTTCTCGGTCAGATCGATAGCGGTGACGTCGAACCCGCACTTGGCGAGCTGGATGCTGTCGACGCCAATGCCACATCCGATTTCCAGCAGCCTGCCGTGACTTCCCCGCAGCGAATCGAAGAATTCTCGTAAGTGATAGTGCCACGCGTACCGTTGCGTCTCGATCTCGTCAAAGTAGGCGGCGGACGCACGCCCCTCCGCGGTGTAGTACTCGTTGTTGACGTGCATATTCCAAAAGTCATGGACGGTCTCGATGGTCGCGTCAGAATGTTCTCTCATCGGACATAGACCCCTTGAGTCGGTGCGAATGCGCGCCGTTCGATAAACGTCTCCTGCCAGATGTGCGTGCCAATCATCTGCCAGAGCATGAAGTAGTGCCACCGCAACCGCTGATGCGGCTTCGCCGCTAGCACAGTGCGGACGAACTCGGGATTGAAGACTCCACCCGCTCGCAACCGTGCCGGCGTGAGCATCTCCCGAGCCATCGCACCGAGGTCCTTCTTATACTGTTCGACCGGGTCAAACGTGAAGCCCCATTTCTTCTTGTCTAGCACGCGGTCAGGGAGGACGTGCCCACGCAGTGCCTCCTTGAGCAGACCCTTTGGGCCGGCGCCGAAGCGAATGTGATCGGGGATACGCGCAATGAAGCGAACCAGGTCCAAGTCGAGCAGTGGCACTCTGGACTCCACGCCATGGGCCATCGACATCGTGTCCTCGTTATGCAGCAGATCGGAAACCATCTTTGTGTTGAATTCCGCGCGTAGCACTTGGGCTGCCAGCGAGCGGTCACCCCGGAAGTGGCAGTCGTAGGCGTCACGAGTTGCGACCTGCAGCCGTCCTAAGAACTCAGGTGTGTAGACCCGGCGGAGCAACTGTGGATTGAAGTCCCACGCGTTGCGGAGCAGCAGATAGTTGCGGGCTCCATCCCCGGAGCCGGCCAGCCACTCAGCCTTTCGGGTCAGCAGGTCGAGCTGCGGCCGGCTCAGTGCCGCCGTGCGACGGGCCATCCAGTCAACGACCGGCTGCAACGCACGAACTCCGGCTGCCCCCGGTCCGGACCGTAGGAACTCCGAGCGGTTCAGGTAGCCGAAGATGTCGTAGCCGGCGAACAGCTCGTCTCCTCCTAGGCCGGATAGCACCACCGTGACGTGCTCACCTATGAACCGATGCAGCAGGTACAGCTGCAAGGAGTTGACCTTCGGCTCCTCGGTGTGCTTGATCGACTCGCCCAGATGCCGAAGCGCAGGCTCGTGCAGCACGACCTCATGGTGAATGGTGTCAAACTCACGGGCGACGAACCGCGCGTCATCCAGTTCGTCCTGGGGCTCGTCAAAGCCGAGCGTGAATGTTTGAATCGGGCCGCTCGTGGCCCTCCTCATCAGGGCGACGAGCGAACTGGAGTCGATGCCCCCTGATAGTGAGACTCCGACTGGTACGTCGGAGAGCAACTGCCGGCGCACGGCTTCTTGATAGTGCGAACGGATCCCCTCGAGCCAGTCGCCACGAGTCAACGAATCGTCGGGCGTCCAATCGATCGAGGTGTACGGGTAGGTCTGCACTCGGCCGTCGGCGAACTCGAGCACGTGTCCTGGAGAAAGGCGGCTGATGCTCCGGAAGAACGTGCGGTTGCCCGGAACGTAACGCACGTTCATCGACAGATGCAGGCTCGCCTCATCCAGCTCGGCCGCGACCAAGCCGCTGGCCAGGACAGCCTTGGCCTCGGAACCGAACGCGAGCCTGCCATCGCGCACCGCATAGACCAGCGGTTTGACGCCTAGGGGGTCGCGGACGAGGAAGAACCGATCGGTGGCGCGGTCGTACAAGGCGAATGAGAAGATGCCGTTAAGCCGGCCGAGAAAGCCCATCCCCTCGTCCTCGTACAGGTGCGGCAGGACCTCCGTGTCGCAATGCGACCCCAGCCTGTGCCCACGGGCGAGTACTTGTGCGCGCAGCTCGGGATAGTTGTAGATCTCGCCGTTATAGACGACGACGACCGTCCCATCCTCGTTGGACATAGGCTGATTGCCACCTGGGACATCTTGGATGGCTAGGCGCCGATTTGCTAGGTGGACACCGCCGGAGTCGAAGAATCCGTCGCCGTCGGGCCCCCGATGTGCGATGGTGTTAGTCATCGCACGCAGCAGCGCGGCGTCGCCGAAACCTACTGTCCCTGCAATGCCGCACACGGTCGGGTCACACTCCTGAGAAGGTCGACTCGAAGTACTCGACCATCCAACTCGTCACGTCGATCTTCTCTTGCAGCAGTCGCTCACGCGCCTTCTCGCCCATCTCGCGCGGAGCGTCGGCGAGAAGACCTTCGATTTCCGCAACAGCCTGCTCATATTGCTGATCGCTGAAATAGCGCACGTGGCCATACCGGCGTTCCTGGTCGTCGATGTAGCCCCGGCTTGTCGTCGCGATGAGGACCGCCGGCACACCGAGCACAGCCGCCTCGGACGACATCGTCGCCGACTCACCGACGATGAGTTGGGCATGGGCGATCAGATGGTGAATCTGCTCTACCGGACCCTTCGACCGCAGGGCCTCCAAGTCTGCCGGCAAGGGTGCCTCGGAGGAGATGACAACCCGACCATGGTGCTGTAGAAGGTCGATAAGCTGCCGCTTCCGCACGTCGGTCAGCCCGGTCTCGCGCCGGTCGTGCGAAGCCTGCCAGGAAACGAATCGCACAACTGAGTATGGCTCATCAGCGGCGACGTCGAACGCAGCCAAGCGATGTGGATCGGGCGCGAACCGGTTCGGGTGTAAGTAGGCCAACTCGTGGTAGCCGGCGTACGTGATGTGTCGGCCCGGCACAGCGCCCTGATAGCAATCTGGGGTGCACACCGAATAGGCGAGAGGGTAGACAAACCGGTTTGTCTGCCTGGCAAATTCCGTGTCGTAGAAGACGACCGCCGGGGTGTGGCTGAGCTTCCCGGCAACGGCGATCGAGGGGCCCATAATCCCGGTGAGCACGTGCGGATCGAACTCGCGCATGATCCTCATAAGTCGACCGGTCCGTTGGAGCATCTCGACGGCCAACCCGCGGCCGGTGCGCTGGGCCGAAATCTGTTGGTAGGGGAGCTCGAAACGCGCAAGCAGTTCGATCGAGCGGTCCTTGTCCCGCGCGGTGAAGCCGACATCATGACCTCTGGCGGTCATCTCAGCGTAGAAGTTGCGGTAGAAGTGAACGTGGGCTGGATGCAGGATGTCGACGAGAATCCGCATCGTTGTCAGCGGATTCTTCGCGAATCGTTGGCCGGACGCTCGGCGATCGCGAGCACGCCCGCGCCCCAGCGCGGATGCGACCACTGCCCGAACCACGACACGAGCAGCAGAGCCGGGAAGACCCCAGCATAAAGCAGCTTGTTCCGCTGGTCGGCGCCCGAGATCCGGTAGGAGAGGTTGTTAGTCCAGGTCTCCAGCAGACCGTAGGTGTACTGGAACTTCCTTACATCGAAGCCGGCATCACGCAATTTGCGAGCCAAGTCCTCGGCGCGGTAGCCCGGCCGGACGTGACCGGGGACATCGAAGTTCACCCGGCGGCGGAACACCGGCCACCGTCGGTCATAGCCAGGTGTGTGCGCGACCAACCGACCGCCCGGCCGCAGCGCGGCATAGAGCACGCTCATCGCGCTGACGTCGTCCTCAACGTGCTCGAGGTTGTCGACGCTAACGACGAGGTCGAACTCCTCCTCGAAGCCGAGCTTCGTGACGTCACCCTGGTCGAAACTGAGGTTTGCCAGCCCGGCGTATCGGGCATTGTGGTTGGCGCGATCGACCAAATCCTGTTCCAGCTCGATACCAACCACCCGCGCCTCGGGGTGGCGCTTGGCTAGTTCATAGCTGAAGACGCCGGAACCGCAGCCGGCATCGAGAATCGCCTCGTAGTGGCCATCGGTGGCGGGGAGAACGCGTCGCAGCCTTATACGCAGGCCGTTAGCCGGAGCACCGAACACCCGGGTATATAGACGCTCGAACTTGCTCCGTTGCGTGTCATAGGACAGCTCCGACCCGGGAAAGCCCTTCACGATTCCTCTCCAGTCGTGGCCTCCAGGTAGCACGCGAGCGCCCACGACATCCAGCCCTGGCACCAACGAAGTTCCCGGATGGCCGTGCGATAACGGCGCCGTTTCTGGTAGTAGAACCAGCCACTGTCAGGGTCCCACATGTTGGCCAGCGTCCAGGCGAGGATGCGAGCCGACATATCGCCGCCGGTTCCGTAATATTGCTCCTGCAAAGAGAAGGTGATAACTCCCTGCGCGCAGCCGTGGATATCAATGGGGTATAACTGGTCGCTCATGAACCGAGCCGCGCCGTCGCTCTCGAACAGCCGGCGGCGATAGAAGTCGATGCCGCGATCATAGGCCACCCGGAACTCCGACGTCCCGGCCGCGCGGTCGTATTGTGAGATCGCGTCGAGGATGAAGCCCGTGTGGTAGTTGTCGTGCCGGATGTGGCTGTCAGACGGAGGCTCCGAGTAGTACCACGCACCGTCGCCGGTCTGCTTGGAGACTACATATCGAACCAGCCGGCCACCCTCAGTGACGAGGTCGTCATTGTCGGTCAGTGCCCCGAGTCGGGCTGCGGCCGCTCCAGACAGGGCGGAGACATCCATCACGATCCAGTTGACGCTCGCGTCCGGGACATAGCTCATGCACCGATGCTGATCATCTTCGTACATCGTCTTTGGAGCGGTGAGCAGGAACTGCACGGCTTCGGCAGCAGCATCGAGGTAGCCCTGCTCGGCGAACGCCTCATACCCGTCGAGCAGCGACTGCACGACGAAAGACGTGACCACCCGGTTGGGAAAGTTACGAGGAGCGAAGAAGCCGACATCCTGCCATGGGTAGGGGTAGCCCCAACACTTCTGTGCAAAACCCGGCGAGGGGTTGTCGATCAGCCAGCCAAGGAGATAGCGAGCCTCGTCGGCATCACGCCCCGAGCCGGTGCGCCGGTATCGGCTGATAAGGGCCCGCGAAAACAGGGAGATGCCCTTCGGATTTCGCGCGGTTCGAACGCGCACCAGTGGACGAACATTGAACGGGCTCCGCATGACCAGTTGGATAGCGGCAAGGCGCCGGAGCCGAGACTGACCGGCAAGCACTTCCAGCCATCGGGCGTTCAGAGCATCATGCTTCGAGTAACCGGAGAAATCGATACTTCGACCCGTCTCGATCGCCCGCTCGAGCACCTCTGCGGCGAACCGGGTTTCTGACGAACGGGTGAGACGAATGGTGTCTCTCACTGCTGGCGTTACTCCCAACTCGCCAGTTGCTCTGGCCGACTCTAGCTCGATGACGTGGGCGGTCGTCAATCAACGGCTACCTAAGCGCGTCCCGTCCGCACGCCGCCAGGCTAGCAGCCCGGTTCGATGTCGCCCCGTCAGCGGGCGCAGTCGAAACAGATGCTGAACGCTGCGCGGCATGACTCGGCGGATTCCGGCCGGCTGATCCGGTTTCGGAGTGGCACCGTTTCGGGCCGGCGAGTCACCCCGGCTCCGCGGCCGCCCGGTACGTG
>JGI10216J12902_104069415_pt1 | contig 14521 bp, 9 predicted proteins | sample KanNatreferecore_FD_12902 | JGI IMG/M metagenome (IMG submission 12902)
GGGTGATCTCGGAGGCAGCATGTGGGTCAGTCAAAATCAGCAGCCTGGGTTAAAATCGTATCAGCGGCAACATGTCCGGGCAATACAAAGTCCTGACACCATCGCTCTAAGTAAAGGGATCAGGAAGGCGTGTTGGCCGGACGCTTACCTTCGTACTCCGATCGGTCACAAGAGCTGGCGCTAACCGAATCTGCCAGTGCGCGGCTAACTCGGCTGTGAAATCATCTCCGAGTACCTGCTCTAAGCAAGCCATGAGGTCCTCTTGACGTGGCTGAGCAAAAACCATGCGATACATCGCCAAATCCTTGCACAGCTTCTGGTATCGAACCTGGTCTTTACTCATAGGCATGCACATGACGCGGCGTTCAACCTTGGCGCCGCCCTCTGTCTCATAAACCCAGTAAGGGACGATATCGCTAATGCCCGCCGGCTTACCCTTAACCGCTAATGTAAAGAGGTGAGCCCACAGCGGCTCGTCCACCCCATGAAGATTCAATTGAGATCGGTGGGCGCGAGCAACGTTTTTTCTGACAGCGTACCCCTTGTATCGATGCACGCGGCCTTCTCGCTGCTCCATATCGACAGGATTGGATGGAAGATTCCAATGGACGATGGTATGGCACCAAGGGTGGAAGTCTAGTCCTTCTTGTCCAACGGACGTTGACGCTAAATAGAACGGCCAAAACGGAGAGTTGAAGGCGGCCTGGACAGACTCCTTTCGGGCGACGGCACCTAGGTCCTCGGTTTGCTCTCCAAAGCGCAGTGCGAAATGACAACGAAGCCTTTGAGGAAGGGGGGAGATATGGAGTCGCCCATCCTTCACTTCGACATTGTCTGGATGGAGCGTGGAGGTGCGTAGTGTCATTGCCTCGAACATTGTTTCCGAGATTGGACCATGGACAGGCATGTCACTAGTAAAGCCTGCACACTTTGCTTCAAGCAAAACATGGCAATATTCGTCCAGCAGCGATTGAAGGTTTCCATCCACGCAGTATTGTAGCGATAACTTCCAAAAGCTGTCTTCCTCCTCGAATGAGCTGAGTAGGGCTACAGCCCGAGGGGAGTTGAATTGCCGACGAAGCCCTTCTGCAATCAGAGTCGCAGAGGTCAGAAATTCAGTTGTAGCGCTTTCTGATGTTCTGCTTCTTACCCCTAGCAAAGCTCTCAGAGCGCACACACCTGGGCCAGCCAAAGCCACGTCGGCTAATACATGAAACAAGTCTTCAGGAACTCTGCCCAAGTCCGAAATTTTGTCGTCCCACGCTTCAAGCCAATGTTCGACATGGGCCTGAAATCCACTAACCGTGTCGTCCCCATCATCATCTTGCGTACGCGCGCGTCTCCATTGGTCTTCGCACCAAGCTCTAACCCCGGGATTAATGCTCTTTTCCAGACGGGCAAGCGCTACCCAATACCAGCGCCGATCGGGCTGCCCGTCAATGACGCTTCTGGAAATCAGTGGTTCTATTTTCTCCGCAACCAGATCAGCACTCAGCCGCCGAAGGTCCTCGTAGTGATTGGTTCCCTCAAAGTTTTCGACTAGATCCAAAGGGTTTAGAAGTTGAGCAAGGGCAAGCGAAGGGAAAATCAACATCAAAGAAGTCATCCCACCCAATTTCCCGTCTCCCCCGCGAGAGAATTTGAGGTGAGGACTGAATTTTTTTTGCATCGTCGAATACTTTACTTGGCGAGATGATGTCTTGATCAGAAGGCGCTCAACCTCGTAGGAAATTAATGAGGCTATAGCGTCTGGAACTACGTTCCAAGCCGAGAAGATGAGTTGTTTGCTGACGGAATCGACGCCACTGAAGACCCCCGTTGGTTTCCAGTAGGGGAGTGACGGTGGCATCCACAACAAACGCCAAAGCCCTAGAGATTCAATTTCCTGCATCAACAGTCGCACTCGTGCGTTCCGGGGATCTATAGGGAGATATTTTTCGATTGCCTTCGAGTTAAGCAAAGTCCCAGGCGACTCTTGAAAGAGGTCGGCAACAACCGATACACCCTTGGATTGGTCCGATCTCAATGCTCGCTTGAAATTGTATTCGTGCATGAAATTAGGGAGGTAGGGCGCAGATTTCCAATGCTCGACAATATCCGGTTGATCCAGCCGCCTGGCGACTGCGTCGACAGTTCGCAAATCAAGCAAGTCACCAGAGGTAAGCGCTGGCACCATTTGGGTTGGCTGAACCATGGCGTCCAGCTTGTGGGTCAAACCAACGCGTTCTGTCCTGCACATGACAGATCGAAGAGCCGTCTCGATACGGGCCTTCAGAAGCGTCACCGGTGCAATGTCTTCGGAGGATCTGGCGCTGAGAAGTGCCGTTCGGAATCTGGCTATATCTGCTTTCAGTTTTTCGATTTTCCTTTCGTCCTCCATCAGAAAGCCAATCGTTTTGAGAAAGTCCTCATAGTGATCTTCGTCATCCAATGCCGAAGAGTACATTTTGTAAGGGGTTGCCGAGAGCAAAAGTACCTTTCCGACGGAACTGTTGAACATTGCCTGAGCGAGTTCTGCTGCGGGGTTGGTCTCCGCAGGAGCAAGCAAATCACTAAACCGCTGAAACTCGTCAAGAATGATGAGGCTGGGTTTGAGCGCGGAGAGGCATGACTTTGCTAAGCTACGCCTTAAATCACCTATCAATCGAAGACAGCTCTCTCGCGTTTGGGGTGATAATTTGCGGCGGCGATCGCTATACGCCTCAGCTGTTTCAAGGAGTGCGGCATGCAGAGCGCTATTAGAAATGACTGCCGAACGGAATGCCTTCGCTATAGACCTGTCATACGCCATCTCTACATCTGCATCAATGAACCAGGTTTCCTTCGCCTGGCCTTGTAGCGCGTTCTTAAGTCCTCCACGGCTTAGCCCCGGCAGCTTCGATAGCATCTGATAAATGAGCCGACGTTCTTCTTTCCTACCCGGCCGGTTTCCCTGATTGAACGTGGTTCCCGGCGTGAAGCTGATGAAATTAATTGGATGCTCGCGCAGTCGGTGTACTTCAAGAGGTAGCAGCGTGAGTCTGGTGGCCTTCGCAAAAGATGGCTGACCAGGCAACATGAGGCGAGATACGTTTTGAGCAGCAATGTCAGCGTTCGAGCAGATGTAAATGATGTCAATCCGATCCGTCTGCCCTTGCAGCCGCTCAACGACTTTTGCGATGAGGCCTTTGGCAACCAATGTTTTACCGAGACCTACTTCATCAGCAACAAGGAAGCGTCGAGTCGCTTGTGATGAATCGAATAGATGAAAAAAAGCGTAGTCAACGGTTGTCCTTTGAAAGTCTTTGAGTTGAGCAAGGACTTGGGCGGATGAGAACGATGTCATTTTTTTCGTTTTTCCTTATGCGCCAAAGCTTGCTCAAATGGTTGCCAGATCATCTCAAAATCGTTTGGTATCGCAGACATTCCATCGGTAGTCAGCTCATTGCGTAGGTGCTGCATTAAATCGGCGATGAGAGCGAGCCTTCCTGGGTCGCGAGCGAATGCTCTAGCCATCATTTCAAAAAGGGGAACGCCGCCGGCATCTTGAACAATTTTCCATTGGGAGCCGCTGCCATCTCCGTCAGATATGCGAGACCCTGGGTCCCAATCACCAAGCAACAGGAGTAGATAGCGAATGAAACCACCTGGTTTTTTTAGCGCCGCCCGTAGAACTTCAACATCACGGTTCAGGGGCGCGTCATGCATCATCAGGTTCAAAACAAAACTCTGCTGCTGGTCATCGAACTTAAGATTGAATGCTAGGAAAGACGTCAAATCCTCAAGTGCGAAATGTCCAATCTTTATGAGGGGCAGGCGGCCCGCCGCAGGCAGTAGAATTGCTTTTGCCTGGCTGATAGATATTGGCCAGCAACTCACCTCGATCTGTCCAAAGTCAATTTTATCAGCCCCGGCCAGCCATAGATCCCAACCATCCTCATGTTGAACACAGTTCAGATGCAGCACGCTGGAGCTGATGATTTGACGCAACTCTTCAAGGCAAACGCGAGCCTGAAGAGTTTCAGTTGATTCGGCGATCGGTGAGCGCTGATAGGATGATAGAACGTCACCTATGCCCACCTCCGAAATCCATGTTGACGGTTTTCCAACCCTGCTATGGCGCCCAATCAGCTCAACCATGAACTCAACGTTTTGACCGGCAAGCAAAGCAGCCGTGGTTGCGTTTGCCGATCCTATAAAGACGTGGGTGTTCCAAGCTTTCCTGCCGACAAATAATTTTGCATGCAATCCTTGCTGTCTACCCGGTAGTTCATCAATGTCTTCAGCCGAATCGACTTGGTCGTTCAATACCAAATCGCTCCCAAAATAGGCTGAATTTTTCTCGGGCAACAGATCAAGCTCCTCTGGTCTGGATACCAAAAATGTAGAGGAGTAAGTGCTGTTTGCCAGAGCCTCAATCGCGGGGCCTGTGACAAAAGGCGAAATTATTCCAAGCTCGTCCCAACGTTCCGCTGGAGAGGGGCGTGGAATCCACATCGCGGATTTCTTCCCAAGACCTAATGCATGGAAGTTTAGGCTCTCAAAAGCACCTGGTAACTCCCATTCCGCTTCATGGACATCGCTTGCGAGACTCTGTAAAGCCCCCGATCGGATGGCAGGCAGTTTCCGAGAAGATAACCCACTCAAAGCATTAATAAAGCTGACCAAGGGTTTGTTCGAAGAATGTCGCTTCTTGCTGACTTGCCCTTCCAATCGTAACGAAAGATCCCAGGACGCATCGTCCGTGAGGTTGCGCGACAGCACTAACAGACGTAAAGCCGCGGGTCTTCCAACCACATTAGACGTGAATTTCAACAACCAAACCTTAGGATGGAAAGCCCCCCCGTGTGGTGCGACCGCCTCATAGACCATATCTTCCAGCAGCACGAACAGTGGACTGACTACTCTCGGAAGCTGTAGCCGTCCGGGTTGGCAAAAAACCGTTAGCTTGGACGCCGTCCTGCGCATTCCTTCAAGGGTTGCAAGCGGGTCGAATTCGGCGACTCGAGCATTTGGATTTGCGAGCCAACATAAATTGAGAGGGACGCTTAGCAAGGTCACCAGATCAAGAGAAAATGTCGTGACGACACCGTTCTCGAAGGTGTATTCCGGGGGAGGGGTCAAAGCATCAACTAACATGCTGCGCTGGTCTGGATTGATCATTTGCGCAACCAACCTTCGTGCCATTCACCCAGCATGCTCTGTGCAATGGACCATCGATAATTCAACCGATTCAATCCTGCTTCACCGCCCCAAGACGTACGTGCTGCTTTATTGCTGAATCTGGAGCGGCCACTTTTTAGCTCCCGCTCCCTGCGTTCAATGAGGTCAAGTGCAGGTTTATAACTTCCAAACCCTTTTCGCTTGGCCATGACCAAATCGCGCCAGCGCGTCACAAAGTCTTTAGTTTTGGCAGGAACCGAATAGCCATTTCCGCCTACCGAGAGCCAAAAATCTGTGAGTCCCCATCCTTCGAGGATAGGGACTTCCGAACTCTCCCATTCGATTAGCGCATCACCATGTTTTGTGACTAAGTCTTCTCGTTGCTCCAGCCTTGCCAGTTGGAGGTTGTAGAGTCGCGCAGCGCCTTGGATGAGCGCATCAAAAAGACGACAGTGACTAATCAATGTTCGGTATCTTTCAGGGAACTCACCGAATCTTGGGTGCATCCAGATGGCGTCCACCTTTTTGAAATTATCATGAGGTGAGCTATTAGCCGCTAGCCAAGTAAAAAGTGAATCGGGATGGGACTCACTCCAGCGATCAAGAAGAAACTCTGACTCTAGGCGTGTGAGTGCTAGTTGAGCGTTCTCAGGAAAATCTTCAGGCATGAGCTTTTTCAGCTCTGGGTGCCATAGACCTTGCGACTCGCGTGATTCATGCTCAACTTCAATGCGCCTGGATCTCATCGTCTGAGATGTCTTCACACGCTCAGCCGTGGAGAAATGTTGCTGTTGGCTGCCTGAGTGAGTTCGTAAGCCCCAATTACCCAAGGCAGCCCAGTACACTGAGCTGGGAAGACGTTTTAGTCCGCTTTGTGAATTGCGGCCAATAATGCCCTTTGCATCTGAAGGTTCATTTCGATTTAGACAGCTCATCAGGCGAATTTCAGCTTCTCGGCCAGCGGCTGGGAAACGGGATGAAGTAGTACCCTTAGTCTCGATTTCGATATAGAGCCAAGGTATGAAGAAGAAGTAGCGAAGCCGAGTTTGGATCGTAGATGTGCCTGGAAAAAGCTGATCCGAGATAGCGTCGCGCACACTGCCTATGCCCATCTCATCTCTAGACTCAGGGGCTTTGAACAAACTCAACAAGCGAAGACTTCGGTCGCGAGCGGCGCCGTCATGATCAAGCCAGGTTATCGAGGATCCCATCTCTTATGCATTCCTTTGGTTGCGCAGTGCGGCACCGAGTGTTGTCGGAGTCGAATGAGATGTCCATGGAAAAGTAGTCAGATGAATAACATGCTCATAGACATGGAATGCATTTGGAGTCCGATCATCTTCTTGAAACGCTGGCGACCTTGGAGGCCAGGCATTCACCCAGCACCTGCGGATGACTCGCAAATTCTCAAAGGGGTAAAAGAAGTGTTTGGCCTTCCTGCTCAAACAGCACTGGGCTTATCCGCGAGGCTAGCTCGATCCATCCTGCTCGCTCTGCACTCTTGACCATAGAGCGATGCTGGTCAGACTTGGCTGGTTCGCCGCTTTTTCCCCATTGTGATGCGTCCATGGACCACGGTTTGAGGTCGCGCTCGACCTCTGCTGCAAACTGCGCCACCCGTGCCGCAATCCGGAAGCCGCCCTCGTCGTGATCGCCCCAGTGGTAAACGCTAACATCAGTGGGGAGCGACGAAAGTATATGGGAGTAGGCCCTGCCCCAACTGGGCGAAGGCATGCCTGCTGTGTAGATGACAATTCCTTGCCGTGTATCGCCAAGTGCGCGGGCGGCCTGGTGGAAGGTGGTTAGGTTTTCGATCGACAGCAGCCACGATGGAGTACCTGAATAACCATGTACCGCTGTGTTTGCCACTCCCACGAACGGACGGACGATCGGGCAATCAATACCGTCGGCGAGTCTGAGCGCTCCGATGCCTGAGACCAGAAACGGCTGCGGCTCTTTGGAAAGTCCGATAGCGCCGAAGACTTCACTCCAGTGCCTTGCCGGCGCATTCAGCGCTTCGGACGTGAGCAGATCCAGATGCTTGCATAGCGCTTCAATACGCTTGGAGTCACGGAACAACTGGACACTGAGTTGGCGTACGACGCGGTCCTCACTCGCGACGGCCATGGCGTCGAGAACGCGCAAGGCGTCAGCAAAGTCTGCAGCGGAGTTTGGTCCGAGTGATCGCACCTGTTTAAGGCGCCTCCAACAATCGAGCAACTCTTCCACCCGACCGTTCATGCTCCATGGTGCAAGGACGTTCCCCGCTTGAGCAACGGACGCATTTATGGTGGAGCGGCCCAGGTACGCCGCCAGCCTGTCGAGGTCCTTGAGCACGACTGCATCAAGGGGGCGGTCATCTCCACCCTGTCGGGCCCATTCGAGCCTGATCGCGCCCGCTGATGAGGCTGCTTGCATGTAAGCGTGCATCCGGTCGCGCTCGTCCAGGCTCTGTTGCCAGTAAGGCGAGAGAGAGGACTTGAATGACTCGCGAAGGACTCGGTTATTTCCGCTCAGCCGGGAACGCTCGCCCCGCAAGAGGAGTCGATCAAGTGCAGAGTCAGCCAGTGACATTGTCGGCCTCGGCAAGACGATCAATTTCCTGCTGTAGCAGGTTGGGGTTGACGAAGAAATTGTCGCTCTGTAGCAGGTCACGGGCGCCGTCGAGCACTACATTCTTCTTGAACTGCACGTTCCGCGATCCGAAGCGGGACATGTCGTAATAGATGCTCAGGAACGACGATAACTTGGCCTGGTCGGATTCGGGGCCTGCCATGATTAGTTGCAGGCCCAGCGCATTGAGATATTGGACCGTGGCTCGGACGTTTTGCGGATCCATCTTCTCGAATGCCTCATCCAACAACATGATCCCGCCGCCCGCCGTACTTCCCTTGGACTTGCCGTAGGCGGCCGCGAGCGCAGCCCCGAAAATAAGGTAGACCGGAGTCCGATGCTCACCGCCAGATGCCGGCCCGAAGCGCTTACTTAGCCATCCGACCGAGGTGCCATCTTGGAAGACCTCAATGTCGTAGCTGAAGAATCGGCGGTGGTCATTGAGTGGGCTGGTTTCGTGCAGCAGGGGTGAGCTGCTGTCTCCTTCTACCAGCATGCGGAACTCATCCGGGATATCTCCAGACCCTCCAAAGAGGTCGTCTTCTGAGCTACCCTGTGTTCGCACTCTGCGAAGAAAGTCGTAAAGACTGCGGTGTTCGTCAACCACCTTGTGTTTGAACTCATATCGTTCATTGTTCGAGAAAGCTGGTGCCGACTTCAGTACCGATGTGAGACCGTCAATCTGTTCTTGAATGCGGTCGAACCCTGTGAGCAGTGTCTGTGCTACGTCCGTGCGGAACACCTTCACTGCCGCCTGGTAAGCCTCTTCGGCTTTTTCCTCTTGCTCGGCCAACTCCAAGTCCTGCAGTCGCTGCCGTTCGGCCAAGATGAATTCGAATGCGCGCAACCAGTCGCCACTGCTGACGTCGATGTTTTGAAGGTTGTAATCCCGAGTGTAGTTAGCAAACAGATACCATGCATCACGGTCCGCGTTATCGGCTGCCGAGCGCGCCTGCTGGAGTGCACGGTCCAGACTGGATAGCTTCTGGGCCCAATTCTCCCTGTGGCGTTCGTCCAGTCTGGCACGGTGACGCTCCACTTCGTTCGCGTTGTAGAGCGTGTTCTGACGACATTCTCGCTCCCGTAGCGACTCGACTTCCAGTTGCTGTTGCAGACCCGCCACTTGGGTGTTTGTATGCGTCAGCTTTTCGCCGAGACGGGTAACCTCCCTAGTCCACTGCAATTCCTTTTCTCGAGCGTTGACCGCGTCGCTGTCAGCCGCTGCTTTCCTCGCCTGCAATCCGGCCAGGGAATCAGTCTGTGTGCTTTCGAGCGCAGACCTCAGATTCGCGGTCGCGCCAGCTGTTTGGGCTGCGGCCAAAAACTGGCTCTCGAGGGTGCCCTGCAGCGCCGCTGCGTCCGCGAACGGCGCCAGCTTTTGCTGACCAGCCAACAGCCGGTCTACGGCAGTAGTCGTTATTCTTAGTCGCTCTTCTACCACCTGGAAATCCTGTTCGGCCCGTTGGCGCGTCGCGCTACTATCAGTGCGGCCAAGCCGTAGCTCGCCCGCACCCGGGAGGCGCCGGCGTTCTATGCCGCCGCCCGAACTGGCCATGCCTTCCTTGGAGATCGCCTTGGCGCCAGCACGAAGCTGCTCATTCGATTCGGCCAGCACCGTACGGCCAAGCTCGCCCTGCAGGTATTGCACTGCCTCTGTGCTCTTGCCCTGGATTAGCTCCGCCGCATATTGCTCATTGCCCATAGCACGCCATTCACGGGTACGGGACGGTAGGGCCAACTTTACGCCGTAAATGCCGGTGGCTGCCTTGCTGCGATAGATGGCAATCGCATCAAGCTCTTTCTCAGCAGGAACTAGCAAGGCCTCAATGTGCCGGCCCAGCCAGGACTCGATGGCGGGCTGCCAGCTGGGGTCCGAAACAGTTACCAAGTCACAAACGGGAGTAACGTCGATACCCGCATCGGAGAGCACACCCATCAGTTGCATCGTGGACTGATGTAGAGACGTAAGTCCGCGACTGGCACGTTCACGGGCGATCATCGCCTCGCGGCGTTTTTCAGTCGCAAGCTTATGCTCTGCTTCGGCCTCCGCTACCGCGCGGCGTACCACATCGTAGGCCTGAGCCATGGAGCGAAGGGTAGCCTGAATCGCAACTGCTGGAGGGACCTTGCCGTCATCGTGTATACGCTCCAGGTCTCGCACCTGCGAAGCCGCTCCTTCGAATGCACTACGGTGGGCTTCCATGTCTGGCAAGTCGGCGGCTGTACTCAGCGCGGCTAACATAGCGAGGAACTGCAATCGAAGTTGAGCTTGCCTCTGTCCAAGCGTTGACTCCAGTTGCTTCAGATTCTCAGCATGGCCAGCTTGTTTGCGAAAATCGGGATCGCGGTTGAGCTCGGCAATCACCCGGTCTCGTGCCTCGATAGCCAGCGTTGATTCGGCCTCGGAGCGAACCAACTCCAGCTTCGCCCGCTCAATCTCTTCAGTCAGTTTCTCTATTTCCGCCTCGGCAGAGTCCAACGTTTCGCCTAGCCGTTCGGTGGAGTAAGTGTGCTTGAGTACTGCCAGATTTGCGTCGGAGGTGCGCTCGCGCTTGACTACCCCGTACTTGTCGGCAACTTCGGTTGCACGATCGATTCGCTCCTTAAGTCGCGTGATGAGATCGCGTAGGTCACGGACCTCGTCCAGGCGGGCCCGAAACTCTTTTACCCCCGTAGGCATAGGCTCAATCAGGTGTTGCCGCAGTGTCTCGCTCAGATCGGTGATGTCCTCATTGAGCTTGAGTGAGCGCGCAAAGGCGGCACGAAGAGACTGCGAATTCGGTTTGTCGCCGGGCCCCGCCAAGTGATCGATTAGAAGGCGTCGGACGAAGTCGTCGCGGTTCTGGGTGAACACCGGCACGGTCTTCGCTTCGAGCCGACAAAGATCGGTCGCCATGTGTTGAAAAGCACGCCACGGCATTACCGTCTCACGCTGACCTTCAGTTTGCAGGTGGTGCTTCGCAGTCATTGCGACGCCGGGCAGGATGTAGAGGCCGTTAACCTCTGCCTTCGGATCGTCAATGTGAGCACTGAGGGAAACCCCCGCAGTGAAGGGGACTCCGGTCTTGGCATCGCGAAACACTAGGTCCACGTACGTGTTTGCGGACGTTCGGGCGTAGGAACTACCGCCTGGAATGTAAGACCCGAGACAGTAGTCCCGCAGCGTACGGGAGCGCTTCTTGCCTTCGCTGGCCGCATTGAAGTGCGTGCGGTTGCCGTCGGCCGCAAGCATGACCACTTGGATCGCATCCAGTAGGGCGGACTTGCCGGTACCGTTGGGGCCCAGAAAGGCGGTGTTGATGCCGGTCTCCAGGTCCTTTGCCTCGTAAAGGAAAAACTGGACCAGGGCGATGTTCTCAAGCAACTTCAATGTCGTTCTCCCCATCCAGTTCTGGCGCATGCGCGGCCAACTGATGCAATGCGCTTTCCCCCAACACGTCAGCGATTCCAGGACGAATCGCAATCTTGAAGGGCTGTCCGTCCTCGGAGTCCAGTACTCGCACCAGTCCATAGCGTCTTAGGGCAACGGCCAGTTCGCGCAGATCACCCCGCTCGGGAAGCTCCCGACCGAGCCACTCCTTGTAGGCGCGTTCCAGTTCTTCGAGGGAGATATAGGCCTCGCCGTCAGTGATCTCCGCCGACTGCATCCGGTCGTCGTAGAGGCGACGTAGCACCAGCGCCAGACGGGTTTCGCTAAGGCGCATTTTCTCGGCAACCTGGTGGGTTGGAATAGCGGCTACATAGGAATGGTGATGATTGTGTATCAGGCTCATACCCAACTTGGACAAGACGTCTCGGTATGCCGTGAAATGCTTGACTATCAAGTGATACGACACACGGCTAAAACGGTCGCTGGCATATAGCACTTGCTCCACGATTAGCCGATAGGCCGCTTTCTCGAAGTCGGCGACCACGTACTCACCTTGCGTCTGTTCTGACAATCGCTCCCAGCTGACCATCACTTCCTCCCCACTCGAATCACGAACTGTTGATGCTCCATGTATTCATTCCTCGTATTGGTTTCGGGCACGAATGTGACGTGCATACCCGGAACCATCTGCAGGTGGGGATCCGACTTGCGTTTGCCCTGAGGACAACCGTCGCGTGAGGCAATCAGCAGCAGTCGCTGATAGCAGCAGAGATCAAGGATCGAATCGATATTCAACTCATCCGAGCGGATTGCGCTTTGGTCGCCTAAATGCCGCGCCACGTATTGGGCCAGTTTCAAGGGCGTGACGTTGCGATCAGCGTTCATCCGCTGCCGGAGTGCTTCCTTGGCGAGCTCCTCGATGGTCGGGACGATCTCTGCGACCGTGGTCGATACGTGCTCTCGCAGCGGTGTGCGGGGCTTGGCTAAACCAAACTCGGACGCGTGATAGATCCCTGCGATGCTAGGTAATGCAATATGGCCTTCCTCCAATACCTTCGCGGCACTGATGGCCTGGTCGATCAGCTTGTCGAAGTTGCCCGGTGATCGTAGCTTGTACTCGAAGAATGCCATGGCGCGCTGATGCGCCACGCGAATCTCTTCATCCAGCCGACGCAGGTGCTCCTCGACATCGCGTAGGCGCAGAAGCAAACGGGTGTCCCGCTCGTACAAGGCCTCTGCTCGCAGGAGGTCACCATCTGCCTGCTTCTCGGCATACCACGTGATCAAGGATTGGCGCAGATTGGCATCGTGCTGGAACTGGAGTGTCAGGCTGACGATGTCCGATCGGTACTGCAGTGGATGGTTATTGGTGCGGAAGTCGCTGTAATCCGCAATGAAAACTTTCTCGATGTATTCCTCAAAGAAGCCTCGAACGAACTCACTAGCCGTGGTCTTGGTCACGAGTACGTCCATCAAGTCCTGAACGCGGCAGCTGGTGTTGATGATGTGCGCCATGCACTGCTTGGCCTGCCGGGCAGCCTCGGGATAGAGTTCGGGAGCCTTCCTGGCAGAGACCTCGCGTAAGTTGAGGAAGATTGATCGAACCTTGCCACCAAGGAACTCGGGCTTGTGGTGAGCAAATTCGGTCAGAACTGTGAAAAATTGGGCGACGACTGGCCGCACCGTGACGTGATCGATGACACCACGGCGACGTTGGCTGAGCCATCCGCTCTCGCAGAAAAAGTTGAAGATGCCGTGGGCGCGGATAGTGATAGGACTTTCCACGTCCTCCCATGGATCGTCCGCCACCAGGAAGGACTCAATGGCGCGAATTACTGTTGTTTTGGGAGCTTCTTCACCGGGAGAGCGTCCGCCATCCCCCCACATTTCTATCATTAGTCGGCATAGAAGATCCCAATAACGTAGATTGTTGGTCGCTGCTAAGGGCCGGAATAGGTCCTTGGGTAGGCGCTCAAAAAGCGGTGGCGTGCTGGCTTCCATTTCCAATGCCCCGGTTTGATTTACTCGGATAACCGCAGCATAGGTCTATTGCTACATCTATGCTATGGCTCTAAACGTTCTCATTGGTTTCCGGATATGACCCGTCGCAACTCTGCTCCAAAGGAGCGCTTTGAAGCTATCGAGATTCTGCTCCTCTGGGAAGGGCGCGTTTCGCGCTCCCGACTGCTTGACCTGTTCAACATCCACGAGACGTTGGCCAGCCGGGACATTGCGGGGTTTCGGGCAGAGTATCCGGATGCTTGCGAGCCCGATAGTGGTAGCAAGAGCTATGTGGGTTCTTGGAGCCTACGTCCTACACTCACCCGCGGCACTTTCGATGAGTACCAGAGACTCATCGGAGCGATTGGAAGCCTAGATGCAGTATCCGCAGGTGTGGCGGTTGAGAGCATTCAGGTCGATGCCACATCGATCCGGCACCCGCTGTTTGCTCAGATTCACCGTGCAATGCGGCTAGGACGCTGCATCAGAGTGCTCTATCGCTCCATGAGTAATCCTGAAGCACATGAACGAGTAATTCGCCCGCACTCGCTTATTCAAACGGGACCGCGGTGGCACATCCGGGCGTACTGTTCGAAAGCCGAGGGATTCTGCGATCTAAATCTTGGCCGAATTTCGGCGGTAAGTGCATCTGAAGACGCCGTCCTCCCAGGGCTGGATCGAGACGTAGATTGGCACAGGATAGTTGCAGTGCGTCTGGTGCCACACAGGGATCTGTCGGCCGAGCAGGCCCGTATGGTCCGTGAGGAATACATGGGGGGTACTGCAGCAACGGTTTTTAACGTCCGCGCCCCTATTGCCAAGTATTTAATCCAATCCTTCCGAGCGGCCATCGATCCTGAGCGGGAGAGGGCTCCAGAACATCTGCTCATGGTCTACCAACCCGAAGAGTTGCCTGCGGTGGCCGATATTCGTCGGTTGTGAGTTGACTGGTGAGCGGGGGAGGTTGGGACGTCTTTTCGGGGGGGGCTCATACCCTGTTGATCCTGTGAAAATGACACTGCCAGCTTGATGATCGTTCGTCCATTGGCTATGGGTAGAGTCCAATAGCCTTGCTTAGAATTACCCCTTTTTCGCTCTTGAAATACCCCAAAAACGAGTCCAGAATTGAGTCTTTCCCTGCTTCGGCAAGAAAAGAAACCCCTTAAATTTCAATGGGTAGGACGCCAGATGCGAGTCTCGTTTCCCGCTCCAAGATTAAAAAAAACGCCACTCAATGAGTGGCGTTTTTTTGTGCGTGAGATTTACGTTCGGCGTTGAAAAGAGAGGCTTCGGCCCCGACTCTCACCGATACCTGAGTCCGAAACGCCAAACCCCGTGCCAAGGACTACACCCTCCCTGACTACAACGGCCTCGTCCTTTTCGTGAATACGAAAG
>JGI10216J12902_101881935_pt1 | contig 14511 bp, 14 predicted proteins | sample KanNatreferecore_FD_12902 | JGI IMG/M metagenome (IMG submission 12902)
ACTACCGGCGCAGCAGATTCGGTTTCATTCGACACCAGCACGTCAGTGAGGACAGCGGTCGTTCCGGCAGGAACGGTGTACAGCACCGCGCCGGTAGTCGACGAAACGGCGGACGTCGCGGCGCCGCTCATTGCCACCAGCACACCGTTCCCGGCGGCGGCGGCGTACCACTGCGCCGAGATAGGAAGCTTTACTGGAGCCCACACAATGCCGTCCGGGGAAACAGCAGCCGTGGTTGTGTCAGCGACAGCGATGAACGCGCCATTGGCAAAGGTGAGACCCAACCAGTTCGCGCCCCCGAATGTCGGCAGCGTCCTGTTGGTCGCGACCCAAGTGATCCCGTCCGTCGAGGTGTTGTACGAGAACTGTGAGGACGCAACTGCGACGAACGTTCCATTGCCGTAAGCAACCGCCGACCAGGTGATTGAACTGGCCATCGTGCGCAGCGACCACGTGATGCCGTCTGGAGATGTGGCGCAAGTATTTGAGCCGCTCGTGCTCGGCCCGACAGCGACGAACGTGCCATTGCCGTAGGTGACCGACGACCAGATCTGCGTGAGTCCTGACGCCCGCGCCGTCCACGTAATGCCGTCCGGGGAGGTGATGAAGTTGGAAATGGAACCGACGGCGACGAAAAGTCCGTTGGCGTAGGTCACCCCTCGCCAGTTCGACGTGGCGGTCGGCGACGTCCGCTGCGTCCAGGACACGCCGTCCGGCGACGATACGAGAATGTTGGCGTTGCCAACGGCGACATACATTCCATTGCCGTAGGCCACCGAGTTGAAGGTAGCGTTCACCGGAATCTGACTGACGGTCCAAGTGACGCCGTCAGTCGACCGAACAGCGCCGTCGGTAGCGCCGCCGGAAACCGCAACGAACTGACCGTTGCCGTAGCAGACACCGCGCCACGCCTTTACGGCAGGCATCGCTCCGCTCGACGACCACGCCCCGCCTGGCGCGTCCGCCACCGACAGCTGGCCGCGATAGAGCGCCTTCGGTAGATTCGGCACGATCAGTAGACTCCCATGATCACCATGATCGTTGCGTCGCTGATCGTCGACACACTACTCACGTTGTCGACATTGGCGAGACCGACGTCGGATTTGGTGAGATTCAGATCCGTCTTGACTGTCGCCATGCTGCTTCCGGTCCAAGCGCCGGCCTTACGCTGCATGATGCTGTTGTCAGCAGGGCTCAGACCGGCAATCGTCACGAGGTCAGCATCGAGCGTCGGGCCGGCGTTGATGGCCGTCGCGATGTCGTTGTGGTGGGCGGCATGGACGACGGCCATGTTGTCGGTATCGATGAAATCATTCTTCAACGGCATGGCGTCGCCCTATTTCAGTCTTCGGTGATGACGATCGAACCACTCGGGAAGTTCGCGGTGTCACCGTTCGCGATGACCTTCGTGGCGTCGGTCAGATCACCCCAGTACAGCCGGTTGCCGGCGGTGGCCGCGTCGAAGAGCGCGAAGGCGACGATGGTGCCCCAGCTGGCGGTAGCCGTCGCAAACGTGACCGCCGCGTTGGTCGTGACCGAGGTCGGCGACGTACCGGACGGCGCGGCCCACTTGCCCGCAGTCGTCACCCGGGCGTACGCAGTGCCGGAGGTGGAAACCTCAGTGCCGGCGGCTGAATCGCTCGGGGCCACCGTGTAGAGCGCCAGATACGGGCCAGCGAGCGTGCCAGTCAACCCAGCAAGTCCATGCACCTGACCGGTCACCAGCTTGAGGATGATCGTCTCAAACGCGTCGGTTTTCGAGCCTGCCATGTGGGGAGTGCCTTTCAACACGAGGTGTAAGACGTTCTCTGTCACCTATCGGTGTGCCGGTAAGTCAGGAAGGCGGTGTCAGGTCACCTCAGCGGCGATGCGCAGCTCCACTCCCCCGGCGCCGCGTGGAGTGTCGTGCGCCGTGCGACGAACCCACACCACGCGCACCTCGCCCGGCGCGATGTCGCCGAGCGGAAGCCCAGCCGCCGGCGAGGTCGGGGCAGAGAAGGCACCAACAGCGGTCGGCGCAGTACTCGGGGAGACGATGATGTCGGCCTGTTGCGCCGCGTCGTCGACCGCGGAGGGACCGAGGTTGTCGACGGCCACGTCGATGGTCGCGCCGTTCGGGGCCTCGCCGGAGATGTAGACGACCGCGTTCGTCATCGTGATGGTGGCGTGCTGGTTCAGCACGGCGACCGCGCGATAGTCCACTGCGGACGCCCGGTTCTCGGCGTCGCTGATGTCGTCGAACAGCACGCCGTTGCCGGTGCCCATGTCGGTGGTGGAGACGTAGCCGCCGAGAGAGTCGGCCGGCGTCGACGGTGCGAAGTCGCCAGCCGGAGCATCAGCGACCGTCAGCCGCAGCACCACGTCGACCGCCGGGTCGAACGGGTCGCTCGGACCAGGCGCCGGGTCGGGGTCTGCCGGCAGCGGATTCGTCGTCTCCGGCGTGTGTGGCGCGACCGCCCGGGGCGTGGCGGTGTTGTAACACCGGACGTTGTCGAACCAGAACTGACCACCACCAGAACCTTCGTTGCCGGGCCGCCCGAGCCTGACATCGAAGAGGCCGGCGGGCCACGCATAGGACTGCAACGTGAAGCTGTCCAGCAGCGCACCATCGGCATCGTGCGCACTGACGATCAGCGGGCCGAACTCGGTCAGCCGGTGGGACATCGTGAGCGTGATCCACGTGTTGGGCGGCAGGACACCGAGCATGAATGCGATCGGCTCGCCGTGCGTCGCGGCCAGCCACACGTCGCCATCACCGTTGAACCTGAGCGACCAGCTGTCGTAACTTTCCGGATCGGACCCGTCGTACAAGACGACCTTTGCAGCTTGTTGCTGGTTCGGGCCGGTGATGCTGTTGTCGCGGTACACATCGAAGCGCACGTAGTACTCGGGGTACCACAGCGCCGGATCGCCCGTCTCCCAGTAGATTTCGGCACCTGGGTCGATTGCGGTCACACACCGGTGCCCGCTGACGGAAGCGTTGTAGTAGAGGCCGTAGCCGGCGCTGGACGCCGCCGTGCCGGAGTCGGCGCTGTTGAGTTCGGTTACCTCGGCGTCCTCGGGACCAGCGTTGAAGTTGTTGACGATCTGTGCCACGGGCACCCCCTGCCGGGACCGGTCAGCGGTAGAAGAACGCGCAGACCAGCCCGGTCGCAGGTGCCGCAGCACCGCCCGGGGTGGTGGTCGCGGCAACGGTGATCGCGACGGCGTGCTCGACCCCGCAGGTGAGTTCGAGGTTCGCCGCCGACCCGGCTGGGATCGACAGCACGTAGTCGGCCGGCGTGGTACCGACTGTGACGTCACCCTGCTCGGCGTCCCAGATCTGCACGAACGACGCCGCAGCGTTGTCGTTGAACACCATGTAGCCGCCGAACGTGCCCGGAGTCGCCTTCACGCTCTGGGCCGTGCCGGACAGGTCGACAACACTCGCGGTCGACCAGGCACCAAAGATCTGCACGGGCAGCGGGGCGCCGGGCGTGAAGGCACCCAGCACCCCATCCACGTATGCCTTATTGGCCGCCTGATCGGACTGAGTCGGTTCGCCGACCGAGCCGACCGGGTAACCGCCAAGGTCAACCGGCTGGCGAAACCTGATCACCCGTGAATCACCACTCGGTACTCGGCAGCCGCCGGCGCAGCACCGAACAGCACCGTGACAGTGTTGACGTCGGTGCGCTGAACCTCAGCGAACACCGTGTCGTACGTGCCGGAGTTCAGGTAGACATCCACCGACACGTCGCGAGTGTTCAGGTTGTGCACGATCGGGAAGCTGGTCGCCACACCGTCACCGAGGTCCGCGGCGAACTTCCGGACCACAACCGCGGTGTCAATGCCGACGGTGTCCGCGGCGACCGTGATACCGGTGCCGGCGCCCACGTCGAACGTGGTGCCGGTGATGGTCATGCCGGCGCCGCCGACATAGACCGGAGGCGCGCCGCCGGCCAGGACGGTGAACGTCAGATCATCAGTGTCGAGGTCGATCGGCCCGTCGGTAATGAGCAGGAACGCCTGGTCGGCGTTCACCGTGCCCTCGACCACCGACAGCGCCGTGCCAGCGCCCAGGTCCGTGTCGGAGTCCGCGTCCGGGGCTCGCGTGGCTGCCGCGGCAGCGCCGTTGAAGACGTAGATGCCGTTCTCGGACGCGTCCGTCTGATCCTTGACCAGGAACCGGTCACCGTTGGCGAGGGCAACACCGTCGATCGTCGCGCCCGGCGCGCTCAGGTCGATGTCGGCGGTCGACGCGGCCCGCGCCGCGACCTTCCAACTCAGGCCCTGGATCGAAGCGTCGACATACGTCTTGGTCGCGGCGTCCGTCGCCGCAACCGGCGCGCCGACGTTGATGAGTCGGTTGCCCGCGTAGTCACAGGTCTGAGTGAACCGAATTACCATCGAATGCTCTCCCTATACCTCAGCCACTCAGATATGCGGTGCCGACATACGGTGCGCCGAAATTGATGACGGTGTTGTTGTCGTCCGGGTAATGAACTTCAGCAATGAGTTGCTGACCGTCCGAGCCGACAATCGTGACCGACGGTTTCGTCAGCAGGGCGTGATTAATGACCCACGACGCGGAAGGAACAGCCTGGGTGTGGACGTAGCGAAGGCCGCCACCGCCTCCACCACCACCGAGTTCAAGAACGCGGACACGGTCACCCAGCTCGGCGAGGAAGATCTCCCACTCGTAGGTCAGACCGCGGCCGGTGGCCAGATCGCTCGGCTCGAACACGCCACGCAGCTCCTCAGCCGCGGCCCGCACCTGCTCCGGCGTCGGGTTCGCCGCGAGGTCCGCTTTCGGCGAGGTGTCACGCTGGAAGCCACGCCTCGTCGCCCGGCGCAACGCATTCGGCAGCACCTTGTCGGCGGTCTCTTCCGCCTGCTCAGGTTTCTTGCGTGGACGCGCCGGCACGTCCTACTACATCGGAACGAGCACCTGGCGGTTGGCGCGGAATCACTCACTCGCCCGAGGCCGACTGCTCCGCCCCGGTGACACCATCATCAAGCCGGCTCATTCGCCTTTCCAAGGCCGCGAGCCGCTGTGTCAGCAGGTGATTCGCCTCCGTGAGCGCCGCCTGCTGCTGCCGCAGATCGTCGTTTTCCCGCTGCAGCGTGCGGTTGTCTTTCCGCATATGCTCGTGCTGCTGCCGCAGGGCGTCGTTCTCGCTCTGCAGCCGGGTGGCCTCGCTCGAAAACCGTGACAGGGCCTCGGTGTACGGCTGCACCAGCGAGACGCTCTGCTTCAGCAGCGCATCGGTCGCCGACGCGATCGTGTGGCCGGTCTCCGCGTCGACCTTCGCCGACTCAGCCCCAATCTTCCGGGCTTCGGCCGCGGTCTTGCGCCGGTTAAACAGGCCAGTGAACAGCACCGTCAGCAGGGTGCCGTTGCCCAGCACCAAGCCGACGATGACGATCAACGTCGACGAAGAGAGACCTTCACCCGCCGGCGCCGCCAGGATCACGCTCGCCATCGTGGTCACCCCCACTCGACGCCTTCGTGGACCGCTCGAAGAAGTGCACCCGTAGCAGGCCCCGCCGCAGCAGGTCGGCCACCTTGAAGAACCGCTGCACCTGCAGCACCCGCACAATGCAGGCAAGCGCGAACAGCAGGTTCGTCAGCCCCGAGAACAGACCGAGGGTCGGGAACCGCAGCATGATCGCGACGCCGTAGATCGCCGTGGCGATGCCGACCAGGCCCCACCCGAACTGGTACACCAGCAGGCCCTTGTCGGCGTCGCGGCGCCAGAGCCCGCCGATGATCGCGCAGAGGCTGCCGATCGCGAGGTTGAACACCCAGACCTTCACCCACAGCAGCGGCAGCAGCGAAGCGACACTGCCGGGGGCTGGCGCGACAGCGATGCCGTAAGCGAGGCCGGTAATGAGCAGCGCCACCAGCATGAAGAACTCGAATGGGTTGATGTTCATCTGGCTCGACACCAGGCTCATGGGGTACAGCCGCCGCGGCCCGGCCAGAATCCGGTTGGTGCTCTTCGCCGCCGCAATGTCCCGGGCATGCGCCATACCGACAAGCACCTCCGCCAGATCGTCAACCGGGCTGTTCACGCCGGACCATCCACATCGGTGGGCGGGGGCACGACAACGGTTTCCGCGCGCCGCAGGCGTTCCAGCTTCCAGGTCTTGAGCATGTTCGCCTTCCGCAGCAGGGCGAAGAAGGCGAGCACGAACCAGACCACGGCGACGGCCTGCACGACGTGGTTGATGACGAGCGTCTTGTACCCGATGAACGGCACGGCCATCGAAAGGTGCGTGGTCGCGCAGGTCAGGAAGAACAGGGTTCCGGAGGCCAGCACGTTGCGGGTCAGCGGCATGTAGCGCAGCACGGTGAACGGCACGAGCACGTAGCCGACCACGATGCCGATGTTGGCGATCGTGTTGACCAGCATCCACGCTGGGTCGGGCAGGCCGTGTTGCATGCAGTTCCTATCGGGAAAGCAAAGAGCCCCGGGCGAACCGGGGCTCTTCGGCTGTTACAGCTACGCGGTGACGTCAGCGACGTACAGGAACTGCTCGGGCCGGGTCACGACCGGCAGGAGGTGCCACTCCAGCAGGTACTGCCGGGCCGACGGGTCGTGCTCTTTCCACGTCTTGGCGTACTTGCCGGTGAAGCCGTCGGGCGCCTCGTCGTCAGCGGTCGGGCCCTCCATCAGCTCGATGGGCCGCTGGTCGGTGTAGTTACCCATGAAGAGGGCGTTGTCCGGGACGAAGAGGGTGCTGTTGCCCAGGTCGTCGTCGTAGACGGTCTCGATGGTGTTCCAGTCCAGGCCCATGAAGCCGGGCAGGGTGCCCTGGGAGTAGTACTGGTCCTTCATCCGGTCGCTCAGGAGCATGCCGCCGAAGAAGTTCGTGCCGGCGTTGCCGGTGGCGGCGAAGCTGTCGAAGATGTAGGACAGCGTCAGCGCGGTGGTGAAGACCTCGCGGGCGGCGACGCGGCCGTCGCGCTCGATGAGCCGCTTCCAGGCACGGATGTCGGAGACGATCTGCTGCGGGGTGGCGGTGTCCCAGCCGACGGCCGGGGTCGGCTTGTGCGAGGCCGGCAGCTTGTAGTCGACGGTCGCCTGGACGTCCGGGAAGTCGAAGGACAGCATGCCCTTCATCGCGCCCCAGATGCAGAACTCGGCGAAGTTGTCGAAGCGCTGGTTGAGGTCGTTGACCTCGCGGAGCACCTGCTGCTCGGCGTTGGTCGCGGCGATCTGGCCCGGGGCGCGCAGCCAGTGCAGCGCGGTCGGGGAGAAGACCTTCTTCTCACGCAGGTAGATGAAGGCGGCGCTTTCCTGCGAGCGGCCGAGCCGGGGCACGATGTGCGCCTCGGAGTTCGGGACGTTGGGCTTCGCGACCATGCGGCTGCCGCGAATGACGTCCCACGTGACGCTCGGGAAAGGCCACGAGGTCTTCGGGACCCGGGAAAGCTGGATCAGGGACTCGGGCGTCGTGAATTTCTCGACAACGCCGCGCAGGACCACGGGCTCCAGAAGGCTGATGTCGGGCATCGACGCCGTCTCCTCAGTAGCTGCTATTTGTGCGATTCATCAGCGACTCCAAATAGCTTCGGAGCCCGGCCTGCGTCTCCCTTGCGGGATCACTGGACTGGCCTTCGAGTTACTTCATCGGAATGAGGTTGGGTTAACCCCGCAGCGTGGTGGAGGAAATTGCGTTGGGGTGAACACAGCTGCGCCCCCGGGTCCTTTGCGGACGCGGGGGCGCAGGAGTTGTGTCTGTCGGTTGTTACAGCTTCAGCGTGTTCAGGACGGTGTCCTGGGTGGCGCCGAGGTCCGTCAGGGCAGCAGCGTCGAGACCGACGACGGCGTTGAGCTTGACGATGCCGCGGATGACGATGTTGCCCTGCTGGGCGGGGGCGCCGGCGCCGCCGGTGTCGGCTCCCGTCCGCAGGATGCCGCGGGCGGTCTGGGTGCCGTCCGCGTTGGCGTTGCTGTAGGCGTAGTAGAGCTTGTCGGCGGTCTTCTGCCCAAGCACCGTGCCGGCCGCGAGGACGCCCTGCCCGCCGGCGAGGGTGACACCCTTCTGGGTGTAGCCCTCCATCGAGTACATGATCTCGGGGTCGGTGTAGGTGGCCGTCGGGCTGACATAGCCGGGGACCGGAAGTTTCTGGTACTGGGTGGCCATTCCTAGCCCTTTCGTGCCTGGGAGGGTGCCTGGGGGCGGTGGTTACTTGAGCAGCGCCGCGTAGCGCTCGATCTCGGCGTTCACGTCTTTGACGTGGCTCTCGTCGTTCGGCGGGGTGCGGCCGACCTCGTCGCCGGTGAGCTTGATGAGCGGCTCGGCAGGCACGAGCTGGTTGAACATGGCCTCGTTGCTGAGCTTCAGCTCGACGTAGGCGTCCCGCTGGGCGGGCATGACCCGGCCCTCTTTGACGAGCGCGTCGACGGCGTGCTGGGCGTCGCGCTTCTCCAGGGCGTTGACCCGGTTGGTGAGCGAGACGTTGTTGGTATGCAGCTCGGTGACGGCGCCGACGACGTCCTCGGTGGACGGCTTGTCGTCGGTGTTGGTCAGCTTGACGACGCCGGCCTGGGACAGGGCGTCGACGAGCGTCTTGGACAGCTGCGTGGCCTGATCGGTCTCTGCGGCCTTGGCCTGCAGGGCGGTCACGTCGATGCCGTGATCCGTCTTGAGCTGGGTGAGCAGCTCCTCAAGAGACGGCTTCGCGGTCGTCTCCGGGCTGGCGGCGTCTCCGGCCACGTCCGTCTCCTCTTTCGGGGTTTCTGCTTGGGGTTCGACGTCGGTTGCCGGCGCGTTTTCAGCGTCGGTTTCGTTGTCGGTGAGCAGCACTGCTCCTTCTGCTTTATCGGCGGTAGCTGCGACGATCTCCTCGTATCCTTCGAGGCCCGTCACATAGGGACGGTTCGTTACGCAGGCGTGCAGAAGGGTGGGGCCGACTTTCTTGCCGGTCTTTGTGTCGGTGTAGTCCATGTGGAGCATGGCGGAGGCACCGAGGAGGGTTACTCCGAGCTTGTCGGCCTTGTCGTTGTCGCGTACGTCGAGGATGCCGTAGACCTTGTTGTCTTTGACTTCGAGGTCGACGACTTCGCCGATGTTGCGGTCAGGATCTTCCGAGTGCTCGTTCTTTTCATTGGCGAGCGGGATCTGGACGATGTCGCAGACGCCGTCGTTGAAGTTCTTTTTCAGCGTCTTGGCGAAGTCGTCGTCGAACTTGACGGTCTCTCCGGTTTTGGGGTGCCGGAGGTCGCCGAGGTTGAGGAGGTGTTTGCGGAATAGCCGGCCGGTCTTGGTGCGGGCCAGCTCGACGAATCCGTCGCCTTTGGACGGGACGATGAACAGATCGTCGGACACAACGAACCTCCCTGTGCTCTTGCCTCATATCGGCGTGAGCACAGGGAGGTTGGTGGTTGTGGGTGTTACGGGGTCCAGGCGTCGAGGGCGCGTTGGTAGACGGCGGTGAGTTCCTCACCGGGTTCGGCGTCGATGACCTCGTAGTCGTCGAGGTGGGGTGTTCGTCGGGCGAGTTGCCGGAACCAGCGTTCGTAGGGGATGTCGGTGCCTTTGGCGGCGAGGGTGAGCCGGGCGCGGACAGTGTCTTGCAGGGGTGCGTCGATGGCGTAGTGGCAGATGAGTTTGCCGTGTTCGAGGCGCCAGACACCGGCGGGCTTGCCGTAGCCGTGGGGAATGTGGACCAGCACGGGTGCCATGGAGGCGGAATCTAGCAGGTGGTCGGTCATGAGTTGAGCCGGTGTTGCGCGATGTGCTCGATGTGGAGCCGGACGACCTGCGCGTCGGTATGCATGCACATGCGGGCAGAGACGGGCAGGCCGCGGATGTGGGTGATGCCGAGGTCGGCGTAGAGCTTGAGGACGCGCTCGTACTCGGCCTGTTCGGTGAAGACCATGAGTTCGGTGTCGTCCAGGATGGACAGTGCCTCTTTGATCATGAGTTCGTTGTTGGACTGGTCGTGGCTGGTGGTGGTTTCCCAGTCCCAGTAGGCGGCTTGCTTGCGGTTGCATGTGCGGCCGTAGTGGTCGGAGTTGTAGGCGTAGTTGTGGGTGCGAGCCAGGACGCGGGGGTGGAAGAGCATGCCGTAGCTGGCGAAGGTTTCGGGGTTGACGTGGTTCTGGCGGACGAAGACGAAGCTGCCGCTGCCGTAGGTGAGGTCGGAGACGCTGGACAGGCCGGTCTTCCAGATGCCGAGGGTGCGGGTGCGGGCTTCGGTGGAGAGGCTGACGCCGGTGCAGGCGGCGCGACTGGGGCCGCTGCGGTACTGCACGAGGGGCGTGCACTTGGTGTTCCAGTGCTTGGCGGTGAGGTCGAAGCGTTCCCAGTAGGGCTTGCCGCAGGGCTGGTGGGGTGCGCGCAGGTCCATGTGCATGAAGCGGGGCAGGTGGTGGCCGGCGGCGACGAAGCTGTCGATCTGCTCGGCGGTGGCGAGGTGGGCGAAGGCGGCGCGCAGCGCGGCGAGTTCCTGGGTGCTGGTGTGCTCGGGGGCTTCGGCTGCGGCGACGGCCTTCCAGAATTCGGTGTGGGCGCCGCTCGTGCGGTGGGTGTCGGCGCGGTCGTCGAGGATGCCGATGAGGTGGCGCCAGTAGAACAGTTCGAGGTCGTGGGTGGTGGCGGGCTGGATGGGGCAGCCCATGGTGTCGAGTTGGGTCTGGATGCGCTGCAGGGATGCGGCGAGGTCGTCGTAGTTGGGGACGGTGAACTCGATGGTGCCGTGGGCGGCGAGGTGGTTGCCGTCGTCTTTGCCGGGCCGGAATTCGATGGTTTCGCCGGTGGCGAGGGTGACGACGTACATGTATCCGGACTGGCCGCGGGGGGTGCCGTCGGTGTCGGTGATGAGTTGGTCGGTGACGATGAGTTCACCGTCGGGGTCGAGGGATGGGCCGGTTCCTGCGCCGGAGCGGCGGCGGTGGCATTTGACGTAGCTGATGGTGGCCGGGTCGTCGGGGTCGGGGGCGGCGGGCTTGAGCCAGTACAGCGGCGTGAATGACTCGATGGGCGGGAGCGTCCACCGGTAGATCGCTGCCTCTTCCAGGCGCAGGATGTAGGCGACGTAGCGGTTGGCGATCAGGCGTTCGGCGGCGCGCCGGTTGTCGGGGTCGGGCTCGTCGGTGGCCTGCAGCTCGGCGAGGGTCTGTCGTAGCGTCCGCCTGAGCGGCGTGAGGGCCTGGACCTTGGTCGAGGTGAGGAAGCCAGTGGTCCCAGTGCTCAGGATGTCCTTGGCGGCAGCGAGGATCGTGTCGAAGTACTCGGCGTACTTGGGGTGGACCAGCTCGCCTTCGGGTCCGGTGATGTTGAGGGCGCCCAGTGTGACACGGGCTTTGCAGTACTTGTGGACGGCGGTGAAGACGTCGCCGTCACGGAGCTTGAAGTGGCCGCGCAGCTGGAGGCCGTGCTCGCTGTGGCGTTCGCGCCAGAGCAGGATGTGGGCGTCCTCGATGTGGCGGCCGGCGACGAAGGTGGCGGTGCCGTAGTTGCGGGTGCGGGCGACGGCCTCATGCAGAGCGGGGTCGTGTAGGCCGCTGTGCAGCTGGTGGTCCTGGCTGTTGCGGGCGGGTGGGCCTGGCGCGTCGAGGTCGGGCAGGGTCCAACCGGCGCGGGTGTAGATGCCGGTCCAGAGTTGTTGCATGTCGGTGACGAGGGAGTGCTTGCGGGCGGTGGCGGCGGTCAGGAGTTCCTGGAGGCTGGTCGGTGCGATGGGGTTGGGTTTCTGGTAGGTGGGGGCGTTGTAGTGCGGCCGGTGCTCCTGTGCGGCGGTGATGATCTCGATGTGCTCGTCGTCGGGGAGTTGCTGCATGCGGTGGGCGTGGGCGATGACGTCGCGGTAGACGCCGTCGATGACGTCCTGGCTGAGGATGCCCTTGGCGATGGCGGTGTAGAGCGCGGTGTAGATGAGCTGGCAGTTGGTGTTGGCGGTGGTGGTGCCGGCGAGTCCGGGCCAGGCGCCGAAGTACCGCCAGGCTCGGCCTTTGTCGATGCCGATGACGTCACCGTCGGTGGTGACGATGACGTTCTCGCCGTGGGTGTCGTCGTTGTCGATGACCCAGTCGAGGAGGTGTTCACGGGCGAGCTGGGAGAGCTGGGCGGGGGTGAGCTTCAGGAAGTCGGTGCCGGTCCAGCCGGTGAGGTCGTGGGCGACGGTGAAGAGTCGTTGGGCTTGGCCGATGGTGCCGTCGTGCTCGATGAGCCGGCTTTCGGCGGTGCGGTAGCCCCAGCGGCGGGCGAGCCGGTGGGCGTGGTGTTCGACGTCGGCGCGGAAGCGGCGGCCTTCGGCGGCGGGTTTGAACAGCCAGCGGGTGCCGTGCTGGTCGGTGAGGAGGAGTTTGGTGTGGTAGCCGGAGAGCTTCGGCTGGTCGGCGGCGGCGGTGTAGGTGGGGACGAGTGCCTTGCGCAGCTCGTCCATGCGGCATTTGGCGAGGTGTTCGCGGATGGCTTTGGTGCGCTGGTTGAAGTGGGTGGAGGCAGGGATGCAGTCGGGGTTTTCGGTGAGGTAGGCGTCGATGGCGTAGGGCGGCCACCGCTCGGGGTCGGGTTCGACGGCGATGATCTTCGCGAGGGGTTGCTGGGTGACGAGGTCGCCGGGGGTGTGTTGCGGTACTGCACTGCCGCCGAAGGTGTCGCCGAGGAGGGCGTTGCGGGAGTACAGATCGACGAGCACCTTGTTGCCCGTCATGTGTGCCATGACCCAGCTGCGGCGCATCGAGAGGGGCATGCTGGTGGGCTTAGCCAGGTGGGCGGCGAGGATGTAGTTGTCGACGATCTCGCGCTGGAGGTTTCTGGGGCTGGGCCAGAGGCCGTCAGGGAGGACGCCGGCGGGGAGTTCGCCGTGGATGACGGGTTCCCAGATGACGTGGTTGGTCTCGGGGTGTTCGGGCGAGCCTGGGTGATCGGCGTGCACGGGACCGTGCGTCTGCTCGATCTCCCAGCAGGTGCGCAGGTCGCCGCTGTACCAGGCTTGAGTCCAGGAGGTGTGCTGCTCGTAGGTGAACTTCCCGTGCTTCGCGGCAACGACGCCGCCGTAGTGCTTGCGGAGGTCGTCGTAGATGCCGTTCCAGTCGCCGTTGTTGACCCGGTCGAGGTACTTGGGGCGCTGCCGGGCGTAGCCGGTGACGTCGTTGTATTCGAGGATGCCTTTCTTGACGTAGGTGGATTCGGCGGGGGGCTTCGGCAGCTCGATCGTCGGCTTCTGTGGCTTGGGCGCGGCGGTGCCTTTGCAGTCGCAGCCGACCTGCCCGTAGACGCAGTGTTGGCCGTGGTCCGAGCCGTCGTCTTCGGGTTCCTCGTCGTCCAGTTCCACTCCCGCGAGCCCGATCAGGCCGTCCTCCTGCTGGACGAGGTGCGGGCCGGGGTCGTCCGTTTTCTGCGCGGCGGCCAGGTAGTCGACGATCACGAACTCGTTCGCGGGGGTCGCGGGCGGCTTCTTGGCGTTCTTCTTCGGGGCATCGAAGTAGAGCGCGGCGATGTCGATCTTGCCAGTGATGGGTGGGTCGGGGAGGGTGACCTTGAGGTTGGTCGCGGGCGGGACGGTGACGGCGGCGCCGAGCAGGACGTCCTGCAGGTGGGCGATGACGGCGCGGCGAATCCTCGCTTTGCCCTTGTGGGCGTCGATGTGGCCTTGGGCGAGCCCGGCGACGCTGAGCACGGCGAGGGGGTTGCCGACGTCCTGCAGGGGGCCTTTGACGGCGGTGCCGTTCGCCTGCTGCAGGACGTTGATGGCATCGACGACGCTGGCGACGGTGAAAGATTTGCCTTGGATCTTCACGGCCGGCGCGGTGGACAGGACGTCGTCACATGCTGCTGTCAGAGTAGCCACGTCGCTACCTACAGTGGTTGCGCCGGGGGTGTTCTCCTGGGCGGGTGAAGTTACGCGTCGAGAGTGAGTTCGCAGCGGCAGTGCGGGTGCAGGGGCGGCCCGGTGAGCCGGCCATAGGCGGTGTCGCTGGTGAAGTCGCTGTGGATGTCCACGAGGGTGCCGTGCAGGGCCTGGCAGTCGGCGCAGGCGTCGGGCTCGGCGTGCCACCGCTTACGCAGGCGGACGCCGGGGTTGATCACGGCGTAGTGCTCGTAGGTGGCGAGCTGGGCGTCGGTGGCGCCCTGGTAGGTGGCGTAGACGCCGGTGGCGTTGACGCGGCCGTTGAGCCGGCTCAGGGTGCGCTTGATCGCGGTCTGGGTGGTCAGGACCCGGGCGGCGCCGGCGGAGCGGCCCTGGGCGCCGTCGTAGGCGGTTCGGATGCCGTCCTGGAGGTCGGCAAGGGCCTGGTCGAAGGCGCGGCTGCTGTCGGCGGTGAGGTCGTCGAGGGTGCGGCCGAGTTTGGGCATGGTGCCGGCCTCGTGGCCGAAGCGGGCGAGGTCGGCAACAGCGGCGCGGCGGCCGATGGAGGCGGCGGCGAGGTACGCGGCCTTGATGATGGCGATGAGGTAGGTCTTGGCGGCGTCGATCAGGGCGCGCAGGACGTTGTAGACGTCGGGGAGGCTCAGCAGCTGCAGGCCGGTGGCGATGGCGGCACGGCGCACGAGCCGGCCGAAGAAGGC
>JGI10216J12902_100629335_pt1 | contig 14495 bp, 11 predicted proteins | sample KanNatreferecore_FD_12902 | JGI IMG/M metagenome (IMG submission 12902)
TGTTCGTGACGCATTCGCGGCCGCCAATGGCAGCCGTTACCTTGACGTCTGGCTGATGCTGGGGGATAACGCCTACAACTCCGGCACCGATAGTGAGTTCCAGGCAGCCGTGTTCGACATGTATACAAACACGCTCCCGCAGACGCCGCTTTGGCCGGCGATCGGTAATCATGAAACTGGCCAATCGCATACTTCCGTGCCCAGCACTCCCTATTTGAGCATCTTCAATTTGCCCGAAAACGGACAAGCCGGAGGCGTACCGAGTGGCACCGAACGTTATTACTCCTTTGATTACGGCAACATTCATTTTGTTTGCCTTGATTCCATGACCAGCGAGCGCAGTACCAATGGTCCCATGGCGAATTGGCTACGGGCCGACCTTGAGGCGAACACTGATCACTGGACCATCGTATTCTTTCATCATCCGCCGTATACGAAAGGGTCACATGACTCCGATGATCCAAACGGTTCTGATTTCGAACTGGTCGAAATGCGTGAAAATATTGTGCCCATTCTTGAGGCATATGGTGTCGACCTCGTATTGAGTGGACACAGCCACTGCTACGAGCGTTCCTACCTGCTCAAAGGTCATTACGGATATTCCACTGAACTCGACGACTCAATGATTTTGGACCGCGGCAGCGGCAACCCCTCGGATGTTGGGGGAGGACCTTACACGAAAGTTTCTGATGGCACCGTCTACATGGTCGACGGCAGCTCAGGACAGGCTACGTTCGGTTCGCTTAATCATCCCGTTATGTACCGATCGATGCTGAAACTCGGATCGGTAATTCTCGACATCGACGGAGATCGATTGATCGCTCGCTTTCTACGCGAGACGGGCGAGGTCGATGACACGTTCACTATTGTCAAGCAAGTCGCTGCGCCATCCGAACGGGACTCTCTGTCGATCACCGCGGTGCCCCCGCCGGCTGAGCCGACAAGGGAAGGGGGCGACGCGGACGCTCCTTCTGGCCAACTCGGCTTTTTGTTTGTGCCGCGGAGCCAATCTACCAGTGTCGGCGCAGACGTGCTTTTTCTCGCCCCGGTTTTCAGTGATAAACCGCCTACCTATCAATGGCGGCGCAACGGATTTCCCATTAGCGGAGCAAATTCTGATTTCCTTTACCTTCCTCATGTGGGATTGAGTGACGTGGCGGCGTACGATCTTGTGGTCACCGCAGGTTCTCTTTCCATCACCAGTCAGGTCGCGATGCTGAGCATCAGCAGCGCGTTTGTGAAAGTTTTGACGGGGGACCTGGTGAACGAAGGGGGCAACTCTACTGGCAGTGCCTGGGGGGATTTTGACAACGACGGAGACCTCGATGTGTTGGTCACACATGGGCAGCATGCTTTTAATTCCCTCTTTCGCAATGATGGTCAGGGTGTGTTCACGAAGCTTAACGCTCCTTCAATTACCACTGACGTCGGCAACTCGACTGGTGGCGTGTGGGCCGACTACGACAATGATGGCTGGCTCGATGTTTTTGTCCTAAACATAGGAACAGCGGGCCTCTATCGGAACAACGCAAACTACACTTTCTCACGAATTACTAATGGTATTGGCGCCGAAGTAGCAAGTTCGCAAACTGCGGCATGGGGTGACTATGATCGCGACGGCTGGCTGGATCTAGTCACCGGCCCGATGACCGGCGGGTTTGGTGGACCGACCACAGGCGGTCTCTATCACAATGAGGCCGGCTTGTTGAGGCGGATCACCAACGGCGGTGTTTCGGGACTTAATCAAGCACAGTCCGCTATGTGGATTGATTTCGACGGTGACGCTGACGCAGATCTCTTCTTTGCGACGTTCACAGGCGGATTTCCACCTGGACCTGGCCACGAAATCCTTTACCAAAACGGTGGGAGCGGTGAATTTGCCTTGCTGACTGAGGACCCTTTGGTCAGCTCTGGAGGCTTTTCCACAACGGCATCCTGGGCAGATTACGATGGGGACGGCGATTTCGACGTATTCGTTGGGAATACAGAAGGCGAAGTCAAATTTCTTTTCCAAAATAACGGAAATGCTTCCTTTACCCAAGTCTTCGGCGAGATCGCCGAAGAGGAAGGTGCCAACGAAAGCGCAATTTGGGGTGATTACGACAACGATGGTTGGATTGACTTGTTTGTGGCTAACAACCTGGGCGGAGGAAATGTCCTGTTACGGAATACCGGCTCAGGGAGTTTCATCCATGTCGATGTGGGCAGCCCTACCGGTGACCGAGCCAATTCGGTCGGTTCGGCTTGGGTGGATATAGATGATGACGGGTTTATCGATCTGTTTGTCACGAATCTGGGTGACAACAATTTCCTCTATCGGAATACGGGGAACTCAAATTCGTGGCTAAAAGTTCGATGCGCCGCGTATTTGTCCAACCGTTCTGCAATCGGAGCCAAAGTTCGCGTCCTCGCAAGCATTGGCGGTACGCCGCGCTGGCAAATACGCGAAATCGCCGCGCGAGACAGTTCCGGCAGTCCCAATTCGCTGCGGGCCGAATTCGGCTTGGGGAACGCCACAGTTGCGAGCATCGTGCGCGTCGACTGGCCGTCAGGGCTTGTAACTGAGTTACACGATGTGAGTGTGAACCAGTTGGTCACCGTTGATGAACCTCCTACCATATCGATCGCGGACACAGAAGTCGCGGAAGGCGATACCGGCAGCCGCAGCATGGATTTCGCCGTACGGTTGCACCAACCGACCACGAATGTGGTTACGGTTGACTACACCACGCGTAACGGTACTGCCATTAAGGGCATTCACTACGTTGCAACAAATGGAACGCTCACCTTTGCGCCTGGTGAAAGTAACCAGGTCATTTCGGTTGCGATCCTGGGAAATCTGGCCGCCGAGGGACAGCGGACGCTCTTCGTAGACCTCAGCAGGGCGACGAACATGCCGATCGGCCGCCACACAGCAACGGGCACGATAATCGAAGATGATCCGCTGACTCTTAATTTCGACAACAGCTTCGTCATCGAAGGGAATGCCGGCGTGACCAGCGTTGTGTTCGATGTGTATCTCAATAAGCCGGGGACTTTGCCGGTAACCCTCGATTTCGGAACGAGCCCCAACAATGCTGCCGCTGGCATCGACTATGTTAGTACCAACGGGACGATCTCGTTTGACCCCGGTGATATTCACCACAAAGTACCTGTCACCATTCTCTCGGATACTCTTAACGAGGCTAATGAGATCTTCTTCTTCAACGTCAGCAACGTCGTCGGCGCAAGCCGGATTCGTTTTCGTGCCAGTGGCACTATTCTGGATGATGATCCACTACCGCTTGTTTCTGTAACTTCGACACCCTTGCTCGAAGGCAATGCTGGCACGAAGCAACTCGTTTTCAACGTGGCTCTGTCAGCCAGGAGCGGAAGGATGGTGAGCTTCGGTTATTCGACGGGCAATGGCAGCGCGGTCGCTCCGGGAGACTACGTTACCAAGTCTGGAACGATTTCGATGCCTTCGGGGGTTGTCAGCACGAACATTGTCGTCTCGGTCAATGGCGATACTGTAGCGGAATTGGATGAGGTCTTCTTCCTCAATCTCATAACTCCGGTTGCTGTGGCATTCGAAAGCAACCTTGTGACTGCCGTTATCCAGGACGATGATTTTCGGACGATCTTACCGGCATCGCCCGGAGCACCGTTTGGCTTTGTGAGCTTTAGCAATCGCTATCATCGCGTCGAACGGACCTTCAGCTTAACTCCACCGGTGGAGTGGACAACTGTGCCGGGCGCAGAGGCTCTCTATGGAAACGGTAGCACGGTCGAGATTAACGACCCAAGTGCGGCTCCTGCAGCGCAACGATTCTACCGTCTTCGGCTTTTGCAGTAGTGTCAAATAGGAGCGTATGTACCAGAAAAGGAGTTCACAATGGTGGGGAATACAGGGAGCAGAGACATAACGGCGGCGGGGATCCGCATCCTGATCGTCGCCATGAGAAGTCTCGTTCAGGCGACCGAAACCGATCAATGGCTGCTGGCACGGCATTCCCGTATGAGGATACACGACTCGCCGTACATGGAAGCGTTTTTTTGCGAATGGCTATGAACTCTTCAACTAAGTTGCCTAACCGGCGCTTTTCAGACCTGCAAAGAGGCCTGGGGAAGGGCACGCGCTCCTTGGATTACTCTCAGCTGGTGAACGTAACTATTCCCGTTTTCAACGAGGAAACGAGACTTCGCAGGAGCATTCCGAAGCTACACACATTTTTGACGTGCAATTGTCGGTTCAAGTTTGAAATTGTGATTGCCGACAACGCATCAACCGACGGGACCTTGGCAATTGCCCAACGGTTCTCAGAAACATATTCTGCCGTCCGGGTGGTGCACCTAGACCAGAAAGGGCGCGGACGCGCGATCAAAAACGTCTGGAGCGACTCTAATGCTGATGTACTTAGCTATATGGACGTGGATTTGTCGACCGAACTGTGCGTGTTTCCGCCACTCATTGAAGGACTGCTCGGCGGAGGTTTCGACGTAGCAATTGGCTCACGACTTCTAAAGCCATCCGGGATCAAACGAGGTCTTAAACGTGAATTCATCTCCAGGAGCTACAATTTGTTAATCAAAGCGTTTTTCATGACTGAGTTCTCTGACGCGCAATGTGGCTTCAAAGCAGTTACGCGGGATACGGCCAACGCCTTGTTGCCCCTGGTGGAAGATAACGGATGGTTCATGGATACTGAGTTGCTGATATTAGCGGAGAAGTTGAATTATCGAATTTTCGACCTGCCTGTGCTCTGGGTGGATGATGACGATACTCGCGTCAAGATTTGGAAAACCGCCTGGGACGACATCAAAGGATTGGTGCGGCTGCGAAGAAATCTTGCGGCCGGCATTTATAGCTCTGCAGCAACAAAGAGTATTCGCGCTGCACACACTGCAAGTAACGCGAGCAATTCGATTAAAGAGACAATGCAATGAGAAACAAATTATTTTCCCGAGCTTACGCCCGCATTGAAGACATCGGACGGCATCTGAAGTTGGCATTGCGAGTATTCCGCAAGCAACCAGGCTTCGCCTTTGCTGTGACCATTCTCTTGGCGCTCGGAGTCGGGTCTGTAACCGCTGTTTTTGGAATCATGAACGAATTGATGTTCAAGCCGAGATTTGCGATCCACCCAGAACAGTTGTACGCGATTTCGGCCATAGACGACCGGGGAAAAAACAGTCCTTTCCATGTCAGCCCGCCGTACCTCGAGGAGTACCTGCATCTCAATGATCCGTCCTATCGAATCTTTGGATTCGCATTGCTTCAGCCAAAACTGCAGTGGGGTGAACAGGTGGAGCGCACAAAGGTCGAACTGGTCTCCGGGAATTATTTCGGGCTTCTGGGAATTCGCCCAGTCGCCGGACGGTTTTTGGACCAGCAGGATGACCGAGAGCGCGGCGGAGGACGCGTGGCAGTAATCAGCGACAGACTTTGGCATCGGCGGTTTAACTCCACCAGCGAGACGGTTGGTCAGAATATCGAGATCAACGGCCAAAAAATCACTATTGTGGGCATAGCTCCTTTGGGGTTTCATGGATTAGATACATGGGACTCCGACATTTGGCTTCCCGCCAGTGCCGAGCCTCTCCTCAAGGAGTTCACAATCTACAAGATGGCCCTGCGAAAGGCGCGAGGCAGTTCGTTGCCTGCAGTTAAGGCAAAGCTCAGCGCCGCGACGAGGGAAATAGTGAGAAAGTACAATTCGAAGCCCCCGCCAGGGTATGAGAATTATGGAACGATAAACCAAAGTGCGTCTCTTGTTCTCCTTTCTGCCGCGAGAGGACGACTGAGTCCGTTTGCCAATCATCCGGAGATTTGGACGTCATTCTGGCTCTATGTGGCGATTGTGGGAGCTGTGCTGGTTATCGCTTGCGCGAATATTGGCAATTTGATGCTAGTGAGGACCCTTCAACGAGAACGTGAAATTGCGATTCGCGTCGCTTTGGGAGCGAGTTGGCGTGTTTTGCTCAAGCACTCTTTCGCTGAAGGCTTCGTATTTGCAACCCTTGGCGCAGGGTTTGGGATGATTCTGTCGGTATGGCTGAATCGAATTCTGTTGAGTTGGAGTCCGCCGGAGACCCGTTTTATGGCGGAGATGTCCATAGACCTGCGGGTACTCGGGTTCGCGCTTCTACTCTCGACCGTCGCCGCGTTGACCTTCGGCTTGGCGCCCGCGCTGTATGCCCTTCGGGAACGACTTTTTGACTCATTAAGGGTGCAGTCGGGTGCTGCGACGGGTCCGCACAGCCATGCACTATTGCAGCGTTCTTTCGTAGCGTGTCAGATTGCAATCTGTGTGGTGCTACTGACAGGCGCTGGACTTTGCTTTCGAAGCTTTAATCGACTGGCGGCCGTGAGACCGGGATTTCAAACGGAAAACATCCTTTTCCTCGGACTTGATTTGGAGGCGGCTGGATACCAAAAGGAGGTCGCTTCTGTTCACGTAGGTGAAATTGTCGAACGGCTTCGCTCGTTACCTAACACGGAGATGATCAGTTTCGCAAAGTCATTAGCGTTGAATGGGCAAAAATCCTTCTTTGGTGTCTACAACCTTGATGGGTACGAAAAGCGACCTGGCGAGCAGTCGATCATGGTTCCGCGAAGTCAAGTAGGCCCCAACTACTTTTCGGCCATGGGAATTCCGCTGCTGAGCGGTAATGAGCTGGTTGGGCAAGGAGGTTTGCCTGGGAAGCAAGTCATCGTCGTAAACGAGAGCTTCGTCCAGCGATATTGGCCGAAGCTAAACCCAATCGGCCGACAAATCTTCGGGTTCGAAGTCATTGGCGTGGCGCGAGACTCTCGCAACTACAACCTCTGGGAACCGGCTGAACCGCACCTGTATTTTCAATCGGTAAATCCAGCCTCCCTAAACCCCTCATTCATAATTCGTACGTCAAGAAATCCCATGCATCTTGTGCCGGGCCTACGTGCGGCCGTGAATTCTTACAACAGCAATATCAAAATTACGGAGATCATCACGGTCGATGACTTAATGAGGCGGTCGCTTGCTGACCGCCGTTTTGCCCTTCAGCTTCTTGGCTGTCTCGGCGCTATCGCAATGCTCCTTTCCGCGGTCGGCACCTACGGCCTGATGTCGTATTTGGTGTCTCGAAGAGCCCAGGAAATCGGTGTTCGTATGGCGCTCGGTGCAGGGAAGCGAGATATTCTGCTGTTAGTCATGCGGTACGGTGCTGTTCTGGGTTTGACGGGTATCGGTCTCGGCTTGATCGGCGCCGTCGCCGCGACTCGGCTAATGACGCAGTGGCTGTATGAAGTGAACGTTTTCGACGCTACTACCCTTACCATCACGTGTATTCTCATGTTCGTGACCGCGACCTTGGCCTCCTTTCTTCCAGCCCGCAGAGCAGCGAACGTTGATCCGATGAACGCTCTCCGATCGGAGTAAGCGAATGTTATGAGTCAGTTTCGATGGATGAGTAGTTCGGCACGGAAAGGCGAGTTCGAGCGCATTGCGACGATTTGCCTCTACGACTTGGGCCACTTCGCAAAGGCCCTAGGGCTATCGTATCGCCAACTCGAGCGGTATTTCAAACGCGACTTTGGTTGCGGTCCAAAGGAATGGCTGGATAAACAGCGCGTCACTGCGGCCATGAGGAAGCTGGCTTCGGAGACCTCCGTTAAGGTGGTGGCCTTCGATCTTGGCTTTCGATCGGAATCACATTTTTGTTCCTTCTTCCGAAAGTACACTGGGTCATCGCCAGGTGAATTTATTCGAACGCGTGTGTGCGCCTTCCCAACTGGAACTCGACCCACACAGAACTCTTAAAAGGCCTGCGCATCTACTTAAGCTTCACGAAGGTTTAGGCATCTTTCCTTCTATCTATTACGCTACCGGTTCAATCGGCGCGCGACAAAGGCACCTGGAACCCTGTTCACCACTTCTACTAAACACATCACAGCGGCGCTCGCGGTACACAAGCTAACGCATTTGCGCTTTGAATTGCGCAGCTTTGGAACATGTTTGCTAAATTTCAGCGCCCATTCTACGAACCTATACTTAGGACCCAATCACGTAGCTAAAGCGACTCGTACATCGCCTACCGTACCGGTAAAGTAGGCGGGTTTATTACACGTATGTCGCGTATGTCAAACGTGTGGCGCTTAACTACAACATGTTATCCTTGGATTACTCTACGCAACGATCAGTATATGCGTCGACTTGCCGAGGTTATGACTACGTTTTAATCGATTTCTGTCCCGTAATCAGAATGTCCTAGTGGAGATTCTGAGGTCACGACGACTACGGGACAGGAAAAACAACACAAGGAAAGACCATGAATACATTGCGTAAGTTGTTCGGACGCACGGCACTCGCGGCGATGGCGGCGGGTATGCTGGTGGCGTCAACCACCCAAGCGGCAGACAGCGGTAGCAGCAGCTGTCCGGAGGGTCAGTATAAGTGCGGGCCCAACATTTGTTGCCCGAATGCGAGCTCCTGCATCGATTGCAATCCGACGCCTGGCGGGTTTATCTGCTGTGCGCCGGGAGCCAGTTGCGACTGTTGACGGGTGACTAACAAACCTTAGCCCATGGCAAACGCCATGGGCTAAGGCACTTGCGCCGATGATGTTAGCTGAACCATTGCAGAGATAATACTATGAAGATAAATGTTACAATTGTTTTAGGCTTAGTGTTTCCAGCGTTGGTAGTTGCAGGAGCGTTCCCAACGAAGCGGATAGTGCAGCGCTCAATTAACAAGGGAAAGGTGGAAAAGCTCGAGGCGCATTGGCGGACGTTAGGATATTCGCCGATCATAAAGACGACGAACTTTTGCAATCAGGTGCGCGAGGAAGTGCTGCGCCGAACGGAAGCGGGGGATACCTTGAGCCAACCTCAGAAGGACGAACTCGCAAGGACAGTCACAGCTTTTCTTCTTGCGTACAGTGCGAGGGACTATGACCAATACAAATCGTTTCGTCTTCCAACAGATTCCGATGCGCGCACCCAACTTAACAAATTGAAGGCGGAATGGGTTGTGGGTCAACTTGGAATTGGAAAGATCAGGCGGGACAATAGCACTGACACCAATATCCAGGCTAAGCTCGCTTCATTTCGGCCCGAGGGTCTCGTGCGCGATTATTATTCAAGGTCGCTATCCTCTACAAACTCTAATGGGAAATCAATATATTGTGTGGATTGTTGGAAGGGAATTGCTTTCGATACAATGCGGCTTCGGGTCAACCGATTTACCAATCAGATTGTCTCCGTAACGTCCGTAATGTGGAAGGAGCACAGCCTCAATGGAGTAACGTTTCCGGCCACCGTCGAGTTTAAGCCTGCACCCGGAGCGATACTCGAAAAGCATAAAGAACTCTCATCAGTATATTTTTCGGCGGTCATGCAAACAGACACCTCGGTAACGAACCACTCAGTATACTTTCATTGGTATTGGGACCCGGAAATACAACGTTGGCTGCCTTACGAGTTCCGCGGTGCTTTTGCAGCTCGTACAATTGGCTTTGTGTTTTAAATCGAGAACGTATAACTACAAACCGTCAGCAATCGGAGGTTATTATGAACAATAGACTCAGTCACCTAGTGAACAATGCATTTCAACGACTCAGCGGCCGGCCCGATCTTTTTATTACCTTTTGTCAGTGCGTACTGCTAATAACGGGTTTGGCCAAAATCCTCTCTTATATTCTGTTCCCTGAACTGCAATCTGCCAAAGACAAGGTGCTTCCGGCAATGACCGGGAGGGATTTACTGCTCTTCGCGGGTTTGTGTGAACTCGCTGTCGCTGCTGCCCTTATGCGACTGAAGTTGTTGCATCAACTCCTGCTCCTTTATTGGCTGGGATTGGGAATTCTTTACTACCGAGCGTCCCTCTATTTCCTCGGGGGAGGCTCTTGTTCGTGCCTCGGCAAGTTGTCCGAAGTCGGTGGGTCACTGAAGCCTTTGATCAACGGATCACTTGTCAGCTTTCTTTTTCTCATGATCTTAGGGAGCGTCTTTTACGTATTGCGTTTACCCGGGTTGCAGGCGAACAGGATCAGCTCGTTTGGAAATGCCAACGAACTTCTGTACGACGCCTAAGGGATCTGCACAATGTGTAATCTGTACATTTTTGGCATTCCCGGGAAGATTGGGGGCGCCGCAACCAAGATTCGGCATTTAATCATCCTATTGCACAAGGTCTACAACATCACGGTTATTCTGCGCAACGTAAGCTGGAAGCACGACAGGGTAGTAACTAGCTTTTTGAAGCAGTACAATATCAACTACTGTCTCCTCAAGGAGTTACCCGACAAGTTAGATGGGGTAGGACTCGCAATTTGTGAAGGGGACTTCTTTGCCCAAGGGTATGCCCGTGAGATCAAGCGACGCGGCTTAAGGGTAATTTGGTCTAACGAAATGATGTGGGAGTTTAAAGGTGAAGCGGATGCGGTAAAGGAGGGGCTCATCGACAAGGTCTTGTTTGTTTCGGATTTTCAAGCAGCTAAGTTCGCGGACCTTTACAAGGGCATACCCTGTGCCATTCCTGGCAACTATGTCGCACCGGAAGACTTCGAGTTTAGGGAACGTCGGAACCCATTATTTACCATAGGCCGGCTTTCTCGACACGACCCCGACAAATACCCCGAGGATTTCCCTGTGTTTTACGAGGAAATCGGGCTGCGAGATGTGAGATTCAGAGTTATGGCGTGGGACCAGAAGCTTGCGATTAAATACCGGTGGCATCGTTTTGGACCAGAGTGGGAGTTGCTTGCTCCCGAAAAGGAGGAGACAGATAAGTTTTTGAACAGTCTCGATCTTTTTGTCTACCCACTCGGGCATAAGTTTAAGGAGTCCTGGGGCCGGTCTACCGTGGAAGCAATGCTGACGGGTTGCATTCCTTTGGTCCCGGCTGGTCATCAATTCCACAATTTGATCGAACATGAGCGCAGCGGGTTCATCTGCACAGACTTTGCCCAATACCGGTACTACGCTCACGCGCTCTACGAGGATTACTCGTTACGAACACAACTAAGCCGGCAATGTGCAGATCACGCGAGAAGGAAGATCTGCGACGAGGAAGAACATCGAGCCATATGGGTTGCGGCTTTGACCGTATGATTACTCCGCACACCGGGCTTCGGAAGACCAAGCGACTGATAATTCATCGCTGATAGATATTTATGCCAACCAGACTGTCATACTGTTATTGGTCCGTTTGCACTGGTCGATATGCCTTGCTGATGCAGGCGTGCGTTGGTTCAGCTCGTAGGGCCGGCATTTTTAAGCAGTTCCACGTTTTCACAGACCGGGCAATTCCGGAGTGTGTCTGCTACGATGCCATGGACTTCAACGCAGAAGCGGGATTGTATCAGCTTTTGTACTTAAAAGCTGGAATGGCGAAGTTAAACGTTGATTATTTTGTCTGGGTAGACGCTGACACTCGTTTCGTGCGGCAGCCCAAGAACTTACTAGACGTAATGGGTAGGTCTCCCATTCACTTACCCTTGGAGTTGAAACTCGGCGATGCGGATGACTCAGTACAATTCGATGGGATCACCCCGAGTGAGTACGAACACCTAATGAGGCGAGCCGGAGTGTTGAACGATGTTTACTTCGGCGAAAGCGCGTTTTGGGTTGTTCATCATGACGCGATAGATCGTGTGTACGAACTGTCGACGAATTTACTTGCGAATTGCAAAGCCGAAGGTCGGCCGCAGGATGCAACAAAGGCCCTCTCCTTTGCTATGCAGGCGCTTTGCGGAAATCCAGAGCGACACCTATGCCTACACCGTCGCGACCTCTGGGCGCCGGTCCGTGACAACCCCTTCTGTGAAGTGGGGGTTAACGGCAAACCTTGGTTGTATCGTGTTCCATTCACAGGGCGTGACGAACTTGTCCATCCAGCCATTGTTCATCTGGGTAGGCGGCGGCAAGAAGAGGGCTTTGCAGGCGGATCCCGTGAGCCGGAGAAAGCGATGTTGGCGCCGGCGCAAGACGCCAATCTGTCAAAGGCACTTTATGCTTGACCTCCAACCACGTCCGAACAACGCACTTGATGTAAAAGGGGAACGGGTGTCGCAACTGGTTGTGGGACCGGCGGCCGCACGTATTCTTCAGTTTGCAAAGTTCTGCGCCGTTGGTGGGAGCGGGACCATGGTCGACATGGCCCTGCTTTACTTCCTAGCCAGTCCCAACTTCTTTGGCATCCACGCTACCCTGGCGAAGATTTGCTCAGCGGGAGGCGGCATGGTGAATAACTTCGTCTGGAATGAACTTTGGACCTTTCGCAAACAAAATGAGAAGCGCAATCCGAATGGCATTGTTCGGCGATTTCTAAGATTTAGCGCGATTTGTGGCGTAGGTATTGGGCTCGCGGCCTTGTTCCTTCATGTACTTCACAGTTGGCTTGGCTGGAATCTTTACCTCGCGAATGTCTTGACGATCCTAATTGTGACTTGCTGGAATTTTACGATGAACACTCGATTTAATTGGCGAGCTACAGCCCTTGAACCACGATGATTCTCTGATGGGTCGAAGCTCTCCTATGGATTTAGTCATTCAAACACCTGGTCAGGCGACCGGATCAATGCAAAGCCAGAGGGCCGAGCAAAAGACGAGAAAGGGCTTCTTCGGCGGTTCGGCATTGCGGTTGGTTTCTGTTTTGATCGCGTACAAAGTCTTTGTCGTCGTGCTTGTGTTGTTGAACGGTCAAGTATGGCCGGATTTCTTTAACGTTGTAAGCTACAAAGCGAACTTTCATTGGCCCGAGGATAAGGCGGCCGGGCTTTCGGAGCGCTTTACGACTTGGGACGGCGAGCACTATCTTTACCTGAGTCAGAGCGGTTATGAGGCAGGGTCGGCTTCTGCGGCATTTTACCCACTTTGGCCATCACTAATAGGCGCTGGCGCCAAACTTTTGGGTGGCCACGATTTAATTGTTGCTCTGCTCCTCTCAAATATCTTTTCACTTATCGCGTGTTGTTTGTTCCACAAACTTGTCAAGCTGCGGCACACAACTCAACTTGCTGACTGGGCTACGATCTTTTTACTTGTGTATCCCGGGGCGCTCTTCTTTCAGTTTGCGTACACCGAGTCGCTGTTTTTTTTGCTGATAATACTGTTCTTTTGGGGAATGGCACAGCGCAGTATGGCATTGGTGATTCTCGCCGGTCTTCTTTTGCCAATGACGCGGTCGGTCGGGCTGTTTTGCGCGGTTCCTTTGGTAGTGAGCAATTACTTGGAGCGACGACCTTGGCGAGACTATGTTCCTCTCTGCGCTATTGCGGCGGGCTGGTTTATTTACCTGCTCGTGATGCAGGTTCAAACCGGCAACATGTTCGAGGGATTTGCAGCTCAGAGGCACTATATTGCCAACGGGTCGATTTCTAAGTTGTTTGACCCAATCGGCTTTTTGACTTCGCTTTTCAGGCCCTTGCAGATGCATGGATTTCTGGACTCACTCTTCGATCGACTGTTTTTTGCCTCATTCATCGCTGCTCTATTCATCCTCTATCGGCTGAATAAAGTGTATTTTGCCTACTGCATTGCCGTCGGTTTAATTCCAGCAATCGCGAACTCTTTCATGTCCTACACCCGCTATCTGGCTGTTGCGTTCCCGGTCTTTATCGCAATCGCGCAGTATTTCGACGCCCATGAACGGAGATATCTTCGGTGCACGCTAGCCGGCGTTTTGTTCATAATCCAAGTCGCCTTTGTTTTCCGCCACATCAATTTTTACTGGGCCGGTTGAGCTGCTTGCATCACCGTTTACGTGCACGCCACAAGGCCCGGGTTGGCGACGTTCCAAGACACTCTAGGCGAAAGCCTGCTGTGATATCCGTAGTGGTGGTGATTTTGATAAATGACGTCACGGCACTTTGCGAACAAGATCGTCACACAGCTCATCAAACTCAGTTCGAGCGTTTTTTCCAGAACGCCGTGCTCGATCGTAAGCTATGCTCATTGCAGCTCCACCGGCCGCACTTACTGAAGCGCCTGGGAGAACGATCGTATGTTGCCATCCACTAGGGCTTGAAGGGCCCGTTGGGAAACGAGCTTGGCTGGGGCAAGGGTGCGACCCTCGCCTCAGCAGGATCAAGCCGATACCTCGAGTCTTAAAATAGCCGCCCGATGCAACAAACTATAAGTGTTAGTTTGCGGGCCCAACCCGCGCGCGTAGCAGCCGACGAGCCCCGAAGGGGCGCCATGTTTGTAGGATGGGATGCAACAATTCCGCCGAGCTTCGTAGGGGCGACATGTCGAGGCCGGCGTTCTGATAATATGCCGCTTCTACGGAGCTTTTGCTTCGGTGGTGCCGCACCCTATAAACATGGCGCCCCTCCGGGGCTTCGCCTGCCTAGTGCAGCAACAGCTCCATGTAGACCACGTCGAGCCAGCGGTCGAATTTGAAACCGACCTTTTTGAAGTGGCCGACTTTTTCAAAACCAAATTGCTCATGTAAGCGAATGCTGACGGCATTTTGCGCATCGATCGTGGCAATGATGGCGCGCAGGCCGCGTTTGCGCGCGGCATCGATGAGCGG
>JGI10216J12902_103569138_pt1 | contig 14486 bp, 12 predicted proteins | sample KanNatreferecore_FD_12902 | JGI IMG/M metagenome (IMG submission 12902)
CCTCGACGCTGACCACGGCGCTCGTGACGTTCCCGGCCCAGCCCGCCAACAAGTACCCGATCATGGCCGCGGCTGACTTCACGGCCCAGCTCAATGACGCGAGCGGCGCCGCCCTCGATAGCACGGTCTCCATCGCGCACATGACGAAGTGCAAGATCCGTATCGCCCGCACGAATGACCAGCGCTTCACCGGGCTCACCATGCCCTACCAGTCGCGGCCCACGGTCAACGGGACGCACGAGTGCACGGTCGGCTTCATGTTCGACAAGGCGAGCGCCGCAGCCGAGTGGACGCGCTACGTCGAACTGACTGCGGCAAAGGCCAGCGTTGCCTTCGTCGGAACGGTGATCAGCGGCATCTACAACTACAAGTGGCTTTTCGAGTTCCCGAACCTCCGCCCGAGTCCGACTTCGCTGTGGAAGATAGGCGGCGCCGGTCGCACGCCATACGAGGCGAGCTTCCATGTCGAGCAGGCGCTGTCAAACCCGACAGGCATGGCGTTCGCGGTTCCGCGGCTCACCGTCACCGACATCGTGACCGGCAACCACCTGACCAACGGGGTGTAGCGTGCAGGTAAATCTCGATCCGCTGGTTCCGGTCAAGTGGAAAGAAGAGGGCGAGGCCGAAGCCACCATCTGGGTCAAGCCAATGAGCTGGCTCGAGCGCGACGTGCACAGGGAGGCGTTGCGTCCAATAGGACCAGAGGCCGCGCCGGATCACGAACTCGAGCGCTCGAAGAAAAGAAAAGAGCTGGTCATGGCCGCGCTTATCGAGCGCACCGACCACTGGGACAACGTCGACGCCGTTGGCACCGCTCTGCCGTGCACCGCCGAAACGAAGCTCGCGCTCTTCTCGAAGTACTCGACGCCAGCGGTTGACGCTTACCTAACCATCGTCGGCGCGGGGGTGGCCGATCCGACGCGCCCTATCGTCTCCGGGCCTGGACAAGATTCAAGCGGCTCAGGACCGGAATCGACTGCGGGGAAGGACACGACCACGGGCCAGAATGCACCAGAGACGGGTGCGGTGGACGTTGGGGCTGCGGCTTCCTAGCGCGCACGTCCCCGGCATCCGCCTACCGGTGCGAAGGCTGCCCGCTGTACGCAGCCAATCCAGGGCCGGAGATCCGGGCCGCTTACAACCTATACCGCCAGATCCACAACGGCGCGATCGGGGCCGATGAAATGCTGCGCAAGATAGCCGACGAGATGAGTACGGCGCAATTTTCGGCGCTGCGTTTCGACTTCGCCGTGATCGCGTCCGAGGACGCGGCGATTGACCGCGAGCTGGCCGAGACCGTGCCCGGGGTGCACTGATGGCGAGCGGGAACAAGGTAGCGATCGAAGTCAGCCTAGACGCCACCGGCGCAGTTACCGGGATCCAGCGGATCGACTCCGCCTCGCTCGCGTGGGCCAAGAGCACCGACCAGGTGACGGCGGCTTTGAACGCAGCGACCAGAGCGGCCAAGGCGGATGCTGAGGCGATCCAGCTCATAACCGACAACGCCCCTGACGCATGGAAGGAAACCGCCCACCTCGGCCGCGAGTCGGCGAAGCTCGGCGCGGATCTAATCAGCCTAGGGGGGCACGGTATGAACGCTAAGCTCGCGTTCGACGCCCTCGGCGACTCCGAGGCCAACGCCGGCACCAAGATGTTTGCGGCCATGGGGATCTTCGGCTCGGCCAAGGGCGTGATGGCCGATCTCGGTAAGACCAGCGACGGTCTCGGGAAGATTTGGGAAGAGGCCGGGGGCAAACTCGGCGGCCTAAACTCCGGCTTGCTTGGTGCCAACGTCGGAATGACCGGGCTCATCGGCGTCGCCGTCGGCGCCGGGCTGGCGGTTAAAAAGATAATCGACCTCACTGCCGAACTGAAGGACGAGCAGGGCCTCCTCGCCGAAGCCGAGGCCAAGGTCAACGAGCGCACCGCGCACCAACGCGAGCAGGAAAAGCTACTGGCCTCAGCCCTCGGCCTAACTACAGCCGAAATGCGCGAGCGCGGCATCACTCTCGAGAACGTCACTCGTCTCGCCAAGGAAGACAAGACCGGGGAGATGACGGCGAGGCTCAAGGAATACCGCGTCGCCATGCATGAGGTGAAGTTCGGCGAGGACGAGCGCGCCGCGGCAGCAAAGGCATGGCAGGATGCGCAGGCCGCGGCGAAGAAAGCGATCGACGACTCGAGCGACGCCCTGATCAAGCAAAAGGGCATTCTGAGCGACGGCGAAATCCAGGCGAAGCAGAACGCGCTCGCCGCTGGCTACGACAAGATCAAGTCCTCAGCCATGGGCTCCGCCGGCGCGGTCAAGCTGTTTGCCGGCGACATGGGCGATCTCCTCAGGCAACAACTCGCTCAGGCCGGCGTCGCGAACGAAAAGATCGCGGCCACGGGCGGAGAGCTCACTAAGCTCATCGCGCTAGCGAAGGAGAACAAGATCCAGTTGCCAGCAGCATTCGTTGCGGCGGCGAAGGCGGCCGACGAAGTCAACGTTAAGCTAGCCGAGCAAACAAAGTGGATGAAGGCTCTCCAGGAGATGGAGGAAGATTACCAGAGGGCGAAAGACAGGGAGCGCGAAAAGAGCAAGAAGAATCGCGAGGAGAAGCAGAAAGAGACAGAGCATGAGCTCGCCAGCATCAAGCTCCTGACCGAGGCGTACAAACGCGCCATGGACGAGCGCGAGAGCTACAAGAACTTCAAATTTGAATCCGACCTCTCCGGCTCCGACGACGAACGCGTCCAGGTAGACAAGAACGATCCGAACTTCAAGTACGACCTAGCCGCGCTCAAAAAGGCTACAGATTACAGCGGCTATGGTAGCGGCGCAGCGGCGGCACTAGCTGCCGGTGACGTTGTGGCGCTGAAGAATCTCGCCAAGGCCATAGCCAGCGACATATCCATGGACATCGGTTTGGCGCCGACGAAGGGCGGGCACTACGTAGCCGAGTCACAGCTCGGAGCTTCGCAGCGCGCAACCGAACTGTCCGGTGTGCTCAACACGATCAACGAGGCACTAAGGCATCTGGCGGACAAGGCGCCCCAGTCCGACGCCGACCGCGCCGCGGTCAATGCCGCTGAGGAGTCGAAGCAGCAAACGCAGATCCTCAAGGAGATCCGCGCCGGCCTAGCTAAGCCTCAGTACGCCATCGTCACCACCGAAGCCGCCGGCAAGCTCTACTCCGAAGGCAAGCGCGCCGACGACCGCGGCCTCAACGCGCCCGGCCGGCACTGATGGGCAGCCTCCGCACGCTCCGCGACGGCAGCGGCCACGGCTGGCGCGCGAACGCCGCGGCCTACAACCTGACCAACTTCGGCATCTTCGCCCGCGCCGCCCGCATGACCACGGCCCCGGCCACCGGCGAGGTTCATCCCTGGCTCAGTCTCGGTGGCCTCAACGCCACCGACGAGTCGGGCTTCTGGATCGGCTACCTCGAGAGCGGCGGCACAACCTATCTCAAGGTGGCGTTCATGACCAGCGCCGGCGTCGAGAAGTCCGTAACCGTTGCCTATTCCATGACCGTGGGCCGCTGGTACGCCGTGGCCGGGACCTGGGATAACACCTCGAAGCTCCTGACCCTCTACGCCGCGGCACGAAAGCGCGACGCTGGCGACTCCGACGTGGTGACGCTCACCCAGCTCGGCCAAACCAACTTCCCGGCCGTGGCCCCGAACGCGGCCACAGCACCGCTCAGGCTCGGTGCCGACACCGACGCGAGCGGCGTCATCACCGGGGCCAGCGCCGACTTCGCTGACATGGGCCTCTACGACGCGGCGCTGAGCAAGGCCGCCCTCGAGGCGCTGCTCACCCGCCGTCTCGTCTACGGCGAGGCCTCACTCGTGGCCGGCTGGCGCGGCGACGAGGCAGAGGGCTCGACGCTCTACGACCGGAGCGGCAACGGGCACGACCTCGCGCTGGTGGGTGGCGCCACGTGGAGCAGCTCGCCGCAGGACCTCTACTATCCCGGGCTCGTGTCCAATCGCCTGATCGGCGTCGCATCGGCAACACGCCGGCCGCAGACCACGATCACGGCCTCGAGCGAGGACACGAACTATCCGGCCTCGCGGCTCAAGGTGGCGCGCCAGGACCATCCATACCGCAGCGCCGACGTGGTTGATCCCGTCACCATCGGCTTCGACTTCGGCGCCCACTGCTCCATCCTCGCCGTCTCCATCCGCAACCACAACCTGACCAGCAAGGCGGTTCAGACGCTCGGCCTGTGCACGGACGCCGACTGGCTCAACATCGACTACACCGAGACGCTGACGTTTCACCCCGGCCGCCAGGACCACGTGCTCACCAGAAACTACTGGTATCGCTACGCTCTCTATACCGCCACCGACACGACCAACGGTGACGGGTACATCCAGCTCGGTAACCTCGACTTCTGGCTCTGCTGGCGCAACCCGCAGGGTGAGAACATCGTGGGTCGCGCGACCATGATCACGGACGGCTCGGTCATGGCCTCGACCGCGCACGCCGACGTGACGACGCGCGAGCTGCCGGTCTCGGAGCCGGCGAGCTTCAACGTGGAATGGCTTCGCCGCGACCAAGCGCTCGAGCTCTACCGGCTACTCGAGGAGGCCGTGAGCAGCGACGGCTACCTCTGGACCGCCGGCGATCCGCGCCGCAACCTGCCAAGCGCCGGCTACGGCCTCATCGCCGAGATGCCGTCGCTCGTCCCGCTCGACCCGGGGCACAACCGGATGCACCTCATGGGCGTGCGCATCGCTACGGACTTCCCGTGATCATCGCGCCCGTAGATTCAAACCTGCTCAGCGCCGGCACGGTCCTGACCTCGGCCCTCGCCTTCGAGCACGCTTGCCCTGTCTCGAACCTCTTCACCCCCGACATGCGCCAGCTTGCGCGGTGGACTGGCCAGTTCATCGTCGATGCCACCAACAACAAGAGCGACGGCACGAACGGCGGCGGAGCGTGGGTCGCGACGCTGGCCAGCGGCACCTACTACGGTCCAACCGCCTACGCGCAGGAGCTCGCGCGCGCACACACGGCGGCCCACGGGACGGCGATGCAGTGCATTTGGATTCAGGGCAGTTACTTCAACACGCCGCCGACGCACAAATTCACCCTGACTTCGGCCGACGTGTCCACGCTCGACGTTCTCACCGGTCCGAACAACGCCGTCTCGGCCCTGCGCTTCGGCGCCGGATACCGTAACCAGGACAGGACCGAGCTCGGCAACGGCGACTTCGCCTGCATCCACTGGCCGCACGACCAGGTCGTGGTTGACCTCGGCACGCCGCTCGGTGCCCACGCCTCGTTTCTGGTCCTGCCCGACTTCTCGCCGGCGGCGCGCGTCTACATCAAAGCCGGCGACGCCGCCGACTTCTCGGGCTCGACCGCGACCTACAAGTTCACCGACGCCGCCGCCTCGAAGCTCATGGCGACGTTCATCCCCGCCGGCTCGGTTCCCTACCGCTACATCGGGCTCTTTATCCAGGACCCGCACCGCGAGGACAAGGCGCAGACCGCGCTCGGACATTGGTGGTACGCGCCCACGCTCGACACCGATCGCGCCTCCGATTGGGGCCGCGTCGAGTGGGAGGCGCCGAGCTACAGCCGCAAGCTCGCCATTCGCCGGCACGAGACGAGGGGCGTCAGGGGCCAGCCGTTCCTTGCCGCCATGGAGCCTGGCGAGCAGGTCACGGTCTCCTTCAAGTCGGCGCCGGGGATCTCGCCCGGCGCCGAGGACGCGGTCCGGTCCACGCTCGCGAGCATAGGGACATCCCGCCTCGCCTTCGTCGCGCTCAAGCCAACAACCGACCCGCACCGCGAGTCGTTCCTGTGCCGCGTCACCCCGTCAGCGCTTGAGCGCACGCCCGGCAACGATGCCGACGCGCGGCTGTCGATGAGCTTCAATCTTGAAGTTCAGGTGGTGGCGTAGTGGCGGCCGGGACTCCGACGGCACTGCAACCTGGAAGCTCCGAAACATCCATCCCTCTCGAGGGCCGTCTCGACTTCCAATGGTCGAAATACACCGGCGCCGGCACGCTCGCCTATCAGCGCCTCATCATCTACAGCGACGCGGGCGGCACCGTGCTCGTGTGGGATTCGCTGTGGATGGGGACCGGAGAGCCGGGCTGGGCCGACGGGCGACTCACCATCGACGCGGCGCGGCAAGTTCCGACCAGCGGCGGCACGCGCTACTGGAAGGTCGCGGTCAAGAACAGTGTTCCCGAGACATCCTCGTACTCGGCGCTGTCCCAGTTCACGTACGCCACAGCCAAGCTCACAGGCAATAACTGGATCGGGGCGCAGCCATGAGCCTCTTCGGCGCGCGCCAGGGCGTGAACGCGGCAACCGTGCTCGCGCTCGACTTCGCCGACGGAACCTATTCCGACCTCTCGCCTGCCGCGCAGGCCGTGACCCTCGTCTCGACGGGCGGGCCCCTGCCTTACTGGATAGGCGGCCCCTACGGCGACGCGATGCAGTTCGACACCTACGGCGAGACCGCGCAGTTTCGGCGCGTTAGCGTCGCGCATTCGGGCACGTTGAACCCCGCGACGATCGGCACATGGGACTTCGCTTTCTACGACGGCCGCACCGGAGCCGACAGCGACGGGGCATACATCGCGGCGCAGTACAGCACCTCAGCCGGCGGCCTCTCCTGGGAGATATTCCTCGACGCCGACGGTCGGATCAACGTCCGCATCGATGACGGCACCGGGACCATAGACTCCATTATCGAGGGCACGGACGGGCCAGAGGCCGCGGCTCTGCACGTCTACATCGCCCAGCGCTGGTATTGGTGCCGCTTCGTGCTCGACCTCCTCAATGGCTGGCTCTACCTCTACCGGGACGGCCAGCTCGTAGCCAAGAAATCGACCGCGATCGCGCAACTCCGCACCGCCTCACTCGGCCCGGTTCAAATCGGCGCGCACGTCGTGACTGCGCAGACAAACAAGCACTTCGCCGGCCGCGTCGGCGAGTTCCATCTCCGGGCCGAAGTGGATACCGACTCGGCCTCGTGCCCGGTCAATTTCTCGCTGCGCGACCGCATCAGCACGAAGCAATACCACGTGGCGGAGATCGACATTGGCGAGATGGTGCAGTCGCTTACCTGGACCGCCACGGGCGGCGGTGGATTCTACGCGGCGCAGGCCGCGCTGGCGCTGGGCTCGCTCATTGCCGACGCCGACGACGTGGTTTCGCTCGTGCTCACGAGCACGGCCGGGGTCGAGACGACGCTGACGAAGGTCGGCAACGCGGCCGAGGTCGACGCCACGAACAATACTTTCTGCTGGGTCGAATCCACCGGGCGCCTCCATGCCAAGCCGCAGCCGTCGGCGAGCGACCAGGCCAAGGTCCGCATCACGTATCGGTGTAGTGACAAGAGCCAGATCATCGCCGGCCGCTACTACCGCGGGACGCTGATGAGCGCGGACAGCGGAACGCTCGCGACAGCCTACATGTTCAAGCCGCTCCCGATGGGCGGCGGGGCGCGGGTCGATATCGCGCGGCAGCACACGGATCACCCGGCCTCGTTCAGCGTCGAGGCCAACAGCCGCATCATCTGGCCGGGCTCGCCGATTCGCCTCTACCGGACGAGCGACTGCATCCCGTGGTGCGAACGCAAGCCCGAGTTCGTCGGCCTCATCGAGACGGCGCCGCCCGATGACCGGGACGTGTTCAGCCTCCAGTCCATGCCGGTCCATGCGCTGCTCGAGAGCGTGGCCGTCGAGACGAACGCGATCACCGCCGACGACTACTCGGACGCGCCGACCGAAAGTCTCGGGCACGTGTTCCCGTTCATCTACGGCACGGGAAACCTGCGCGTCCCGGCGAAGTGCATCGAGCAAACCGCGACGACCATAGGCAGTTACACGGCCTATAAGTGCCAGGTCTCGGCCCACCACATCGCGCGCATGTCGAGGTTCGGGCGCGGCACGTATTCCGGCCTCCCCGTGCTCAATGTCGACCTCGACGCCGGGACGTTCTACAGCACGAATTGGCCGTCGCAATTAACCGCGGCATGGGTGGACGTTGACGGGTTCGGCGATGCAAGCGACCCGACGAGCCCCGATGGCGTCCCGGTCACGAGCTGGGGCGACGCCGCCGACTGCATCGTGACGCCGTGGGATTGGTTGCAGGCGTGGATGACGCGCTTCTGTCCCCTGCTCACGTGGAGCGGCGGAAGCGGCGCGGACACGGCGACGCGCATTGAGCTGCTGCGGCGGGCCGCCGAAGTGATGAGCGCGCGGGGAAGCGCCGGCACCGAACTTCACCGCTTCTTCAGCGAAACGATCACCTTTCTTGTCCCGTTCATCGACGGCACTTATGGCTGGAAGGACATCGACAAGACGGCAGCCGCTACCGCGGTTCTGCTCGACTCCGATCTGGTTACATTCGACCCGTGGCGGCCAGAGGTTGACAGTCTCGCGCGCGAGGCATTGGTCATGGCCTCAGAGTACACGGCGCTGGACGACGGCACGGTAAGGAAGGGCAGCCTTGCTCGCCTTACGACGCGGGCCGAGTCGCGCCTCGACATCCCGGCAGAGTGGTATCCGCCCCCCGGCGGCAGCGGCCAGCTCTCGCGCTTCCTCACCGTCGGCTCGGCCGAGGCTTGGCTCGCGCTCGTGCGCAGTTTCTTTGAGATAACCGGCCAGCTCCGCACCGTGACCGTTGGCGCGTCGAAGCTCGGGCTTGAGGTCATGGACGTGCTGACCGACGGCACGACAAACGCGCAGGCCGGGGCCAGCGCCAGACTCCGCGTGCTCAGCCGGACGCCGCTTGGCAACGGAACCATGAAGCTCGAGCTGTTTCCGGAGACGCTGTTTCCGGCCGACAGTTCGCAGTCGGGCGTGATCCGAGACGCCTACGGCCCGTGCCAGCAATTCGACTGGTGCGAGGCCGGCGGTCAGGCGCTCGCGAATCGCGACGGCTCTGGCTACGGCTCGGTCGCCGACGACGCTTACAGGGTTTGGCAACCGTGCGACGGGTTCCCGGCCACGGGCGTGACGCAGACCGCAGTCGTCTACGGCGTGAGCTCGAGCGCGGTCGCGACCGATGTCCAGGTGCGGCTCCGCGACCTCACGAACAGCCTCACGCTCGCAACCTTCAACCTGCCCAACGCGGCCGGGTTCGTTTCGGCATCGGTCGCGAACATCCCGGCGGCCGAAGCGATCCTCGTGCTCGAATACCAGACCGCCAACGGCGCGACCGGCACGCTGCGAAGCTGCTCCTGGGAGAGCGAGGAGACCGCCGCGGTGCCGGGCGATCCGGTCTCACCAACAGTCATGCACGCAGTCGGTTCGCGCGCCGGGTGGTCGCTGAGCACCGCCGGCCGCGAGCCATTCCACCCGACTCGCCACATGAGCGTGGTCGGTAAATCGACAGCGCTCAGCCTCGCCGACAGCGTTGGCGCATGGCTACCGGTCAACGACCACTGCGAGATCCTGCCGAGCGGCTGGTACGGGTTCCCGGCCGGCGGCGGCCACAGCATCATGGCGTTCGTCAAGCGCATCGGTGGCGGGGCCGATTCCGATCTCCAGTTCCGCGTGCGCGAACTCGACACCCCGGCGACAATCGCGACCATCGCCGCGGTCACAACCTCGGAAGCGCTCGTCTCGACTACGACCGTTGCGAATCTGCCGAGCGCCAACAAACGGATCGCGTTCGAGTACAAGACGGAGAACGGCGCGAGCGGCACGTTCAGAAGCGCTGCCTGGGAATTCGAGGAGTTGACTACGCCGGCCTCGGCATCCCCGGCACCGGAGGCGTGCTACTCGGAAGGGTCGGCGGCGGGCGCTTCGTGCCCAAGCGCCGGGGCCGGAGTCGTGCGGACCGTGCCGCTCAGGGCGGGGGCGTTTTCGGCACAGCCGGACTATTGGGGCGACAACGATTACGCGCACGCCCCGACCTCGAAGATCCGATACCGCGCCTTCGTCTACGTCAACATCGGGACCGCGGTTAACTTCCGCCCGCTCATTTATTTCTATTGGTATTACAACAGCGGCAACCAGACAAAGCAGGGATTCACCGCTGCCGACTTCGGCGTCATCAACGCGAGCGGTCTCTACTCGGTTGACCTCAGTTACCCGACCGCATTCAGCGCTATTATGTTCGAGGTGGTCCCCCATTACTACAGCGACAGCGGCACGGCCACTATCCACGCGGTCGGCGTCTTTCAGCGATTCCTCGACGTGTCGGTCTCGAGCAATTACCTCACCGTCCCGTGCCGCGTCGGCTCGATGCTCGCGACCGCGCTACAGCCGCCAGGGCTCAAGGCTCAGTGGGCACTCAAGGCGAACGGCACCGGCTGCACGGGCTTTAACCCTGTCGTGGTTGGAACGACAAAGACAGGCCTCGGGAACGGCGGCGAGTTCGATGACGATCCAATCGAGACGCACGTCATCGCCGACTTCGGGGAGATAACGACCGACGGCATCCACCTCGCGACCGGGATCTCGGGCGTGCTGACGAACCCGACCGGGCTCGAGCTGCGCTACATCTGCACGGTCGGAACGCCGACGGTCAATGGCCTATCCGTCGCCTTCGTCTACCCGGAGAGCGGCGGCTCTGGTATTCCGAATCACCATAAGCCGCTCATCTCCTGGGGCGCAACGCAAGACGCGGCCGGGTCAGTCTCGGCGCTCCTCGAGCTCGCGGCCACGGGTGCGGGCAACTGGACCGTGATCGATGGATACGAGGAGCTGAGGCAGGGCGCGCTCGAGTTCGAGGACGATATAGCGCTCTACTTCGAGATCAACTTCATCACGACGCAGTGGGCCACGGGGAACCTCCTGTTCCGGGTCTACGACGTGACCAACTCGGTAGTCATCGCCTCGGCAGCGCCGACGAGCGGCGACCTCACCTATGCCATAGACCAAAGCCTCGACAACGCGCTGCCGGCCGCGAACGCGCGCCTGCAACTCCAGTATGTGCTCATCGGCCCAACGACATGCGCCTTCTACAAGGCGCTCTTCGACCTCTACAAATGGCAATAGTTTACCACCGGCTCTATCCCATCGGTTTGGGTGCGACCCAGACCGGAGCGGCGACGCCGAACCGCATCACGCTCGCGGCCACGGCGCCTGGCGTCTTCGCTTCCGTGGACTCGCACGAGGAGCTCCGGCAGGGCTCTTTCTCACCGATGGACACGAACGGCGTCTACTCCGACGTCCTCATGATCAACGCCGTTCTGACCACGGCCCTTGCCACCTTCCGCCTCATAGCCTCCGACGGCACGGTCTGGGGCTACGCTAAGATGCCGTCGAACAATAGCGCGACGTGGCCGTGGTTCTCCGGGCCGGTCGTCATTCCTGCGGCCCAGGCCAATTCCAACATCCGCCTGCAGCTTCAATACACGTGCGTCCGCGCGGTGAGCTTCCTGGCTGCCTACTGGATGAGGTATCGCACGGCATGACCGACCACGTGAGCCGCGCCGAATTCGAGGAGCTCCGCCGCCAGCTCGATTACCTGAAGCAAGGCTTCCAGTCCGGGCGGCGCCTGACACTCCCGCTCGGAGACCGGGACGTCGCCCCCGGCATCTTCGCGCTTCAATCGCCCGACTTCTCGAGCGACGCCGCGTCTCAGCCCAAGGCGCCAGGGCTCGTCTACGTTGACGGCCGCTGGCACGAAACCGACGGCACCACGGCAAGGAGGCTGCTCAGGGACGGCGACATCAACATCGCCGGTCTCGACGCGCGATCGGTCGGTGGCCTGACCGCCGACACGATCCGCGAGCTCGTCGCCGCGGGCGGTATCGTCACCGGCTTCATCTTCAACTGGAACGACGCGAGCGGCTACAAGAAGCTCACGGTCCCGAACCCGTGGGGAGCCTACGGGCCCGCCGCCACGGGCTGGTGCCTTCACGGCACGGACCAGCTACCGGTGAGTTTCGCGCGCGCTCAGCTCGTCATCCGCTACACCGCAGTCGTTAACACCCCGGGGGAAACCTGGGACTTCCGCATCTACGACGCGACCGACACTCAGGCTATTATCCAGATCACGGGGCTCGTGGCCGGGGCGAATCTGCTCGGGAGTTCGACCACGCTCCTCGGCTGGCCGGCGACGGCGGCTAGCAACGTTTCGATCCAAGCTCAACACTCTACAGGCGCGGCCGGGAACACGTTCCAGCTCCACGCGCTGAGCCTGCTCGTGAGGTCAGATTGAACAAGCAACGTATCGGTCAGGCGGCGTTCGCGGTTCTGCTCGTGCCGCGGCTCGTGCTGTGCGATAGCACGAACGGCCTCTATGACTTCGGCGACTTCGCGGTCAAGGTGCCAACGGCGACGACGTGCGAAGCCGGGTGCGCCGACGGTTGGCTTTGCAACGACTCGAACGCAACCACGGCTCAACGTCTCAACTTGTGTGAGGCTGGGACCTGGGTGCCCGTCGGGAAGATATGCGGGAGCGACGGGCAGGTTATCTACAACAACGGCGGCGTGTGCGGCGGCGACGCCGACCTAGTATGGGACGACTCTACCGGCAAGCTCACGGTGATAGAAAGCGTATTCGTGACCGCTGGTGGCGAGGCATACTCCGATATCCGACCGGGACAGATAGAAATGGAGGGCACCGGGGCGGGCATTGCCGGCGTTCAGTTCACCGTCGACACAGACGGCAGCCTCCTCATCGAAGCCGACGAGCCGCTGTCCAACATCTACCCGACGCCGGGACCAGGGGGCGGCGTCCTCGTAGAAGACAACGCTGGTGATGGCTACATCTACGCTCGTGGCTACATAAAATCCGGCAAGCAACTCTATGTCGGCGAGGCAGGACAAGACGGGCAGATCGTAATCTACAACGAGCTCGGCGCCACCGACCGCACGAACACGATCAATCCCTCGGCGTCGCAGACCATGGATATCGTTTACACCCTACCCGTGGACGACGGCGCGGCGAACGAGTTTCTACAGACCAACGGTTCTGGAGCGCTCGATTGGACGCCGCAGGTCGACATCCTCACCGGCAACAGCGACAACGCCACCGTCGCCGCTGCCTCGACCGTCTACGGGCCGGCATCGGGGAGCCTTGTGTGGGCAGCGGACGCCAGCGCCGGCACGCGCTCGATCGTCCCAAGGGCCGGCACCGTCACCAAGCTCTACTGCATCGCCAGCGCGGCTCCGGGGGCGCTCAAAACGAACGTGTACACGGTGACGCTCGGGGGTGCGGACCAGGCCGTGACGTGCTCCATGGTCAACCCGGCGACGACCTGCAACGACACGGCGCACAGCTTCGCCTTTGTGGCCGGAAACGAGATCGGCTACAAGCTCGTGACGCAGCCGAGCGCGACGGCGGCGAAGCACTCATGCTCAATCGAGGTGACGTATTAGCCGCGCGGCAGGCGCCCGGCCCGTGTGCAAGCTGGCCCTACACAAGCCGGGGCCACGGGCCGGCGCCTACCCGTCGCGCATCGGCACGGGTTAAAATGGTGGCGTCTAGGGCCGTGGGAGCTTCAATGGACCCGCAGGCCTCGCCATGATCGCCCTTTCCGCCTTCCAGGCCGTCCTCGCCGTAGTTGGCGGTATCGTTGCAACGACCAGCGGCTGCATCGCCACGTTCTACCTCGTGCGGCGGGAGCAACGGACGGCCCGAGAGGAAGGCGTCCAGGCGTGGAAGGACGCGATCGCCGATGTCGTGAGAGACGTTACCGCCAGGGAGCAAACCAACGAGGTGCTGCGCGCCGAACGCGCCGCGCGCGTTGACGAGCGCATAAAGGCCATGGCCGACGCGAACGACAAGGAGTTCCGCCGCCTTAGCGCCAGCCTTGGTGAGCTCACTAGGTCGCTTCAAAGCGCGTGGCGAAGGCCGCCAGGAAAGACAGCCGATGGCGAATCCTAGTCACGGCGTCCTGACGTTTCGCATCGCCTCTGACGAGCTTCGCCGGTGGGCCAAGCGGCTCATGCTGTACCCGGAAGAATTTGAGCCGCCAGACGAGGCTCACGTCGAGGCCACGATAGCCGCGTGCGACGAGGCGTCGACCGGCGCCTGTGAATCCATCAAGCGCCTGAGCGACAGCCGCGAGATCCCGGCGTACCTTGCCGACACCGAGCCCATCGTCTGGCATGAGCGGCGAGCCGGGCGTCGGGCGTGACCGTATTTCGACCGGCCACGATGATCGCCACCGCCTTGACTCTGTGCGGTAGAGTGACGCAAGATTTGCGCAATGAAACGGCTCAACGTGCACGTGCGGGATCTGCTTCACGCAAAGCTCGCAGCGACCGCTAAAAAGCAGGGTGAACCCATGAGCCAGATCGTTCGACGCATCCTCTCGGCCCACATGGGGATCGACCTTTGTAGCGCAAAGCCAGAGGCGCGGAAGCGGGCAGTGAAGCCATGAAGCCGCGAACGCGACGAGAGAACGAGAAGAGCAAGCGCCGTTTTTGGCACGGCATGCGAATGATTCACCGCTCCGGTGCCGGTGGAAACTTGGGCAGGAAGCGCGCGCACGTTCACAGGGATCGTCCCAAGTGACCCCCCTGGCCGCCCTCCGCCCCCGCAACGCCCCCGGCCCCGCGGCCGTGCT
>JGI10216J12902_101663346_pt1 | contig 14478 bp, 12 predicted proteins | sample KanNatreferecore_FD_12902 | JGI IMG/M metagenome (IMG submission 12902)
CGGAGGGAGTTTCGGGTGCTCGCCATTGCGGCAGGAAATCGGATTGGGCAATGCGACCGCGATCAAATCGGTGAGGATCGATTGGCCGACGACAGGTAAACACCAGATCTTCACGAACATTGCCGTCAACCAGATGCTCAGAATTCGCGAGGGTGAACCCACGACGGAATCCGTTCGGCTCAAGAGTTTCAAACTGGCTTCCGGCGCAGGCGGACACGATCACGAGCACAAACATCACTGACTCTTTTGATGTGGCGCACGGGCCACAGGCGCATTGCTGCATCGGGATGGTTACGGGCAGTCCACCGTTGGTTGGTTCAACAATCGCTTCGTTGAAGGAAATTCGCGGAGGCCGGGTGCCCCCCAAAGCGGTTGTAGTGTCCTTGCGACGGTTGAAGAGATGTAATAGTCTTGCGATATGAACAACGGACTCACTGCCGCTACGCTCTTGCTTTGTGCAGTGTCTTTGGACGCCGGGTTGCTCGCCTCAGACGCCGGAGCGCCGCCCGAGAAGAAGGTCTACGTTCTGCCGATTCGCGATAACATTGAATCGCCACTCCTTTATTTGGTAAGACGCGGGGTAAAAGAGGCAATGGCGGCCAAGGCAGACCTGCTCCTGATCGACATGGAAACAGACGGGGGATACGTCAGCGTGACGGAGGAGATCATCAAGATCCTCAACCAGTTCAAAGGGGAAACCGTCACCTATGTGAACGATCGGGCGTTCTCGGCCGGCGCCTTTATTTCGTTCGCCACGCAAAAGATTTACATGGCGCCGCAGAGTGTCATTGGAGCCGCAGCGCCGATTCTGGCGATGCCCGGAGGCGGCGGCGTTCAGCCAATGCCCGACACGATGGAGGTGAAAATGGTTTCCGCCCTGAGCGCGCTGGTGCGCGCCAATGCGGAGAAGAACGGTCACAATGTCGAAGTGGCAAACGCCATGGTCAACAAGACAAAGGAACTGAAAATAGGCGACAAGGTTTTGAACGAGAAGGGGCAGATCCTGACTCTCACGAACCGGGAAGCCGAACAGGAATATGGCGACCCGCCCAAACGCCTCCTTTCTCTTGGCACAGTCGAAGACATCGACGCGCTCCTCGACAAACTCGGTTATGCCGGCGCGCAACGCCATGAAATCAAGCCGACCGGCGTTGAGAGGCTCGGCCAGTGGATCAATGCCATCAGCCCGCTCCTGCTCATCATAGGGATTGTCGGGATTTACATAGAGTTCAAGACACCCGGATTCGGTTTGCCTGGCATCGTCGGTATTGTGGCGTTCGCGATCTATTTTTTAGGCGGTTACGTTGCGGGCCTGTCGGGAGTGGAATGGGTGGCCGTGTTCATCGTCGGCCTGGCGTTGGTGGCGCTGGAATTGTTCGTGTTTCCCGGCACCGTCGTTTTGGGTTTTGCCGGCGCGGCCCTGATGCTCGTGGCGATCGTGATGGCGATGGTGGACGTGTATCCGGGAATGCCGACGGTGCCGACGTTCGAGAAGTTGGAACTTCCATTGAGAGACCTCTTGATCGCGTTCGCGGGCGCAGCCGTGGTCGTTGGCGTTTTGAGCCGGTGGCTGCCCAGGACTTCCTTCTATGGCAGACTCGTGTCGCAAACGGCGAGCGGTGTGAACAGTGTGATCCAACTGGAGAGCAAACAAGCTGCGGAAATCGGCCAGGTTGGCGTGGCCCTGTCACCGTTGCGTCCCGGAGGCAAGGCCCAGTTTGGCAGTGAGATTCTCGACGTGATGTCGCAGGGTGAGATGATCGAGAAAGGGCGCCGGGTGAAGATCATTGGCCACAGCGGCGCGGAGGCAATTGTCGAAGCCCTGAGCTGACGCACCGGCGCTCAGGGCTTATCCGGGGGCGCTGGTTCGGCGGAGGGCGGGGACTTCTCCAGTCGTCGTTCCTTGAAGAGATCTTCGAATTTCCTTCGTTGTTCCGGAGTGAGCTCGTCGCGGATCCGTTGCCGCATCTGTCGGAATTCGTCGCGCGTTCTGGGGGCAACCTCATCGAGAATTGATTTCATCCGCTTCTGTGTGTCGCGAACGACGAATTCGACTCGATCCCGTTGCTCCGGGGTCAGGTCGAGGTGTTTCTCCATGCGCTTCGACAGGTCGCGAATCTGGCCTTCCCAGCGCTGAGCCGGCCCCGGCCTGGCGTCGGAAAAGCGCTGGCCAGGCTGAGGCGGGGTTGGCACGCGTCGCAGCTTGACCGTCAGCCCGCCCGTGACGACGCCCGCGGCGAAGATAACCAGCGCCGCCAGGATGGGTTTCCAGGTGTTCACCAGGTCTCTCCCAGGTTGTCGAACGGCGCGTAAACGGCGCTTTCCAAATCAGAGGCGAGGGATTGAGCAGCTTCCGTTGACGACGAAATCAACGTCCAGGCGCCGAGCAACAGCATCAGGGCCACACACGGCGCCGCCGCCTGCCAAAGGGCTCGGTTCCAAAGCGACCAGCCGTCGAGCGCTGTCCGACTGGCGACCCGCGCCATGATCCGCTTCTCAAAGGCATAAGGCACGGCATTCGAGGGCTTGGTCGCCCGGGCGACGGCCAGCAATTTCTTTTGTAATTCGCCGATATTCATAGCGCCTGCAAGGGGTTAGACGGTGTTATGGAAGCACGGGTTACAGATACTTTTCGCGGACAATGGTTTTCAAACACTTTCGCATTTCGGCGCGGGCGCGGAAGGCGCGGACTTTAACCACGGGCGCCGACCAGCCGGTCAACTCGGAGACCTCTTTGACCGATCGGTCCTCAATCTCCAGCAACGTGATGACCAGGCGGGCCGACGGAGAAAGCAGCGAAAGCACGCGTTGAACGAGTTCGCGCGCTGCGCCGGCGTCATCATCGGCCTTCGATGGGTCTGCGGCGAAGCTTTCCAGCCAGTTCGTCGCCTCTCCGGAAACGTCGGAAAACGCCATCTCCCGATTGCGTTGGTGCGAACGGAGAAAGTCGTAGCAGGTGCGGACAGCGAGTCGCATCAGCCAGTGTTCGAACGGCGCGTCGCCGCGGAAGCTGGAAAGCTTTTGAAATGCTTTGAGGAAGACCTCCTGGACGACGTCTTCCACTTCGCTCTCGCGGCGCGCGTAGCGCCGGGCAGTGGCAAACACGCGCGGCTGGTATTTGGCCACCAGCGGCTCGAAGCTCGCGACATCGCCCTTCAGCACGGCGGCGATCAGTTCTGCATCGGCGCGTTCCACGGACGCAGACTCTGCCACAGCTATCGGCGAGTCGAAAGTTGAAAGCCATGTCGTGGCGCCGGCCGCTTCGGTCGCGTTTTTGGCTGACGGTTGCCGCCTTCTTCCGAAGTTTTGGAATTGCCCGGGTCTTGAGAATGCTTGCGTAGGCGTGCCGAAAGCGACCGGACCAGCGAATGCGCGAGAGGATTTGGGGAGCCCGACGGTCCGCCGTCGCTTTAGGATACAGGCTCAGTCCGGAGTGATCTTCAAGGTCTTTTCGAACTCATCTGAGAATTTCTTGATTTCCTCGAGGATCTTCTGCGGTTGTTCGGCCAGATTATTGACCATTCGGGGAACGGTGTCTGGTTTGCGCCGGATCAATTCCAGGGCAGCGACCATCAGCGCAAGATGGTTGTTGACGTTGTGCCGGAGGTCCGAGAGCTTCCGGCTCATAGCGGCTACTTGTTCGGGAGTTAACGGCACAGGCTGGCTCGGCAAACCCATGTCGTCACGATGCGGTCGCCGACGTTTGAAAGCAAGCCTTCCGTTGGCCTGGGCCCTGTGCGGAGCCAAAGCCGGAAGGTTTTCTGTTCAGGCCGCGGGATTCAGTTCTTCGACCGCGCCCCGCGCCCTCGGGCTTCTGGACGTATTTGACAGCTTTGCTTCAGTCGCTATAGTGCCTCGCTTTTTATGAACAGAAACCCGCATGTCACTGTGGTCGGCGCGACGGGCGCCGTCGGCGCCGAGATGATTACCACCCTGGAAAGACGCAACTTTCCGATGGGCAAGTTAACCCTGCTGGCCTCGGCCCGGTCGGCGGGCAAGAGGCTCAAATTTCGCGGCGAGGAGATCGCGGTTCGGGAACTGAAAGAGGACTCGTTCGAGGGCATCGACATCGCGCTGTTCAGCGCCGGCGGCGGCATCTCGAAGGAATTCGCGCCCCTGGCGGTCAAGTCAGGCTCGGTGGTGATCGACAACTCGAGCGCGTTCCGAATGGACGAATCGGTGCCTTTGGTGATCCCCGAGATTAACGGCGCCGACGTGAAATGGCACAAGGGCATCATTGCCAATCCGAATTGCACCACGGCGGTCACGCTCATGGCGTTGTATCCGCTGCATCAGGCGTTCATCGTTAAACGGATTTTTGCGTCGAGCTACCAGGCCGTTTCCGGGACGGGAGCGAAAGCGATCGTGGAACTGGAACGGCAGGTCGGGCAAATCGTTGCCGGCAAACCGGTGACCAAAGAGGTTTATCCGCACCAGATTGCCTTCAACGTGCTGCCGCAGGTCGATTCCTTCCTCCCGTCCGGCTATACGAAAGAGGAAGCGAAAATGGAAAACGAAGGGCGGAAGATCATGCACCACCCGTCGTTCCGCGCCAGTGTGACCTGCGTGCGTGTGCCGGTCTATCGAGCGCATTCGGTGGCGGTCAGCGCGGAGTTTGAGAAACCGGTGACGGCGGACGGCGCGCGCGTGGTGCTCGGCAGGGCACCGGGTCTGGATGTCGTGGATGATCCCGAAAAGAAGGAGTATCCGATGCCGCTTTACACGGCGGAGAAGTATCATTGCCAGGTGGGCCGCATTCGAAAGGATTGCGCGCTGGAGAACGGACTTTGTTTCTGGGTTTCCGGCGATCAATTGCTCAAGGGTGCGGCGCTCAACGCGGTTCAGATCGCGGAAGAACTGTTGAAGGACTGAGGTTCACCACTTTTTACGGCCTGGTTCGCGGGTCAGGGGCTGAAAGTCCGGGGGTCTTTTCTATCCATGGACCACAAATGAAAACGCTCATCGCTTGTTGGGCGCTGGTACGACAGGCGCCCCGGAAACGCGGTAACGCCATTGGTGGCCGAAATTAACGATCGGCTTCTCGAAAAAGACATATGACAGTCTGGCAAGCGCCAGCGTGACAAGAAACGCCAGAAGGGTGATTCCGGCGCTGCGGACGCCGATCAGCCGTGGCACGCTCTGGTCGAGCAACCCATGCAGGAGTCCGCTGACCGGAAGGTGCAACAGATAAATCCCATACGAGACGATGCCGACTTCCCGGAGCAGGGGTCTTCGACAAAGCCAGGCCAGAGGCCCGCTTTTTTCGTACAACACGATCAGCAACAAAGCGGTGTAAAACAGCGCCAGCCAACTGTAGCCGACCCGGCTCATGAGGGTTGAATAGAAGGTCTCTTGGCTGTAAGCGAGCAGTGCCACGCCGGCAAACAGGACCGCCAGGATCCCATAGAACCGTTTGATATTTGAGGCAATCCGTGCGCCGAACTGCGGATTCCTCGAGGCCCACGCGACCAGGACGCCGGCCAGCAGCGAGTCCGCGCGGCAGGGCATCAGAAAAAAATTGGCGTGCGCGTGGGAGGCAAAGACATAAACGACCAGAAAACGCAGCGCCTGGGACATAAGAATCAGTCCCAACAACACCCAGGGGAGGCTGCGAGGTGCTGAGAAATAGATCACGAAGGGCAAAGTCAGATAAAAATGCTCCTCCACCGCCAGCGACCAGCCGACACTCAGCCAGGTGGGCCCGAACTTTCCCAGAGTCAGCATGAAGAAGCCCTGCGTAAACGTTGCGTAAGACCAGAGAGGGAACGGGTCTGCGAACAGCCAGTCAAATTTGCCGGAACGGTAGAGACCGAGTGACGTGATGAGGACGAACACCACGAGAACCATGTAGTACAGGGGTAGCGTACGGCAGAAACGACGAATGAAGAACGGTTTGAAGTAGCTGCCAGACGCTCGATTTTCGATGAGGATTCCGCCCAGCAGAAAGCCAGACAGAACAAAGAAGAGATCAACGCCGCTCCAACTGATGCTGAGGGGGCTTTTGTTCAGCACCTCGATCCAGGCCGCATGTGAAGGGGGTAGCTGGCAAACCACGTAATGCCAGACGATCACCAACAGGATGGCAATGCCGCGCAGGCCGTCCAGTTGAGGAATACGCGCTCGATTGTTCATTGGGATTTTCGTTTAGCACCTTTGGCGACCCGAGAGCAAGCGTTGGCCCCGGCACGGCTCACAGGGGCTGAATGCCGACGAGGCAGCGCGCGCCAAATACACGCGGCCAGCGTGAAAGCGCCTCATCACATCGTCGCAAAATACGCAAGCAGAGGGAGGGATAGAGCGCCGGTTTGCTGAATCCGCCGGACAGGATGTAGCTGAAACTCGCAAAGTTTTCGGCGTGAAAAACGGTCCAGCCCTGCGGCCAGTCCGGTCTCTCGTGGCGAAAAAACAAGCGCGTCGCGTTGCCTTGCGCCGTGTAGTAATCCCGGGGAAGCGCCAGTGAGTCGGCAAAGTTGATGGGTTCGCGCAGGCCGGCTCCTTCGTGGTGAAACAGTTCGTAAATCGGAGCACTCATCCAGCTCATGTACGGCTCGAAGAGAATCACGCGACCTCGTGGCACCAGAACCCGTCGCGCCTCCCGAAGAAAGGCGTTCGGCGCGGCCAGGTGATGAAAGACGTCGAACAAGATCAGGTGCGATAAGCTGCCGGAGACGAACGGAAGCTCGTAGCCGTCGCAGACCACGTCCAGCCACGGGTTGGGAAACAGGTCGGTGCTGAGCGCCGGCGGGAAGTGTGACTTCAGATTCCCGATGCCGGAACCGATCTCGACAACCCGCCCCGGCAGGGAAACGTCCACCAGGCGCAGGATGCGCTCGTAGAACCCGCGGTAGATTTCCTGGAGCAGCGGCTTGCGGTTCCAGGTCTTCAGGTTCCTTTGGATCTCTCGCTGATGCTGGGCCAGTGGCAGGCTCATCGGACAAATTTCATTCGGCGCGCGGCAAAGACCACCATGCGCAGCAACAACCAGCCGTGGCGCCATCGCTGGATGTTGGTCTCCCCGTAGGTCCGCGCGGCGTACCGGATCGGCAGGTCGATGATGCGCAGGTTCAGTTTCGCCGCCCCAAAGAGCAAGTCGAAGTCGCCAAAAGGATCGAAATTCCCGAAGTACCCGCGATTGCGGCCAATGGCCTCATAGTCCTCGCGAAAGAGGACCTTCGTGCCGCACAGGGTGTCTTTGATCGGCTGGCCGAGAAGCCAGCTAAAGGCCACTCCGAAAAACTTGTTCGCAACCATATTGAGAAACCGCATCGCCTCGTCCTCCATCGGATAAACGAGGCGAACGCCGTTGACGAAATCGGCAGTGCCGGACCGGGCAACCTCGTAGAATTTCGGCAGTTGTTCCGGTGGCATGGTCAGGTCGGCGTCGAGGATGAAGAGCACCTCGCCCGTCGCCGCCGCGAAAGCCTCGCGTACGGCGCTGCCTTTGCCTTTGCCCTGTTGCTTGAGCGTCTTGATGTCGCGGTCGGGATACCCGGTTTTGACGCGCTGAATCTCTTCCCACGTATTGTCCGTTGAGCCACCTTCGATGAAGATCAGTTCCGTGCCCAGGCCCATCTGAGGAGTGCGCCGCACGGCGGCCTCGATATTGCCGGATTCATTGCGCGCCGGGACGACCACCGTGCAACGATAATGCCTGTCCGGCGGTGTACTCGGTCGCGGCCGCGCCACCATAAAGACGGTCAGGCAGAAGGGGCGCAGCAACGGCGCCAGCCAGCGATTGAACAGCGGTTCCAGCAGCGGAGTTCGCACCGGCCACAGGATCCGCGTGTCCATTTTGACCAGTTCCCAGCCTGCCAGGTGCAGCAGGTTTTTCATGTCGGCCGACGAAAGCCAGTTTTGCTCCGGCGTCGGTGCCTTGGCGCCGATTTTCTCCGCCAGGGCAAGGATCGGGCGCCAAAGGTTGTTGAAAAAATTGAGCACGAGCCGCGTGCGCGGTTCGGCAAACTGGTGCAGGCGTGTCAGCAATTCCTGGACGTCCGGCAGGTCGTTGACGAAGTCGGACAGCAGAATGCAGTCAAACTTTTCGGCGCTGGAAAACTTCGCGGCGTCGACGGCATGAAACTCGAGTTGCGGGTGCTGCTGCCGTGCGCGGTCGACGATGGCGGGGCTGAAATCGACGCCGACGCCGCGGGCCGGTTCGACGGAGGCGAGCAATTCGCCTGAACTGCAGCCGAGTTCCAGCACGCGCATTCCGGGAGGAACGAGAAACCGGTAGAATCGTCGGAGCAAGGGCTGGTAGTGACGGGCGAGTTCGCGGTCGCGCGAAGCCGCGCGTCGCTCGTAGAACGATTGGTGATCGATCATTCGGCTTCTAGCTAGACGAAAACCGTCGCGCTTGCCAGCTTCAAAACCGTGCGCGGCGGCATTCCTCGACGAATTCCGATGTCGAGGGAGCAAATGATGCCGCAAGCATGCGAAACGAGGCCCAAAGGAAAGCGACGAAGGAAAATCTGGCACCGCGCAGCATCCTTTCTCCTGCTTCTCTGCATGATCCTTTGCGTACTTCGCGGGCGACCTCCGGATACAGGGTGAATCGCCACGTCCGGGAGCATTTTTTCCTTTGGGTTCATTCACGCATTTGCGAGATTCAGCAAAGATGTCGATGGTCCGTCCACTCCTTCGCAATCACCTGCTGATCGTTTGACCACGCCTTCCACAACCTCCCGTCAAACGGCCGGCACGTTGGACGCCTGGTTTGCGCCCGGGCGGTTTTCGGTGGTTCTGGCGGTGTTGATCTGCGCGACTTATCCCGACGTCGTCTTCGCCAAAGGCACCTTTTACTTCCGAGACTACGGCTTCTTCAGTTATCCGCTGGGCTATTATTTCCGCGAGAGTTTTTGGGGTGGTGAGGTTCCTCTCTGGAACCCGCTCAACAATTGTGGCCTGCCGTTCCTGGCCCAGTGGAACACGCTGGTCTGTTATCCGCCATCGCTGTTCTATCTGGTTCTTCCGCTGACGTGGGCGCTCGGAACATTTACTCTCCTCCACTGGTTTTGGGGAGGTATCGGCATGTATCGGCTGGCGTATCAATGGACCGGCCACCGCTTCGCGTCCGCAGTGGCCGGGATTGGTTTTGCCTTCAACGGGATGACGCTGAATTGTCTAATGTGGCCGAACATCACGGCGGCTCTGGCATGGGTGCCGTGGGTCGTGTTGTTTGCCTCGAAAGCCTGGCGCGAAGGTGGACGAGGCTTGCCTGCGGCCGGAATCGTCGGTGCCCTGCAAATGCTAACGGGATCGCCCGAGATCATCCTCTTGACCTGGCTGCTGCTGGCGATGCTCTATGTGCTGGACTGCAGACGATTGGAGGTGCCGTTGGCGCGGTCGGCCGGACGGTTCCTGTTGGTGGTCCTGATCGTCACCGGTCTGGCGGCTGTTCAGCTGCTCCCCTTTATCGATCTGCTCAGGTGCTCAAGTCGCGACGCCGGTTTCTCAAACACGGAACCGGTTCCGCTGCACGGCTGGGCTAATTTTCTCGTGCCGCTTTTCCGGTGCGCCCGATCACCCGCAGGCATCTACTACCAGCCCGGACAGATCTGGACGACGTCGTATTACGTCAGCTTGGGGCTTCTGGCGTTGGCGATTCTCTCTGCCTTGCGGAATCGCGAACCCAAGCAGCGGGCGCTGGCGATCTTCGCCGCTGTTTGCGTGCTGTTGTCCTTCGGCGACCGGATCTTTTTCTATCGCTGGCTCGGAATGGTTTTTCCGGCGATCTACGTGATGAATTTTCCGGTCAAATACCTGGCGCTCGTTGCGTTCATAGCGTCGCTTCTGGCCGCGTGCGCAGTCACCCATTACCTGCGTCCGAGTGAAGGGAAGGGCGTTATCCGACCCGGACATCTGGGCGTCGCCGCAGGAGTCCTTGCGGCGGTCATCGCGGGTATCCTTGTCTGGGCGCATGAGTCACTGAGGGCGTATGAATCATGGCCTGTGCTGGTCGGCAACGGGCTGTCGAGAGTTCTGTTTCTCGTTCTGGCCTTGGGCGCGTTGCATCTGTGTCGGACGCGCGAAACGCGAACGCCGGGCTTTCGCGCCCTGGCCGGAATCGTTCTGCTCGTGACGCTCTGGCTGGACCTTGTCACGCATATGCCGCGACAGAATCCAACGGTTTCCTACGCCGCTTACGAACCGGGCCTGCAACGTCTGACCAGCACCAACACGTCCACAGCCCCCGTCGCCGGGCGCATCCTGCAAAGCCGGGAAGCCCGCCAACAGTCGGACCGGATTACCTTGACCGACCCGCTCGTGAACTACATCGGACATCGCCTCAGCCAATCGGTCAATTGCAACCTTCTGGATGGTAATGCCATGATCGATGGAATTTACCCCCTGCTCGTCAAGGAGCACTTTGATGTCCTCTTCCGATTCTACCTGTTGACCAACATCGCGTCGGCGCCGCTGACGGATTTCCTCTCGATTACACACATAAGCTCCTCGACCAATTCGCTCGAGTTCGTGCCTCGCCAATCGGCCCGGCCGTTGATAACGGCCGGTCAGCAACCGTTGTTCGCTGACAGGAAGACCACCCTCGCCGCACTGGCGTCGCCCTCCTTCGATCCTGCCAACACCGTTTATCTGCCGCCCGAAGCCAAAGCGTTCGTCCGGGCGACCAACGCGACCGCGACGGTTCACACTCAACGAATGACCCCACGTCGAATCGATGTCGAGGTCAGCGTGTCACAGGCGACCCTCCTGGTCGTCGCCCAGTCCTTCTATCATTGCTGGAGCGCTCAAGTAAACGGGCGCCCGGTCCCAATTTGGCGCGCCAACCACGCGTTCCAGGCCATCGTACTCCCGGCAGGGCACAACCGGGTATCCCTTCAATACGCAGATCGCGCATTTGCTTTTGGCCTCGCTCTGTCCACCCTGACTCTGCTCGGCGTCGCGATCGCCTGGGTCCGCTGTGGCGGGCGAATGAACCTCCGAAACACGTGAAACGATGCTCATAGGATTGATCGAGGCACCCGGCAGCACTGCTTTCTCTCTTCTTCCGCGCGTGCGGGTCGTCGGGGACATCTGCGGAATACAATCCCTTCGTCTCGTCACGCCGCATTTTTTTCTTTGGGTTCATTCACGTATTTGCCAGATTCAGCAGGCATGTCGATGACGCTCCAGCCTCCTCTATGCGATCAAATCAAACCCTCACGCTGACGCTCTTCCCGGGCCAGGGGGAAAAGGAAGGCTTTGGGTGTCATCGTGCAAGCTTATCGAACGGTGAACCGAGTCCAGCGATAAGCCGGTTAGCTCTCCCCGCCGTGAGCGGAGAGGGGACGAGCGTGAAGGGCAACTTCCCCTCCATAATCACGGCTCAATCGCGCTTCCTTTTCCGACGCGTCCATTTTCACACACCCACCTGCTGATCGTTTGACCACGCCCTTTAGAACCCCCAGTCAAACGGCTGACGCGTTGGATGCCTGGTTCACACCGGGACGATTTGGGATCGTGTTGGGAGTGCTGGTATGCCTGGCCTATCCGGAGGTGGTCTTTGGCAGCAACACTTTTTTCTTTCGCGACTTTGGTTTCTTCGGTTATCCCCTCGCTCACTACCATCGGCAAAGTTTCTGGCAGGGAGAAATCCCCCTCTGGAATCCGCTCAACAACTGTGGCCTGCCGTTCCTCGCCCAGTGGAACACGCTCGTTCTTTATCCAGGCGCGCTGTTCTACCTTTTTGTGCCGTTGTCGTGGTCACTCAGCATGTTTTGTCTGGGCCATCTTTTTCTGGCGGGTCTGAATATGTACTTTCTAGCCTTTCGCTGGACTGGCAATCGTCTGGCTGCGTGTACGGCCGGGCTGACCTTCGCCTTGAATGGTCTGACGCTGAACTGCCTGATGTGGCCGAATAACATCGCGGCCCTGGGCTGGATGCCCCTGGTCGTTTTGAGCGTCGAACGAGCCTGGCAGCAACGAACGCCAAAGCACATGGCGGCGGGCGCGCTGATCGGGGCCATGCAGATGCTCACCGGCGCACCCGAGCTCATTGTCTTCACCTGGAGCATTCTGGCGGCTTTGCTGGCCGTGGAGGTGGTTCGCCGCCATGAGCGACGCTTCCAACCCTTGCTGCGCTTCACTCCGGTGGTCCTGCTCGTCGCCGCCCTCTCCGCTGCTCAACTCCTGCCCTTCCTCGATCTCCTTAAGCAGTCCCAACGCGATGAGGGTTTCGGTCTTTCTCACTGGTCCATGCCCGGCACCGGCTGGGCCAACCTGTTGATACCGCTGTTCTACTGTTACGAAGGCCGGCACGGCGTGTTTTTTCAGGTCGATCAGGTCTGGACGTCCTCCTATTACGTTGGCATCGGCACGGTGACCCTCGCGTTGGCGGCATTCTGGCGCCCGCGCGCCGGGAGGGTTTGGACCGTTGGCGCCATCGCCGTTTTCGGGTCGGTGCTCGCCTTGGGCGAAAACGGCCACCTCTATGCGTGGCTGCAGCAGTTGCTGCCGCAGTTCGGATTCATGAGGTATCCGGTCAAATTTGTGACGATCACTGTGTTTTGCCTTCCGTTACTGGCCGCCTTTGGCGTCAGCCGGTTGCGCGATCGGGCCGTCCGACAATGCCCCTGGTGGCGCGCGCCGCTCCCTGTCGCGGGCGCGGTTGTGACCCTGTTGATCGCAGGACTGCTGGCGTTCGCCTACTACGTCCCGCCCCCCTGGGGCGCGTGGAAAGAGACGTGGCCAAACGGGCTCGGCCGCGCGTTGTTCTGCTGGGCAATTCTGGGCGCTCTGCTCATGGCATGCCGACTCGGAAGGACTCAACCTGCGGTGCTTGCCGCCACGGCGGCGCTCGTCCTGATGGCGATCGACGCGCTGAAACACGCGCCGAACCAAAACCCCACTTTGCCGCGCACTACTTTGACGCCGCGAATCGTTCGTTTGAATCCGCAGCCGACGCATGGCAAATCGCGTGCCCTGATTTCAAAGTCGGCTTACCTGCGCATCCAGACGAGTTTCAGCTCGCAGGCGATGAATGACTTGTTGGCAGGCCGCGCCGCCTTGTTTCCCAACGCGAATTTGTTGGACGACATCTCGATCGTAAACGGTTTCTATTCGCTCAATCCGCGCGAGGAACAGGACATTTCGGGTCCGTGGTTCAAGCGGACCGACGGCGCGTATCCGACCAATCTCCTCGATTTTCTAGGGGTGGCGCACATCTCCTCCGCAGGGAGCGTTTTTGAGTTTGACCTCAGGACGAACGCCATGCCCTTCGTCTCCACCGGCCAAAGACCGGTTTACGCCTCGCACGACGTCTCGATGAGCATCATCCGTGAAGGGGAGTTCCATCCGCGCGACGAGGTTTATTTGCCTGTCGAGGTCAAACCTGTTGTGATCGTCACGAATCGGACCGAGGCCAGGATTGTATCCTCAACGTTTGCGGCGCACCATGCGACCATCGAAGTGCAGGCCGACCAACCCAGCCTGGTGGTGATCGCTCAGACATGCTATCCTCGGTGGCGGGCATTCGTCGATGGTCGCCGTGCGCTCGGATTACGGGCCAATCACGCCTATCAGGCGGTGCAGGTGCCGGCCGGACAGCATACCGTGAAGCTGGTGTATCACGATTCACATTTCCACCGCGGCGCGCTGATTTCAGTGCTCGCTTTGGTCGGTTGCGGCGTTTTGTGGCGCCGGCAGGGAAAGTTCCCGATTCGAGAATGAGATGCGCGCGCGCGAAGGCATTGCTTCCTGCCGCGTTCGTAACCACCCGACTCGTCATGCCCACTCCGATGACCATTGAGTCTTCCGGCGCAATGGACGACGCATGATAAACCCGGGCGTCAAATTGAGCGTGACCGAAGGCCAATCGAAAGTCCGCCGCGCGAGCGAATGGTTCACGCCGGGCCGGTTCGTGGTGATTCTGGGGTTATTGATCGTAGCGGCGTATCCGGACGTGGTGTTTGGCAGAAACACGTTCTATTTTCGGGACTTTGGCTTTTTTGGCTACCCGCTGGCCCACTACCATCGCCAGAGCTTCTGGGAGGGACAGATCCCTCTGTGGAACCCGCTGAACAATTGCGGCCTGCCCTTTCTGGCCCAATGGAACACGCTGGTGCTCTATCCCGGTTCGCTCCTTTATCTGTTGTTTCCGCCTTCCTGGTCGCTGGGCATTTTCTGTCTCCTGCACCTTCTTCTGTCTGGAGTCGGAATGTATTTGTTGGCCTGTCGATGGACGGCGTGCCGGTTGGGGGCGTCGGTGGCAGGGATGGCCTTCGCGTTGAACGGAGTGTCGCTCAACTGCCTGATGTGGCCAAATAACATGGCGGCGCTGGCATGGATGCCTTTGGTCATATTGACCGTGGAGCGAGCGTGGCGGAACGGCGGACGTTATCAGACGGGAGCAGTGGTGTTGGGGGGTGTGCAAATGCTGACGGGAGCGCCGGAGATCATCCTGTTCACGTGGGCGATCGTGGCGGCTCTGGCGGCGCTCGGAATCGTGCGGGGCCGGCAGAGTCGGGCCGTGCTGGTGTG
>JGI10216J12902_100060663_pt1 | contig 14471 bp, 8 predicted proteins | sample KanNatreferecore_FD_12902 | JGI IMG/M metagenome (IMG submission 12902)
GATTGAAAAGCTCGAGGCGCAGCAAAAATAATCTGCGCCCTGATGAGCAACACCAACGGTTCGGCCGCCGCGATTCAAAACGCGATTCGCAACATTCCTGATTTTCCCAAGCCGGGCATTCAGTTCAAAGACATCACGCCGGTGCTCGGCGATTCGAAGCTCTTCGCGACCAGCATCGATTTGCTCACGAGCACCTTCAAGCCAGGCGAAGTTGATTTCGTAGTCGGCATCGATGCGCGCGGTTTCATTTTCGCCGGGGCCGCGGCGCTGAAATGGGGCGCGGGCTTCGTGCCGATTCGCAAGAAGGGCAAGCTGCCGTTCAGCACGCACGAGGAAAGTTACGAACTTGAATACGGCGCGAACGTGCTCGCGATTCACATTGACGCGATCAAGTCCGGCAGCCGCGTGGTGCTGGTGGATGATTTGCTCGCGACCGGCGGCACGGCGGGCGCCGCGGCGTCGTTGATTCAGAAAATCGGCGGCAAGCTGCTGGAAGTCACTTTCCTGATCGAACTTACGTTCCTCAACGGCCGGGACCGCCTGAAGAACATGCCGGTGCGTTCCATCGTGCGATTCTGATTGGAGCGCGGACCGTCGAGTCCGCGTGAACCGAAGTTGGAGTTCACGCTTCAGCGTGTCCTGCGCAAGCTGAAGCTTGAACTCCAACACGCGGACTCTGCGGTCCGCGTTGGGCGCCCACTTGAAGCTGCAGCGCCAAACCTTTAACGTCCCACGTGTTCACTCGGCGGTTGTTTCCAGTCCGCGACTACGACCTCGCCGCCACGCTCACGTCCGGCCAGGCATTTCGCTGGTGCGAACGGGACGGCTGGTGGGAAGGAGTCGTGAATGCCCGGTGGGTCCGGTTGAAACAAGTGGATGAAGGTCTTCTTGCTGAAGCTGTCGAGGGTCGAGGGCCGAGAGTCGATGGCAGCGGCACTCCCGCTCTCGACTCTCGACTCTCGGCCCTCGACCACCCCTGGCATTGGCTCGCGCACTATCTGCAAACCGACGTCGATCTCGCCTCCGTGCTGCTGAGCTTTCCCGACGACGAACCGATGCGCACCGCGGTCACGGCCTGCCGCGGCCTGCGATTGTTGCGCCAGGAACCGTGGGAATGTCTCGCCTCGTTCATTCTCTCGAGCACGAAACAGATTGTGCAAATCCAGCAGATCGTCGCGCTGCTGTGCGAGCGCTTTGGCGAACCGCTCGTAGTTCCCAGCGGACACGAGCGGGTCTTTAGCTTTCCGACCGCCGAACGTCTTGCCGCCTGTGCCGAATCGGATTTGCGCGGGTGCAAGATGGGTTTCCGCGCCCCGAATCTTCTGCGCACGGCGAAAATGATCGCCGCTGGAGAAATCAATTTGCAGAGCCTGCACACCCGAACGGTGGAAGACGCGCGCACCGAACTTTTGAAACTGCCCGGCGTCGGAAACAAAATCGCCAATTGCGTCCTGCTCTTTGCCTTTGGATTTCAACAGGCTTTTCCCGTGGACGTGTGGGTGATGAAGGCGCTCCGCCAACTTTATTTTCCGAAACGGCGTCTGAGCGCCAAGCGCCTCGCACGTTTCACCGCCACGCACTTTGGGCCGTTCGCCGGGTATGCGCAGCAATACCTGTTTCACTACGTGCGGATGAAAAATCCGGAACTGAGGAAATCAGGAAGACAAAGGAGATAGGTTTCCATCCCATATTGCCCGCGCCTTGCAGCGTGTGGCCATCTCCGCGCGCTCCGCAAGCGGCACCGCAATTTTGCAGGCTTGTCGTTTTACGTGCTCGCCAACCGGCCCCATTCTCGGCTAAAAGACGAAAGTTCAACCAAACAACTCGATTCAAAGCCTATGCAACTGGGGAACTGTCTTCGTCGGGTCATCGGAAGTTACTTTGTCCTCTTGTTCTGCGCGGGTTTCGATCTGCGCGCTGCTCCAGCCACGCTGCTTTTCGAAGACACTTTCGATCGCGCAGCTCCTGGCTGGACCGCGGTGCAGCCGCTGGGCGTTTACATCGACGGGCCGTTGCGCTGGCAATACGACATCGTGAGCGGCGCGTGGGTCGAGACGAGCAATCTCTATACGGACAACGCAGCCAATTCCGCCAGCGCCACCGCGGCAATGCTCATCAACGATGCGGCGGCCCCGGCCGATTTCACTTACCGGGCGCGTCTGCTCACCGGCGATGACGATGGCTTTGGACTGATCTTCGGTTTCCAAAACGATGTCACTTTCTATCGCGTGACCTTTACGCGGCAACCGGGCCGTCTCACCAATGGATTCCCGGGCACCGGCTGGCAAGTGGATCGAAAGCTTGATGACGTGCGAACGGTCCTGTTCGGCAGCGGAACGATCCCTGGCGCGCATTCGTTCACGAACCGGGCGGGGTTTCCGTTTGATGTCACTATCACAGTGAATGCCGGCTTGTTCAGCTTGACGGTCGTCGATGATCCGAATGGCGCGGCCACGACGCACAGTCTGGTAGTGGACCAACCGTTGCCGAGCTCGGCCGCCGGACGCGTGGGCCTGATGACTTGGGGACAGAGCGGAAACGTGCCGCGCGGGTTTCGCATTTCGAATCTTGATTTGGATCCCGTGGACCTCGTGAACTGGCCGCCGACCAATCAATTGCCCGCATGGACGGCCGTAGTTCCGCCGCGCGCCAGCGGCAGCGCGACGCTGGGCGGACACGGCCAGGGGCTTTGGTCCTTGGCGTTCAACGCGAACGGCGCTTACGGAACGTTGCACGAGAACAGCGATGCCGTCGGCGGCAACGACGCTGCCGGCCAGTTGGATTTCATTTCTCCGTCGCTCGTCGCCGGTGACGTGAACTGGTCGAACTACGTCGTCAGCGCACGGTTGCTCGCGAGTGATGACGACGGTTCCGGACTGCTGCTCCGCTACCAGAACACCACCACGTTTTATCGCATCGCATTCCGCACCCAGGCTTCCACCACCGGGACGCGGCGCGGCCTGTCGGTGCAGAAGGTGGTGGGCGGAACATGGGAGTCTATCTTTTTCGAAACCGCGCCCCAATTCGTGCCCACGGTGAATGTTCCGTTCGACGTGCTTGCGGCCATGAGCGGTAATCAGCTTCAGATCGTGGTGATCAATAATCCGCTGGGGAATGCTCAGCCCTATTTTTACGGCCCGTTCAATATGGCCGGGGGGAATGCGCTGACGAGTGACACCGGCCAGATCGGTGTTTTCAGTTGGGGCCAATCGTTGATGCAGTTCGACAATGTGCGCGTGCAACAAGTCGAAGGCGTGCCGCTACTGATCTCGTCGGCCTTTGGCAACCCGACCCCTGGTGTCGGCCTGCACGATTTCGCAAGCGATTCGCCTGTCAGCGCATCGGTGGAAGACATCGTCATTACGCAACCAGGTGTTCGTCGCGTTTCGACGGGCTTCACCGGCTTCGGTTCAGTTCCGGCCAGCGGATCCAGCACGAACGTAGCGTTTACGCTGACCAACGCCTCCCTCATCACCTGGCAATGGCGGACTGAATACCGCGTGGTGGCCACGGCTGGAACGGGCGGGACTGTCAGTGCGCCTGCCAGCGAATGGTTGCCCGCCGGCACCAATATCACTATCACTGCGCAACCGAACGCAGGCTTCATCTTCCTCGGCTGGTCCGGCGCCACATTTTCCACCGCTCCAATTCTGCAGTTGACCATCAATCGCCCGCTCACGTTTATGGCGCGGTTTGCCGCCGACTCGGACGGCGACGGATTGCCGGACAGTTTCGAGCAAACTTATTTCACAAACCTCGTTCAAGGCGCCGGCGACGATCCCGACGGCGATGGCCGCACGAACCTCGATGAGTTCCGTTTCGGCACCGATCCCGATTTCAACGAACTGCTCGTCAGCAGCGATGGCCTCTCCTCGACCTTCGAAAACGTGCAGCGCGACTTCGCGTTGCCCGGTATTTTCACCGTGCGCGATTTCGGACAGGGCTATCGCGGACCGTGGGAAGCGAGCAATGATTTCCGCGGCGCGGACGATGCCACTATTCTCGGCAGCACGAATCTCCTTGTTCCCAATGTGACCTTCGATGGCCCGCGCCTGGTCATCCGCACCAACGTCTGGAATCCGTCCTGGGACGTATCATTCACGGCGCAAGTCATTTTCTCCGTCGGTGATAACGATGGGAACTGTGTCTATTGGCGCTATCAAAACGAGAGCAATTGGTATCGCGTCACCATCACCGGGGAGAACAATGAAGCGATCTGGCGCGCGCCGTTCGGCGTGAGCATCCAAAAGCGCGTCGGCAACACCTTCACGGAACTGGCGCGCACCCCGGCCATCTTCACCGACCCGGACGACGCGACCGATCCTTCCAACGAAGCGGGCTGGAAACGGATTCGTGTCACGATCATTTCCCTCGGCAACGACCACGTCATTCAAGTCGAAGGATGGGACGTGTTGCAGAACCCGCCGGACTGGTCGGGGTTTTCTCTGACCGAACTCAATTTCACAGACGCTGCGCTCCCGACCGGGCGCCTCGGTATCGGCAGTTGGGGACAAGGCGGAGACCCGCGGCCTCCGACGGCACAAATCCCCGTGGATGACGGTGTGCTCTTCGAAGATGTGCGAGTGGAAGCAAACGCCGCCGAGGTCTTCCACGAAAACTGGGCGACGACTCCACTGGAGAACCAATTGCCCGCGGGCTGGACCAATCCACTCGCCGGCACGCTTGGCGCGGAAGGCGATTGGCGCGTGACGGCGCATGGCACCATCGTGCAACTCGGCAATTACGCCACCGCCACTTCAGGGACCGCGACGAACGTGGCGGCAGATGGAGACGGATCGATTCTGCTCGCCCCTGCGCCAGGCGTGGCGAATTACACCGTCGAGATGGGCTTCCATCCATTCGACAACGACGGCATCGGCTTCGTGTATGACTTCGTGGACTCGAGCAATTTCGCGCGCGTCATGTTCGTGAGCGAAGCCACCGCGCCAACGAGAATTCCGCAAGGACTGAGTGTGAGCCGAAAAATCAACGGTGCGTGGTCGGACATCATGATTGGCGACACGACGTTCGTCTATCGGATGGGTTATCCGTTCGCGATTCATTTCGCGAACAACAACGGCGAATACACGTTGCGCGCGTGGGAACTGGATCAGCCGAATACCGTTCACACCTGGCGTTGGACCGGAACGCCGGCCAGTGCGGCCAATCGCTTTGGTGCCACGGTTTGGGGCGAACAGGACGCGCATTTCCTTTATGCGCGCGCGAGAAGCTTGCCGACGCAGGCCGTGGAAGAATTGCGCATCGGCAGCATTCAACTCAGCGGCGGCAACTTGGTTCTCACCGTCGTCAATTCCGGCGGCGCGTATGACGTGGAGGAGAACATCGATCTGAACACGACGACATGGAATGTCGTGGCCAGCAACCAAACCGGCGCACAAGTTTCGGTGACGATACCGCAAGGAACCACGCAAGCGTTCTATCGCTTGAAGAGAGTGCCGTAGGAGAGCGGTGATGAAAGTGAATTGCAAATCCAGGACCTCATCTCGTTCAAATTACCTGACAGGATTCACTTTGATCGAATTGCTGGTAGTCATTGCCATCATCGCCATCCTGGCCAGTTTGCTCCTGCCGGCTCTGGCGAAATCGAAGGAAAGAGCCCGGCGTATTGCCTGCAAGAGCAACACCCGGCAAATCATGATCGGATCGCATCTCTACAACGATGACAACCCAGGGTTCTTTTACTACACGGTGAGTATTGCGGACGATGATGCGCCAAAGTCACTCTATCCGCATTACGTCCCCGACATCAAAGTGTTCCTTTGCGCGAGCACCAAGAACCAGATTCGCGAAAATGCCAGAGATCGCTTCGGCAATCTCATCGACATCGAGAACACGTGCCACGGTGATCGGGAAAGCCGCATCTACAAGTACGGCCACAGCTACGAGTTTTTCGGCTTTTTTGAATCCGACCCGGCCACAGGCGTCCCGTTCAGTACGACCGGCACGCCGCCCATTCGGAAATCAATGGAAACGGTGCAATTCAATCCATCCGTCGTCGTCATCGTGCTCGATGCGGACGATGTGTTAGGCGCACCCTATTCGGCCAATGAAAACAATTGTCCAGATGGGATCAACAATCACGGCAAGGACGGCTGGAACTGGGGCTTTGCCGATGGCCACGCGGAATGGGTTCCTTGCTCCCAAAACGTCGATTACCTTCGGAAAAGTTTCATGACCAGCGGGTTGAGTTGCCGCTGCGACGGCTGAACTCTCAATCAATGACCGTCGAAGTAATACTGACTCCGGCCGAATTTCCCAATCTTGTTGCACGCGATCTCAGTCAAACCACCTGTGTCGTGTTCGACGTGCTGCGCGCCACGTCATCGATGCTCACGGCACTGGACAATGGCGCGGAGGAAATTATTCCGGTCGGCGAAATCGCGGAAGCGCTCGCGATCAAAAAGCAGCGTCCTGACGTGCTGCTTGCCGGCGAGCGCAACGGACTGCGCATTCGCAAAGAACTGACCGGCGGCATCGACTTCGATTTCGGCAACTCGCCGCGCGATTTCGCGGCGGAGAAAGTCAACGGCAAGTCCATCGCGTGGACCACCACCAACGGCACTCGCGCCCTTCGTGCCTGCGCGCGCAGTGAGATGGTCCTGCTCGGCGCGCTCGTGAATTTGCGGTCCGTCGCGGACATTCTCGCCCAACTTCGGCCGCGCCACTTGCTGCTCGTCTGCGCCGGCACGTTCGAAGCCGCCGCGTTCGAAGACCTGTTCGCCGCTGGCGCGTTGATCGATTCGCTGCAACGCCTCATCAAATCGGACGCGCTCAGCGACTCCGCGCAATTGGTTTGGCGCGCTTATCGCCAACTCGGCGATGACCCGAATGCGTTGGCCGAATCTTCATTGAACGCCCGCCGGCTGCACGCAAACCCCGATCTCGCGCCGGACGTGCCCCTCTGCTTGCGCCGCAACAGTATCGAATTGAACGCGGCACTCATGAACGATGGGTCCGTGCGCGCGATGCGCGGCTTCGGTGCGAAGCTCGCTTGAACCGGTCACATTGACGCACCTTCCCGATTCTGTTCTTCTCCCCGCCGCAACCAACGAATGCTGTATGATCACATCACTGCTTCGTTCTGTCTTCGTGGCCATTCCCATATTGGGTTTCGCAAACGCCCGGGCCGCGGCCGCGCCTGGATCCGTGGCACTGCGTTATTCCTTGTTCGACCCGGCCACGAATGTCCAGGTCCAGGCCGAGCAGGGCCACAGTGTGGCGGTGGACGGCAACTTCGCCATCGTCGGTGCTCCGAAGGACGATGCAGCGGGCCTCGATAGCGGCGCGGTAAAAGTCTATGACGCCAGGACAGGCGCGCTCCTCCATACGCTCGTCAAACCCAACCCGGGCGAGTCCGACCATTTCGGCGCGGCCGTGGCTATTTCCGGCACGCTGGTTGTAGTCGGAGCGCCAGATGACAACGCGACGCGGTTCCAGGCCGGAAACGTATATGTGTTCGATCTTTCGAGCGTGGCGCCCACCGTTCCGCTGCTTACGCTCATCAATCCCAGTCCAGCAGAATACGAGCACTTCGGCGCGGCGGTGGCAATTTCCGGGACGCGCATCGTGGTGGGCGCTTACGGAACACCGTGGGGAGGAATAAATTCCGGAACGGCGCACGCTTATGATTTGCAAAGCGCCGAGCCCGCAATGCCGCTGTTCGAATTGCTGAATCCTGCGCCATCGACGCTGGGCTATTTCGGGGCCTCGGTCGCGTTGTCGGACGGCCTGGCCCTCGTGGGAGCGCCGCAGCACGATGCCGGGAGCACCGACGCCGGCGTCGTTTACATCTATGACCTTGATAGCTTCACCCCGTCGTTTACTGCTGGAACGCTGCTCAATCCAAGTCCGGCCGACTTTGACTACTTCGGTCGCGCCGTCGCGATTTCGGGAACGCGAGTTGTCGTCGGCGCGCCGAATGATGACACTGGAGGAGCGAACGCGGGAATTGCTTACCTCTACGACCTCTCGCGTTCCACGCCGAATATTCCGGCCTTAACATTTACGAACCCCAGTCCGGCCTCGATGGATCAGTTCGGCACGAGTGTGGCCATTTCCGGCACGCGCATTCTCATCAGCGGCTGGTGGGATGAACCTGGCATGGTCAACGTGGGCCGCAGCTACATCTATGACCTCAATGCGTTGGCGCCGCGCGCGCCCGTGTTTACTCTTACGAATCCCGCGCCTGCACAGTTCGATTATTTCGGCTGGGCGGCCAGCATCAGCGGAACGCGAGTGTTGATCGGCACGCCGGTGGATGACACGACATCAACCAATGGCGGAATCGCTTACGCCTATGATTTGAATAGCGCTACGCCGTCGCTGCCTGTCTCCACGCTTGATCACAACAGCCTTGCCGGGTTTCACCATTTCGGAGATGCGGTCGCCATTTCGGGCACGCGTCTGGTCGTTGGGGCCGGCCACGCGCCATTCAACGATCCGTTCAATGACAAGGAATCTTCGTTCGGAGGCAACGCTTACGTGTACGACCTCGCCGGCGTAACACCCCAAACGCCGTTAGTGCTCACCAATCCCACACCCTCGGCATATGACGGTTTTGGCCGGAGCGTCGCCATGAATGATTCGATTGTCGCCATTGGCGCTCCCAACGACAGCAGCACTGGCTATCAGTACGGCGGCATCGTGTACCTTTACGCATTGACGAGTGCCATTCCTGGCGGCCTGTTCATGACATTGACGAACCCAATTCCCGGCTACGGTGAAAGATTCGGCTTTGATATTGCGCTTTCCGGCACGCGCCTGGCCGTGGCGGCACCATACGCGACGGGGGGCAGTATCATTGGGAGAGCTTTCGTGTTCGATTTGGCTGGAGCCAATCCGCATGTCCCCGTTGCCACGCTCAACAATCCGCTTCCAACAAATGGCGACAATTTCGGCAATTCCATTGCCATGGACGGCGCGCGCGTTGTGGTGGGCGCCTACGGTGAGGATGCTGGCGGAAGCGATGCTGGTATTGCTTACGTGTTCGACCTCACCAGCGCTACGCCCGGCGTGCCGACTCTCACGCTCACCAATCCCACGCCTGTAAGCAACGACTTGTTCGGTTTCGGCGTAGCGATTTCCGGGACGTACGTGGCCATCGACTCGCCGAATGATGGTTCCGGCAAAACGAGTTACGGGACCGTTTACATTTATGACCTCGCCAGCGCGACTCCGACGCAGCCGGTTCTGCAACTCAACAATCCCAGCTCTGTTTGGAGCAGTTGGTTCGGGGTGCCCCTCGCGATGGCAGGCACGCGCGTTGTAGTCGGCGCCGAATTCGATGACATTGGCGCCACGAATGCCGGGCGCGTTTTCATTTATGATCTGAACAGCATCCAGCCGTCCGAGCCCATTGCCACGCTCACAAAACCGTTCCCCGCGTACAACGATTATTTCGGCCACGCGGTCGCGGCTGAGGGCACGACAGTGGTCGTCGGCACGCCTTATGAGGACTCAAACGGACCGGATCGTGGTGCTGCCTACGTCTTCACCGTCGGTCCCACATTGCGCGTGGTCCCCTCCCCACCCGGCTTCGTCACGTTGTCGCGGACGCCAACCGATTCGCCAGGATTTGTTTTGCAGTATGCGGACAGCCTTGCGCCGACGAATTGGATCAATGCTCCGGGCGGAGCGACCAATCCGGTCATCATTTCCCTCACGAACGCTGCGCGCTTCTATCGTCTGGTCCAGCCCTGATTCAGCGCCGCGGATTCCGTCGGCTCAGTGAACGACCACGCCATTCGCCGGGTCCCACGTCATATAGCCGCCCTGAAAATTCTGCCGCGTGCCCGCGCCCCAACTGAACTCGTCGCTCGTTGGGAATCGCAGGTAAGTGTGATTACCGCCTTGCAAATACGTCGTCCAGAAACCCATCTGCACGCGGTAGCCCGTGTCGAAGATGGCGCACGGCCCGACACTGCCGCCATCGAAGTCCTGCACGTAACCATAATCCCACCAGTGCGCCCAGGCGGTGCCGCCGTTGTTGTAAGGCGAACCATTGGCAGCCATGCCGCCACCGCTGTTGAATTTGTTCAGAATCGCCGTGACGGTCGCGCCGTTGGAACGTTTGCCTTCGTAAGTGTTCTTCGTCTTGAACGTATTGTATGACGGCTTCTGCGTGAGGTTCGGACGGAACAGTCCGTAATAGAGATCGCCCGCCGGATTGTCTTCGAGCAGGAATTGCAGCCCACTCGCGACGTAACTCTTTCCGTTCATCACGTTGTAAGCCGTGTTGAGATTCGCGCTCTGCTGTGATTCGCTGACGCCGCCGACAGTTTCCCATCCGAATTCCGTCATCCACGTTTTCTTCGGCGAACCGCCGCCCTCGTAGCTCGTTACCACGCTGCGCACCCAATCGAGATACGTGCCGAACCACGACGAACTGACCGCGCCGCCCTGGTTGATGTAAATGTGCTGGCCAATCGCATCGAGCGGATACTGTCCGTAGGCGCCCATCGTCCACGCGAACTTGCCGGTGATGTTGATCCCGACGTAATACAAGTCGCTGAGATACTGCGCGCCGGAGCTTTCCCAATTGAACCCCGCGATGTCGTGCCCGAACAGTCCGCCCGAAATGATCTGCACGTCGATGTTGTTATAGAAACGGACCTGCGAGTGGCAATGCGTGAGCAGCGCCGCGAGGTTCGACGGATAAATGTAGTAGCAGCCGACGAACTCGCCCGGCGCCGGACTCCACTCGTAGCAGTTCGGCTCGTTCCAGACTTCCCACATCTTCACGCGCCCCTCGAAGTGCGCCGCCACACGCCCGAACATGTAGCCGAAGCCGTCGATGTATCCGTTGTATCCATCACCGCCGGTGTTCTCCCAATTGTTTGCGCACCAGTCGGCTTGCGAGCCGGGCCACGTCTCGTAACTGACGAGGCCAACGATTTGCAGCCCTCGCGCGCGCAGCCGGTTCACGATCTCGTCGTACTTCTGATAGAAGCCCGGTTCGTCGCCCCAATACGGCCCGCGCCGAAAGTGAACGCGAATCCATCCCGCGCCACTCGCCGCCATGCGATTGGCGACCGCGTCGGTAATGAGCACGTTGCCGGAATCATCAATCGGCCATCCCGCTTGCGTGCCGTGCGGACCGGCGGCTTGAATTGAAATTGCCGCGTACGCCAGTGCCACGGCCGCCATGATTTGTATCTTCATAATTTTCCTTTTCGGAAGTGTGGTGTTGAACGCGCGCGCCAGCGTCCTGGACTGCGGCAGTCCGTTGCCGCTTTCGAATTTGCGTCGTCGTGGAAAAGCGGCAGGGACTGCCACGGTCCAAAACCTCGCGGACATCCTGCGCCGCCGCCGCTCCGACAAACTTGTTCATCACTGCACCCTCAACGTGTCCCACTTAAGAATGGGTCCATTACCACTCGATGAACCGAGCTTTTGGCCAACGCTGATTTGCGTCGCGCTGCCGCTGTTGAAGTTGATTGAGTATTGAGTCCACACGTCGCCGTTGCCGTTGGCGCTCACGTTGTCGAACTTCTTGATCATCGTCCACGAGCCGGCGTTTTGATCGAAGTCTTGCGCAGTGAAGTTGCCGAGCTTGAACGCGGTCTCGGCCCAGTAAGTGGAACTCGAACTTGGGCAGCGAATGTAGATGGAGATTGAGTAACTGCTGTTCGGTGTGATGCTGTAAACCTTCACCTTCGATGACGAGCCTGTGTTGCTCCGCTGAGCCTGCAGGCAATTTCCACTCTGACCGCCCGTGACAATCGACCAGGCAGCCGCACCGCCCCACGCCGCGTCGAAACTCGAATTCCACGCCGGCATGGAACTGTAGTTCTCAGTGACGGTGAGTTTCGTGCCGGCTGGCGCGAGCCAGAAACGGTGCACGTTGAAGTTTGCGGAGTCACAACGCAGCGAAATAGTTTTCCATCCCGAGCCGAGCGTCACGTTGCCCGCGTTCAGCGTCTGCCATGTCTGCCAACCGCCCGTGTTATTCAAAGTGAGCGTTCCGGTGAGCGCCACGCCGTCGAGATTAAAGTGCATCGTGCCGCCATTCGGCGTCGCGTAACGGACGAACAATGTGTAAGTGCCGCCCTGGCCCTGGATCGGATAGTTCAGCCACTCGGCGTTCGCGATCCAACCGACGTTGTAGCGGCCCTCCGTGGAACTTTCGATGTCCACGTCCTGCGTGCGATACGCACCGCCCGTGTTGCCCGCCGTGCTGTCGAGGTAGTCGGCATTGTTCGCCGCGTTCACGCCGCCCGTGTAATCCGGCGCGTGAATCTCAATCGTTCCGTTCGCGCCCGAGGTTCCGTAAATTTCGAACTCAGGCAAACGCACGAAGCTATCGATGCCGGGATTCGTGATGACGAGCCGGATGTAGCGCAGACTCTTCGCCGTGCCGTAAACGAATCGGTTGTATTGGTCCTGGCAATCGTTGTTGACGTCCCACTCAGTCGTCCACGGGCCGAAGATCGAAGTCGCCGACTCCACACGGAAACGTTTCGTGTTGAGATAAGCCGCTTCTCCGCCCGCAGACGCGTGACGAACGATGAAGCCATTCACTGTGCAAGTGCGGCCCAGATCGACGGCGACCGTCGCCGTGCCGCCAGAGTTCGCAGCGTTCGCGCACCACTTCGTGCTCGTCAATCCATCAAGCGCGTAACGCCCGTACTGGTCCGTGTTGTTGCGCCCTGACTCCATGTAGTAAGCCGCGACTTTGGCGAGATTCGTTCCGCTCGGATTGCCCGGCCCGAGCCCCCAACAACTGCCGCCACTGCCCGGCCACGTGTAATGGAAGCTCACCGCTTGATCGAGGTCGGCGAGAATTTGTCCCTTGTACGGACTGCCATCGATGTTCCAGCCGTCGCAGCCGTTGCACCAGCGATACATGTTCACGCAGCGAAAGATCGGTTTGCCCGTGCTCGCCGCGGTTTGGTTCCAGCGATTGATCTCCGCGTAGATTTCCTGCATCCAGCCGGCCTGATAATGAATCGATGGATTTTCCGGGTGGCCGCCGCTCCAAAAAAAGTAGCCGTTACACTCCGTCGCATAGAGCGGCAAACTGTAGAGCGAAGAAGGAATGCCGAGGTTCACCCAATCTTTGTAAACGTAAAAGCTCCAGTAGAGGTTCTGCCCGCCCGCGTTCACCTGCGCCGTGCTGTGAATGTCGTTGTAAGTGTAGCCGCGCGAATTGATGTGCAGCCCGATGCCGTCCAGCGGCCCACTCTGCGAAATCGCCGTGAGCATCTGGTTCAAGTACTGAACCCAGTTCAGCGGATTGCCGTCCGCGCCGATGCCGCATCCGCTCGTGCCCGCGCCATACGGCCCCGCCCACGGCGCGAGCGGCGCGGAAAGAATCTTCGCGCCCGGCTTCACGGCTTTGATGGCGTTGTAGCACTGGCGAAAACACGTCGCGTAATTCTGCGGCGAAACGTAGCTCGCGTGATTGTTCGCCACCGGCCACTCGGAGGAGAGGTTCGGCTCGTTGCCGATGATCCAGATGTTGCAGCCCGGCGATGCGTTCACGAAATTCGCGCAGCGTTGGGCGAAGTTCGCGTATTGCGAGGCGACAGGAATCGTCCCGTCCGGGCAGTAGCCGTAATTCAACCGCCCGATGACCGTGTGCCCCTGGTTCGCAATCCACGACACGTCCACGCCGCTGAAATCATTCGGGTTCGCGCCGATGGCGAACGTCGCTGTCACCCAGCCCTTCGCTCCGCCATTGTTGATGTGATCGAGATACTCCTGCGGACTCGGCGCGGCATCGTGAATCCCGTAAAGGTTCGCCGCTTCCTGCGCCGCCGCGTTAAACACCAAACCAAGTATGAGCGCGAGACCAGCGCACGCGCCACGCAACGAACCGTCTCCATCTCTGTTGAGCATGATTTCCTCCAGGCGAGGTTGTTGGTTGATGGGTGGAGAGATGGAACGTGTGAGGTTGAAAGAGAAAGTGGCTGAGTCGAACGTCGCGAGAATGGCTTGGCCCCCTTTGCATACCCCTTGGTGAACGCAACGGAATTAAGCCGATGCGGGCGAAAGTCAAAACCTATTTCCAGGAATTTTCTGAACATCTCGCGCTACTGGAATCAAGCCCGGTCGGACAATGGCTGCGCGATGTGGCTCATGGCGATCGTGTCGCCGAATGAGAAACGGCAGGCTCCGTTGCCGGAAACCTGCCGTTGTGAAAACGAGGAACGATGAAGTGCCATCGTTCCCGTGAAGTTCAAACTTACTTGAGGTCCACTTTGCCGCCCGCTTCTTCGAGCTTCTTCTTGGCGGCTTCCGCGTCCGCCTTGGCCGCGCCTTCCAGCACGGGCTTGGGCGCGCCTTCCACCAATGCCTTCGCATCAGCCAGGCCGAGGCCGGCCTTGACTTCACGCACGGCTTTGATGACGGCGATCTTCTTGTCCGCCGGAACGGAGACGAGGATCACGTCGAACGTGGTCTGGGCCTCCGCCGCCGGAGCAGCCGCGCCGCCAGCGCCCGCCGGAGCA
>JGI10216J12902_102149463_pt1 | contig 14468 bp, 8 predicted proteins | sample KanNatreferecore_FD_12902 | JGI IMG/M metagenome (IMG submission 12902)
AAGCCGGGCTCCGCATTCGTCCGCCGCACGGGGCAGGGGGGACTCGAACTGACGCGACTGACCGACGCGCAGCTCGAACGCCAGCGCCGCGACTTCGTCGAGTCGTTCGCGGCCGAGCAGCTTCCACCGGGCGAGTACGACGTTGTGTTCGCTCCGGCGATCTCGGGTCTGCTCGCGCACGAGAGCTTTGGCCACGGCGTGGAGATGGACCAGTTCGTCAAGGAGCGCGCGAAGGCGAAGGAGTTCCTCGGCAAGCCCGTCGCCTCCACGATCGTCACGCTGCTCGACGACCCCTCGGTGGCGGGCGCGCGGGGCTCGTATCCCTTCGACGACGAAGGCATGCTCGCCGCGCCGACCACCATCATCGAGAACGGTGTGTTCGTGCGTCCGCTCACCGATCTCATGTCGGCAACGTTCCTCGGCACGGCCCGCTCGCCGAATGGCCGCGCGCAGGCGTGGGACCGCAAGGTGTATGCGCGCATGTCGAACACGTTCTTCGCCCGGGGCACGAGTGAGCCGGCCGAGTTGTTCGCGACCCTGAAGGATGGCCTCTACCTCGAGGGGTTCCGTAACGGCATCGAGGATCCGCAAGGGTGGGGAATCCAGTTCACCGCGGGAACGGCGCGTGAATACAAGAATGGCAAGCCGACCGGACGGATCTTCGCGCCCGCCACCGTCACCGGCTATGTTCCCGAGATCCTCTCGAACATCTCGCTGATCGCGAACGATTTCGAGCTGGAGCCGGGCACGTGCGGCAAGGGCCACAAGGAGTTCGTGCCCGTCACCAGCGGCGGTCCGCACATCAGGACCCGGGCGAGGGTGTCGTGAGCCCTTCCACGACGATCGCCCGTTCCATTCGGGAAACCCTCGCGCGGAACCCGCGCGTCCACGCGTGGCAGGTCCGCACCGTGCGCCGGAGCGGTACTCAGACCTACCTGGTCCAGGTGGAGACCGAGGCCGAGCGCCGCGTCGACAACGAGGTCCACGAGGTCGTCGTGTTCGTGAAGAACGGCGACCTGCTCGGCCGCGCCTCGGCCACGCTCGGAGCAGAACATCCGAACGAAATCGCGCGACGCCTGGACGAGACCGTATTCATGGCGGGGCTCGGCGGGGACGCGCCCTGGAGCCTGCCGAAAGCCGAAGCATGGCCGCACGTCGAAGTCCATGACCCCGCGCTCGCGGGCAATCGGGCGCAGTCGACGGCACGATCCCTGGCCGAAACCTGGCGGTCGGTGGTCCATGAGCGCGCGGCGGTACGCCCGTCCTCGATGGAGCTGTTCTGCGGCGAGGAGGCGATCACGCTCGAGAACTCGGCCGGGCTCGTCGCGAGCACCTCGGCGACCCGGGTCTCGCTGCTCACGCTGCTGCTCGCGAGTGGCGACCATGCGGCCGAGCGTGAGTCGTGGGAGGAGCGCCGCCGTGCAAAGGATCTCGACGTGCGCGCGATCGCGAATCAGGTGGCCGAGGAGGCGCTCGATCTCACGCATGCCGTGCGGCCACCTTCAGGCCAGTATCCGGTCGTGATCGACGCGCGGGAGCTGACGGCGCTGCTGACGCCGATCCAGGCCAACGCGTCGGCGGAGAGTCTCTATCAGAAGTCGTCGCGCTTCGAGCCCGGCAAGCCGTTGCCGATCGAGAGCAACGGCGGAGAGCCCTTCACGTTGATCTCGAATGCCGTCGCGCCGTTCGGTCTGACCAGCTATGCCTTCGACGTCAATGGCGTCGCGGGGCGGCGCATCGAGATCGTCAAGGATGGCGTGCTCGCGCAGCCGTGGGCGACCAAGCAGTTCGCCGATTACCTCAAGACGTCCGCGACCGGCGGCTTCGGCAACTGGGAGCTGCCGCCGGGAAAGACGCCGCTCGAAGACCTCCTGAAGAGCGGTGAGCGCGTTCTGCTCGTGCGCAACTTCTCGTGGCTGACGCCGGAAGCGGGCCGGGGCAATTTCGGGAGCGAGATTCGGCTCGGTTACCTGTACGAGAAGGGCGTGCGCAAGCCCATCAAGGGCGGGACCGTGAGCGGCAACGTCTTCAAGGCGCTCGGCACGGCGCGCTACTCGAAGGAGGCCGTGTTCCGCGGTGACTACCTCGGCCCCGCCGCCGTGCGATTCGAGGGCCTCACGGTCGCAGGGGCGTAGCATCCACCAGAATCCTCCGGAGGACGTGAGCCGGGTTCCGGGGACCGCCGACCTCCCCAGAGTCCTCGGGCTGTGGGATGCGACGTGCGTCGTGGTCGGCGCGATCATCGGCGTCGGCATCTTCTTCACGCCCCGGGACGTCGCGCACGTCACCGGCAGCCCGTCCGGCGCGATGCTCGCCTGGACGCTCGGCGGCGTGATCGCGCTGCTGGGGGCGTTCACGTTCGCCGAGCTCGGCCGGTTGCGATCCGTGGCCGGCGGGCAGTACCACATGCTGCGCGACGCCTATGGCCCTGCGCCCGCGTTCCTGTTCGTCTTCTGCAATCTGACCGCCGTCCAGGCGGGCGCGGTGGCGATCATCGCCATCATCTGCGCCGAGAACCTGGGGCTGGCGCTCCAAGGCAGCCACCCTTCGGGACCCTGGGTGCTGTTGCTGGCGACGCTCCTGACGTGGGCGCTCGTCGGCGTCAACGTCATCGGCGTGCGCTCGGGGGCACGGCTTCAGGACGCCACCGTCATCGCGAAGCTCGTCATCCTCGGCGCGCTGGTCGCTGTCGCGATCGCGGTCGAGCCGGAAATGGGCTCGGCGCTGAGTATTGGTCCGACCCCCGAGCCCACGCCCCTCACGTTTCCGACGCTGTTCGCCGGCGTCACGCTCACGCTGTTCGCCTACGGAGGGTGGCAGCAGGGACTGTGGATGGCGGGAGAGGTGATCGGCCCCCGGCGCACGGTACCCTTGTCGATCCTCCTCGGCGTCGGGATCGTGATCGTGGCATATCTGACCGCGAACTGGGCGTATCTCGACCTGCTGGGCTTCGAAGGCGTTCGTCAGTCGAAGGCACTCGCGGCGGATGCGTTCTCGGTCGCATCACCCGGACTCGGGCGCCGGATCGCGGCGGCGGCGGTGGCGATCTCGGCGTTCGGCGTTCTCAACGCACAGTTCCTGACCGGCCCGCGACTCACCTGGGCCATGGCGCGCGACGGGCGGTTCTTCACGGCCTTCTCGCGTCTTCACCCACACTTCTCGACGCCGGTCGCCGCGATCCTCCTGCTCGGTGTGCTCTCGACCGCGCTCACCCTGGGCCTCGGTCTCGACGGCACCGACATGCTGACGACCGGCGTGGTCGTCGTCGATGCCGCCTTCTTCGCGCTCACCGGGCTCGCGCTGCCCGTGCTTCGACGACGACTTCCCGCTCAGGATCGCGGACCGAAGTGGATCGACGGCGCGGCCATCGCGTTCGCGGTGCTCGAGCTGCTGGCGATCACGGGGTCGGTCCTACAGAAGGACGTGCGCATCGTCGCCCTGACCGGACTCGCCTGGATCGGAGCCGGCGCGATCACGTGGGCGCTGTTCTTTCGCCGGCCGCGATAGCCCTCGCTCACGACCCTTCGATGCGTCCCTCGCCGCGACTCCGCTTGCGCAGCGCCTCGAGCTCGATCTCGATCGTCCGATGCGAGCTCAGCAGAGTCTGCAGCACTTCGCTTCTCTCGTGCGTGTGGCGCCGCGGCGCCAAGCCGGATCGGCCATCGGTGTCGAGATAGGGCCAGAGCACGACGCGTACCGCAGGCGGCAGCACGTTCTCGAGATACTCGAGCGCCGTGCCTCGCAAATGGGGATCGCCCACGTGCAGGCCGCGATACGCGATTCGCAGGGGTTCCGGCGGCAACACCAGCGACAGCATCACGAACACGTGTTCGAGGCTGAGTCCGGCACGTTCGCGCAGGAGCTCGTCGTAATCGTCCTCACCCGCGCGATCATCGATGTGGTCGAGCACCTTCTGGGCGTCCCACACCGCCCGGCCGGCCGTGGCCTCGCGTTGGATGGCATCGAAGATGCGCTCGTGATCGAGCGGAAGGCCCGGCTCCCGCTTGAGGACCCGCGCGAGCGCACGGGCACAACGAACGCGCACTTCGAACCGATCGTCGGTGAGTCCCTGCGTGAGTCCGTCGAGCACCCGCACCCCCGGGCATCCGGCGAGCAGTCGAGGAATGCGCCGGCGGACGGCGAAGTCGGTGCTCGGGTCGATCAGAGCATCGACGAGCTGCCCGGTGTGAGCCGGCGCGATCTGTCGCAGCGCATGCATCGCGTCGCGCGCCGTTTCCTCGCGCGCGAGCAACCGGATGGCCTGGGGTACGAGCGTGGCATCCAGCTCCGATGGGCCGGCCAGCACGGCGCGCACCCGCGCCACGTCGCCCGAGCGCAGGTCGCGCATCGACCGGGTGATCGCGTCGTCGGGCAAGCTGCTCGTCGCGAGAGGATGTTCCGCAGTCGGTCTCAGGGCGTGGAGCCCGGTGAGATCGAGGGTGCTGAACGTGCTCTCGAGCGTCGCGCGGGTCGTGGCGTCCTGGACCTCGAGGGACGCGAGCGTCAACGAGCCGGCACGAAGCCCGGCCTCGAGCGACATCACGTATCCCCGTTGGAGCCGGCTCACCACCGCGAACATCGCGAGAGCACAGAACACAGCGATGGCGATCAGTGCGAGCGGAGCGCCACGCGGGGTCACGGCCAGCACGCCGAGCGTGAGAACGGCGCCGATCGCCTCACCGAACCGGTCGCATCCGACGTCCACCAGCGTCTTGGTCGCACGTTTTTCCGCGGCCGGAATCGGGGTGTAGAGCAACTCGTAGCCCGCGCGAAACAAAGAGCCTCGCAGAATCGCTTCGAGCCCCCGAGCGATGCCGACGCTCCACGGCCCGGGCACGACGGCTGCGGCGATTCCGCTCACGACCACCGATGCGGGCAATGCGCCGATCGCACGGGTGAGACCGCCACGCTCGAGCGTCACGCGCGTCGCCAGAGCCTGGATCGCGAACGTGCACAGCGCCACACCCGTGTAGAACACCGTGAACACCCGCATCAGATCGGCGCCGGGCCGGGTCGCCGCGCTGACCTGACCCTTGAAGACGAAGTCGAGCAACGCCGCGCTCACGGATGTCCCGAGAATCAACAGCGCCAGATTGCGCAGATAAGGAGTCGAGGCCAGCCGGCGTGCCGCCTGCCCGGCGCTCACGCGCGGCCCGTCGCTCACCCCAGACATGATCGTCGGCGCGACGCGACGAATGCGGAACAGCATCGCTGCGCATCCTCCGTGCATCACCGCGAGCGCCGGGAGCGTGGCCGCCACACCGTTCCAGACCGTGATCCGTTCGGCGACGACACCGCCGAGCAGCCCACCAAGGGTCCCGAAGCCCGCGATGAGACCGATCCTCCGTTTCGCGCTGCGCGGATCCATGCGCTCCGTCAGGATCGACCAGAACCCCGAGATGAGCGCCGGCCCCACCGCCGCCACATGCAGGTAGATCAGGATGGCTGCGACATCCGCGCGTCGCGTCGCAAGCCACCATTCGCCGAGCGTGAACACGGCGCTCACGGCGAATCCCGCCGGAATCACATGCGACGGTCCATACCGGGACATCGCTCGTGTCGCGAGCAGGGCGAAGGCGACTGCGAACACCGAGGCGCCCGCCACCATCCACGGCAGGCGCGCGAAGTCGAAGTTCGACAGAAACATCGTGTCGCGCATCGCCCGCGCAGCGACCTGGTAGCCAATCATCAGGGCCGCGCAGACCAGTGCAACGGCGGCAACCGGAACCGGATCGGAATGGCGCGCGCTCGTCACGGGGGATTCATCATGTGCAGGAGACGACGGATGCCGGCCTCCCCCCGAAAGGGGTAATGTGTCGGTGGAGCCTCGGGCTGATCCCTCTCGTGTCGTGAATGCTCCGCAGCCTAGCACGTTGGAGCAGTGTCCCCGCCATCGCGCAGCGTGCGCCGCCCGTCGAGATCACCACGATTTCAGGAGCCGTTTTGAGCGAAGTTCTGGAGGGGATGCTTTCGCATTACCGGATCGTCCGCTACGTCGGCGCGGGCGGGATGGGACGGGTGTATCGGGCGCACGACGAACGCCTCGGCCGCGATCTGGCGCTCAAGGTCCTGCATACGGCATCCCTGGCCGATGCCACGGCCCGTGCGCGTTTGATCCACGAAGCACGCATGGCCTCGTCGTTGAGCCATCCCAACATCGCTCACGTCTACGACGTCGGTGAGGATCGCGAACACCTCTTCATCGCGATGGAGCTGGTCGAGGGCCGCCAGCTTCGAGAGCTGATCCCGCCCGGCGGGCTTTCGAGCGGATCACTCCTTCAATACGGCGAGCAGATCGCCGACGCGCTGGCGTATGCCCACGAGCACGGGGTGATCCACCGCGACTTGAAGAGTGCGAACATCGTGATCACTCCCGAGGGGCGAGCGAAGGTCCTGGACTTCGGTCTCGCGAAGCGCCTCGACCACGAGGACAGTAAGGATGAGCTGGATCTGACGCTGACTGCCTCGGGCATGGTGCTGGGCACCCCGATGTACCTTCCACCCGAAGTGCTGGCCGGTCAAAAGGCCGACGCCCGCAGCGACGTCTGGGCTCTCGGCGTCGTGCTCTACGAGATGGCATCGGGACGACTGCCCTTCGCCGCGGGCTCGCTGATCGAGCTCGCCGGGGTGATCGCCAACCAGCCGCCCGCACCGCTCAGCGGTCACGTCCCGGTCGGAATCCAGGCCGTCATCGCCCGGTGTCTCGCCAAGGATCCCGGCCAGCGCTACCACAACGGCGGCGAGGTTCGTGCCGCGATCGCCACGCTGGCCGAGGCCCGGTCGCCGCGAGCGGCGGGGACGAGCGCACACCGGTGGTGGATTGCAGCCGTCGCCGTCGCGCTGGCCGCGTCCGGCCTCGCGATTGGGCTCAATCGCCCGCTTCGTGAGCGCATCCTCGGGGGTGTCCAGGCACCGCGCATCGGATCCCTGGCGGTGCTGCCGCTCGCGAACCTCTCCGGTGACCCCGCGCAGGAATATTTCGCCGATGGCATGACCGAGGCCTTGATCACCGACCTCGCACCGATCCCCTCGCTCAACGTGATCTCGCGCACGTCGGTGATGCGTTACAAGAATTCCAAGGAAGCGCTGCGATCGATTGCGCACACGCTGGATGTCGACGCCATCATCGAGGGCTCGGTGATGCGCGTTGGCGATCGCGTGCGCATCACCGCGCAGCTCATCGAAGCCGCGACCGATCATCATCTGTGGGCGAAGAGCTACGAGCGCGACTTCAAGGAGATCCTGACGCTGCAGAGCGAAGTGGCGGCCGACATCGCGCGCGAGATCCGTCTGCAACTGTCGCCTCAGATAAGGGCGCGGCTCGCGAATCCGAGACCCGTCAACCCCGAGGCCTACGAGCTCTACCTGCGTGGGCGGTACGAGTGGAACAAGCTCGACGAAGCCGGAATGAAGCGCGGCATCGAGTACTTCGAGAAGGCGCTGGCGCTCGATCCGGGGGACGCGCGCTACAGCAGCGGTCTCGCCGATGCCTACGTCGTCCTGGTCCAGGTCGCGGGCACCCTGCCCGTGCGCGAGGGCATGGCGAAGGTCGAGCACTACGCGCGCCGCGCGCTCGCGGCGGACGAGAACTCGGCCGAGGCTCATGCCTCGATGGCGGCCGCGCTGTTCTTCGGGGACTGGAAGTTGAAGGACGCCGAACAGCACGTGAAACGCGCGATCGAGATCAACCCCGGCTACCCCATCGCGCACCTGATCTATTCCACGATTCTCTGTTCTCAGAATCGGATGGCGGAGGCGATCGCCGAAGATCATCGCGCCATGGAGCTCGATCCATTGTCGACGATCATCAACTGGAACGCGATCGGGACCCTGTGCCAGGCACGCCGGTTCGACGAGGCGCTCGCTCAGGCCCATCATGCGCTGGAAGTCGACCCCCAGTCCCCGGTCATTCAGGGCTCGCTGGCTCACGTCTACGAGCTGAAGGGCGATTACGAGCGCGCACTGGATACGTTCGAGAAGTATCTGCCCGAGAACGAGGGGGGGAAGGCCCGGGTCGCCGCGATGCGTCGTGCCTATGAAGCCTCGGGGAAGACCGGATACTGGCGCTCGTTCCTCGACTATATGACCGTGAGTTCCCGTGGGGCGACCGCAAGCGAGGTTGGTTTCGCGATGCTCCACACGCATCTCGGCCAATATGATCGCGCTATCGAATTCCTGGAGCGCGCCTACGCGAAGCGGTCGGGTGATTTGCTTTTCATCAACGTCGAGCCAGCCTTCGACCCCCTGCGCAGCAATCCGCGATTCCAGTCGATCGTTCGACGTGTCGGCACCGGATCGGGGGGCGTTCGGTGATCTCAGATCTGCGGCTTCGAAAGTTGCCGCGGCTCATGACCGCAGCGCTCACGCACGAACCAATGCGTTGAGCGTCGCGAGCCAGCCGAAGATGGAGAGCAGGAAGGTGGCGAAGGAGGTCCATCGGCGAAGCGGCGTGAGGCGTATCGGCCGAACACAGGACCGGCACGACTGGTACGGATAATAGGGGCGGTACATGGCCGGGCGTTCCTTCCGCGCGGCCCCCTCCGTGGGGCGGTGAGAACATCGGGGGATCGATGGCTCGCGGTGTTTGCAAGTTCCCCGCCACTCCGGAGACACGCTCGAGGAACGCATCCGAGCGGCCGAAAAAAGCGCCCCACGGATGCCGGCTGAACCACACCGATCTTCGGCCTCACGAATGTCCCGTGCCTATTTCCGACAGACTGTCAGAATCCCCGACGGTGTACCCAGGCTTTCGGTTATGCTCCATGCGCCCCTTCGTCACGGACGCGTCGCGGCGCCCACACTCTTCGCCCCACAAGTGTTAGGATCGGCGGCATGCGTCGCCTTGCCCTCCGAAGCGCGCGGATCCTGCCGCTCGCGGCCATGATCGTCATTTTGCTCGTCGCCGGATGCTCGAAGGATCGGAATCCCATTCGGCCCCAGGAGTCCGCGCAGCAGCTCGGCACCCTCGTCGCGGCGGCCGGTGTTGCCGACCCGAACTCGGCCCTTCTCTGGTCTGTGGCTACCGACGAGCTGGTGTGCTCCGGAGCCGTGACTTTTGCCCAATTGGGGCACCTGATCGCGATCCGCCGCACGACGGGGGCCGTTCGCACACTCGATGCCGTGACGTCCATCATGAACGCCCTCGCGCCCGACGGCTCGGCCGTCTACTACAACGCGATCCTGTGGGGGAGCGAGGGCGCGATCGATTCGATCCAGGCGCGTCGCATCGGACTGGGGTCAGGCTCGACCCCTCGCCGTATCGCGAGCTGCGGGGGGTTTTGCCTGCACATCATCCAGCCGGCGCCGGATGGTGATCAGGTTGCGATCAGTACGCTGGGGTCGGACTCGATCCAGATCCACTCGCTGAGCACCGGCTCGAGCCGTGCGGTCGCCGCGGGAGTGCCGGTCGCCTTCTCGCCGAACTCGGCACAGCTGCTCACTCGTGAGGCCTTTGGCGGGCTCAATACGGCCAGCCTCGTGACGCTCGCAACCGGCGTGGTCGAGCCGGCCGGGCTCGACGTTCCGGATCTCAATGGTGGCGAGCTGGCTCGATGGGACGCTCAGGGTCCGGTGGTTCTATACGTGTCGGAGGATCGCAAGAGTCTGTATCGCGCGCGTGCAGGTGCTGCACCGACGCTGCTCTGGTCTTCGCCGGATTCGCTCCATGGCTCGAAGATGGCGACGTCGCCGAGCGGCCAGCGCGTTGCGGTCTGGACTTCGCGCGCGGCCGCCACCGATTCGACCGCGATGCGCCTCTACCAGCTCTACGTCGTCGACGAGACGGCCGGTGCGGTGCGGATCGCGTTTGCGAAGGTCGCGGGTACGACCGTGCTCGCGCTCCGCAGGGCGCCCCGCTTTGGCGCGACAGCCGACATTTTCCCCGACGCCCGCCTCGGCGGGATGGCGTTCACCGGCGGAGAGACCGAGCTGGCCTACCTCTTCGATGGCCGCCTGTATCGGACGCCGGCGCTCACGCCGGTCACGGCAAGCATCCGCTAGCCGGCCCGATCGTGCATGACCTGATGGAAATCACCCGGGGCGAATGAGGTTCGCCGGAGAGCTCGCCGCCCTCGGCACGGCTTTCTGCTGGGCGATCGGATCCAACTTCTTTGCCGCCGCCGGCCGGCGCATGCACTCGGCGGTGCTCAACCGGCTGCGGATCACCGTGGCGACGACGTTCCTCGCCACGGCGCTGCTGATCACGCGCGGCTCCCCATGGCCCACCTGGGCGAGCGGCGAGCAGGTGATGTGGCTCTCGCTCAGCGGCCTCGTCGGGTTCGTGTTCGGCGATGCATATCACTTCCGCTCGCTCGTGATCCTCGGCCCGGGCCGGGCGGCGATTCTCGCGTCCCTGGCGCCACTGTTCACCGCGATCCTGGCGTGGCCAGTGCTCGGCGAGGTTCCCGGACGGCTCGCGATGCTCGGCATGGCACTCACGCTCGGAGGGATCAGCTGGGTGCTGTACCAGCGCCAGCACCGCGACTCGGGACCGGAACACGCCGAGGGATCGACGTGGGTCGGAGTGATGGCGGGCATCGCGGGCGCCAGTGGACAGGCGGGTGGCTACGTGCTCTCGAAGCTCGCGCTGCGCACGGGTCTGGACGCGTTGTCCGCGACCGTGATCCGCATCTGTGCGGCCGCGATCGGTGTGTGGATCCTCGCCGCGATCGCGCGCGGGATTCCCCGCACGGTCGCAGCGCTCCGCGACCGGCGCGGAGCGACGTTCATGGTCGGCGGGGCGCTGTTCGGCCCGTTTCTCGGCGTCACGCTTTCGCTCACCGCGCTCCAGTTCATCCAGGCCGGAGTGGCGGCCTCGATCATCGCGTTCAATCCGATCATCACCATCCTGATCTCCGCTCGATTCCATGGTGAGCGCCTCACGTGGGGGATCATGATCGGGGCGCTCATCGCCGTCGCGGGCGTCGTCGTGCTGTTCATGAGGTAGTATTCGCGTGTCGGGCCGCGCGGAGTTCTCGAGGCCGCAGGAGGCATCATGAGCGAGCGCGGCTGCGCCCGGCCGATCGCGATCCTGATCGCGGCACTATGTTCCGGTTGTTCCCACGCCACCGATCCGGCCGCGCCTCGTAGCGCTCCCGACCCGGCGCCACGAGCCTCGAGCGCGGTGGTGCTGCTCGAGGACTTTTCGGCGCGCCGGCTGTTTCCCGCCAACAACTGGTGGAATGCCGACGTCACGGGGGCGCCGCTCGATCCGAACTCCGCGGCCTACATCGATTACGTGAGCGGGCGCACGCCGGAAGACCCGACGGCGACACGGATCGTCCATCCTGACTTCGGTCCCCCGCCGTATGGCATCCCGTACGTCGGTGTCGGCGGGGATCAGGTGTTGCTCACCGTGAACTTCGCTCCGTATGCGAGCGAAAGCGATGTGGGTGCGCCCGGGCGTCCACCGGGCTACCCGATCCCCGACGAAGCGCGGACCGAGCCGAACTACATCGAGGGCGGAGTCGCCGGCGGCGGCCCGAGCGGCGATCGGCACCTGCTGGTGGTGGATCGCGATCACTGGCTACTGTTCGAGACCTATGCCACCCGCTGGAACACCACCCAGTCCCGCTGGGATGCCGGCTCGGGAGCCGTCTTCAACCTGGCGACCAACGGGCGGCGGACCGAGGGCTGGACGTCCGCCGATGCGGCAGGGCTCGCCATCCTTCCCGGCCTGGTGCGCTACGACGAGGTCGCGGCGGCGGGGCCGATCCCGCATGCCTTCAGGGTCACGATGCGTGCGACCAACCACTACGTGTGGCCGGCCTCGCACCAGGCGGGGAGCACGGCGGGCGCATTGCCGATGGGGGCTCGCCTCCGGCTCAAGGAGTCGGTCGATATTGCCGGATACTCTACGCCGGTGCAGAAGGTGTTCCAGGCCATGAAGACTCATGGCCTGATCGTCGCCGACAACGGCACCGACATGTATGTGAGCGGCACCATGGACCCGCGCTGGGACAACGATGTGTTTAATCCAGCGTTTCACAGTCTCACTGCGGATGACTTCGAGGTGATTCTGCTCGGGTGGGGACAGGGCACCGCGAGCGTTCCGTAATATCAACATGCTCCGGAACGCGATCTGGTGCTACGATCGAAGGGATTGTATTCACCCGGGCGGCCGCGGCCGTTCCACTCAGTGCCCGGAGGACATCATGAGGAGATCGTGGCTGGCGTTCTCGCTAATCCTGCTGTTCAGCGTGAGCTCGACATCGCACGCGCAATGGATTCAAACCCATGGCCCCGAGACCGGCAACGTCTCGGTGCTCTCTGTGGACTCCTTCAGTACCCATCTTTACGCCGTCGCCAACGAGGGAGCCTATCGATCCCGCGACGGAGGGCTCACGTGGCGGGCCATGGTGTACAACGGTCTGCCGGGGAGCTTCTTCGCGAAAGGGATCGGCGCCTCCAACTCGGTCGTCTACGCCTCGGGCGCGCTGGGCGCCGGTGGCGCCATCTTCCGCTCGACGAACGGCGGAGACAGCTGGACCCAGGCGTCCGTCGCCGGGTTGCCGGTGCTTGGGATCCCGCTCACGTTCGACATCAATGGCTCGACGATTCTCGCCGGGATCGAGGGTGGCGGGGTCTACAAGTCGACCGACGATGGCAGCACCTGGACGTCGTCGAGCACGGGAATTCCCGCCGGAACCGGCATCGGGTACTTCGCGAGGCTCGGCCCTGATCTCTACGCCGCAACCTCGCTCATTTCACCGACGAAGGGTGTCTACCGCTCCACCAACGGTGGCTCGAGCTGGAGTGCGACGAGCCTCGCGATCACCGGGTTTGCGGGCCTCAACGGTTTGACGGCGACCGTCTCCGGACTGTTTGCGTCGACCAACACCGCCGGCGTCCATCGCACGACGAACATGGGCACGACCTGGGACAAGATCAATCCCGACGTCACCACGAACTTCGCGACCGGCGTCGCGGGTACGAACAACAATCTGTTCATCGGGATCGGCAGTCGGATTTTCCGGGCCGACGCAAATGGCGACAACTGGGTCGCGGTCAATACCGGGCTCCCGGCTTCCAATCCCGGGCTGTCGTTGCTTTCGATCGCGGCCACCGGAACGACGGTCGTCGCGGGAGAGGGCAAGCTCGGCGTCTATCGCAGCTCCGACTCGGGCGCCAACTGGTCTCGCTCGAACACGGGCCTCATCGCGGCCCGCATCAACAATGGCATGCTCACGACGGGTCCGTATCTGTTCGCGGCCGCCGACGGCGCGGGATTCTTTCGGACCGATTCCAACGGCGACATCTGGACCGGCATCGACAACGGACTCGACCTGAACGTCGGATGGTACGCGTTTGCGAAGACGGGCTCGACGCTGCTCGGCGGCACCGGAGCGTACAAGCTCTATCGAAGCGACGACAACGGGAGCAACTGGACGCTGAGCAACGCGGGCTTCACCCTCGTCGGCACGTTCGCGTTCGCCGTCGACCCGGCGACTCCTTCAACGGTCTTCGCGGGCGGGTATTCCGGGCTGACCAAGTCGACGGACTCCGGCATGACCTGGACGAACGTGAACTCCGGGATCGGCGGGTTCCAGACCATCCTCGCGCTGTGGAAGGACGGGCCCTACATGCTCTATGGGACCAACGCCGCCTTCAAGCGATCGACCGACAACGGGGACACTTGGACCGCGCCGTTCACCGGGCTCCCGGCGGTGGCGGCGTACGGGGACTTCGCCCAGCACGATGACACGATCTATGTGGCGTCGACCTACGGGATCTATCGATCGAGCGATCATGGAGCCTCGTGGAGTTCGACCGAGGCAGCCACGGTAGGCATGCAGACCGTTCACGCGGTCGGCGGCGACCTGTTCATTGGCGGACTCGATGGCGTGCGTCATTCGAACGATGGCGGCCGAAGCTGGACGGAAATCAACGAAGGATTCCCACCGGTGACGCACATCATGGATCTGGTTTCCAACGACGGGTACCTGTTTGCGGGTTCGCTCCGCAGCGGCGTGTGGCGCCGTCCTCTGAGCGAAGTGACTCCCGCGCTCGCGTCGCTGGTGTCCGCCGAGGCCGAACCCGGCCGCGCCCGCATCCGATGGTTTGTCGAGGCAGGGACGCACGTCGTGATCGAGCGGCGTACACCCACCGAAACCTGGGCGGAGCTGCGAGCCACGGAAGCGGATGGCCTCGGGTATGTCACGGTCGAGGACGATGGGGTCGAGCCTGGTCAGCGCTACGGCTATCGTGTGGGATGGAAAGACGGCGATCGGGACGTGCGGATGGGAGAGGTGTGGATCGACGTTCCGGGCCGCACCGAGTTCGCGCTCCATGGAGCCCGGCCGAATCCCGCCGTCAGAGAACCGAGCGTCGCGTTCACGATTCCACGATCCGGACGGGTCACGATCGACCTGATGGATCTCAGCGGCCGTCGCGTCGGCGAACGGTACGAAGCCGATCTCACGGCCGGATACCACATGCTTCCGATGTCCTCGTGGGGGACACGGCCCGCC
>JGI10216J12902_114831978_pt1 | contig 14461 bp, 13 predicted proteins | sample KanNatreferecore_FD_12902 | JGI IMG/M metagenome (IMG submission 12902)
GCCGCCGAGAAGACCACCGCGTAGGCGACGACCACGAGCTTGAGGGAGAGGTCGTACGACAGCTTTAGCGATCGGCTACGCGCCTCGAGCGCGGGAACGGTCCGCGGTTGTACAGAGGCATTCACCGCCACAGCCTGAGCATGGCCGAAAGTGCCTCGCGGCGCGAGAGACGATCGGCTAACGGGGACCGGGCCAACGGCTGGGTGTTAAATCCTGCGGCCGCTGTAGCCTCCGGCTCATGAGAGCAGTGATCCTCGCGGGTGGGCTAGGTACGCGCCTGCGGCCGTACACGACGATCCTGCCAAAGCCGCTCGTCCCGGTCGGCGATCGGCCGATCCTCGAGCACATTCTGCGGCGCCTCCACGCCTACGGCGTGCGCGAGGTCGATCTCTGCCTCGGGCATCTCGGGGAGCTGATTCAGGTCTATTTCAGCCAGACGGACGCAATGCTCTCGGAGCTCGAGCTGCGCTGGCACTGGGAGGACGAGCCGCTTGGCACCGCCGGGGCTCTGCGAATCGTGCCTGGGCTCGAGGGGACGTTCATAGCGATGAACGGCGACATTCTGACTACGCTCGACTACGGCGAGCTCGTCGCCTTCCATGAGCGAACCGGCGCTGCTTTGACCGTGGCGACCCACGCCAAGCGCGTCGACGTCGACCTCGGCGTAATCGAAACCGACGGCGAGCGGATCGTCGGTTTCCGCGAGAAGCCGCAACTCGACTACGAGGCCAGCATGGGGATCTACGTCTACGACCAGCGGGCGCTTGCGCACCTTCCCGCCGAAGGAGCCTGCCAGTTCCCGGACCTTGTGCTCCGGCTACTCGACGCCGGAGAGACGGTCTCAGCCTTCCGCAGCGATGCAGAGTGGTTCGATATCGGCACAGTCAGTGAGCACCAGCGCGCGGTGGAGGCGTTCGAACGCGCTCCGGAGGTGTTCGCAACTTGAGCGAGGCTGAGCTCGAGCGGATCCGAAACGCATACAGGGAGCGAGATACCGTCGGTGAGGGCCCCTACCGATGGGACAACCCGGCATACGTATGGCACATGCAGCAGGTCGAGGGCGCGCTACTCCGAGCATGCGCCGACACCAGCGTGCAGCTCGCAGGGGCACGGGTGCTCGACGTCGGATGTGGCAGCGGCTACTTCCTTCACCGCCTCCGTGAGTTCGGCGCCGGCGAGTGCCACGGGATCGACTTGATGGAGAACCGGATCGCGGAGGGTCGAGAGCGCTACCCCACCGTCCACTTTCACGTTGGCAGCGCAACTGAACTGACCTTCGAGACCGGGGCGTTCGACCTGGTAACGCAGTTCACCTGTCTGTCATCGGTTGTCGATGCGGATGTTCGTTTCGCGGCCGCGCGAGAGATGCGACGCGTCGCCTCCGGGGGTTGGGTGCTCTCGGTCGACCTGCGCGGGATGCTTCCGCCAGTGTTGCGACGCCGACGGTCGACGTCGCCTCCGATCGTGGGGCTCGACAAACATGAGCTCCAGCGGCTCTTCGGGCAGCCGGCGCTGCTACGACGTATTGCGTTGGCCTTCGAGCTTGGGCAGCTACTGGGCCGCCACACTGCCGTGGCGGACACGCTCCAAATCTTCCCGCCTTTGCGGAGCCATCTGCTCGGGCTTTGGCAACTCCCCTTGACGAACGAAGCGAGCGCTGCCTTCAGAAGGATCGGCTAACAGCAGACGGCCGAGTTCTTCGAGTGGCCCGCGCGGCCATACTTGAGATATGGACGACTCCGATTGCGGATTAAGCCGCGGTCGCGGCGGCTACGTTCGGAAGCGCAGCCACATGCTCAGGCTGAGCTGCAGTGAGTACGTCGACGTAGTTGTGCTCATCAGCAAGTGCGATCACATCGGTGGGATCGCTTGTGAACGCGAGGAGGTCGCCGGTCTGGGCAAAGACGATGAACTTCGAGTAACCAAGCTCACCCAGATACTCGAGGATGACGCTTCCTTCACGCCCCACATTGCGAGCCAAGAACGGAGCGAACTCGAAATAGAGGGCGGGAGCCAGTTGAGCGAGGATTGTTCTCGCGCCCAAGAGAACATCGAAGTCGAAACCATCGGTGTCGCTCTTGATCAGGTCGAGTCTTTCCACGCGGTCGAAGTAGTCGTCCAGCATCACCACTGGGCGACTTGACGCGTCGAGGAAGACATGATCGCCGTAGTGACGCTTCGCAACGCTGGCTGTACTGGTGTTGGTGAAGAGTTGAACGTTCTCGGTTTGTGACCCTACGAGGGATTCTTCGACGAGCACGTTCGTCCATCCGTTTTCCTCGACGTTGCGGAGGAGGATGTTCCGAAAGCGCTCAGCTGGCTCAAAGCACACATACCGTGCATCCGGCCGGACCGAAATCATCTGAGCGAGACTGGCGCCAATGTTGGTTCCGACCTCTGCGATCAGCAAGGGTTCGTCGGGTGGAAGAACAAGATCCACTGCAGTGGCGAGCGTCGGCTCCCAGCCAGCCCCTCCTGCAATTGCGCGCCCGATGATGCTTGAGCTTGGGTAGTGCAACGTCCAACGCTCGAACTTCGTTGTCAGCACTTGCTCCTCCGCCAGCACGTGCCGTGCGCGCCGCTTGGCCCCCAGCCGTCGGCTAAGTGCACTCAACGTACGCCCAGGAAGCGCGCGCAGGGATTGTGCGCCTCGGCCAACGGTGAGCGCCATCACGAATCTCCGCATCGGCGGCCAGACACGGCAGCCAAGGGTATCGCTAGGATCTCGGCGCGTCGCGACCGTCGAAACGCTTGGACCTCGAGATGTGGGCCCCAGACACCGAGGCGCTGACGCTCCTGGATTCCGGGGGAGGGCCTTTCAGTAGGAGGGGCTTTCGTGAGGCTGTGATTCACGCAGTTCCCGGTTGGCGGGACGTGAGCTTTGGAGCGAAACTCGAGGACGGAGCAATGGCGGCAGTCGCGCTCCTGGCGCGGGATCGCCGAGCCGAGTCGGTTCCACCCGAGGGGTATGGCGGTGTCATAGCTTCCCGTGCACTCTCGGCCGAGGAAATGCATTCGTTTCTCGGGCTCATGGCCCAAACCCTTCGTCTTACTCGGCTGAGCGTCCGATCCCTCGAGCTCGAGGCGAGCACAGTTGCGGGAGAACGGCTGACGACAGCGAGCGTGGTTCCAATCAGTCACGACGTGCCTCCCGCAGCTCGTTACGCTCGTCTCGCTCGCCGATCGTTGAAGCGAGCATCCGAAGCAGGCGCCACTGTCGTACCGACGGACTCGTTCGAGACTTTTTGGCCCCTCTATGCAGCTGCGTCCGAGGATTGGGCGATGAAATATCCCGAGTCCCTCGTGCGGCAATTGGTCGACCGCGAAATCGCCCGGGTGTACTCAGTCCGGGTCGGTGGACGGGCGGTCGCATCCCTACTCACGCTGGTCAGCAATTCACACTGGATGTGCTGGCTGGCCGCTCAGACGGACGAAGGTCGCTCATGCGCAGCCAGCTATCTCGCATACGACACGGTTCTCTCTGAGGCGCAAACGGCCGGTATCAAGGCTGTAAATCTGGGCGCGAGCGTCGGCGGCGGCGCTGAGTTCAAAGGCCACCTTGGCGCCGCAGACGTGTGGATGCGCGAGTGGAGGCACGAAACCACCGCAGCAACCATCGCGCGCGTCGCACGCAACGTCGTGGCTCCTCTCACACGGCCCGTACGCGGGAGGTTGCGCTGATCGTCCGGAGTACTGAGGCGGGACAATCATGGGCCGAGCTCGCGGGGCTCGATCCGCTAGCCAGCGTCCTCGACCCGGCAGACCGTCGGGGTTGGAAGAATCAGCTCATAGACCGCGTGCACAAGCGCGCTCTCGGTCACGCTGTGGGCGACGTGCACGGGGACACTGTCCTCGACTTCGGCTGCGGAACCGGGAGGCTTTCAGACTGGCTCATCCGCCGTGGAGCACAGGTCGAAGGCGTCGACATCACGCCAGAAATGGTGGCCGTTGCACAAGCGAGGGTTCCTCAAGCCCGATTCCAGACAATCGAGGGCTCGGCGCTGCCTTTCGCCGATGCGCGCTTCGATTCGGTCATCACTGCTTACGTTCTCCAGTACTACGTGGCGCGCAACGTAGCTATCCCGCGGGAGCTCGCAAGAGTTCTTCGTGAGGGGGGCAAGCTGATCGCGATAGAGCAAGTGGCGGAGGACGAAATCGGCCGTGGCGGGACAATCGCTGCATACGAGGAGATGCTTGTCGGAGCGGGCTTACGAATGCTCAATGCTTCAACGATCCGCCTGGGCGACTCGAGAATTGTGGCCTTGGCGGAGCGTGTTCCTCTCCTCGCCAGCCTGCCGGCGATGCCATGGCTCGTTGTCGAGGAAGCGAAACGTCGAGCGGACTCGCCACTGGTAGGCGGCCGCTATGCGGACGTTCTCTTTTGTGCGACGAAGGCGCCCGCTTGACCACCCCTACCCTCGGAGACGCTTCCGCCGAGCCGATCTTCACCGAATCCGAGCCTTCTCCGAGCGTCGTCGCGAACTCGGCCTGGTTGATGCTCGCCCAGGGCATCGTGGCGCTCATTGCCGGCGTCGTCTCGATCTACGCAATCCGGAACTTTACGACGAGCGACTGGGGTCATTACTCGACGGCGCTTGCCCTCGTCGCCCTCTTCACGATCTTTTCCGGATCCGGCCTCGCACCGCTGGCACTGCGAGAGATGACGGCCGCTCCCGGGCGCCAGGGCGAAATCCTCGGAACCACTCTTCAGGCGCTCGCGTGGACCTTTGTGCCTGCCGTCATTGCGCTACTCGCAACGGCGGCCGTACTCGGCTACCCGCGGGACGTGTTCGTCCTCGTGCTTGTGCTCTCTCCCTCGCTCTTCTTAGATCCCGCCCTCAACAACTTCGGCGCCGCGTTCAACGCCCGCTCGCGACTCTTTTACGTCGCTCTGTTTCAGGTCGCTCAGGCAGTCGTCTACGGAGTCGTCGCCGTCGTCGTGATCGCAGGGTCTTTTGGCGTAACCGGCCTAGCAGTCGCGACAGTCGCGGCCTCCTCCACAGCGGCGATTTTCGCACTCGTCCTTCTTCGCAAGCGACTCCGCCTGCACCTACGCGTGCGACAAGCCGCAACGAATGTCTGGGCTTTCATGCGCGCAGCCGTGCCGATCGCCGGCATCAATCTCGTAGCCGTGGTCTACGCGAGGATCGACATCTTGATGCTCTCTGTGCTTTCGACGTCGAGCAAGGTCGCCTTCTACACGGTGCCCTATGGCCTGGTCAGGCTTTCTTGGCTACTCCCGTCAGTGATTTCGGCGGCGTTCTTCCCAACGCTAAGTCGAAGCCTCGAATCGGACCGCGCTGAGGCGCAATATTTGTTCTTCCTTGTGGTCCGGGTCTTTTTCTTCCTCAGCGTGCCCATCTCGCTCGTGCTCGCCCTTAGTAGTCCCGCCCTCCTGCCCTTCGTCTTCGGAGATCCTTACTCGCACTCAGTGGCGGTGCTTCAGATCATGGCTTGGACGTCAGTGCTCGGCTTCCAGAACTATGTTCTCTGGTACGCCCTTCTCGCCGCGCGAAAGGAGCGCGCGGTCCTTGTCATTCAGATCGCCGGCCTCCTTGTCAATGTGGCGATCAACGCATTCGCCATTCCGCTGTACGGATCGTCCGGGGCTGCAACCGCACTGCTCGTCTCCGATTTGGTGGTGATCGCAGGGCAGGTCGTCCTGGTTCACCGCGGCCTCTTCGCAATCCCATTCACGAAATTGCTGGCGAAACCGGGTATCGCAGGCATCGTGGTGGTGCCGATCGCGGCGCTTATCGCCACACGCTCAGCCGCCGGCGGCGCAGCGATTGGAGCCCTCGCATACGTCGTGATTCTTCAGGCCCTTCGCTATGTCACGGTTGAGGAATGGAGACCTGTGACGAGCATTCTCCGCACACCTTTCGCATTGATTCGGCGTGGCCCGCCCCCCGCAACCTGATGTCGAGTGGGTCGATTCTGATTCTGAGCCCTTGGCCGTCGATCTTCTCGATGGGAGGCGGAGGGACACCGCGAGGGCAAGACCTCGTCGAGACGTTGCTCGCGGCGGGCTACACGATCGACTACGTGGCACCGAAGGCTGACGCGAACGATTGGATTCCCAACCACGACCGGCTCCGAGTTCATCGCTTCGGCCCCCTCCGTGTTCCGGCTAAAGGATTTGTCGGACACTCGATCAATTGGCTCGAACGGACGACACGCCTAATCGCGCGAGGGCTGCGTGTCGCGCAGCGGCACGGTCGTCCTCAAGTGGTCTACGCATGGTCATCGATGACGGTTCCGGCGGGCTTCTGCTGCGGGTTTCTTCTACGGCGTCCGACGATCGGCGCGCTGTTTGGCACGTTCCTTTACCCGCACCTGGCGACCAGGCGCGAGCGCATCGGCCATTTCGAGGAGATAGCCGCATTCAAGAGCCCGGTTGACCGGCTGCTCATCGTCAACGACGGCACGCGGGGCGACGACGTCGCGCGCGCTCTCGGCGTGCCGGACTCCCGGGTGCGCTTCTGGATGCACGGCCTCGACCTCGAAGCCTGCGACGCCGCACGAGAGGCCGACGGGCGTGCCGAGCTCGACCTGCCGGCGGACGTTCCGCTCGTGGTCTCGGCTAGCCGACTCGTGTCGTGGAAGCGGGTGGATCGCCTCATCCGCGCCGCACCGGACGTGCTCGAAAGTAGGCCGGACACGCTTTTTGCGATTTCGGGAGACGGTGAGGAGCGCGAGGCGCTCGAAGCTCTTGCACGGGAGCTCTCGGTAAAGCACGCGATCCGATTCCTCGGTGGTCTGCCGCGGGAGGTGAATCTCCGCTTGATCGCGTCCGCCGACGTGTTCTGCTCGCTCTACGACTATTCATGCGTTGGTGTCGCGCTCCTGGAAGCGCTCGGCTGTGGTGTCGCAGTCGTGGTCAGGGACACCGGGGCCACGAGAGATTTCGTTGAGGATCAGGTGAATGGTCTTGTGGTGCGCCAAGACGACTCCGCCGCAACGGCGACAGCAATCACGCGACTCCTAGACGATGCCGATCTTCGTAGGCGGATCGGTGGCGAAGCGCGGCAGCGCGCCGAGGACCGTTTTCTAACACCTGAACAACGGGCGTCCCTGGAGCTGCAAACGATCGCCGAGGTCGTTGCGAGCCGCGACAGTCGCGACGCTGGGGCACCTCACTAGACTGCGGCGCCCGTGCTCGATCCCGACCGCAATCCGGACGATTACAGACGGTTCTACGACGAAGTGGGGGCCGCGCAACTCGAAGAGCGCTACATGGCAGTCCATCCCTACGTGATTGCACGCATGCATTTGGCGCTCGAATGGCTCTTGCCGGTGGCGCGAGCAGGCGGGAAGTTGCTCGATATCGGTTGCGCAAGCGGCTACTACTCCGTGGCGTTTGCCAAGGAAGGCGGACGCGCAACCGGCATCGACATCTCCGCGGCAAGCATTGCGCTGGCTCAGCGCCGCGCGGAGCAGGAATCAGTCCGATCAAGATGCGAGTTCCTTCAAGGCGACATGCGCAGCCTCCCGATTGACGAGGCTGCATACGACGCTGTTGCAATGATCGAAGTGCTCGAGCACGTTCGCGAGCAGAGGACGGCCGTCGAGCAAGCTTTCGGCGCTCTTCGCCCTGGTGGAGTCCTCGTGTTGACTACACCACACGCGTTCGACGAGCTGTCGCGATGGCAGCGATTCCGAAATCGCAAAGCCCGCACGCCCGAGGCAGCGGGCCTAGCTGTGCGACGCGTTGACACGAACCCGTTCGTCGCCGATGCCGGCATCCCTCACGAGGCCTACTTTCATGACGCCTTTACTTTCGAGCAGATCAAGAGCCTCCTGCCCGCGGAAGCCGACATCGTTCGTCTTCACTCGCTTTACATGCCTATCCCCGGCCTACGCCTCCTCGCCCACCTGCCACCCGCTGTCCGTCAGAGCATTAGAAGACTGGCGAGCAAAAATGAGCGGGAGGACGGAGGCGGAGCTGCGTCGACACATCTCAGCGGCCGGGATGAACCCCTTCCGATCCCAGGTCTTAACCCAGAAGCTTCCTTAATGGTCAGGCTAAGCAAGCTGATGTGGCGCGTTCCGATTGTCCGGGCCACATACAACCATCACCTGCTCGTAGCCCGTCGTAGAGACGACTCGACCACCGAGCGGTAAAGCGCATCAATCCGCGCCGTGCACTCGGCCGGATCAAGCTCGGCTTGAGCGAGCGCACGGCCTTCAGCACCAAGTCGATCGTCGCCGAATGCTCGCTCAATCGCAGCTGCAATCGTGTCAACCTCGAGCGGCGTGAGCACAGCGTGCCGCCCATCCTCCAGCTCGTCCCTCGCCCAGGGCAGGTCGGAAACAACGACGTTGCGTCCGCAGGCAAGTGCTTCCCAGACGCTACGTGGCGAGCTGTCGCTGGACGGGATCGAGATCACGACGTCGGCGGCGCGGTAAACGTCAGGCATTCGCTCTGGAGGAAGATCACCGAGGACGGTTACGGCTTCCTCAAGCCCCATCCCCCCGATCGTCGTCCTCAAAGTGGGCGGGATGCTCCCGTCCGGAGACTTCAGGAGAAGATGCGCACCGGGACGACCCTCCTTGAAACGATCGAACGCCCGGAGTTGGAGATCCACGTTGTAGACAGCTTTGAAGCCGCGAACGCTGACAACGAGCGGGCCGTCGCTCGCGAGCCCTAGAGCCTCCCGTGCCGCCAAAGTGCTGCCCGGCGCGAATCGCTCGAGGTCAAGCCCCCAGCGCACCACCTCGATCGGAACATCTCGGCCGGCGAGCTCCCGCGTGGCCCGCGCGAGGTGAACTGAGTCCGCCGTGACGAGATCCGAGCCGCCCAGCGCGCGCTTCGATCTCTGACGGCCGATTCCCCGGGTCCCAAAGATGTCCGACCCCCACGCAGAGCAGATCAGCGGATGAAGCCCTTCGCGCGCCGCCATCCACCCGAACTCCGGAAGCCAGTGTGCGTGAATGAGATCGGGTTGGACGCGATCCGCAACCTCCGCAAGCGCACGGCTCATCCGAAGGCTGCGGAGGACGGGTGGCCCGTCGGCCGATAGTTCGTAGACATTTGCTCCCTCGATCCTGGCCGGCCCAGGCGGCACGCGGCCCGCGAAGTGCACTTCATGGCCGGCGGCCGCGACCGACTCGGCCCAAGAGATGACGTGAGGCGAGTTCAACCAGCCGGCGATGAGTACCCGCAGCGGCTCCGTGACGGCAGGCGCGGGCTCCATGGAGCTGAACCTAGCGAACGCATAACCTGACGCTGTGGCCGATCGCACGCTGCTCGTGGTTTCGCAGCGCCCACTCGACCTCGGCGGCGGAGGCAGCGTTCGCTGGCTACACCTTCGTCGCGTGCTCCCCCAGCACGGTTGGCGCGTCCTCGAGTGCAGCGGGCGCATCGGGGCCGGGGCCGACGATGCGGCCGTCGATCCACGTGCGGCACGTCTGGTGGCACACCGCGCGCGAGTCACCGGCATCGCCGGTCGCGTGCTCGATCCGCTGGCACGCACGATCGGAGTTCAACCCGAGGCGCTGGCACCCAACAATGCCTGGGCGCTCACCGGCCGCCGTGCCGTGCGGAAGGGGATCGAGCAAGGGAAGCCCGACGTGGTACTCGCGACCATCCCGCCGCCGAGCGGATTGCTCGCAGCAGCCACGACCGTTGGAGACACGCCATTCGTGGCCGAGTTTCGCGATCTGTGGGCCGGAGCCCCGTATTTCGACCGTGGCGGCCGGCTGCTACCGAGGCTGGAAACAAAGGCACTGGCGCACGCCGACGCGGTCGTGACGGTCACAGACGGTTTCCGCGATCGGCTGCTCAGCCTGCACCCCGAGATTGCTTCGCGCCTGCACGTGCTTCCAAACGGGTTCGATCCAACGCTTCTCGCTCGACGCCGCCCGGTCGGTTCCGGCAGAAACAGCCGGGCGACCTTGATCCATGCCGGGGCGCTCTACGGCGATCGAACGGCGGTGAGCCTCCTCTCGGCGCTGGCCCAGCCCGAGCTCAGGGAACGTGTGCGTCTCGAGCTCGTCGGAGTGGTCGATCCCGAAACGAGGAGAGCGCAGACTGCTGCACGCGACATCGACGTGGTCATTGAACCGCCTGTGAGCTGGGAGACCGCCATCGAGCGCTCTCTCGACGCGGACATCGCTGTCGTGATCAACACCCCGGGGACGGGTGGGGACATCGGCCAGGTGCCGGGCAAGGTGTACGAAGTCCTCGCACTCGGCCGCCCTGTCCTCGGGCTGATGCGTCCGGAGAGTGACGCGGGACGACTTCTGAAGCGTTTCGGCCAAGGCGTGGGACTTGCTCCGCCGGACGATCCCGACGCCATTGCCGCGGCCATTGAGCGCTTGCTCGACTCGCCGCCAGAGCCTGCGGCGCCCGACGCGCTCGCCGAGTTCGACCGTGACCGCATCGCCGCTCGCTACGCGGCGCTGCTGGACGAAGTTGCGACTCGCTCCAGCAGCTCCACGAGCTCGGGCACCACCTTGTCGCGCCGGTAAGAAGCCGCGAACTCTCGGCCTGCCTCCCCGAGCTGCTGCGCCTTCGCCGGGTCGCGTAACAACGTCAGCAACGCTTCGGCCGCGGCGTCGGCGCTGCCGTCGCAGACGATCCCGGCGACACCGTCGACCTGCGGCAACCCGCAACCAGGGGAGAGTACGACCGGGGTGCCACAGGCAAGCGCCTCGAGAGGAGTCAGCGGCAGTCCCTCGCTCGCAGACAGGAGAGCCAACACGTGGGCCGAAGCGAGCGCCTGACCCTTCTCCTCCTCGCTGACCAGACCACGGAAGGCAACCGAGTCGCCCAGCCCCAGCCGCGCGCCCTGGTCCTTCAGGGTCTCCCCGTGAGAACTAGGCGCCCCGACCACCTCGAGCCGGGCATCCGGCAACGCCGCGCGCACCTGCGCGAACGCGTCGATCAGGACGTCGATCCGCTTGATCGGATGAAGCTGGCCGAGGTAGAGGACGGTCGGAACGCTGGCGCGCGGGACCTCGCCGGGATTCGGGAGCTCGAGCGGCGGCGGCATCGCGTGCAGTCGCGCGGGCTCGGCGCCTGCCGCCAGGTATTCGCCGCGCTCGATCTCCGAGAGGTAGAGGCAGGCCCGCGCCTCACGCACGGTTCGTCGCCCCCACAGCGCGAGAAAAGCCCGCTTCGGCAAGGCCCGGCCGCGCTCTGGAGTCGCCGGCAGCGTCCCCAGAGCCTCGAGGACATAAGGCACTCCGGCTCGCGACGCGGCGCGCGCTCCGAGCACGCTCACTGACGAGTAGACGTCCAGGAGCAAGACCAGGTCGAACTCCCGGACGTGGTCCTGAAGCCATTTGCGTAGCCCGCGCGGCAGCGGGACGTTGGTCGCCGCGAGTCGCCGCGAAGCATTCGGAAAACGCACCACCCGCGCATCAGCGGGCTCGGCGGGCGCGTTCTCCGGAACGCGCGAGCGCAGATCGAGCACGTCGGTCGTCGCCACGGTCACCTCGTGACCGGCGTCGAGGGCGCCCTTCACGGTCGCAACCGCGACCGTGACCGTGCCGCCGAATGCGCGTGCGGGCGCGTACCAGGGGACGCAGACGAGCATCCGCATGGCTGAGTAGATTGCCTTAGTGCCCTCGTCCAGCGCGCAGAGCGCGAATCAGTGGTCAGGTCGCCGCGTGCTCGTGACCGGCGCCGGCGGATTCATCGGCAGCCATCTGGCAGAGACGCTCGTCCGCGAGGGTGCCTCCGTCCGAGCGTTTGTCCGCTACACCTCGCGCGGAGACCTTGGCTGGCTCGAGGCGGCCGAGCCAGAGCTCGTGCGCGAGCTCGAGATCTTCAGAGGCGACCTCGTCAATCCCGAGGCTGTCGCAAGCGCGGTCCGCGACCGAGACGTCGTCCTTCACCTTGGCGCGCTGATCCCGATCCCGTATTCCTACGTGCATCCGCGCGAGTTCGTGGCGGCGAACGTCACCGGGACGCTGAACGTGGTCGAGGCCGCCCGGCGCACGGGACTCGAGCGGATCGTCCAGACGTCGTCGAGCGAGGTGTACGGAACCGCCCAGAAAATCCCGATTCACGAGGAGCACCCCCTCCACCCGCAGTCGCCGTACGCGGGGACCAAGGTGGGCGCCGATCAGCTTGCGCTCTCGTACCAGCGCTCATTTGGAACACCGGTCGTGGTCGTGCGCCCGTTCAACACCTTCGGCCCGCGCCAGAGCGCTCGCGCGGTCATTCCCACGATCGTGTCGCAAGCTCTTTCGCGCGATGTCGTGGAGCTCGGCGCAACGGGGACGACGCGCGACTTCCTCTATGTCGCCGACACGGTCGCCGGGATCATGGCGTGCGGAGCCACTCCCGGGATCGAGGGCGAGGTGATCAATCTCGGCACCGGGGTTGAGGTTCCCATCAGCGGGGTGGTCGAACGGGTCTTGCGCCTGCTGGGACGTGAGGTGCCGGTCGCCCTCGATGAGGAGCGGCTGCGCCCACCTGACAGCGAGGTCGAGCGGCTCGTCGCCGACATCACCAAGGCAAGAACGTTGCTCGGCTGGGCGTCGAATGTCGATCTGGACGAGGGTCTTCGGCGAACGATTGAGTGGTTGACCGGCTCGCTCGACGCATACAAGCCGACGATCTACAACGTCTAAATCGCGTTCAGAACCGCCTCGATCACCGCGTCGACCTGATCGGCGGACATCCGTCCGAAAAGCGGCAATGTCAGTAGGCGATCGGCGACGGACTCGGTCTGCGGCAGCGGACGCCGCTCTCCCGCCAAGCGGTACTGGGTGAACGTGTGAATCGGCGGATAGTGCACGCTCGTCTGGATTCGGTCGGCGTCCAAAGCTGAGCGCACCTCGGTTCGGTCGACGCCGGCCGGGAGTACGACAACTGCCAGATGATTCGACGAGATCCGACCCTCTCCGATGGCTCCGAACGGCATCGTCAAGCCGCGCGTTCCGTCCAACGCTTCCCGGTAGCGGGCGAGGATCCGGCCGCGCGCCTCGTTTTCCTCCGGGAGACGGCGTAGCTGGACGAGACCGAGAACGGCGCGGACTTCGTCAAGCCGGTAGTTGAAGCCGGGGAGCACAACGTCGTAGCTCGAAGCGTGGCCGCGATGGCGGTCCCAGGTCAGTGTCGTCATCCCGTGTGAACGCAGAAGCCGCAGTTGTTTCGCAACCTCGTCGTCGCCCGTCAGCGTCATGCCGCCCTCACCCACCGGCAGGTTCTTGTTCGAGAAGAAGCTGAAACAGCCGACGCGACCCAGCGTCCCGCACATCCGTCCGCCGAAGCTTGCGCCGGGTGCGTGTGCGGCGTCCTCGACGACAACCAGCCTGTGCCGTTCCGCGATGTCGGCGACGGCGTCGATCTCACACGGAACGCCGCCGTAGTGCATGACGAGGATCGCCTTCGTTCGCGGGGTGACAGCCGCTTCCACGTCACCCGGATCGAGGTTGAGGTCTTCCGGGCCCACGATGTCGCAGAAGACCGGCTCGGCGCCGGTGTGGACGATCGAGTTCGCGGCAGCGACGAAGTTCAGCGACGGGACGATCACCTCGTCTCCCGGGCCGCAACCGACGGCGATCAGCGCCAGGTGGAGCGCGGCGGAGCCGTTTGCTACCGCGACTGCGTGGGGAGCGCCGCAGAACGCCGCGAATTCGCGCTCGAAATCGGCCACCTGTGGGCCCATGCTCCACCACCCCGAGCGGATGGTCTCGAGCACGGCCTCGACGAGCTCGTCGTCGACGACGATCTCTGAGAGCGGCACACGCCAGCGAGACTCGCTCACAGCACCATCCTTGCTCAAAGCGCCTTCCGGACGATTGACCAGTAGCGACTCGAGACGCGATTCGCGGCGGCGACGGGGCGCGGCAGCGCAACCATGCTCGGATCGAGCACCGGCGTCACGAGGCCGGCCAGCTCCCGGTCGGGCACCGAGCGCAACCGCTGGGTCTCGCGGCGGTGGCGGGCGATCCACGCTAGGTGGCCAAGGCACCACCACCAGCCGCCCAGCTTGCCGCGGAACCAGCGCTGCCGGGCGGCGACCGCCAGCATGCCGAGCTCGGCAGCCGCCAACACGGGTGCGAGCAGCAGCAAGAGCCGCAGCGAGTACGCCGTCAGCACGAAGATCTCGCGATTCCGCTCGAGCAGCGCAATCTTTGCCGGATGGCGGCCGAACTCGTACTCGTGGTACACGTCCGCGCCGGGATCGACCACGACGCGCAGGCCGTGCAGATGGGCGCGCCACCCAAGCTCGGTGTCCTCCAGGTACAGGAACAGCTCGTCGGTGAAGCCGCCGAGCTCGTGGAAAAGATCGGCGCGGATCGCCATCGCGGCACCGCTCGGCGCGGCGACGTCCTCGAGCTCCTTCAGTTCATCTGCCGGCTCGCCGTAGCGGCCGGCCCAGGCCAGGCCACTCAGGTGCAAGACGGTGCCGCCCGAGTTGAGCAGTTCCGGCCGGTCGAGCAGGCGCAGCCGCGCCATCGCGATCCCGATCGCCGGGTCCTGCAGCGTCTCCGCCAGCCG
>JGI10216J12902_101588011_pt1 | contig 14456 bp, 20 predicted proteins | sample KanNatreferecore_FD_12902 | JGI IMG/M metagenome (IMG submission 12902)
TATAATTTATAAAGTTTTGCGCTGCAACCCTGCATGAACATTATTGTCTGTGACGGATTCCGCTAAAATCAGGGACTTTATTTACAATTATTTCGAGATAGCCAAGAGCAAGGAGATAGAAGACCTCCCTAGTTTCTTTCACGGCAATTTCACAAAGTTTGGCGACTCGCCTCCATACGACCTGCGCGAGCTGGACCGGGCAATGATGCTGGAGCAACTCCAGTTTGCAAGCATTTCTGACTATGATTTCAAGATTGAAGTCATGAAGATCGAAGTCGTCGGCGACGTGGCGATAGCGACGTTTACGCTTGACAGCACTGGCCTTATCGTCGACGACTACTCCTTCCGCGGGACTGCCATCAAGAACAAGGCGCGCGTGACAATAGTGCTGCAAGAAGACAAAAAGGGCGGATGGAAGATGCTCCACCAGCACTTTTCCAAGATGCCCTGCTAGTCAAAGTCAGCCGACCTGGCGACTGCCTTGACTTTTTGCGGCTCTTTCTTGCCCGCCTTTTCGCGCGTGAAAATGCTGTATGCTTCCTTGACATCTACGTTGTCGTGGACTATTGCCTTGACTGCCTTTATCATAGGCACGGGATAGTCGGACTGCCAGATGTTGCGGCCCATGTCCACGCCCGCCGCGCCGTGCGTCACAGAGTCGTGCGCGAGTTTCAGGGCGTCCATCTCTGGAAGTTTCTTGCCGCCTGCCACAACGAGGGGCACGGGGCAAGATTCGACTACTTGCTCAAAGTTTTCGCAATAATAGGTCTTGACAATGTGCGCGCCCAGCTCTGCCGCCACCCTGCACGCGAGGCCGAGATATCTGGCGTCGCGGCCCATCTCCTTGCCGACCGCGGTCACGGCAAGCACCGGGATGCCATATTTCTCGCCCTCGTCGACCAGCCTGCCCAAGCTCGCCAGCGTCTGATGCTCGTACTTGCTGCCTACAAATATCGACAGCGCGAGGCACGACGCGTTGAGCCTTATGGCCTCTTCGATACTAGTCGTTATTGCTTCCTTCGACAGGTCCTCGCCGATGATGCTCGTTCCGCCGGAGACGCGAAGCACGATTGGCACGTCGCGCTCCGCCGGGACGCAGTTACGCAAAACCCCGCGGGTAAGCATCAGTGAATCTGCATATGGTAAGAGCGGCGCCACTGTCTTTCGAGGGTCTTCAAGGCGTTCGGTGGGACCCAGAAAGTAGCCGTGGTCCACTGCAAGCATTAGGCACCTGCCGTCGGCAGGGCGGATGATCTTTGAAAAGCGGTTTTTCATTCCCCAGTCCATGATGTATCAGGGTGAAAAACCTGTTTTTATTATATATAGTTTCTACGGGCCGGTTGTGACAACGACTTTCATGGCGTCCTTTGCGTCGTGCGCGCATTTTATCGCGTCCGCCGCGTCCTTGATGTCAAACCTGTGCGTTATGAGCGACGCGAGGTCCAGCCGCCTTTCGGCAATCAGCCTGATGGCCTGGTTCGTCTCTACCTCAGACGCTGCATAGCTTGGGATCAAGGAGTGTTCACTGGAATACAGCTTGCTCATGTCGTACGACATATCTGATCCCTTTGGCGGCACGCCAAACAGCATTATCTTGCCCGCCTTTCTCGTCATGTCAAACGACTGCAATAGTGCCTTTGTGCTCCCTGTCGCGACCATTGCAATGTCTACGCCTCTGCCGCCAGTCTGCTCTTTTATCTTTTGGATAAAGTCTTTTGCGGTGATGGAATTGAATGCCTGGACTCCGTACCTTTCTGCGAACTTTAATCGAAAATCGTTGATGTCGGACACAAACACCTTGCCTGTCCCAAAGGCCCTTGCCAGCAGGACGTGCATCAGGCCGGCCGGCCCCGCACCGAGGACGGCAATGTCGTCGCCTTTCTGAAAGTTGCATTTGTTCCACGCCCTTATGCAGCATGCAAGCGGCTCCACAAGCGACGCTTCGTCAAACGTCATGCCTTGTGGCAGTTTTATCAGGCCGCCCCTTGACACGTTCCATTCAGGAACAATGAACTGTTCTGCAAGGCCACAGGGGGTGATGTTGCTCCTCTGGTACTCGGTGCACATCGTATAGTCGCCGTGAAGGCAATAATGGCACGAATAACACGGGACATGGTGGTGAATGAACACCCTGTCGCCGGGCGCAAAGCCCTTAGCGTTTCTGCCGGCGGCAACGACTTCTCCTGCCGGCTCGTGGCCTAGCCTCCCTGACGACATGCCGTACTCGCCGTACACCTTTTCAAGGTCCGAGCCGCACAGGCCACAGGCGCGCATCTTGACTAGTACGTCGCCATCGCTTGTCATTTGTGGTGCGTTGATGTCGTCGACAGAGACTGCGCTGTTGCCCTTGACAAAAACCGCCTTCATCGCTCACTAGTCGGGAGTCGCGATATAAATACCTGAAAATCTGGCAATCCTGACAACCTTTAAATAGAAAAAACAGACAAAGTTCATTTGCAGTGCTACTTCCTTCCGAGATCGAGGCAAAATCGCTTATCCCTGCCGTCAGGGCCATTCTGGCAAAAAAGCTGATCAAAGAATACTCGCTCAAGGAAGAAGACGTCGCAAAGGTCCTGGGCATAACGCAGGCCGCAATTAGCAACTATGTGAGGGGTACGAGAGGCGACCTTGAGCTGATATCAAAGCTAGAGTCTGTGATGGAAGTCATGCGCATGATAGACGACATAGCCCGCGATATCTCTACAAACAAGGCCTACACGCCAAGCACGCTGGCAAAATTCGTGGGGCTGACGAACTATATGCGATATACGCTCATCATATGCGACGTGCATCACAGCATCGAGTCTAACATCGACGAGACTATATGCGAGCAATGCCGCGGAACGCTCATCCGGGAACACTAACGCTGCTGACAAAAATTAATATACTGTAAACTGGAATTTCTCGCATAAATGGAACGCATCAACGGCGAAATTATTTCCGGCATTGCCCTTGCCATGATGGCGATACTCTTCATTTACGCCGCCCAGGTCAATTCTATCTGGACAGTCGCGCTTCCTGCCTCTTACCTCTTGGTCGCCGTTGGCATCGCGCTAATAGGCCTTGGCCTCTGGACGCGCCGCAACAACAACCGCCTGCCGAGCCACGAAGAGCACTCGCACCAATAGTATAGCGGTGCAACGCTTAAAACGACGGGCGTTCTGATGCAGTATAATGCCTTCAAGCGACGACCTGGTCGGCGCATACTCTAGCACTGAAAAGACGTTTTTCGAGCTCGCAAGCGAGCAGCGCCTCTCGATACTTTTCCGCCTCTATGAAAAAAAGGCCAAGATCTCGCAGCTTGCCAAGGACCTCGACATAACCATGCAGGAGGCACACCGCAACGTCAACCGCCTGCAGGACGCCAACCTCATAGAAAAGAACCCTGAAGGCATATTCTCGCTGACGACGTTTGGCAACACCATCATCAAGCAGATCCCGACTTTTAACTACCTGTCGATGCACAAGGAATATTTTTCAGAGCACATCCTCGGCGAGCTGCCGATAAAATTCATCATGAGGCTCGGCGCCCTTGACAAGTGTGAGTACGTCAAGGGGGTGGTTGCCATTCTTGAGAGATGGAAAGACATTTACCGCGATTCCGATCAATACATCTATGAAATCGTGCCCCAGGTTCCCATAGACCTCATCGAGCCGGCGCTTGCAAAGGTAAAGGAGAATGGGGTAAAGTACAGCTATGTCCTGCCGCAGAACGTCATCATACCAAAAGGCCGCAAGGATCTTTTGAAAAAGCTGGGGCACAGCGAGCTCTTGAACAAGAACGCCGTCGAGCGCCGCATGGTCGACAGGGTGCAGGTTGCAGTCATACTGAACGAAAAGCAGGCGTCGGTGATGTTTCCCACGCAAAAGGGTGAGACTGACATGAACATGATGTTCCACAGCTCTGACCCGATATTTCACGAGTGGTGCCTCGACTACTTCCGGTACCGGTGGTACGGGTCTGACATATTTGACGAAAGCCACCTGAAGGAAATCTAGTGTGTGTGCGTTTCCAGTATTTCCAGTGCTTACAAAAAGTTGAGTAGCCTTAAAAGAAGTAATCAAATCACCATAAAAATGGTAATGTTGCTTCTGTCATGTTTTACCGCATCCAGTCTATCGGGATGTCCTGGTAGACGCCGTTTGGAAGAACGCGCCTGATGGATATCGGCAACGCCTTTTGAGCCACTTCGCCCATCGCAAGCCCGATTGATGTGCTTGCGCCCGCCGCTGCTATCAGCGGCGGCGCGCCCAGCGACAGCTGCAGCGCCCTTGCGCCGGTTATTCTCGCGCGCTCAAACCGTGTGAGCCACGGGAGTCCGATCAATACCTTGCTTCCCTGTGCTGCAATCTCTTTGAGCTCAAAATCCATCTCTGCATAAGTGACGACCTCGTCTTCCGGCCTGTTTGACTTCTTGATAGGCTCCTCTTCCCTCACCTCGCCCTTCTTTAGCTTGGATTTGGAGACGGCCTTTTTAGCAACAGTCTTTTTTGTAAAACGCTTGACTACCAAGAATAATACAAAAAGCTAGCAACTATCTAATTAAATGTTTGCCCGTTACTGATACATCTTACATACTGTGGCTGCCGTTTCTGCAAAATCCTACGGCCCGTTTACCACCGACTGCAGGCTCTGGAATAGAGGCTTCATCCTTGCCGCCGGCCCACGTATGTCGAGTTTCGAGCTGCCAACTACCGAGATGGTCGCAGAGCGGAAGGGAAAACCACCTTCTTTGTATTTCACGCCGTGTATAGATTCCAGCCGCTCACTGACAATGTCGTCAGACCGCATCACTAGGCCGCGCCGGGCGTATAGTATGAGCCGCCTGTCAGTCACGTATACGTTGTACTTTTTCTCTGCAAATTCCACGTCCTCTTCGCTTGCGAACTTGACGTTTTCTGCAGGGAGGAGAAAGTCCTTCAGTGGCACGCGCGCCTTTTTGCGCTCGCCGGCTTTATCGGAAGACGTCATCAAAGTTTGCCAATATGACCAACATTGGTCGCGCCAGAAACCTTTTCATTACATCGTGGTAAATGTTTGCTATTGCAGGCAGGCTCTGTTTCGCGGCTGAAACTGATTGCGGAAATATCCGGCAAGGGCCAGGCCGAGTGCGAGCTGGTTCGCCACCTCGCCCCGATGACATCCGGCGCCATCTTGAAGGCGTTGCCGGTGCAAGACCGCGTGCACAGGTTTGAAGACAAGTTCATCTACATTGAAACCGGCATGGTCATCGGCGCCGAAAAGTCAAGGACGCAGTATAAACGCGGCGACATGGCGCTCCTGCCGTCAAACGGCGCCATATGCTTCTTTTTAAAAGACTGCGGGGTACAGGCGATGAACCCACTTGGCAGGATATTGAAAATAGAAATAGTGGAAGCCAGCCAGGCTGGCGACGTGCTAGCCGTTAAGAAGCCTGCTTGACCTTTTCGTAGACCTTGTGACCGCTATAGCCGCCGACCTTTTTCACCATGCCCTTGGTTTCCAAGGACCTGACAAACGAGTTTGCTATCGATATCTTTACCCCTGCGGCCTTTGCTACTGACTGCACCGTGATCGCCTTCATGCCTTGTATGGCTTTGATGCCCTGCGCCTCCTCCAGCACGACTGCAAGCTTGGCTTTCTGTTGCGGCTTGCCCTTCTTCTCTTCCTTTGCCGCCGTCTTGATCTCTCCGCCCGGGCCCGTCACTGTACCCTTGTCCTTGCCCGTCGGCTTGTTCTTGTTACCGCCCATGATGTTGCTGGTGGCTCGCCACCCATTAATAATCATATTCAAACAACACTTAAAGCGCAAGCAGGCCAAGCTATGCCGTGGATTTCAGCCCGCTGGTCGACACCTTTGAGCAGATGGAGCAGACGTCCAGCAGGATAGCGCTGACCGATCATCTTGTTACTCTGTTGAAAAAGACGCCGCCGGAGGTCATCGACAAAGTCACGTACCTAATCCAGGGCAAGCTCTATCCGGACTATGAAGGGATAGAGATGGGCCTTGCGGAGCGCATGGCGCTCCGGGCGATAGCCAGCTCGTCTGGCAAGAACCTTTCCGACGTTGAAACGATATATCGACAAACAGGTGACATTGGCGACACGGCCGGCAAGGCAATGTCTGTCAAGAACCAGTCGACGCTATTTTCAGAATCCATGACAGTCGAGCGCGTGTATTCCACATTTGACGGGATAGCAAAGACGGTTGGCTCCGGCTCGCAGGAAACCAAGCTGCGCTTGGTGTCCGGGCTCTTGAACGACTCGACGTCGCGGGAGGGGCGCTACATCATGAAGTTCGTGATGGGGACCCTCCGGCTCGGGATTGCCGACTACTCTGTACTTGACGCCCTCGCCATAGCGTTCACGGGTGACAAGGCAAACAGGAAAGTCCTTGAAAACGCATACAACGTTTCAAGCGACCTGGGCATGGTCGCAAAACTGCTGTCAACCAAAGGCCTTGCGGCAGTCCAGTCGATGCAGATAACCCTCTTCAAGCCAGTGAGGCCGATGCTTGCCGAGCGCGTCAGCACGGCAGAGGAGGCTCTCGAGCGGATGAACGGCAGGGCGTCGGTCGAATACAAGCTGGACGGCGAGCGGGTGCAGATCCACAAGGGCAAGGACCGCGTCGAGCTGTTTTCCCGGCGGCTGGAAAAGATAACTGGCCATTACCCGGACATCACAAAAGTAGCGGCGACTCTAAAGGCCAGCGAAGCGATAATGGAAGGCGAGGTCGTGGCCGTAAATGTGCAGACGGGCGAATACCTCCCGTTCCAGGAGCTGATGCATAGGCGGCGCAAGCACGGCGTGGAAGAGGCAATGGGAAACTATCCTGTCGTCATCAACCTTTTCGACGTGTTATACCTTGACGGCAAGAGCGTGACTGCGCTTCCATATGAGGAGCGCCGGAAGTTGCTCGCAAAGACGCTCAAGGGAGTCAAGGACGACATGATAAGGTTGATGCCGCAACAAGTCGCCACGGACCACGACCAGATAGACCGGTTCATGGCAGGGGCCATCGAGAACGGCTGCGAAGGAGTCATGCTAAAGCACCTCTCAAGCACGTACCGCGCCGGCGCCCGCGGTTATGCGTGGGTAAAGCTAAAGCGGGAATATCGCACCGATCTGGCAGACACACTCGACCTTGTCATCGTGGGCGCGCTGCACGGCAGGGGCAGGCGCGTCGGCAAGTACGGCGCGCTCTTGCTTGCGGCCTACGACCGGGACAAGGACATTTTTAGAAGCGTGTCAAAGGTGGGCACCGGCTTTACCGACGAGCACTTGGACCAGTTCTACCAGCAGCTCGAAAGGCACGTCATACACCAAAAGCATGCCCGCGTCGACACCGGCATGGACATGAACGTGTGGTTCGAGCCTGCAATAGTGATCGAAATAGTCGCGTCTGAAATCACACTGAGCCCGTCGCACACTGCCGCAAAGGACGCCCTGAAGGCCGGCTATGGCCTTGCGCTGCGGTTCCCCAAGTTTACCGGCAAGATACGCGACGACAAAGAGCCGGAAGACGCAACGGACGTCGACGAGGTAGTGACCATGTACCGCCGCCAGCTAAAGGTCCACTCGCAAGCCCGCGACTCGGCAGAATAAATACGGCCCTGTTCTAATCGGCTTGATGAAGGTTTCAGAGCTGTGCGCGATGATTCAAGAGTCCATAAGATCTGGCAGGTACCCGCTTGAAACGGATACGCAGAAAAAGTTTGCCAGCTTGATTGAAGTGGCAAACAGGTTAGAGACTGACGATCTGAAAGCGGCAAGCGTGGCAGTCGAGGTCCGTGTGCAGGCCCTTTACTCTGTAAACAACTATGTGCCAAACATCCAGCATCTACCTGGAGTCATCGAAGCCGACGTCGTGGATTCTTTCAAGATGATCTGCCGCAGGATAGACCGCATAGACCCCGGAGTGCAGCTTAGCCGGAAGTAGGGTCGTCGCGCCAAAGCCCGCTCTCTATCTCGTTTTCTATCCTGCCTGCCAGGTCGTCAAGCTCCTGCAGGCCCCTGAATTTCTGGTACGTAAGCTTTTCAAGTGCGACAAGGAGGCTCTTGGCTGACCGGAACTGCGGGACCTGCGGGTTGTCAATCTCTGCATACAGTCCGATGCCCTGCAGGCCGTTTTCCTTGGCAAGCCCGAGCACGAGGCCGTTAAAGCCAGTTATCAGCGACGAACCGGGCGTCGGCTCAAAGCCCATCTTTTGTATCCTCTCTGACAGCTCCATCGTCGTCGCAGTCACGAGCGCCTTTGGCTCCTTGCCGTATGGGCGCGTGGTATGAAAGGCGCCCAGCGTGTATACCAGCTGCGCGGAGTGATGCAGGGCCACGTCTATGACGTCTTGGCACATGTCGTACAGCTCCTGGTTTGTCTGCGGCTGGCCCATGCCTCCGCCAAACACGACTAGCGAGCCTTCAGAGCCGTAGCGGTACTCCCATTTTTCCTGCTTGAAATCGATATAGCCCCCGTTGTCCACGACATAGTTTGGAAACGGTATGGAGACGTAGCGAAAGAGCGTCGTCTGGAGGCTCTTGTTGATAAAGTCGATTGCGATGCTGCCGACGTTTCCCATGTCCTGCATGGCCGCTATCACGATGGGCTTGCTTATGGGGGCGTCTTCGACAGTGACTGCCTTCATAAAAGTTCCTATGCCGCAATGGCATAAAAGAGTTGGGAGCTAGTGCACGGCAGATCAGCAGCAGCAACATTCTTTACGCGCGCAGTCTGGGCATTCGCTAGCAGACGGACTTGCCCTGCATTCCGAAGGGGGGCATCTGCAGGCTGCGCATCCTATTTCCACGATATTCCTGCCTCGGCATGAAATAAAAAGCCAGCCGGCGAAAGGTTAAAAGTCCCATAACAGAGATTAAAATTGAGACTTGCAGGAGGAGACTAACGACGTTTCAAGCGACCACCAGGCAGCCATAGATGGCTGGAAGGCGCGCAAAGACCAGCTGCATCGCCAGCAGGCGTCGGCGCAAGAGTCAATCGACGAAGGATACAAGGTCGATATCCTTTCGATTTCAAAACAAAAAAGCGAGAAGGTCTGTTAGTACTCTCTCTTCCACCTTTTCAACGCAAGCGAACTGGCAGTCACAGACACTGAGCTTGCTGCCATGGCAAGTCCTGCAAGGGCAGGGTACAGTAGTCCAGCTGCTGCGACCGGCACCAGCACTATGTTGTAGAGGAAGGCATATGCGAGGTTCTGCTTTATCTTGCCGACCGTCTTTTTTGCTATTTCGATTGCCGCTACCACATCACGCACGTCGTTTCTCACAAGCACCACACTTCCTGCCTCTATGGCAAGGTCGGTGCCCGAGCCGACTGCCGTGCCGACGTCCGCGGCGGTGAGGGCCGGCGCGTCGTTGATACCGTCGCCTACCATCGCCACTGCTCCGTACTTTTTGAGCGCGTTTACCGCGTCTACCTTGCCCGACGGCAGCACGCCCGCATGGACGCGCTCGATGCCCACAAGGCGCGCAATCTGTTCGGCTGTCTTTATGTTGTCACCCGTGACCATGACTGGCTCTATGCCAAGAGCCTTTAGTGCAGTTATCGCCTCCCTTGCCTCCGGCCTGGGCGCATCCAAAAGGCCGATGACGCCCACCGCTTCGCCGTCTGCAGAGATAATGACTGCCGTCTTGCCCTGCGCCTGAAGCATTTCAGCTTCAAGGATGGACGGGCCGGCTTTGACACCTGCAGATTCCAAAAATTCCGCAGTGCCTGCCCTTATCTTTACGCTGCCAAGCACCGCCATGACTCCCTTGCCCGGCGTTGACTGGAAATCGGAAATGTCGCCCGGCTCAATCCCGAGGCCGTGCGCATGCGCGACTATGGCCTTGGCGAGCGGGTGCTCCGAATAGTTCTCTGCAGCCGTCGCCAGAGCCAGCACGTCCACGTCCGCGTGCGTCGAGCCGCCTGCAGACACTGCCTGCTTTAACGCAACCACGTCAGTCACCTGCGGCCTTCCTGCGGTGAGAGTGCCGGTCTTGTCAAAGACTACTACCTTGATCTTGCTCAGCGTCTCAATGGCGCTGCCGGACTTGAACATGACCCCGTTTGCCGCGCCCTTGCTCATCCCCACCATTATGGCAGTCGGGGTTGCAAGCCCCAGCGCGCAGGGGCAGGCAACGACCAGTATTGCCACTGCCGGGATTATCGCCGACTCGGCCCCTGCCGCAAAATACCACGCCCCAAAGGTGCCAAGCGCCGCAGCCATTACTGCGTACGCGAAATAGCCTGCTACTTTATCGACGAGCTTTTGCATCGCCGGCTTTTTCCCTGTGGCCTCTTCAACCAGTTTCACGACCTGGGATAGAAACGAGTCTGCGCCCACTTTTGTCGCCTTGACAAGCAGCATGCCCTCGCGGTTGACGGTGCCTCCAATAGCGCCGTCGCCTGGCTTTTTGTGGACCGGCGCCGACTCGCCGGTGACCATCGACTCGTCGACTGCAGACTCGCCCTGCATTACTGCCGAGTCAACCGGTATTTTCTCCCCGGGCCGGACTATGACAATATCGCCGGGCTGTATCAGCTCGATGGGCGTTTCAATCTCACTCCCGTCTGATTTTTTCACCCTCGCCGCTTTTGGCTGGAGCTCTAGCATCTTGCGGATGACGGCACTCGTCTTTCCTTTCGTCTTTAGCTCAAGGTACTTGCCCAGAAGTATGAAGGTGACCACCAGCGCCGACGCGTCGTAATAGATGCTGTGCCACATCGGCTCTGGAAAGGTATTGTACGCGCTAAACACGTACGCGGCAGTCGTGCCAAGGACTACCAGCGTGTCCATATTTGCCGACCTTCTCCTTGCTATCCTGAGCGCGCCAGAGTAGAACCTGCCACCTGCGGCAAACTGCACAACCGAGGCGCCTGCAAACGCGATGTAGGCCGCGATGTTTGTGCCTGCAAGAGGGATGCCAAAGAATTCCGGATAGCTATAGAGCACCACCGGCACCGCAAACGCGGCCGCCATGATGAACAGCCTGTAGAGTTTCCGAGCCTCGATGTCGTAGGCGCTCTCTTGAGCCGTCTCGCTCAGGACTGAATAGCCATAATCAGCAATCTTTTTGCGAATGTCTGCAAGCGATAGAAGAGCGCTATTGTATGAAATGTCTACTTGCATGCTGCCATAGTTCACCGACGCCGTGCGCACCCCTTCCATCTTTGCCAGGCCTTGTTCGAGGTGCTGCGCGTCAGAGGAGTCGGTGATGCCCTCTACCTTTAACGAAATATTTTCATAGACTACCTTGTAGCCGACGTCGCGCACTGCCTTTTCGATTTCATCGATGCCGACTCTGGCGGGGTCGTACTCGACTGCCGCCTTTTCACTCACAAGGTTCACCTCAACCTTTGACACGCCCTCTATGGTGGAGACGTGCCTCTGGATCGAGTTGACGCACCCTGCACAATGCATCCCTCCTATTTTCAAGAGCGTGCGCTTTTGCTCCAATACCATCACTGGCTCCTGTCGGCTATTTAATCACCCGACTTTACAATTGTAAAGACCGTACAAACTCTCGCAACTGGCGCGCGTCGTCCCTGTAGGCCTTTACTACCACATGCGAGCCATCCGGGTACGACACTGTGACTATGACTATGTTGACCTCTGCGTCTGACGCGAACATGGCCGGCTGCACCTTGATGACTTTGCAACCCTTTTCGATGAGCGCCTTTAACTCGTCGACCGCGGCCATGCAATCCGTTCCGCCTGGCCGGCAATAAACCTTGAAAATTTATACCTGTAACGGCAGAGATAGCCGCATATGCCTCTTTCCCACGATGACAAACTGGTGCTCCTGCAGCACGCAATTGCAAAGTACGACTCGGAAAACGCCTTGAAGGAAAAGCTGAAAGAAGTGCTTGCTGCAAAGGACGTCGAGAGGGGAATCGATACCCTGATAGCGACCCAGCGGGTGCGCAGGATAGGCCCGGACATCATACAGAACAACGTCAGCGCGATGGGCGAGCTGCCAGAGCTGCCTGAACACCTGAAGGAAATAGCTGAAAAGCTATAGGTCTGTTATTGCTATCCTGTGCCTGGCGCCATGGTCATAATTCACTGACAGCAAAGTCTCTCCAGTCGTCCAGTCTTTGGTCACCTTAAAGTCGTCAGTCGCCTTGCCGTCTATCGTCACCCGATACGGCCCCTTGGCTATTGCGCCTACGGATACCTCTGCCACGCCCCTCGTCCCCTTTTTGCCTGCCACGTCAAAGGAAAAGACTTTCTTATCAAGCTCGGCATTGCTGGCGGTAGAGGCGGTATCTATCCTGACCACTGTCCTTTTGTCTCCATCGGCCGCTTTAAGCGCCCTACCGTGCATCCCTGACAGCTTTTTTACGGTCGCTTTCATGTCTACCGCCGTGTAAAGCGAGAGCGTGCGGACCGACTTCTAAAACGCGGCAATGTGCGCGTCATAGTCCCCGCTGGATTCTGCGCTAAACCGGATAACGATGATGTTGTCACGGGTGGCAATGGCGTACGTCTTGGTCTTGCTATAGTCATCGTCGCCGTCGCATTCCTTGACGACTTCGGACGCGCGAACCTTGGCGACAAGCACGTACTTGCGCGCAAGCTCTTTGCAGGCCGCGTCGTCGGCGAGGCTGTACCGGTACTCGGGGTCATGCCAGATCTCTTTTGCCTTCAGCGTGCTTGTCGACATTATCGCCATGTTTACTGCCGGCCATTTCCCTCCCGGCACCATGCCAGTCGGGCTTACGATTGGGAATCCGAGGCCGTTCGTGCCCGTCCAGCCCTGCGGCAGGTCAATTATCAATCCTGTCCTGGCGTTTTTGTACCGCCCTGCGACCTCGCCGCTGCCCTGGGCGTACGCCGGCAGTATTGCAAGCGACGCGACCAGAATTGCAGCGGCTAACAGCCTTAGCACGGCTAACGATTGCCCGTGCACACAATAAGGTGCAACATGTCAAAAACAGACAGACACTATGGCAGAGATGCAATGCACTCGGACATTATCCTGGCGGCCAGGTATGCCGTCATGTCGTTGAGGTCATAGTCCGGGGACAGCTCGACTATGTCAAAGCCGGCAACGTTGCAGACGTTCATCACCCTTGTCAGAATATAGAGCAAGTCTGCGGTCGCAAGCCCACCAGGCGACGGCACGGAAACGCCCGGCGCCGAGGCGGGGTCGACGCAGTCAAGGTCTATGGAAACATAGACCTTGCGGCCTGCAGCCTTTGCAGTTATCATCTCTGTCACCTTGCGGACGCCCTGCTCGACAATGTCGATGGGCGTCACGAGCTGCAGGCCCGCGCTCTTGGCGTTCTCTATCTCCTCCTGCTCTGCCGCCCTTGTCCCTATTGTCATGCTCCTTGGAAAATCGACATATTGTGCCGAGTCGGTGAGGACCGAGCCGTAGTAGTCTCTTGCCGACGACACAAAGTCCGGATGGGCGTCAAAATAAAGGAGCGACAGTTTTTCTCCGGTGGATTCGTGGATCGCCGCCAGGATGTCTCTAGTGAGCGAATGGTCGCCCCCTATCGTGACAGGGAACCTGCCCTCTGCTATGGTAGCAAGCACCCTGTCATGCAACTCGTCCCTTGAAACATTGCCGGCATCAAATATCATCTTGCCGTCAAACGTGCCGCGCATCGGGACCGTCGGTATGGCCTTGCCGTCGCGCACGAAAAATTCAGATTCGTTGGACGCAACCCTGAGGGCGTCGGGGGCGGCGCTCGTTCCCTTGCGGGTGGCGTGCGACCTTGACTCGTCCGGGACTCCAAATATCACAATGTCTGCCTGCTCCGCATTGGCGGCGTTTGCGCGGTAAAACTTCAACGCATCCTGTTGGCTTGACGTGCTTTTTAACTGTCACTCGCCAAAAAGATAATGATACAGGGCATAGGCTGGCCAGCAAGGGGGTCCCTGCCCGCGAATAGTGGCCCTGCATCAGCTGGGAATTTGAGCCGCTAGTACTCTGCGTTGGGCAAGCACTTGTCGCAATATCTCTGAATCACTATTGCATCTTCAAGCTTGAACAAGGCTTCTGTCGTCGCTACTGCCGAGCATGTCACGCAAAATCCCGGCGACTTTTTCGTGCCTAACGACGTAGGCCTTGTCTGAAAAGGTTTTTTCACTGGACTGGTACTGCAACATCTGCCTATATAGCTTTCATCCTCACCCGTCTGTCCGCGGGGCCGGCTTTGCCGCCCATTTATATTGCATATCTGCCGTCTTGCTCTTGAATATGTCATACAGCGGAAGAGGAAATTACGGCGGAGGAGGAGGAGGTTACGGCGGGGGCTCGAGGGGTGGATTTGGAGGCCCAAAACCAGTCGAAGCAGGAAAGGAATACGACGTGCAGATTTCGGAAATTAGCAGGCAGGGCGACGGCATCGCGAGGATTCAGGGCTTTGTCATCTTTGTAAAGGAAGGTAAGGTAGGTCAAAAGACCAAAATACGAGTCACAAAAGTTGGCGACAGGTTTGCATCAGCCGAGGTCGTAACCGGCGCCG
>JGI10216J12902_102711996_pt1 | contig 14453 bp, 16 predicted proteins | sample KanNatreferecore_FD_12902 | JGI IMG/M metagenome (IMG submission 12902)
CCCCGCAAGGGTTGTGTACGGGTCTGGGGATCTCAGTCACAGTCACTCTGCGTAGTCAGGAACGCGGCGCTGAATATCCCATGCATAAAAATATCGACGCCTGCCGGTAGCTCCGGTGGGAAGAGAGGCCCACGTCTCCTGGCGTGGGCCTCTCGCATTCCAGGAGATGAACACCAGTGCCTGTCTACGTCGTGGGCCACTCGCCCCGCACCGGCCCAGTAAAGATCGGCTATGCCGGCAACCTCGACGACCGCCTTCGAGCTTTGCGTCGAGGCGAGACCTGCCCTCTTGTGGTCCACCAGCGATTCAGTAGTACGCGACCCCCGTCCGACCTCGCCCTACTGCACTCACTTGACGGCGATAGGAGTCTCGAGCGGGAGATCCACCTTCGGCTCCGCGATTTCCGGATCGAGGGTGAGTGGTTCTCGCTCGGCACCAATCCGGCCGAGGTTGTTGACCTGGTCGGCAAGGCCGCCGAGTTGACCCGCAGCAGCTGGCGGGCGCATATCTCTGGCCGCAGCGAGCGTCAACGGTCGAACCAGGGTGGGGCCGAGTCGCGCGACGCGCCGGTGGCTGCACCTTCGGAGACCGAGATCCGGGCCAACGAACGTCGCGTCGTCGCAGACCTAGTGGAAGCGCGGTTCGAGTCGGCTCCGAACGCCGACCAGCGCGAAGCGCTCCGCGGGATCCTTGAAGTCCTCCGCCCGGAGACCTGGCATTCGGGGAGGTGGTGACGGCCATGGCTGGACGAGGCCCCGCCCCGAAGGACCCGACGACACGCGTCCGCCGCAACGCCGACCCGAAGCCTGCGACCGTAGTAGCTCAGGACGACGAACTGCGCGGTCCGAACCTGCCGGATGATGCCCTACCGGATGCGGAACTGTGGCACCCGCGGACGATGTCGTGGTGGGACACCTGGCGGCGCTCGGCGCAGGCACAGACGTTCACCGCCACCGACTGGGACTTCCTGATCGACACCGCCCTGATGCATCACACGATGTGGTCGAAGGGCCGATGGGAGTTCGCATCTGAACTGCGCCTGCGTGCAGCGAAGTTCGGTGCGACACCGGAGGACCGGGCGAGGCTGCGAATGCAGGTCACGCCCCAGCCCGCTGCGCCGGCGGCTGAGGAGAAGCCGGCCAGCCGGTACGCGCGGCTGCGCGCGGTGAAGTCGGCCTGAGTCATGCCGTGGCGTGGCCCGCAACACGAGAACGACTTCCCCTCGCTAGGGTGGTCGCTGCTGGACTGGTGGTCCGATCACCTGGCTTCGCCGCGTGACGAGGCTGAGCCGCTGGTGTTCACCGACGAGCAGGCCGTGATCCTTGTCGAGTGGTACGCGGTGGACCCGAAGACGGGCCGGTTCGTCCACCGCCGCGGCGCGTCGCGCCGGTCGAAGGGCCGCGGGAAGTCGCCGGTAGAAGCGGCCAAGGCGATCGCGGAGCTCGCCGGGGATGTGCGGTTCGACGGATGGGACGCGGCCGGGGAACCGGTCGGCCGGCCGTGGGGGACAAAGAGTGACCCATCGTCGTGGGTTCAGGTCGCCGCGGTGTCAGAGGACCAGACCGAGAACACGTACGCGGCGATCTACGAGTTCTTGACCGCGAATGATGGCCAGGCCGCCGACGCCCTGCGCATCGACGCTGGACTGACCCGCTGCTACCTGCGTGACCGGCCCGGGAAGCTGGAGCCGGTCACCGCTTCGGCTGGCACGCGAGAAGGCCAGCGGGTCACCTACGGGGTGCTGGACGAGACGCACCTCTGGACGCCGAGCAACGGCGGGAAGCGGTTGGCGCGCACGATCCGCCGGAACGTGGCGAAGATGGGCGGCCGCACCTACGAGACGACGAACTCGTTCATCCCAGGCGAGGACTCGGTCGCCGAAGGCACCCACAAAGCGGTGACCGACGGTGCGCCGGGTATCTACTACGACGCGGTCGAGGCCCCGGAGGTTAAGCCGGAGGACTCCGACGAGACGCTGAAGGCCGCCCTGCGGGTCGCCTACGGTGACGCGTGGTGGATCGACTTGGACCGCATCGTCGCCGAGGTCCGGGATCCGGAGTCCACATGGGAGGACTCGGAGCGGTTCTACTTCAACCACAACGTCGATGACCGCCGCAAGGCGGTGGAGACGAAACGCTGGAACGACCTGAAGCGGCTCGACATCGAAGTGCCGGCCGGCACCCGGATCGGGCTAGGCTTCGACGGGTCGCTGTCCGATGACTGCACGGTCCTGATCGGCTGCGCCATTATCGACGGCACGCCGCACACCTTCGAGATCGAGGTCTGGCAGCGGCCGGATGACGCGCCGAAGACGTGGCGGGTGCCTCGTGCGGAGATCCGTTCGCGGCTGGCCGAGGTGATGGCCTACTACGACGTGGGCCTCATGCTGTGTGACCCGGCGAAGTGGCAGACGGAGATCGAATTCTGGATCGAGGAGTACGGCGAGGAAACCGTCGTGCTGTTCGACACGAATCAGCCGACCCGGATGTGGCGCGCCTGTGACCGGTTCACCACCGCCCTCACTGAGGGTGCGTACAGCCACGACGGATCACCGGCTCTCAGTGCACAAGTGCTGAACATGTACAAGCGGAAGGTCCGAGTCCGCGACGATGACGACGACGGCCGGACGAAGTTCGTATTCGTGAAAGGCCCGGACCGGGCAAAAATTGACGCTGGCATCGGTGCGGTGCTGGCCCTCGAAGCGGTTGCGACGATGCCGGCACCCGAGCCCGCCCCGCAATTCTTCGCATCCTGGCGCTAGGGGGCTCCGATGGTCACACTCGACGAGCTCCTCAGCACCGGCGACCGGCGCCGCGACCAGACCCGCGACACCGGCCAGGTAGTCGCCGGGTATATCCGGGTTGGGCTGTGGTCGGCCGGCTGGGCGCTCGCGAAGCTTATCGCGGTGCTGCTTGGCGTCATCGCAGCCGTGTTCTTCGCAATCGGCTACGCCGCCGCGAGGGCTGTCCCGGCCCTGCGCTGGGCGCGGACAGCGTTTGTGCTCGGCTGGGAGGCGGGCCGCTCACGTGGGACTGCTTGAGCGGATCCAGGCCCGGACGGTCGACCGGCCAACGGAGCAGCGCTTCGCCATCGACCAGTGGCTCACCGACTACCTGATCCCATCGACGTTCGGATACGGCGGCGTCCAGTACGGCATCGGCGGATCCGGGCTCAACCAGACCCTCGCCGGGAACCGCGCGACCGAGGTTGTTGCGACCCTGCCCGGGTACGCCTCGGCGTTGCGGGGCTGCCCGCCAGCGTTCGCCGCGCAGATGGTCCGGGCGCTCGTCCTCAGTCAGGCACGGTTCACGTGGCGCAACCTCCCCTCCTCGCCGAAGGCCCGCCGGACTTTCGGCAACCGCGACCTCGGCGTGCTCGAGCGTCCGTGGACGAACGCCACCACCGGCGAGTTGCTGGCCCGGATGGAGTGGCATGCCGGCCTGGCCGGGAATGCTTACGTCACCCGCCAGCCGGATCGGCTCCGCGTGCTGCGCCCCGACTGGGTGGCGCTGCTGTTCGGCTCCGACCGGCAGCCCGACTACCCCAGTCACGCCCTCGACGGGAAGCTCCTCGGCTACGTCTACTGCAACGGCGGCTTCAACTCCGGCAACCGGATCGAGACGCTACTGCCGCAGGACGTCGCGCACTGGTCGCCGATCCCCGACCCGGAAGCCGCAGGCATCGGCATGTCCTGGATCACCCCAGCGGTGCGGGACATCCAAGGTGACCGCCTCGCCACCGAACACAAGATCCGGTTCTTCGAGAATGGTGCCACCCCGAACCTCGTCGTGAAGGGCGTCACCGCCGCAACCCGCGAGCAGTTCGAAGAGATCGTCGACGCGATGGAACAGAAACACGCCGGTGTTGCGAACGCCTACCGGACCCTGTACCTCGCCGCCGGCGCCGACGCGACGGTTGTCGGATCGGACCTCAGTCAGATCGACTTCAAGTCCACGCAAGGCCTCGGCGAGACTCGGCTATCCGTCCTGTCCCGCGTACCGGCCGCGCTGCTCGGCATCTCCGAAGGACTCTCCGGCAGCTCACTGAACGCCGGCAACTTTTCGGCCGCCCGCCGAATGTTCGCCGACACGTGGGTGTACCCGACATTGCAGGATCTGTGCGGATCCACGGCCACGCTGGTCACGGTCCCGAACGATGCCGAACTCTGGTTCGACGTTGCCGACATGCCGATCCTGCGCGAAGACGCCAAGGACGCTGCCGAGATTGCGCAGATCCAGATGGCCACGATCGTCGCCGGCGTCAACGGAGGATTTGAGCCAGAGTCGGTCAAGGCCGCGGTCATCGGGCAGAACATGGGCCTGCTCAAGCACTCCGGCATGGTGAGCGTGCAGTTGCAGCAGCCCGGGGCGCAACCGGACGGGCAGCCGCCACAGCCGGCCATCGGGGGGTAGCTGTGACGGACTCCTCATACCGCACGTTCCTGCAGGCCTACGGTGAGCGGCGCGCAGCTGACCGAAACCAACTCAAGAACTACTGGCTGCATGGCAAGGGTGCCGGCAAGTGGGGGACGTTCACGGAGCTGTACGGCCATCTGAAGAAGCACATGCCAGACGGGATGGCCAAACGGGCCGCGGCCGAGTGGTTCCACGAACGGTTCGGGATATGGCCGGGGTCGGACGCGAACAAGGTCGCGCATGGCAAGCCCCCGCGGGGCAAGGTCGTCGGGCCTGGGTAGTCGGGAGGTGCCCTGGTGGCCGATGTCCGCCGTCCAGAGCTTGAGTACCGCCACCTCCCGGGGAAGCACAACCAGCAGTCGCACGGAGACCCAGACGGCAAGTTCAGCGGCGGCATCGCCGGCCCGGAAGTCCCCGACGACGGGCTCGGCGACTTCGACCCGATCAGCACCGCCGAGGGCACGTTCGGCGAACTTCACATGGGCATCGACGGCAGCGGCGACGTGCGGTGGGCGTTCAGCGAGGTCGGCAAGGACCGGGCTGTCGACATGTCCGCCGGTGAACTCGACGAGCTCGACCGGAAGCTCCGCCAGATCGTCAACGACCGCGACGACCCGGACGGCGACGACAGCGTCCCAGCCGGCGAGGTCTACACCGACGACGAGTGGGGCGACGGCGCCCACCGGATCGAGTTGTACGGCAACGGCATCATCGGGATCGTCTTCGGCGGCGGCGACCCGGACGACGACGACCCGTACACACTGCTCCTTGACCCGCCGGATGAGGACGAGGACTCCGACGACGTCGCCGGGGTCCTCGACGCGATCGAAGACGTGCTCAACGAACTCGACGTCGACACCGACGAGCGCAGTACGGCTCGGCCCGACATCGACGACGAGCCCGACGGTCCGCTCGACGAGCACACCCAGGTGCTCCTCACCGCCATCAGTGAGCTTGCCCTTGCCGCCCGCGCGAAGTTCGACCCGGCCGACCACCCCCGTAACCCGAAGGGTGCCGCCGGTGGCGGCCGGTTCCGCTCCAACGTTGACAGGCTCAAAGACGCACTGAAGGCGCACAAGGCCGGCGGCAGCACGGGCGACCCGTTCGAGGGGTTCGACCGTGAACAGCTCCGCCGGGTTGCCAAGGCCCGTGGCATCGATCTCAAGCGTGGCGAGGGCCGCGAGTCGATCGCCCAGAAGCTCATGGCGCACCTCGACGAGGGCAAACCCGCAGCCGCGGAGAAGCCGCCAACGCCCGCCGCGCCTGCAGCACCCAAGAAGCGGGCGCCGCGGAAGAGAAATGCTGCGGAGCCGGCCGGCGAGACTACGCCGCACGACGCCGGACGGACGAAACTGGCCCGGATCGTGGAGCATGGCACAGTCGCCAGTAAGAAGCCGCTGTCCGGTGGCCTGATGGGCGAAGTCCAACTGCACACGTACGAAGACGGCACGAAAACCGTGTGGAAGCGGTCGAAAGACATCGGGAACGTCTCGGCGAAACAGCAGTCCGACGCCGAGGAACTCGCCCCGCTCGTTGCCCACGCCCTCGGCCTGCGCGCACCGGCGGTCGTCCGCAGCGGCACCGACACGGTGCACATGGAGTTCGTCGACAACGCCCGGTCGACGGCCGAGCTCGAGGTTTTCGACAACTCGCTGCCGAGCTCCGACGAGGGCCGGATGATCGGCCTCCTCGACCTGTTGACGAGCAACGCGGACCGGAACGCGGGCAACGTCATGGTCCTCGACGGCGGTAGGGGCATCGTCCCGATCGACCACGGCCTGGCATTCCGCTACATCCGGGGCGAGTACGACAGGGACGACAACCCCGCGCGGCCGGACCGGGGTATCAGCTCGGGCTACACGTCGCACTGGTTCAAGCCGTTCAACCAGACCTGGATCGACAACGATCTGACCCCGGGCGACGTCGCCGAAATCCGGCAGCGGCTCCATCGCCGCAAGGCCGACTTCGACCGGCTCGGCCGCGGCGACTGGTACGAATTCGCGCTGGCCAGGCTGGACGCGCTCGCACCACACGCCAAGGGCGCCACATCGCGGCTGCTTCCGGAGGTCACATGACCGTGCAGAGCCTCCCGATCGTCGCCGAAGGATCGGGTAAGCAGGTCGGAGCAATCCGGATCGACGGCCAAGTCGCCGCCTTCGACGGAGACCTGGCGGAGCGAATCTTCCGGTCCTGCCAGCGGGCCGGCGGTTGGACGGAACAGCAAACCTTCGCCGCGCTCGCCACCGGCTGGTCAAACGGCTACGTCACGATCCCTGCGCGGCCCTAGACGGTCCCGCACATATTCCCCGACGGGAGGTGCGCGGAGCGATGCAGCCCGCCCTGACGGCACCGCAGCACGGCACCAGGCTCGACCGTCTCCCGTACTGGCTCGTTCGCAGCCTGTCCGCCGAGGAGCTGCGCCGGTACAACGCCGGCCAGCCACGCGACCCGGGCGGCGAAGGTGGCGGTCAGTGGATCTCCGCAGGCGGTGGTGCATCAAGCGGGCTCAAGGACACGCTGAAACTCGCCGGGAAGATCAAACTTGAGCCGGACGAGCAGCTCCTCGGCTCCGCGAAGGTCGACGCCGCCGCCGGCGGTGTCCGCATGGCGCTCACCGACCGCGGCGGCAACCGTCTCCTGCGCTTCGGTGCCGGCGCCGAGGGGTACGGCCAGCGGGACCGCGAAGAGGGCATCCCTGCCTGGGACGGCAACCCGTCCCGGCCCCCGTTGTCAGAGGCGGACCGGCAGCGCCTCTCCGCCGAGGCCGATGCTCTCGACGACGAGTACGAGGCCGCGAGCCCGGACCGGCAAAGCGAGATCACAGCCCGCCAGGATGAGATCCGCGAGGAGCTCGTCGGCGGCGAGCAGGGATTCAACGGCACCGCCCAGATCGACGAGTTCGCGATGCGTCGCCTCGCCGACCGGATCCGGCCGGCGATCGCCGAAGCGGTCGAGCAGCAGCGGGCCGAGGATGCAGCCTGGGAAGAGATCGAAGCGCTCGAGGCCAACGGCAACCCAGACCCCGCCCGGATGGCCCGACTGCGTCAGATCGTCGACCGCACCGACTACATCACTTTCACTCAGGGCATCGTCTCCGGCTCGGCATGGGGCGACGTCGCCTTCTCGGTCGAGCTCGACGACCCATCCGTAGGCCCCTACCTACGGATGGGAGTCCAGCCCAAGGGTGCCCCGGACGACTGGGGCTCCGACCAGGACTGGCAGGCGACCCTCGACGCCGCCGAGACCCGCAAATTCCTGCGACTCCTCGACAAGTTCGCCGAGGCCTCCGCCACCAGAAGTCGCGATGCCGAGGGGGCGACAATGCCCACGCGCGCCTTCCAGCCCGAGGAACACCCTCGCGCCCCGTCCGGGACTGACGCCGGCGGCCAGTTCGCGAAGGCGGCAGCGGCCGCGAAGAAGTCGGCCGGCACCGCACTGAAGTCCCGCCGGCCACGCAAGAGCGCCGGCCGCCCGCCACGCAAAGACGACGACGGCACCCTCGCCTACGACCCGGCCATGAAGTCGCTTCCGAGACAGAAGAGGAGCGGCGTCATGGACATGTGCATCCGCGCGTTCGGATTCGAGGTCGAGGAGCGCTCCCGTACCAGCGACGGCCGGACACTTGAGGGCTACGCCGCCGTGTTCAACGCCCCGACCCGGATCGCCGCGATCGGTGGCGACTTCGACGAGGTCATCACCCACGGGGCGTTCACCCGGTCCATCCGTCAGCGGATGCCGGTGCTGCAATTCGAGCACGGCCGCGACCCGCGGGTCGGGGCGGTGCCGATCGGGTCCATCGACGACCTGTCCGAGGACTCCCAGGGCCTGCACGTGCGGGCGACCCTGTTCGACAACCCGGTCGTCGAGCCCGTCCGGCAGGCCATCGCCGGCCGCGCCATCAAGGGCATGAGCTTCCGGTTCAACGTCGTCGACGGCGGAGAAGCCTGGCAGCGCCGGTCCGGTGACGTCGACCTGCGCACCGTCGGCGACGCCGACGTCCACGAGCTCGGCCCGGTCGTTTTCCCGGCCTACGACTCGACCACCGTCTCCGTCCGGTCCCTCCTCGCCCAACTCGGGCCGGAGGAACACCTGACGTTGCTGCGGGAACTCGCACACGACCTGCGATCCATCGACCACCCCGGCGTGGGGCCCTCAGCGCGGAGCTCGGGCGGCGCCGGACTCGACCGGGAGCAGGTCCGCGAACAGCCGCGGCTGTCCATCCGACAGCGCCTCGACCAAGGCGCACTCCAAGCCAGAGGAATCCTGAAGTGAGCGACAACGACCCGATCGACATCCTCCCCGAGCTCCGCGACAGGAGCCTGGACGACCTCAACTCCGGCACCCCCGACGCGCTGCGCGGCAAGACCCCCGACGAGCTGCAGAAGTTCGTCGAGGTCCTCGACGCGCACCTGCGCTCCATCCACCAGGACGAGAACACCGGCGAACTCCGGGACAAGACCCCGGCCGAGCAGACCGCGTTCGACTACGGCCTGAAGCTCCGCGACTTCGCCATCAAGCGCGTCGACGAGCACCGCGCCGTGCAGGAGGTCTTCAAGCGTCGACCCAAGGCCGTCGAGGCGGCGATGCTCAACCTCGGCACCCGCGACCGGCAGGACCCGTACGGCGACGTCCGCCGCATGTCCACCGCCGAGGCCCGCGACCGGGCCCTGCGCACCCTCGACGACCGCAACTCCTCGGCGCACCTGCGGCCCGAGGAGAAGGACGAGGTCGAGCGGCAGATCCGGGTCAACACCGACATCGCCCGCCGGATCCTCGTCACCGAGAACGAGGACTACCGCGACGCGTGGATGAAGCTCGTCACCGAGCCGCACCCAATGCTCTCCCCGGAGCAGCAGAACGCGGTCCGCGCCTACAACGAGTACCGTGCGGCGTCCGAGGGCACGACCACCGCCGGCGGGTTCGGCATCCCGGTCTTCATCGACCCGTCGATCATCATGACCGCGCAGGGATCCGGGAACCCGTTCCTGCAGCTCGCCCGGCAGGTCGACGTCAACACCAACGTCTGGAAGGGCGTCAGCTCGGCCGGCGTCTCCTGGTCGTTCGACGCCGAGGCCGCCGCGGTCTCCGACGACATGGCGACCCTCGCCCAGCCGTCCGTGACCGTGTTCATGGCCCGCGGGTTCATCCCCTTCTCCATCGAGATCGGCCAGGACTACCCCGGCTTCGCCGCCGAGATGCAGACCCTCCTCTCCGCCGGCTACGACGAGCTCCTCGTCGACAAGTTCACCCGCGGCTCCGGCACCGGCGAGCCCAAGGGCATCCTCACCTGCCTCTCGGCGAACACCAACGTCCGCGTTCGGGCGGCCACGAACGTCGGCGCCATCTCCGCCGCCGACCCGTACAACCTGTGGCAGGCGGTGCCGCAGCGCAACCGCCGCAACGCGTCCTGGCTCATGAACGTCAGCCTGAACAACGCGATCCGACAGCTGGGCACGGCCAACGTGTATCACGCGACGACCGTGACGCTGCCCGAGGGCGCGGTGGAGATGCTGTTCAACCGCGGCGTCTACGAGTCGCCGTACATGCCGTCGCTCACCACCACGACCTCGGCGACCGAGGGCTACGTCATCGCGGGCGATTTCTCCAACTACGTGGTGGCGCGACGTGGCGGCATGAGCGTTGAGCTTATCCCGCAGATCTTCCAGCAGGCGACGGCCGGTTCCGCCTACGGCATGCCCACTGGCCAGCGCGGATGGTTCGCGTACAGTAGGATCGGGGGATCGAGCGCTAACGATTTGGGCTTCAGGCTGTTGGTCAACACCTGAGTGGGCGAAATCGCCGATTGTGGTAGGCTGATGCAACAAGCGAGTGCCAGGGAGGTGACTCTCCCTGGCACTCCGCCGGAACGCCTATCCAAGAGGTGCCCGACGTGGCCGAGTCTAGGGACTGCCCAGGCTGCTCGATCGTCTTCGAGCCGCGGCGAACGAATCAGACCTACTGCACCCGAGCGTGCAAGAACCGCGCCCACTCGCGAGCGCAGCGCGGCGAGAGCTACCCACCTTGCGGCATCGAGGGCTGCGACCGCGTAGCCAAGGTTCCGAAGATGAAGGAACCTTTGTGCGGCATGCACTATGGCCGCCGCCTGAAGACCGGCGATGTCGGCCCGGTGGGAGCGGTGCGCGGCGACCGGATGGGCATTGTGCCGTGCTCTATCGAGGGCTGTACTAGGAAGTACTACGCCAATGGCCTTTGCTCGTTGCACTACAACCGGAAACGCCTGAAGGGCGACACTGGCGCCGCATCGACGACCAAGCGACCAAATGGCTCCGGTTCGATCTTCCTGACGAAGGGGTACCGCCGCACCGCCTGGTATGTCGGCGGTAAGCGGCACTCGGCGTCCGAGCACCGGACGGTCATGGAGGCAACGCTCGGGCGGGCGTTGAAGCCGTTCGAGAACGTGCACCACAAGAACGGACGCCGCAGCGACAACCGACCGGCCAACCTTGAGCTTTGGGTCCGGCCGCAACCTGCTGGCCAGCGACCCGAAGACCTCGTGGCCTGGGTCGTCGAGCATTATCCGGATCTGGTCGCCGTCGCGTTGGCGGCGCGAAAGGAATAAGTCATGGCTGTGACCGAACCCGCCAAGCACGAGCAGAAAACCGACCCGAAGCCCGTCGGCTCCGCCGCCCAGAACACCACCACCGCCAACCCGACCGTCAACGACTCGGTATCCCTGCCCCTGTCCGGACGGGCGCCGCTCGCCGGCGAATCGTCCGACCCGGCGGTGCAGCACCTCCTCGCCGAGAAGCAGGCGCACCAGATGAACCGGGACGTCATCGACCCGCCCGTCGTGGACAAGGAAGCGCTCAAGATCGTCGATGAGCGGATCGCCGACGTCGACGACAAGCTCGCCGAGCTCGGGTTCAAGCAGGAGACGCAGGAAGAGCGGAAGGCCGGCCTCGAGAAGGCGGCCACCGACGAGGCGAAGAAGGAAGAGGACGCCGAGAAGCGGCGCGCCGCCCGGGCCGAGGCCCGGAAGTAGCCCCAACCACACACTGACGCCCTCGCCTGATCGACGAGGGAAGGAAGCCCCGAACCCACCAGGTGGTTCGGGGCTTCCGCATACCTGGAAGGAAAAACGCGCATGAGCAACATCGTCTACGCCGTGGAAACCGCCACCGTCGCGCTCACCACCGGCGACACGTTCACCGTCCACCGTGGCCAGAAGTACAGCGCCGGCCTGCAGGTCGTCCGGGAGCAGCCCGGGTTCTTCTCCGACGACCCGCAGACCGGCATGGAAGACGGGCCGGTCGAGACCGCGACCGCCGCGCCGGGCGAGCGCCGGAACGCGCGCCGTGGCTGATACCGACAAGGTCGTCCTCGCCTACGTCGTGTCGAACGACGTCGCCTACTCGTGGCATCGCAGCATGATGGGCCTCGTTGCGTTCGACGCCGAACTCAACGGCCGGCTCCAGAAGCCCGGCGGGTACCTCGCCATCAAGTACGGCACCGGCGGCCTCATCGAAGCCCGGAACCAGGCCGTCCACGAGTTCCTCGAGGACTACACCGCCGACTGGCTGTTCTGGCTCGACACCGACATGGGATTCCAGCCCGACGCCCTCGAACTCCTCCTCGAAGCCGCCGACCCCGTGGAGCGGCCGATCGTCGGCGGGCTGTGCTTCGCCCAGCGCGAGGACGACCCCGACGGCATGGGCGGCTGGCGGACCCAGCCCACGCCCACCATCTACGACTGGATCACCGTCGGCGACCAGTCCGGGTACGCGGTCCGCTGGGACTACCCCATCGATGCCGTCACCCAGGTCCACGCCACCGGCTCAGCCTGCGTCCTCATCCACCGCAGCGTGCTGGAGAAGATGCGCGACGCGTTCACCGACGGGACGATCCGGCCCGCCTGGTACGACCGGCTCCCGAACCCGACGACGAAGCAGCTGTTCTCCGAAGACCTGTCGTTCTGCGCCCGGGCCGGCGCACTCGGCTTCCCGATCTTCGTCGACACCCGGGTCAAGACCAGCCACTACAAGCACCAGTGGGTCGCCGAGGAGGACTACTTCCGGCAGCGGTACGTCCAGGCCGCCGTTGACAAGCCGGCCGGCTCACCACTGCCCGTGCACGTCAACATCGAGGCGTCCCTCGAGACCCTCGCCAACAACCGGCACGTCAAGCCGGACGGCATGCTGAAGCTCGACGAAGACCTCGAGCGGTACCGGCAGATCATCGAGGCGACCAAGCCTGAGGTGATCGTCGAAACCGGCACCCGCGCCGGTGCGTCAGCGCGGTGGTTTGCGGAGCAGGGCATCGACGTCATCACCGTGGACATCACGCCCCACGAAAAGGGCACTGTGCTCGGCGACGGCTCGCGTGGCCAGGTCGACTGCCTCACCGGTGACTCATCCGATCCGGACGTCGGCGACTACATCCGGGGCATGGTCCGCGGCCGCCGCTGCATGGTCTCACTGGACTCCGACCACTCCGGCCCGCACGTCACCAAGGAGATCGAACTGTACGGGCCGCTGGTGACGCCCGGCTGCTACCTCGTCGTCGAAGACGGCATCTTCGGCTACGCCACCCGAACCCTGCGCACAGCCCACGGCCTCGGCGACATGGTCGGATCACCGCTCGACGCCATCGAGAAGCACCTCGAGGGCAACCCCGACTGGTCGCGCGACATCGCCCTCGAGCGGCTCACGCCCGTCACGCACCATCCGGCCGGCTACTGGATCCGCAATGCCTGAGCTTGTCGTTGTGGTCCCGTCCCGCGGCCGTCCAGCGGCGGCCGCGGCACTGGCCGAGCAGTGCGCGAAGACCTGCACCGCCGACACGGTGCTGCTCGTCGTCGTCGACGCCGACGATCCGACCGGGCCGGAGTATCAGGCGCCGGCCGGGACGCAGGTGTTCTTCGCCTGGGCGCCGCCGAACTCCGGTCACGTCGGTGCGATCAACTACGGCGCCGCCCGGGCGCTGGCAGAGTTCGCGCCGTTCGCGATCGCGAAGCTCGACGACGACCACCGGCCCCGCTCGAAAGGCTGGGACACGGCCCTGCTCGCCGCCCTGCGGGAGATGGGCACCGGCATCGCCTACGGCAACGACCTGCTCCAGGGACAGAATCTGCCGACCGCACCGGTCATCACCGCAGACATCGTCCGAGCGCTCGGATACATGGGGCCGCCGGCGCTCAAGCACCTCTTCGTCGACGACTTCTGGCGCGACCTCGGAGCGCAGGCCGAATGCCTGCGCTACCTGCCAGCCGTCGTTGTCGAGCACATGCATCCGCTCGCCGGGAAGGCGCCGATGGACGAGGGCTACCGGCGGGCGAACTCCGAGGAGCGGTACCGCGCTGACGGCGACGCCTACGCGGCATACAAGCGCGACGGCCTGGCCGAAGACGTAGCGAAGGTCAAGGCGCTCCTAGCGTGAGGAGGCGGCCGTGTCGGTGATGTATGCGACTGCCTCCGAACTGGCCTCCTACCTGCAGCAGGACGTCGACACCTCCACGGCAACCCTCGCCCTGCAGACCGCATCGCAACTGTTCACGCTGAGGGCCAACACGGCGTTCGTGCCCACGACAGCCACTTACCAGGTTGAGGGCTACGGCTGGTCGCAGATCCGGCTGCCGTTCCGGCCGATAATCTCCATCCAGGCCGTCCGGATCGTCACCGCGACCGCTGGCACCACCACGATCACCGACTACACCCGAATCAAGCAGGTCCTGTACCGGCTTGCAGGCTGGGGTGTCCGGTGCGCGTTCCCACCGGACATGATCGAAGTCGATCTGACCCACGGGTTCGCGGCCGTACCCGACGACGTCAAAGGCGCTGTCCTCGAGTCCGCCGGCGCGGCCTACTCAAGCCCGGACATCTCCACCAAGTCCGAGTCGATCGACGACTACTCGGTGTCCTTCGCAGCCAACGCGGGTGGCGTGATGCTCTCGCCCGCCGCGAAAGAACTCGCAGACCTCTACCGCGGCACGTTCGCCGCCTGAATCTCGTCCCATCGGAAGTCCCAGCCAGACAACGTGAGGAATCGACATGGCGGCCCCGAGCGGTCTGTACACACTCA
>JGI10216J12902_103294275_pt1 | contig 14450 bp, 10 predicted proteins | sample KanNatreferecore_FD_12902 | JGI IMG/M metagenome (IMG submission 12902)
GGTGAGGCCTTCGGCAAGGGCGCCAGCGCCCATGACCGCGCTGCCTGGCGTTGCGAGCGCGCGTGCTCCGCCGAGGCCGCTGCCTCCGAGCGCGAGCGCCGTCATGCCGACGAGTGAGCCTGCGGTGCCGTAGCCCTCGTGGACTTCGCCCGGAGCGGTGACGCGTTCGCCGTAGGCCTTCGCTGCGGCTGGAGCCTGCGCGTTCTTGATCGCAACCTCGTCGATGCCGAGCGTTGCGGCGTTCTTGACCTCGCGCTCGTACGCAGCGACCCGCGGGTCGACCGCGGCTGCGCCGAGGCCGGTCAGCGTCGACGACGCGACGGGGCCGAGCACTGCGCCGGCGTGACCAAGCACTTTCTCTCCGAGAGGAGCTTTCGCGTACTGCTCGTCGAGCTCTCGTGACTTGATCTCTTTCGCGGAGAGGACGCGGGCGCCATCGGGGAGGCTTTCGACGTCCGCCTCGTCGACGGTGCCGAAGCGTCCATCTGGATCGAGAACAGCGACGCGCTTGCCCGCCATTACTTGCCACCGTGAGCGGTGAAGGAGCCGGGCATCTTGCCGGCGGACTTAGCCGGGGCTCCGGGAATGGTGGAGACGTAGTTCTGGAGCGCGCGGCTGGTCGTGCCAGAGAATCCCTGCAGCGTCTTGTCGACGCTCGGCAGCGGGTTGGTCAACGTGCCGGTCGCTGCGCGAGCCAGGTCGATGTCCGAGCCGGAGAGTGCCCCCAGGCCTTCGCTGTCCTTCACCGTGAACGTGAGCTGCGCCTGGATCCGTTCGAGCTCCTTGTAGCCATCGGTGCCGGGCACAAACGACGACGCGTTTTGTCGAAGCTCGAGAGCGCGCGTGACGAGCTGATTGGCCTTGAGAGCGGCAGCGGAGAGGGTTCGTAGTTTCGTCGCCTCTGCGGGCCCCGGCGCGTTGATGACCTCGCCGTTCGGAAGCTGCACGGCGTGCTCACCGCGCTTTGCCTGTTGCTCCATGCCCTTGATGCTGGCCTGGATGCCGCCCTCGACCATCTTCTCGTCGATGCGCTGCGAAGGCTCTACGCCGTACTTGACGGCGTACTCCTGCGCCTGCTTCTCGGTGACGATGCCGGGCACTTCCTGACCGCGGATGTACATCTTGTAGCCACCGCCCGCGGCCTTCGCCGGGACGAACTGGAGTCCCGCTGCTGCGGTGCGCTCGCGATCGGCGCGAAGCTTCGCGATGAACTCATCGGCCGCGTTCGCGGACTCGGTGCCCTTCCACTGGGCGCCAATCTGAGCCGTCTTCATCGCGGCGAAGTCGAGGGCAGCCGCGCGAGCCGCTGCGGTTGCTGCGTCCTCGGCGCCATAGCGCTCCATCGCGAGCGCGAACGCGGTCTGCGCGCCCTTCGCGCGATCGAGACCAGCCATGTAATCGAACTTCTGCGCGTCGATGTCCTGGTCAATCTCTTTCATCACGGCGTTGTAGGCGAGGTTCTGACCACGCGGATCGCCGAGGGATGCGAGCCCGCCGAGCGCGACGAGCAGCGTGGTCGTGATCTTGTCGCCCGTGCTCTTCTGAGCCCACGAGCGATTGGAGTCGAGGTGCATCTGCCCGAGGCTTTGGATCTGCGCCTCGTAGTCCTGCGCGAGCCGGTCGAGCTCCGCCTGGCGCTTCATGCCGGCGACCTGCGCGGCCTCCTGACGCTTGAGCGACTCGGCGGCCATCATCTCGTACTGATCGGCCTCGTGCTGCGCCTCGATCGCGGAGCGGAGCTTGATCTGCTCGCCCGCGTGAAGCGGCTCTTCGTACGAGCCCATCAAGAGCGCGTTCTGCACCGGTCCGCGCGTGGGCGCTTCGTGCGCAGGCAGCACGCCACCGCCGACGCCACGGAACTGCACATCGGCGGGCATCGGCGGAGGAGGCTTTGCCGGCTCGACGCCGACGGGCACCTGCGCGGGACCTTGGCTCACGGGGGGAGGAGCCACGCTCATCATGCGATTCGGATCTTCGTACGCGCTCGACATGCCGCCCGACGGGGGCGGTGGCGGAGGAGGACCGGCTGCGGGTGGCGGTGGAGGCGGTGCTGCAACAGGCGCGGGAGCTCCGGGCATCGAGAGCATTGGTGGAGGCGCCTGCGGCGCTCCGCCGAGCACGATGGTTTGCTGACCCTGCGCAGGCGCGGCCATTCCGCCGAGCTCCTGCAAGCTCGGGAATCCGGTCGAGAGCCAGCCGAGTGACGGGCCTGCCATTACGCCGCCTTCTTCTTTCCGCCCTTGGCCAGCACCATGCGCGTCTCATCCTCCTGCTTCTGGAGGTCGGCGACGCTGGCGCCGAGGATGCGCAGGAGTTTCATTGCGTCGACGCGCTTGAGGCCGGCCGGGTCTTCCTTCACCGCGGTCGCGGTGATCGGGCTCTCTTCGAGGTTCTGCGCCATGAAGCCGAAGTTCGGTTCACCGGGCTTCTGGTCCGGCGGTGTGAACTGCGGCTTGTACACATAGGGCTGACCCTCCATCGTGCGGTTCGCCTGAGCGACCGGTGACGGGGAGGGTTTCAGCTCATCGAGCTCGTCGACGACGCCGACCGTCGAGCCTTCTTTCAACGATTGCTTGTATCCAGCAAGCATCGAGTCGGCATCCTTGCCGGCGCGGTCCTCGAAGGCCTTCTTCACGCGCGCCTGGTCTTGCGGCGTGTCGCGCTTGAATGAGGTGGGCGAGCGCATGCGCTGGACCTCGCCAAGGTCAGCACGGTTGACGGCGTCTCGCGCCTGCCAGTCCTCTACCTCGCCCGCGTCGACCGGCTGCTTCGTCGTGAAGTCGGAGCCGAACTGCGCGTTGTACACGCCCTGGCTGCCCTTGCTGAGCGACGCGAGCCATCCGGGCTGCGCCTCGCCCTGATCGAAGTGCGAGCGGATCTTCGACGCCTCGAACGCGTTGCCGTTCTTCGTCGAAGCACCTTGGTTGCGCGCGTCGAAGCCCGCCTGGATCTTGGCGGCTTCCAGGTCACCAAACGAGCGGCTCCACTGCGCCTCGGGGCCCATCGCGTTGCCCTTTGCCGCGAGCGCAGCCGTCTCGCGACGCGCATCATCCTCTTCGATCGTCGCGCGCGCCTCGTCGTCGAAGGCATCGGAGGACGCCTGCCGTGCGACCGCTTCGGGGTCATCTCGATACCAGCCCGTGGACGCGGAGAACTGCATCTTTGGTGCGCTCGGATCGGGGCTACCACCACGAGAGAGTCCGAGCTTCTGTCCGGGCGGTGCCGGAGTCGGCATCTTCGCCGTGAAGTCGCTCGTCATCATCTGCGCGTCGGCGGGGGGCACCGCGCCAGATGCGAGCGGGCTCATCTTCGCGGTGAAGTCGCTCACGATGCCGCCAGCCGCTCCAGCGAGCGCCGTCTGGCGCGCGATGAGTCCGTACTGGTCGCGGTCGACGGGCGATGCCGTGGCGGGCATCGGAGATGCGACCTCCCGAGGCGCTGCGGGAGCTTCGACGTAAGGGTGTGGGCGAGGCGGACCGAACTTCGCCGGCGGTGGCGCCTTCAGCTCTGCGCTTCGACGCATTGCCTCTTCGGTCTTCTCGGCGACGCGGCGCTTGGCGGCCTCGATTTCTTTCGCGTACTGCGAGCCCGGGCCGCCGTGGTCTGCGATGTCGCGCTGCTCGACCTCGGCAGCACGGAATCCAGACTCGCGCCCCGCGTTGAACGCGGCTTCCTTCGCGCGCTCGTCGCTCGTGAATCCGCCGGTCATGCCGGCAGTCGGGTCACCCGCGAAGCGCGTGGCGAAGTCGGAGTGCGCCTGGAGCTCGCCCATTGCCGAGCCACCGAGCATGCCCTGCTGCCCCGCGAACGACTCCGCCGCAGGTCCGCTCATCGCACTCGACGTGCCGCCCATGCCGCCCGTTTCCCACGATCCACCGCTCACGTGCTTAGCGCGCGCCATCGCGCCCTCGGCTCCACCGCCGGGAAGGAGCGCGGGCATCTTCGTCGTGAAGTCGGAGAGCACGTACTTCGCGCGTCGGTCGCTGAAGAAGTCGCCGACGGTCTCGATGAGACCCTTGCTTCCGGCGTTCTGGTTCGCGGTCTGTTGATTGGACACCTCCGCAGCCGTGTTGGCTCCCGCGAGCGTGCTCTGGTTCTGCACCTTCGCACCGAGGCTCTGACCGAGCGCCTGCCCCTCGAGCTGCTGCTGCCCGTACGCGTACTGGTCGTTCGCGTTGCGGTTCGCCTGCTGCTGCTGCGCCTGGAACTGCGACTGCGCCGCGTCGACCTGCTGTCCCTGGGTGTCGCCCTGGCGCATCCCGGTGAATGCTCCGAAGGCTGCGTTCTCGGCGCGCTCACGCTCCTGCGCAGCGTTGATCGCCGTGTTGTTCGCGATCGCACTCGTCGCGTTTGAGACGTTGCTCGCGAAGTTGCGGTTTGCTCCCGCGAGCCCTGCGCGGCCTCGAGCGGACGACGCAATCGCCCCCTGCTGCGCGACGGCCTGCTGCTGCTGACGCTGGCCGATCTGCTCGGCGACCGTCGGCGCTTGGCCGGTGGCGCGGTTCCAGATTTGCGTCGCTGCCGCGGCCTGCATTCCGCGCGCTCCGAGCGCGTTGCCGCGCTGATAGTTCGCGTTGGCAAAGTCGCCCGTGAAGGCTTCGCGTCCCTGGATTTGCCGGCGTTGCTCGTCGAGCTTGCGGCGGTAGTCGTCGAGGCCGCCCTCGTACCCGCCGAAGTTCGACGCGTTCGGGTCGTACCCCGGCTGATTGTAGAAGCCGGTGGCCGTGCGCTTGTTCTGTCCACGCCCGATGAGCGCGGGGATGAGCGGTGCCGCTCCTGCTGCTGCTCCTGCGATCTCGCTCCCGCTTGCCATTACGATCCTCCTCGCTGCGTGGCGCTCGTCCGCTTCGGTGCGCGGTGGGGCTGGCCGGCGAACGTGAGCGCCACCCACGTCGACCCCTTGCCAGTGCCCACCGTGTCCGCGTCACCCGAGGGCGTCGCGTCTTCGATCTGCACCCGCACCGCCGTACTCGTCGTCTGCGTGATCTCCCGGTCGAGCCACTGGCGCCCGAGAGAGGCGATCGTGTCCGAGTCGAAGAGCTTCCAATCGCCCCACGTGTCCGAGTAGTCGAAACCGAGGCGGATCCGAACGTCGTGATCCGTGTGGCGCTTCATCAGCGTAAGCAGCCGGTCGATGAACTGCTCGCCCTGAAGGCCAGCAATCTTCACCCACCCCGTCGTTGCGCGCAGCGTGACCCACGCGCTCGCGTCAAGGTGCGCGCTCGCGTCCGACGAGAGCCGCTCGTAGTAGAGCGATGCATTCGTTCGGAGCCAGCAATAGCGCCATGCGCCATCGACGTAGAGGACCGCCGCGTGCTGCGCGGGGATGCCGTTCGAGTCGAGCTTGATGTCGATAGAGACCCACGTGCCGAGCGTCAGGTCATAGATGAGGTCGCGGCCGTTGCCCGACACGAGCCCGCTCGCCTCGGACGCCGCGCGCGTGATGCGCACGATGCTCGAGGCCTGATCGAGCACGATGCTCGACGTGATGGGGTATGCCGCTTCGGTCTCCTGCACGCGCTGGCCGATGAGGTCGACGCTCTGCCCGCCACGTTGAAGGAGCTCCGTCCCACGCGTCGACGGGAAGAAGATGCCGGCACTCGTGGAGCACGTCTCGGCTCCGGACGCTCCAATGGGCGCGCCGAGGCGTCGAGGGACGCCGATGCCACCCGTCGTGAAGTTGTCGTTCGCAGGCTCGCCCGCGGCTGCGTAGATGGCCGTGCGCGTGAACGGGTAGAGCGTCCCATCCGCCGAGTCGAGCGCCGTCACGTCGTCGTCGACGGGCTGCGTGAGGTCGTCATGGAACCACGCGCTCTCACCGTCGACGGTCTGCGCGGTGAACCAGAGGTTCCGCCCGCACGCGCCAACGAGCATGCCGTTGTACGCGTTCAGGTGACGGAGGCCGGGCGGAGCGTGTTTGTGCAGCGACGAGCCGTTGGTCTCAGGGAGGTTTCCGTTTCCGTAGAGGAGCTGTCGCGACGTGAGCGTGGTGTCGGACACCGTGTCCGTGAACGTTGTGGTTGCGTTGAACGGGTCCATCGCGACCGAGCCGACGCGGTAGTACGGGGGCTCCCCGCCATCAGTCGTGCGGTAGAGCGCGATGCGCACGCGTACGTCGTTCACGCCGGTTGCTAGTCGAGAGGTGAGCGTGTATGGCCGGACCGAGACGGCGACATCTTGGGTCGTGATGGCTCCTGTCGAGGCGCTCGGGACGCTCACCGCGGAGATGCACCAGTTCCCATCGCCCTCGGTCTCTTCGTAGACCGCGACGTACTTCACACCCGTCGCAAACGTGAGCGAGGTCCCGCCGCTCGTGTCGAGCACGGGCTGATTCGGCGAGTAGAGGAAGCCCGCCTCGGCTGCGCGAGTCCCATCGAACTGAAAGAGCGCGCCACCCTCGATGTACGTCGAGCCGTTGAACGTGATCGGACGCGTTCGGGTCGGTGTGAAGTCGAGGCGCGTGAGGCGGGCCGCTGCGACGACCGCCGACGACGTGACGCCGATGGCCGAGACATAGGCGCCGGTGGACGGAGAGACCCAGTGGCAGCGGCCCTGAGGCGGCGCGGTGGCGAGGCGCGGCTCGACGTTGGCAACGGGGCGAATGGCTGGGGCGCCCGCGGTGAACTCGCCGAGGATCATCATCCGCTGAGCGTTGGCGCCTTGCTCGATGTGGTCCGGAGCGAAGTACGCATAGATGCGCTCGTCGTAGGTGAACGGGCGCGACATCATCTGCACGTTGCGCCACGACACCTGCGCCGCCGCAGCGGTCGCGGCGCCACCGCTAGTGATGAGCGTGCGCGCACTGAAGCGCTCGAGATTGCCATCGTTGGCCATGACCACCGCAGCGCCGGGAAGGGTCTCGGTCAGTGAGACGATGCCAATCGATACGGCCGCAGTCGTAGTCGACAGGAGCGAACCGGTGGTCGCAAGCGTCGACGCGAGGCTGTCCGCGTCGAGGCCCTTGATCTTGACCACCGTGGTTTCGTTCCATGCGACCCAAAGCGTGTCTGCGATGCTCCCCTCAACAGCGACCACGGCCGGCGTCACCGACGAGGTGTTGACCGTGGCCGTCTCGAGCACGGCGCTCGTCGTAAGCGTCTTCACCGTGACGCGTGACGCGCCACCGGAGTTGTTCACGTAGACGAACGCGACGCGGTTCGTGAGGCTCTCCGATGAAACAGCGAGGCTCGCTGCGCCAGACGTGTTCTTGTCGGTGGCAACCGTCGGTCCGGACAGCCAGCCGTTGCTGATGCCGAGCCGCGTGCCGAGGTCGATGTAGTAGGTGAGGACGTTCGCGCTGTTCGAGTCGACGACGAACGCGATGACGTACTGGTCGGCGTAGCTCGCGAGCGCCACCGTGGTTTCGGACACGGTGCCCTGCGCCAGGAACGTGGGCGCGCTGATGACGGCACCGGTGAGGTCCTGGACGGCCGCGTAGATGGCGTTTCCGCCAGAGCCAGGGCTCGCGGTGTACGCGGTCACGACGTAGTTGCCGGCCGCTGCGATGTCGACGACGCTGGCCGACGTTCCGCCGCTCGCGACCGAGATGTTGGGCGCGTCGATCAGCTCGACATGCGCCTCGGGCAGTCGGCCACGATCCATCCAGCAGGACAGCTCAGGACTGAATGCCCAGAGCTTCCGCGCCGCGGTGACCATGCACGGTGCGCTCTTGTGGTCGAAGCAGTATAGCCCCTCATCATCGTCGTCGACGGTAGAGTCGAGCGTGTTCGTGGTGAGCGCAGCGTACGCGGGGCGCTTGGTGTAGCCGCCCTTCTGGTCCTGTCGTCCGTTGTTGAGGACAGCGAACGCGCGGGCCGCGTCGACGAGCTCTTCGCGCACCGACTCGTCGATGCCGCCGGAGAACGGGATGTCGAGGACCGGATCGGACATCAGCCGGCCTCTTCCACGCGAAGGGTCACGACACCTGCAGCGCCCGAAGCGAGAACGAGCGTCTGGTCGTCGGTCTTACCGGTGCCTGCGACGCGCTCGAGTTGGTGCGGAACGCCCGGCGTGTCCGGCAACCAGTCGACGACGAGCCAGCGCACACGCGCCTTGAAGCCGTGAGGGAAGCGGTACTCCGTGCCGCCGGAGTCAAGAACGAAGTCTTCGTAGTCGATGCGTCGCGGCCACCAGCGGCGCAGGAGCGTGGCGACGTTGCGAAGCAGGCGGAGGAAGAGCTCGACAACCTTCGACGGCTGTTTGAGGTCTTCCTCGGTGACGTTCTCGCTCGGCTCGACGGGGCGGTCGAGTCGGCGGATCTGACCACGCGCAGGAACGACGACGGTGCTCATCGCCACCCCCGTCGCGTGTAGTGCCGGCCGTACTTGTCGATCTGCCTGACGTCGACAATGCGCGCCGGATGCGAGAGGTCGATCTGCCGAGCGAGGATGCGAATGTCGTCGACGAGCGCGCCGAGCGACGCTGAGAGCCGGTCGTAGCGCTCCCAGTTCTCGCGCTCCTGCGCAATCTCACGTGCGGCCCACCAGATGATGTAGTCATCGAGGCGGTCCATCACGTTGACCACTTGCGAGTCGCCCGAGAGTTGCGTGACGGTCGTGGCGTACCAAAGCTTCGCCGTGTCGTTTTCGGGCGGCCGCGGCAGAAGCTCGATGTTGGTGCCGAGGATGCGATAGAAGTCCGCGCGCTCGGCGTTGCTCTGCACCTCGGCGTCCGTGAGCGACGCGCGCTCGTGCATCTCGTACGGGTTGAGCCACGACTTGACGCTGTTTGCGTCCGTGTACTCGACGGAGATGAGTGAGCGGTAGTTTGACGGTAGTGCGTACGCCGTTTCCACACCGTCGGTGGTGATCGTGGTCGACGCTACCGGCTTGAACTCCGGATTGATGATGAGGCACTGACGCTCGAGAGCGGCGATGCCTCGGCACACGAGGTCGTTGACGTATGCGACGGGGTGCTTGTCGGTGAACGCGACGACGTCCGCCGTCCGCTGGACCGCGTCGCGTAGCTGCGCCAGCGTTCGGGTCAACGGCATCGGGGCACCTCACTCCTCGTCGTCTTCTTCGTCCTCGTACGCGCTCGGTTCCGTCTTGCTCTTGCAAGCGCGCACGGCGCCGAGGAAGGCCTGCACGAAGCCCTCCTCATCGCCGTCCTGGAGCGCGGCGAAGGCCTCTTTCGCAAGAGACTCCTCGCCGCTCTCCTCGGTCTTCTGCTCGGGCTTGCCGAGCAGCAATGCGATCCCGCCCTTCATCAGGTGATCGTGATGTTCGCGGTGGTGTCGTCGGCAAGCACGTCGTTGGAGACATCGAACTCGAGCGAGAGGATGTCTCCGCTCGCCGGGTCCGTTGCCGTACCGGCTTCGGCGCGCGTCTCGATGACGAGCGTGCCTCCGCCCGACGTTGCATCCGCCGTCGAGATGCTGTTCGTGAGGATCACCGGGTAGTAGACGGCTCCCGCAGCGAGCGAGACCCATCCCCACCGGAACCCGGTGAGCTTGCGGTACGTCTTGGGGAAGACGACCGTGATCTTGCCCGTCGCGGTGTCACGTACGGCGAGATAGCGACCCCACGCCGAAGCGGGGGCGCCAGAGCCGTACGTGACCTGGAGCTTGAACGTCTGCTCGCCCGGTGTGTTGGTGGTCCTTGCGGGCCGCCCAGCGAGATCCGGCTCGTAGGCGGCCATGTCAGATCTCCTCGAGGTCGAGCGTGAACTCCGTGAGCTGGTCCACGTTCCACCCGTCGCCCTGCGGTGCCATCGTGAGCTTGATGTGCGCGTTGGCCGCGATCTCCGCATCGGAGTTGGTCACGACCGTCATCGCGACACCGGCGTTGGCGGCGATCGTGGACTGCGCGCTTGCGTGCGTATTCCACGTGCCCAGCGTCACGCCCGCATCGCCATTCGCATGGCGGGTAGCGAGGGTGAAGAGCTGGTAGTTCGTCGCGTTGCCCGTGATGGCCGTCGTGGGCGTGATACGGAAGCTGCGAATGCGCGTCTTTCGCGGAGGCGTGGCGATGGGCAAGCCCACCCACGTCGCCGCGTTGTTCGCTGCGTACGGCGGACGAGCCGTGTACGTACGCTTGTGGAGGTCGTTGACGCTCTCGTCGACGGTGGCAATGCCTGCCGTGGTGACGTAGACGCCCTTCTGCTGATCTTTGATCTTCTTGCGGTCAGTATCCGGCATGGCCTCCTCCTTTCAGAGATAAACGAGCATCCAGGCGCCCGGCTTTTTGACGAGGAACGCCGGGTCGGAGACGGCCCGAAGCTCGCGGTTGTCGGTTTCGTCCTCGGTGCGCATCGCGCTCTGTCCGCCCGGCCCGTTGCCGAGGTCCCAGTGCACGAGCGGGCCGATGGAGCCCATGACGAGCGTGTCGATTCGACCGCAGCGCTCGACGTTGTCGGGCATCCAGTGCGACGCGAGCACCATGATCTTGCCGCGTGGTCCCTGGATCTCGACGCCGTCGTAGGAGACGCCCATCTTGTACTTGCCGATGTCTGCGGCAGGCACCTTGGTCATCTGGAGCTTGTTGTCGAAGTCGAAGAGCAACTTCTCGAAGTTGCGCGTCGACATGATGTAGTGCGTGGGCTTCTCGCCCGCGTCGACGAGCTTGCGCGCCGCCTTGTAAATGCGCTGGTACGCGCTCATGTTGGCGCCACTCATCACGCGCCCAGCGAGGAAGCCGGGGTTGCGATTGCGGTCGCACGTGAGAAACGTGCCCGGCGAACCGGTGTGGTTCGGGAGGAACGCGGCGAGGCCGTAGAAGTAGTCGTTGTCGGCGGTGCCGCTGCCGAAGATGTAGTCGTTGGCGTTCGCCTGGGGGATCGCCGTCGTCCACGCCACGTTGAGCGTGACCGTCGGAGAGTCCTCGGTGCCGACCGCGTAGACGCGCGCCTCTGCACCGCTCGACTTCAGCGTGAGCCCCGTCGTGTTGTTCGCGGACAACTGCACGGCAGTGTCGGGCTCGAAGTTCTTCAGGTCATTCGCGTCCGTCAACGTGATGACGTTCGTCGAGACGGTGGAGCCGCTCGTGATGCGACCGATGACGCCAATGCCGTCGCCGTGGATCGTCTTCGAGAAGCGACGACGCATGCGGTCGATGGTCAGCTCGCCTTCGCGCTTGACCGGATCGACGAGGAGCGCCTTCTTCTTCGTGTACTCGAAGGTGCGGAGGAGCTTTCCTTCGAGCGAGAGGACGGCGAACATCTCGCGCGTTGAGACCTGGAACTCTGCCTCGGAGGCAGTGCTCTTCAGGCGCTTCGCGTCGGCGAACGTTCGGCCGATACCTTGGTTGCCGCCCCATCCCAGCGGGTGGTGGACGACGGCGTAGCCCCAGTCTGTTTCCTTTTTGCAAAGGCCGAGGATGGGCTCCTCCTCGATGACTTCTTCCATCAGGTTCTCGTCGGGCCAAAGCTCCCGAACGAGTCCGTAGGTGACGTGTCGCGTATATGCGGACGGACCAGTGGCCATAGCGGCCTCCCGTGCCCGAGCGCGTGGCGCGCTTTCCTAGAGCGCTAACCGCCTTCGCGTTCGAGCTTCTCTCGGAGCCGACGTTCGCGTTCATCGAGCGGCAGACGGGACAGAGGCACTTGCTCCGTCACCTGGGCCCGCTCCGCAGTCGCGGCGTTGCTCAGAGTGGTTACCGGCTTTTCTGCGCCGTTCTTCTTCGGGGGCTGGCTTAGGCCATTTGCTGGAGGTGTCATCGGCGCGGTGTTGCGTGGGCGCCGTCCCACTCGATCCAGGAACTGCTCGAGTCGATCGTGCAGTTGGTCCAGATCATAGCGTTCGGGAAGATGGGGTGCAATGTACTCATTCGCGAAGGTGATGAAGACTTGCGGCCCATGCTCGGCGAGGAAGTCTGCGGCGAGCGGGTGGGAGTCGGCGAGCGCGCTTGCCTGATGCACGAACTGCGTCGCGCGGCTGACGCCTTCGGCGTGCTCCTTCGCGGCTTGCTCCTTCGCGATGATCTCTTCCCGGAGCTTTGCGATCTCCGCGTCGCGCTTGGCGAGCTCGTCGAGCATGCGCTTTTCGGCATGCGCGGTCTGCTGCATGGCGACCGCTTGCGGGTCGGTCATGCGCTTGCGCCAGTAGTTGATCATCTTCTCGGCGGACATGCCGCGCGTCTCGGCTGCCGCGAGGAAACTCTCCTCGTCCTTGAAGACGTCGTTCAGCGGCTCGAGCTCCTTCAGCCGAGCGCGCACCCTCTCGAGCTCGCTCGTGGACTCCCGCTCCTTCTCGCGGCGCTGCCGATGCTGCGCACGCTCGGCGTCTTCCTTGCGCTCCTTCTCCATCGCCGCGGCGATGCGGGCAAGGCGCTCTTGACGACGAGCAGCAGCGGCCTGCTCTTCGGGTGACGGGGCATCGCCCGAGACTGCTGCCGAGGAACCGGCCTCGACATCCGGTGGAGAGCTGGACGTCGGCTGCTCGGCCGTAGACGTCTCGGCAGCAGACTCAGACGGTGACTCGTTCTCGAGAGAAGCGATCAGCGCGCTCGCGCGGTCATCGACGGACGTGCGCGAAGGCGTCTGCACCTGCGCGGCGGTGGGGTTGGCGTTCATCGTCATGGCTGGGCTTTCAAGCCGCCATCGCAGGCGGCGGTGGTTGCATCAGGGCATCTCCCGCCGGCGTGACCGCCTCGGGCATCATCGGTTCCATCGGCAAGCCACCACCGTCAGGCGGAACGGGTCCGGCCGGGGGTGGAGGCGCCATCGGTGCAGGCGCCGGAGGCGCGACGGCAGCCGCGGCCTTGTCCATGAGGTACTTGCAGTCGTCGATGAAACGACCGAGCAACCCGAGGACGTAGATGGGCGCGCCGTTGTTCTCCGCTTGGAGTCGTCGCTGGTGCGCGCGCTTGTGCGCCCACTGGAGCGGCAAGTACTCGTTCGGGGCTTTGTAGTTCCGGTCCGGGCCGCCGTTGTCGTTGGCGGGCTCTTCGGCATCGAGCATTGCCTCGATCATCTCGTCGACGTTGAGTCGGTCGATCGTCTCGAGGTCGATCTCCGACTGCACATCGCCCGCGTCGAGGTGGCGCATGAACGTGGCTTTGTCGATCGCCCCGAGCTCGAAGAGCTTCGTGAGCTTCTCGAGCCTGCCCGTGAAGTTCAGGTAGAGCTGCCCGACCGTCTGCATCTGGAGCTGGAAGCCGTCGACTTCGACGTCCTTCCACTTCAGATCGAGGTAGTGGCCGGCGAGCGGCACCTTCACCGCGTAGTCGCCGTGCTCCTTCGCAATCTTCTTGATGCACTCGATGAGCAGGCGCGCGACGTTCATGCACCACGCTTCGAAGCGTCGGCCGAACACGATGTGCCGCTGGCTCTCGATGTCGTCGAGCGTCTGAAGCGCGATCGCAGCGTCGACGCCCGCAGGCTTCTTCGACTGCGCTGCCATCTGCGAGACGCCGGACGCGTTGAGCGCGCGCTCCACGAGCTCCATCGGACGCATCCGCATGTGCTCGTTCACGAGGTCCATGTCGAACACGTGCGGGTCGTACGGACCGGGCTTGCACTGATAGATGCGCAGGCCGTTCACGAGGTCGGTCTTATAGATGCCGCCGCCATCCTTCAGGACGACGCCCTTGCCGCTGTAGTGGTAGGCCTCGTCCAGGCGCGCGTTCGTGTCGTTGATCGCAACCTGGTAGCCCTCGAGCATCTGCACGACGCCCGAGCCCCAGTAGCCGGTGTTTGGCGTGTCGTACGTCAGGATCGCAAACGGGAAGAACGTGTGCGGCCACGGCTCGTCGAAGAGCACGTGGCCCTCGCAGATGATGACGTGGCGCCCGTTGCACTCGTGGTCGTCATCGTCGTCGTGGTCCGGGCAGCGGTGCCACGCCTCGACGAGCTCGATGCGGTCGACGGTGGCCGAGCGGTCCTCGTCGAGAGCGAGCTGCGTGTTCGTGGTGAAGCGGCCAGCCTTCTCGAGAGCGTCGCGGTGCTTCTTGCCGAACTTTCTGATCGCCTTCGCGCGGTCCATCGTCCGAAGACGCATGAGCGTGAGCGGCTCGCCAAACTCGGCGTCCCAGTCGTCGACGTAGAGCGTCCAGATGTGCACGCGCTCGACGCGCGGCTTCTTGCCGTCGACGTAGACCTGGACGGCGCCACCGCGCGCGACCTGCGCGTCCTTGATGATGCGCGACGAGAGCTCTTCGTGAACGCGCTGGTTGTAGAACTCGCCGTCGATGAGCTGGCGCATCTTGCGCGCTCGTCGATGGTCCTTCCAGTTCATCTGCGAGCCGAGCACCTGCGGAATGGGTCGGATCGTCGCGACCTTCGCGGTCAGCGTGTCGACGGCCATCTTGCAGACGTTGTCGGGCAGCGTCGCGTTCGCGTAGGTCATGTTCTTGCGCGACCGCACGGTCACGCCGCCCATGCCCGAGCCCTCGTAGAGGCCCCAGTGGTATTCGTCCTTGTCGGTACGCCACTGGTTCTCGTCGCGAACGAGAGTGAAGACGGTGCCGAGGGACTGGGCGAGATCGTCGCCGTCCTTCTCGGCCCAATTGGCT
>JGI10216J12902_103659775_pt1 | contig 14440 bp, 12 predicted proteins | sample KanNatreferecore_FD_12902 | JGI IMG/M metagenome (IMG submission 12902)
ATATGATTATGCAGCTTGGACCGTGTATTCGTCCCCCAACCTACGAGGTCGATTTCGCGGCTGAGATTATTGGTCAAGCCAGGGCTGCAGGCGTACGGGAGGTGCATGATTGCGGCATTTGCACAGGGCTGAATGTGGATCGGTATTACTCGTACCGCGTGGAGAAGGGGCGCACCGGACGCATGGTGGCGAAACTTGCGCTCGCCTAGTGGCGGCAAACCGGACTAGTCAGTCCTGATCCCACATGTCTCGTAACTTCGATCCTGCGAAACCCGAATTGATGGATCGAGCGCGGGATGTCACACCCGCCTTCGAGCGTGACATGCAGAACCTCGTTTCGATGAATCGCCAATTCGGCGGGCATCGACTCGTGCGGCAGTATCTGGAACAGTGGATGAATCCGGGCAGGGTGTATCGAGTGCTCGATTTGTGCACCGGGGTAGCCGACGTGCCGCGAATGATGGTGGATTGGGCACGAGCGCGCGAAATCACGCTGAGAATCGATGCCGTGGATGCCAATCCTGCGGTGCTGTCGATTGGACGGCGCGAGTCTGCGGATTATCCCGAAATCATCTTCCACGAAAGCGACGTTCTCAAGTTCGCCCCGGAGACACGCTACGATCTCGTCCACTGCTCGCTGGCGGTGCACCACTTTGGTGACGAAGATGGCGTGCGCCTGCTCCGGAATGCCCGGAGGTGGTCGAACCGGTGGGTGTTGGTCGCGGACCTCGAGCGAAGCGTGCTTACTACTGCGGCGATCTGGCTGGTCACAGGGTTGATCTACCGGGATGAGGTCACGGTGCACGACGGTCGGCTTTCTGCGCAACGCGCGTTTTCTTTTCGCGAATTTCGTCAAATGGCTGTCGAGGCGGGATGGCAGGGATTTGGGCACGTTCGGTCGATGTGGTGCCGACAGATTCTGTGGCTCGATGAGCAGACGCTTGGCGAAGTGCCGGTAGAGCCGGCAATCATGCCGAGTCCGGCGTAAACTCGCGTTGGCAGCGGACGTCCGCATCGGCATTGCTGTGCGGGCTAAATGGAATTTTGCTGATCTCGCCGCGAAGCGCATCATGGCGAAGCGACTGAAGATGCCTTCTGCATCGACGACGAGGTGGTCGCGCTGCATGTTTTGCCATGCCCTATGAAGCTCAGAGTTGGAGGAACGTTAGTCCAGGGGACCTCTCGATAGAGTTGCCGGAAGTGCAACCGACGGAAGTTGAGCCGGTGCTCCGTGCTGCAGCGAATGCGATGTGGACATGGGCGCGCGCACCGATGGAGGAACGATTTGTTCTCTTGCGCGCTGCCCAAAAGAGCGTGGAGGCGAAGAAGGAGGAATTGGCCATCGGGATTTCGATCGAGACCGGTAAGCCGATTACTGAAGCGCGCGGGGAAGTTGGCGCAGTGATCGCGAAATTTGATCTGACCATCGAGGATGCTACTGCTGAATTGGTTCAGCGCGAGATTGTCAATGGGCCGCACCCGGCGTTCGTGCGTCGTCTGGCTCGAGGTCCTGCAGCGGTCGTGGGTCCGTTCAACTTTCCATTACACCTCGGCAACGGCGCGTTGCTCGCCCATCTGGCCGCCGGCAACCCGGTGATTTTCAAACCATCGCCGCTCGCCGCGGTAGTGGCGCAATCATACGCGGACTTGATGACGCCATGTTTTCCGCCGGGTGTCTTTCAACTGGTACAGGGTGGCGCGGCGGAGGGGAGCGCGATATGTCTTGATCCGCGCGTACGGGCCATTTGTTTCACCGGCTCCGTAAACGTTGGCAAGGCGCTTGCGCGGAATTTGGCAGACGACTTTTCCAAGGAACTGGCACTCGAGCTCGGAGGAAGAAATGCCACGATTGTGTGCGAAGATGCGGATCTTGAGCTGGCCGCGCGTGCGGTTGCCGATGCGATGTCTCTCACCTGCGGCCAGCGATGCAATTCCACTAGCCGCATTCTCGTGGCAGAGTCGATTCGTGACCGTTTCATCGAACGATTAATTGTAGCGATGGAGCGATTTCAACCGGGAGATCCGCTCAAGGATCAGACGACCTTGGGGCCGCTGATCAGTGCATCGGCAATGGGCCGCTTTGAGGAAATGAGTCGATCGACCTCGGACTGGCTTCTGACTGCGCAAGTGCGCGGAGAGGCGGATGGAAAGAAGGGATATTATGTAAGGCCTGGAATTCGGCTGGGAGCAGCGAGTGCGGATGTCGAATCGTTTGTTCCGATCGCTGACCTCGCACTGTTTCGTGACCTTGATGAGGCGATTACGCTCAACAATGCGTCGCCGTTCGGGTTGGCGGTGTCGGTGTTCACGCGAAGCGAGGCACAATTTTGGCGAATCGCCGAAGAGGTGAGAGCGGGCAACATCTATGCGAATCTCCCGACGACATTCTCACCTTCCACGTTGCCATTTGGAGGCGTGGGCTTGTCGGGAAACGGACGCCCGGGCGGTCGCGGTTTCATCCGATTTTGCTCGGTCGAACAGGCTATTCAGCTGGGCAAAGGCAGCTTTCGTTGTTAGACGACCTGCATGTCGCATCCGCTCCGCCTGCCGTCCGGGTTGAAGCTGATGAATCTCTTCCTTGGTGGATGGACCGGGCTGGTATTCGCCTTCCTGTACGTGCCGATCATTCTGTTGATCGTCTTTTCTTTCAACGACTCGGACTACAACCTCACCTGGGAGGGTTTCACGTTTCGCTGGTACGAGAAGATGGCGAACGATTCGGTGCTGATCAAAGGGTTGAAGAACAGCCTCTTAATCGCGTCCATCACCACGGTGCTGGCGGTAGCACTTGGCACGCTCGGGGCGTGGCTACTCTACAAATATCGCTTCCCCCTGCGGCGCGTGATCAACACACTGATCTTCATTCCGATGGTGATTCCGGAAGTGATCATGGGAATCAGCCTCCTGATTTTGTTCGCGGTCACCTTCCGGTGGCTCGAGGGGTGGCAGGAAGCGGCGAATGCGCCTCAATGGTTTGCTGACCTCGCGTTCGGACCGGGGTTCATCACGGTAATCATCGCGCATGTGACGTTTTGTTTCCCCTTCGTCCTCGTGGCGGTGCAGGCGCGGTTATCGGGAGTCGATCCAGCGCTGGAGGAGGCGGCCATGGACCTTGGCGCGACGCCTCGGAAGGCATTCTGGCACGTCATGGTCCCATATATGTTGCCAGCGATCATTTCCGGGGCTCTGATGTCTTTCACGTTGTCGATGGATGAAGTGATTGTGACCGTGTTTACCTCGGGCCCGGAGTCGAAAACTCTGCCACTGGTCATGTTTGACAAAGTCCGGCGAATTAACCCTTCGCTGAATGCAATTTCTGCGGTCGTCATCGTCGCTACCATCGCCCTCGTATTGCTTTCCGAATGGCTGAAGAGGCCTGACCGCGCACTTTCCAAAGTAAAATAACACAACGCCCATGAACCGCCGCCGATTCATTGCCACCACATCAGCCGCTGCTGCGGCCTTCAGCCTGCCCGCGCACGCTGCAAAGAAGGAAACCCTGAATATCTATTGCTGGTCGGAGTACATTCCGCAGTCGGTGATCGACGCGTTCGGCAAGCAAATGAAGGTGAAGGTCAACGTCGAGAACTACGCTTCCAACGAGGAGATGATGGCGAAACTCCAGGCGGGTTCGGCGAAATATGATCTCATTCAACCTTCCGAGTATATCATTGAGGAACTGATCAAGGCCGGGAAGTTGGAGGAACTGAATGGGGCAAACATTCCGAATACGAAAAACCTCGAGGCAAAGTTCACGAAGATGCCGCACGATCCGGAAGGCAAATACTCGGTCGCGTGGATGGCAGGAAACGTCGGGATTGTGGTGAACCGCACGAAGATCAAAGACCCAATCAAGAGCTATACCGACGTGTTCCAGGACAAGTATAAGAAACGCATTGTGGTCCTGGATGATAATCGGGAACTGGTCGCTTGGGCGCTCGCGTCGCTTGGTGTCGGCATCAACGACATCACGGTGGAAAATCTGGAGAAAGCCAAAGGAGTCCTCGAGAAGTGGCTTCCGCTGGTGAAGCTGTTCGATTCGGATAGTCCGAAGACCGCTCTCTTGAATGGCGACGTTGATCTAGGAATCGTCTGGAACGGCGAAGGCGCGAAGATTCTCGAGGAAGCGAAGAAATCAAAACGGCGAAAACTGGAGTTTGAATATATCCTGCCGGCGGACGGCGCGCACATGTTCATCGACAACCTCGCGATTCCGAAGGGAGCGCGTAACAGGGACGTTGCGGAGAAGTTCATTAACTTCGTCCTCGAACCCAAGGTAAGCGTGGAGGTCTGGGAGGAGTTTCCGTACACGCTCGTGAACGCGGAAGGGGTGAAGTTGTTAAAGCCGGAGCAACTAAAAAATCCCGCGAGCTTCCCGCCAGCGGAGTCCAAGCTTGAGACCTTCAAGATGATCCCGGCGGAGATGTCGGCCGCCATCGACAAGTTGGTCACGGACCTGAAGAACAAGTAGCGACGGCCTGATGCAGGCGTCGCTTTCGAACGGCCCAGCTCAATCCGGCGGACATCAACGCCGCCCGGATTGGGTGAGTTGGGTATTTCTATCGCCGATGTTGTTGTGGATGGCAGTGTTCGTCGTCATCCCGACAGGCATCCTCATGGTGTACAGTTTCTGCGAGCGCGGGCAGGAGACCCTGGTCTCCTACACGTTTACTTTCGAGAACTTTGCGCGCGTATTCAGAGGCACGGAGATTTGGCCGCTCATCCGCACCATACTGCAGGCGGCGGGGCTAGGGCTTGGAGCAGCTTTTCTTAGCGAATGGAAGTACCGGGGCGCTTCCTGGCGGGAGTGGGTGAGCACCGTGCGTTCGGTTGGGATACCAGCGTTCGTCATCGCTCTGATCTGGATCCTATGGTCCTCCTTGGAGGAAGTGTTCACCGGGACTTACGTCCGTATTTTTGCACGTTCCGTCTACTATGCAGGCGGAACGACGCTGCTTTGTGTGATCATTGGCTATCCCGTGGCGTACTTTATTGGACGCGCAAATCCGGCCAGGCGAAATCAGTTGCTTACGCTGGTGATGATCCCGTTTTGGACCAGCTTTCTAATTCGGACCTATGCGTGGATTACAATCCTCAGCGAAAGCGGGCTGCTCAACAGCTTACTACAGTACACAAGAGTGATTGAAGAACCTGTTAGTATGTTGTATACCCCCGGTGCTGTGGTGCTTGGACTCGTTTATACGTACTTACCGTTTATGATCCTTCCGATCTACGGCAGCGTCGAGAAGCTGGATAACAGCCTGATTGAAGCGGCCTTCGACCTCGGAGCCGGCCCGATTCGCGCATTTCAAAAGGTGATCATCCCCCTGACTAAACCCGGAATCATTGCGGGGGTATTGCTGGTCTTCATCCCGTCGATCGGGATGTTTGCGATCACCGATTTGATGGGCGGAAAAACGGTGCCCATGATCGGAAACGTTATTCAGAATCAATTCGTAGGGCAGGGGCGCGATTGGCCATTCGGAGCCGCGCTTGGGATGACGATGCTCCTCATGTTCGCGGTGGCTTTTTGGATCAGTTCGCGGAAGCGATCGGGCGAAGCGGTAATGGGCTAGTCTTCCTATCACATGGCGACTTGGCGAAGCGATGTGTCCTGGTCGAAGGGTTGAGATGACCTTAGTCCTCTCGTGCCGTCCAACGATCGCGATCAGCGTAGAAGACGCACTCGTTGTCCAGAGGGAGACTCGTGGAGGCTCGCAACGGAAAGTCTCTCAAGGCCGGTCCTTCGATCCTGCGAAGAATGAACGGAGCCCATTCCTTGTAGTCGCCCTTGATGATCTCGCTGAGGAATCGACCATTCCCGCTGACCGGCGTGAGATAAAGCCCGACGATTCTCCCTCTCAACGCGTTTTCGTCATTGAGGGTAATGAAGTCCTTCACAGATTTTGGGATCCAGAGACTCTTTCGGTCGGCGTACCAGGAGACAGCCCAAGGCATGTCGCTGGAGATAATCTCCCGTTCGTTCGTCCATTGAGCGAGAATGGCAATGAACGGTGGGATATAAGGTGGCCACTGGACACGACCCGCAGGTTGTCCCCGCAGAACAATTGCCGTCGTGACAAACCTCTGGGCGGAAAGCGCGATGATAAGTGCGATGAAAGCCCAACGGACGAGCTTCACATGGATCGACAAACGCGACCACATGACGAGCATGAATGCCATTCCGTAGGCAGCAAAGAGAGGTACAAAGAGGATGTGTAAATCGTTAGCTTCTACTGTCGGAGAGAATGGCTGTATGGTGATCGGTCCAGTCAACCCGAAGACGGCCATCCCGAAGAGCGCAAAGACCCACATGGTGAGCATGGCCCATCGGACACTCCCAGTTTCCGGCCGCTTAAACGGATGTAACAATGCGAGAAAGAAAACCGGAGCCACGATTACACCACCCAAATAATCAAGCAGACGGTTCGTTTGCTCGCTCAAGTGTCCTTGAACCTTGCCTCGGAAAATGTGGGGCGAAACTCGTTCGAAGGGAGGCTCCATTGAGCGCATGATGGATTCCTCCGTTCCCTTGATCTGATAGAGGCCGCTATACCAACCGAGTCCGACCGGGTTGCCGCAGGCGCGATAGTTGCGCACGAGCCAAGGCGAATACATGAGCGCCACAATCCCAAGCATCAGGAATGGCGCCGGGCGAAGCACGATCCGCTGAACGACCGTCGGGAAACGCATCCCAGCAAGGATCGCCTGGATGGCGCGCAAAGGTGAGAGCAGGATGCGGCGAATTAATCCGATGTTTTCGTCTTCGTTCTGCGGGAGGAGCGGAGGGAAATAGAAAAGGGCGAACACCACGGCACCGACAAAGATCCAAAGCGTGAGGGCGTGGGCAAGGGCCAGCAGGCCGAAACAGAACGAACTGAGAGAGAGCCAAACTGCGATCCGCTTTTCCGCGACGCGATTCTCGACCGCGCGCACTAGGCAATGTATCGCGCAGGCGAAGAGAAAGAACATGAGATTCTGTGGCAAGCCACTGACCGCGAAATCCCAGAACGTCTGGCAAAGGATCATCAACCACAGCCCGAACGCTGCGAGCTTCGCGTCGAAGAGGCGCCTCATCGTAAAGTAACTCACGACCCAGCCGGCAATCATGAAGGCGAATTGCACAAACACGAGGATTCGATCAGGGATGTACTCAATATCCTTGGTTGTCATTGTCCAGCGGTCGCGGACGAGCCAAAGAAAGGGCGCGTTGATGATGGGATTCAGCGGAGCGTGGTAAGTGTCTGGCGTGCGATCCTGATTGAAGACGCCGGTGTTGTCCGTGAACTGATATAGAGCTGCCGGACGAATCATTTTCGTCGTGAAGCCATTCCCGCGCGCGATCTCGCGGGAAATCTGAGCCTGCTCCATCGCCTTTTCGTGGCTTAGTCCTTTGAACGAGCCGTCCTTGAACATCCAGAGATAGACCATCAACGCCAGGAATGCCGCGACCAGCGCGCGAAGAATCCACGGCTTCCAGCCTCCTTCTTCGAGTTTGTGAACTATCGTTTGGACGGTCGTCTCGCTGGCCATGTTGGGTAAAGGGGATCGCTGCTGCGACTAACTCAGGACGCTGAGTCTGTTGTGGGTATTGGAGTTGAGGATTCAGTCGGCGATTCTTTGCCAGACTTAATCTTACTGATTTTGCGATGCAAAGTGCGACGGCTGACCCCGAGTTTCTTGGCGGCTTTGGTCACGTTGCCACCGGTGTCGTCGAGTGCCTGGAGAATAAGTGACTCTTCGTTGGCGGCGACGTTGAGCGCGAGGTCGCGAGGAGGAGAGTACTTGGAGGCGAACGCCACGCTGGTGCCTGTATTGCCGCGCACAGAAGCAGGAAGGTCGCGAACCGTGACCTTTGGTCCCGTCGCCATGACCACGCCATGTTCAATTGCCGTGCGAAGTTCGCGGACATTCCCGGGCCAATCGTAACGGACGACCGCCTGCAGGGCTTCGCTGGTGAGTTCGCGAACGTTTTTACCGTTCTCTTCCGAGCTGTCCTTTAAGAAGGAGCGAATCAGAATCGGGATATCTTCCTTTCGAGCACGCAGTGGCGGAAGCTCGATGACCACTACGTTGAGCCGAAAGAACAAGTCGTCGCGGAATTTACCGTCGCGAACCAAGGAAGCCAGGTCCTTGTTGGTCGCGGCGATGACGCGCACATCGACCTTGATCGAGTTATTGCTTCCAAGCCGCTCAAACGAACGCTCCTCACTCAAAACGCGGAGCAGCTTTACTTGCGTCGGTGGATCGATCTCACCAATTTCATCGAGGAAGATGGTGCCGCCGCTGGCTTGCTCGAACCGGCCGATCCTCCGTTCCAAGGCACCGGTGAAAGCACCCTTTTCATGGCCGAAAAGCTCCGAGGCGAGCAGTTGCTCGGGAAGAGCCGCGCAGTGGACTGCGACAAATTTGTCCTTTTGCCGGCCGGACAATGCGTGCAGCGCGTGAGCAATGAGTTCCTTTCCGGTTCCGGACTCACCTTGGATCAATACCGTGGCCCGGGTCGGTGCAACCTGCCGCACGGTGGCGAAAACTTCCTCCATCACAGACGACTGCCCTATGAGTCGTTCGAGACCGAACTTGCGATCAACCGTTTGCTTGAGTTGAACGACTTCCTCCTCGACCTGCTGGGAACGCAATGCGCGTCGGATCAGAATCTCAAGTCGGTCGATATTCAGAGGCTTGGTGACAAAGTCATAAGCGCCGCGCCGCATGGCTTCGACCGCCGCATCCACGCTCCCGTAGGCCGTCATCATGATCACGACGGGAGGCTTCGGACGCTGAAGCAGTTCGTCAATGAATGCCATGCCATCTTCGCCCCCGAGTCGTAGATCGGTGAGCACCAGGTCCACATGCTCCCGGTCAAGCACCGCACGCGCTTCACTAAGGGAAGCCGCGATGTAGACGTCGAACGAGTCCTCCAAGGACGTTCGCAACCCCTCGCGGGTGTGCTTTTCGTCGTCAACGATCAGGAGGGTGGGCTGCATGTGGTAAAAAAAGGTCGCGACCCGTAACAACGCGTTGGTTCATTGGCAAGTAATGGGATGCGACAGTTTTTCTCACTTTTCGAATTTTCTTACTGGCATCGACGCCCGCTCTTACCTTTGAAAGGGTGTCCCATGCTCCGCGTCATCGAATTCGCCTTCGTCGGTTACTCCGTTACTGATGTCGCCCGTGCCCGCGATTTTTATGAAAACACGCTCAATCTGAGTCCGGCGAGTGTGTTCGATCACGATGGAAAGCACTGGATCGAATACGAAGTGGGTCCGCACGTGCTCGCAATTTCGAATATGAGCGAAGAGTGGAAGCCGAGCCCGAATGGTGGCGGCGTGGCGCTGGAGGTTGAGGACTTTGATGCCGCAATTGCGGCCTTAAAAGAGAAGGGCGTCGTCTTCTACTCCGAACCATTTGCGTCCCCGGTTTGTCGTATGGCTTTGATCTCTGACCCGGACGGCAATTCGATTTGCATCCATAAGCGCAACGCTGCGTAAACATTTCCCACATGGCCATCCTCGTAACTCCGCAGACCAAGGTTCTCATCCAAGGCATCACCGGCAGCTTCGGCGCTCGGCACGCCCAACTTTCCCTCGAATACGGCACGCAAGTCGTCTCCGGAGTCACTCCAGGAAAGGGCGGCCAGATCTTTGAACACGGCCCCCACAAGGTTCCTGTCTTCGACACGGTGGCCCAGGCGGTGAAGGAGTCGGAAGCAACAGTGAGCGCGATTTTCGTTCCGCCGCCGTTCGCCGCGGACGCGATCATGGAGTGCGTCGATGCCGGACTCGATCTGGTAGTCGCCATTACCGAAGGCATTCCGATCGCCGACATGGTGAAGGTGAAGGCCGCCATGAAAGGATCGAAGACCCGTCTCATCGGACCGAATTGCCCCGGATTGGTCACTCCAGGTACCGGCGACAAATCTCAGGGGGGCTGCCGAATCGGCATCGCTCCCGGCTACATTCACAAGCGAGGAAACGTCGGCGTAGTGTCCCGAAGTGGAACGCTGACCTACGAGGCAGTTTGGCAACTTACGACGCGCGGTTATGGCCAGAGCACGAGCGTGGGCATTGGTGGGGATCCGGTGAACGGAACGAGCCACCTGGACGTGCTCAAGATGTTCAACGACGACCCCGAGACGGAAGCGATCATCATGATTGGGGAAATCGGGGGTGATGCTGAAGAACAAGCCGCCGCTTGGGCGAAGGCGAATTGCAAGAAACCGATCGCCGCGTTCATCGCCGGTGCGACCGCACCTCCCGGTCGCCGGATGGGTCACGCCGGCGCCATCGTCAGCGGAGGCAAAGGAACTGCCCAAGGCAAGATTGCTGCGTTGAAAGACGCAGGAATCGCCGTAGCCGAGACGCCATCTGTCATGGCGGAAACATTGCTCCGCCGCTGGGGGAAGCTTTAGCGCTGTCCCCGTCAACAAATCGCGAGCGTCTGCTGCCAGACGCTCGCGACTGTCGTGACGGGAAGAGGTGTGGCCCCGTTAAAAACCGAAAGAGATCGAAACCCCCGGCCGCCGGTAGTAGCCGCCGTAATAGGGGCCGCAGTGCGAGTAGTAGCTCGGCCGATAGTACGATCGGTAATAGGTCCCGTAATACGGTCGGTGGTAGCGGTAGTAGCGAGGATAATGGCGGTAACCCGAGTAGTACACGCGACCAGGACGCGAATAATAATTCCCCCCGTGGCGATAGTGACGAGCCTCAGCATCCGGGGCAACGACTGCTATCCCGGCGAACATCAGGATGGCGATGAGAAAGGTCTTCATGCTGGGAGTTATGACCGGGCTCCAGTCGACTTTATTCAAATCTCGTCGCCATTCTTCGTCGGGTTCTCCCCCGAGCGATCGATCGGGTTACCAGCCGTTGCCGACGTTCCACTCTTCCAAAAGCTCCTCAGGAACCTCGAGGAGAAACCGACTGGGGCGCTGCATCATGTCGCCATATCCGCCTCCAAGGCGAATCTGCGGATAGGTGAGGTATAGTTCGTCCTTCGCGCGCGTGACGGCGACGTAGAAAAGGCGCCGTTCTTCCTCCAGCGTCTCATCCCGCTCCAAACTCCGATGACTGGGAAACATACCGTCGGTCATCCAGATCACGAAGATGATCTTCCACTCGAGCCCCTTTGCCTGGTGCACGCTTGTCAGGGTAACGACATCCGTCTCTTCCCGGCCCGCGATGGCTTCGTTTTCGAGGTTGGTGAGGAGTGCAAGTTGGTCGAGAAACTCCGCGGCATTTTTATACTGCCGCGAAAAATTGGTCAGCGTCTGCAAGTCTTCACGGCGCTGTTCGTAATTAGCGAAATTTACCTTCGCGTAGTCATCGTATACCGCCTCAATGACACTGCGCAGCATCTCGGCCGGCGCGACCGGCTGTCCCCCTGGGGTGATTTCAACCAGCGTGTGAACGAGTTGATCCCAGGGCTTCTTCGATTTCTGGGCAACCTTGAGATGCTGCAATTTAGCGAAATCCGCGGCACCTCCGCCGAGCGTCACGTTGGCCTCGTTCCAGAGCGACTCGGCGCTCCTGGCTCCGATGCCCGGCAAAAGACGAACCATTCGCTTGAACGCCACTTCATCCCGCGGATTAACGGCAAACTTTAGAAACGAAGCCACGTCCTTGATGTGTGCTTGCTCGAAGAACCGGAGACCGCTCGTGATTTGAAAGGGTATGCCCCGTCGCGTCAGCTCCATTTGCACCTCCATCGAGTGAAAATGGGCACGGTACACGACCGCAATCTCATTCAGATCGATGTCTTCATCATGCAGCTCGAGAATGCGCTGCGCTATGAACTGCGCTTGCTGCGAGCTGTCGCCCAACGGAACCAGGGCGGGCTTGAAGTCGTTACTCTCCCGGGCAGACACCAATTCTTTCCGGAATTGATTTACATTATTGGCGATCGCCGCGTTCGCCACGGAGAGCACTTCCGGCACACTGCGATAGTTCGTCTCGATCTTATAAGTCGTCGCCTTCGGATATCGCTTGGGAAACTCCAGGATGTTTTTGAAGTCCGCGCCGCGCCACGAGTAGATGCTCTGCGCGTCGTCGCCCACTACCATGACATTTCCGTGCCTCGCCCCGAGAACGTCGATGAAGTCGCTCTGGATGTGATTGGTGTCCTGATACTCATCGACCAGGATGAACTGAAACTGCCGCTGGTAATGCTCGCGGATCGATTCGTGATTGCGCAGGAGCTTCAGCGTCTTTTCGAGGAGATCGTCGAAATCGAGAGCGTTCGCATCGCGCTTTTTCACCTCGTACTTCTGCCGAGCTTGGGCGAACTGCGGCGCGAACTCGAGGAAATGCGGATACTTTTCGATCAAGACGTCTTCAATCCCGCGACCGGTATTCAGCGAAAAGCTGAGTACATCCCCGATCACTTCGGCCTTGGGGAATCTTTTGTCCTTCTTGTCGATTCCCAACGTTGCGATCACCGTGTCCATTAAATCCTGGGCATCTTCCCGGTCCATGATCGAGAATCCCGGCGCGAAACCGGCTTCAACGGGATGCCGACGAAGGATGCGATTTCCGACTGAGTGGAAAGTCCCTCCCCAAAGGCCGACCAGATCGTGCGGAATCAATGCGGCGACCCGATCCAGCATTTCCCGCGCGGCCTTGTTGGTGAACGTCAGAAGCAGGATGTTCTGCGGAGCAACGCCGTTCTCGATCAGGTACGCAACGCGATATGTAAGAGTTCGAGTCTTCCCTGACCCGGCTCCAGCGATCACCAATGCTGGTCCGGGGGCTGCGGTCACTGCCGCGCATTGCTGTGGATTCAGTTCAGCGGCGTAATCGATCTGCGGTGCTGCTGCGGGCGCACCGCGGTGCAGCGTATATTGGCGGGCCATCGAATGCCGACTCTCCGAAGGCCACGCCCATCTGTCGAGAGCTAGCTGTTCATCAAAACTGACATCCACTCCTCGCGGCCACCCTGCGCGAGAATGGCGGAGCGCACTTTGCGAATCGCGAGTTCCAGGCGAGTCTTGATCGTACCGAGAGGAATGCCTGTCGAAGCAGCAATCTCGCGCTGGCTCAAGCCCTTGTAGAAGGCGAGATGTAGCGCCTCGCGCTGGGCTTCAGGAAGCTCCTCGAGCACTCGGGCGAAGACTTCGCGGAGTTCACCAGCACTGGCACCCACATCGGCCGATTGAGTATCGATCTCTTCGACGTCGCACATGACTTCGGCTTGATAGCGGTCCTTGGCACGGGCGTAAGACTGCTTCCGGCGAACTCGATCAATGGCCCGACGGCGGGAAAGTGTGACGATCCATCCGAGGGCCTGGCCTTTCTCTTCCGAGTAATGGCTGGCGTTCTTCCAGATTTCGAGCAGTACGTCCTGAACGACCTCATCCACGTCTGCATCATCGTTGATTACGCGGCTAACGATCGTCCGGAGGAGGGCCGTGTGCCGGTTGCTAAGAACTAGAAGCGCTTCCTCGCTACCGTTGGCAACTTGACCAAGGAGTTGCGCGTCGGTGGGCTCGCCGAGCGTAACCTGTTGTTGTTGAAAACGTACGAGCTGGTGGTTGTCGAAGGAGTAGAGCATAACGGTTTGGTGCCAGACTCCTTTTGCCTGACGCGTGCCAACGCCCCTCTACAGAGTAAGGGCGCCTCCTGACCCCTCTGCAAATGTAATGAAACCGAACACTTGTGTTTCCTGCGAGTACAAGTGTCGCGATCTAAGTCGCGCAAATAGCGATTGGACGCGCCGACGGTTCATAGGCACTGTTCTCCCGCTCCATGCGCCGCGCCCTCGTTTGTGCGTTTTCCCTCGGATTGCTTGCCGCTTCTCTGCGGGGCGATGCGCCTCCCGGCTACTATGACTCGACAGCCGGTCTCGCGGGGTCCGCGCTCAAAAATGCTCTCCATGAGATCATCGACGATCATATCGTAATCCCTTACGACGATCTTTTTCCCGCGTTGTACGTTCTTTGGGAAGACTCCGGCAATCCCTCGAATGTTCGGCTCATTTACGGCGGTGTTTCCGTAGCCAAGTCCTCGTTTTCATGGAACCGGGAGCACCTTTGGCCTCGCTCCCGGGGTGTCGAGGATACTGGTGCGGACACCAGCGACCTTTTCCACATCGTCCCATGCGACGACGACGTGAACTCCGAACGGAGCAACCTGTACTTCGATAATTCCAGCGCGCTCGACGGGAGCATCATCTCGCCAGGACATCCGGAAGCTCCTCTGACCAGCAGGGATTCGAATTCCTGGGAGCCTCCTCCGCTGGAGAAGGGCGATATCGCCAGGGCACTGTTCTACATGGCCGTGCGTTACGACGGTTCCGACAGCCTCACGACGGATCTCGAACTGGTGAGTGGAACCCCCTCCGGCCCACAGATGGCCCGGCTCGACATGCTTCTGCAATGGCATCAGGCGGACCCTCCCGACGCGGTTGAGCGCGCTCGTAACGACCGCGTCTTCACCGACTACCA
>JGI10216J12902_100225942_pt1 | contig 14436 bp, 3 predicted proteins | sample KanNatreferecore_FD_12902 | JGI IMG/M metagenome (IMG submission 12902)
TGCGTTCCATCCCATCCAATATTTTGGCTGGAAGATTCAAAGATCTTCTCACCCCATTGATTGAATACAATGAACCGCATATCCCGTATCACGTTACTGTATACACGCAGTACATCGTTCAAGCCATCGTTATTCGGCGTAAAACTGTTTGGAATATATACCTGGTCGGTCCTGGTAGTGGCCGACACCGGTGCTGAAACAGCCGGCAGGCATCCGCCCAGTGCTCTAACCTGCAAGGTAACGGTTGTGCCTAATGGCAAACCGGTAATTGTATGTGTCAATCCCAGCGAACCGGATGAAGGCGTCGTCCAGGTAGATCCGCCATTAATTGATACCTGGTATCCTGTTGCCCCGGGCACGGCTGTCCACCTGAATCTTAATATATTCGTTCCTATGGAATCTACACTCACTACAGGCGCTGTCAGCGTTGGCAATACACCAGCAGTAGCGCGGTCACGAACGGTACTTGCACATCCCGACTGAACACCTTCGAGATATATATTTACGAAGCCGGTCACATTGATCAATGTATAGCTGGTACCGGTCCCCAACGGACTGCCGCCGGTAGCAGCACTGTACCAATTATAAGTGACACCGGCCACAGGGTTCTGTACTGTAAATACTGCATTGGCATTATTACATACATAGATTGTATCCTGCGTTATTGAAACGACCGGTCTTGCATTCACCACCACAGGCTTGATTGTATCACCAATGCATCCATCGGTGGCAATACCTCTCAGCATTACATTATACGTACCGGGCGCTGCATAGGTATGGGTTGGATTTTGCAATGTGGAAGTACTTGCATCTCCAAAATTCCAGCTCCATTGGCCGGGCGGAACGCCATTGCTGGTCACCAGTGAGCCATTGAACTGTGCCACATCTCCCACACAACCGCTGAAATTAACAGTGAAATCAGATACCGGTGCGGCAATTACGGTAATAGATAATGAAATTTCCTGCGAACCGGAACAACCTTCAATGCTTGGATGGAAAACATTGATCGGTATTGTAAATGTACCGGTCGTGTTGAATGTATATTGTGTTGGCAATGTGAAAATGTAGAACTTCTTGCCATTAATGATCACCGAGTCTGAAGGAACCGGGTTTATCTGTGTCACATTTGCATTTGGCACAAGGTTGAGTACCTGGCTCAGGTTCCACACCAGTTGAGTGGGTTTAACTGAAATTCGCAGGCTTAACCTGAATGGTGTGCCTTTACAGGTATACGTATTGCTCGTCCCACCTGTATTGAACACATTAGTAAAGGATGGCAATGCACTCAGGTTTTTCACCAGGGTTCCGGCATTGTATCCATAGCTTTCAACGCTGCCCAATCCATAAGTAATAGCGTTAAAGGCAGAATCACTCAGGATCGTATGCTGGCTGGATGTTCCACCCAGGTTATGCCTGATACAGGTGTAACCCGCGAGATTCGGATGGGGAAATACATCAGTGAACGTGCTTAGTCCATCTATCCTCAATGATGGCAACCCGGCCGTCGGAATAATTACATTGATGTAATTCGAATTGATAGCGCTTTGATCAGTATTGTAGAATACCGCTTTTTTAATTCCCTGTTCGAGCGGACTGATATAGATCATTTCAGGATCCCCATCACCCGCCGGTGCGCTGAGACCGGGGCAACCTGTTCCATCACTCGATAACATATACTGCGCTACCATTACGGGTTGATCAGCTTCAATATAACTTGAAGTGCTTGGTCCTGTGCCACCGGTAATACCAAACTCATAGTAATTGCCCGGTACAACCAGGGAAGCCGCGGGAATTACAACGCCATTTCTTCTTACAACTGTTGCCGGGTCTTTCACCATTACCCTCCATTTATTGGAATAGTATAGGGTTGGGGATGCAGAATTTGCCGTGGCAAAGGTTAAGTATTTAGTACCCCATGCCTGGTTCGGGAACACCTGCTGGATCATGTTGTCACCATTGGTGGTATTACAAAGCGCCGTACGGCTGCTTCCCGAGAAAACTGCTATAGGATAACATTTGCCGCTTGCATTCGGGATCGATTTCACAGTACTACCCGATATATCTGTACCACTTGCACCTGTTTGGGTACCCATGACATTATATACCTGTCCCCTCATCAGGTAAACCTGGAAAGGTACACCCGCAGGTCTGCCACCCTTAGTTGTAACGGAAGGAGTGATCTCTATCAATGTACTGTCACGGTCGGCGATCACGTAGAACCAGGAATAAGAACCAGCTCCACCCGCCGGATAATATTGGGCGGAGTTAAGTGTACGGTATTCATAACCATAGGTCCCGGTCGGTAATAACATACCGGCACCGGAGTTTGCTCCCTGGTAAATATGCGCATAAGCCACGATCGGTACATCACTTTCGATACTGATACCCCTATTAAACAAACCTTCATCAGTAAGTCTTGAATCTACTAAACCGGATTCAGGCAACAGGTCACTCACTCTAACCGTATTTGCAGGGATCGCGTAAGTCCGTACCCAGCTTGTTCCATTCACTTTTACCGTGACGTTTGCTGAATCTTCAGCACTGAGATAAAGTACCATATCCTGGTCATTGGTGCTAAAGCCATAGTGGTGACCATAACCAACCCAGAAACGGCGGCCCCTGTTAGATGTATCTGTGGTCAAAATTGGGGGAGGCGGTGGTGGCGCCGCATTGCCATCAGTCATGCCGGTAAACTTGTCAATAAAATTCAGTCCGCTTTCTCTGATCACATTGGCAAGAAAATCGACCGTGCTCCCTGAAGCTACCTGCCATGCACCGGCAGCATCCGTTCTTCCAAGTTTTACTGTTGGTTCTGAAGGAATATTCCGCATCCAAGACTCAATATAAAATTGTTCCTTGGTAAAGCCAGTTGGAGCAGTACCTGTAATATCATCATCTGTATAGAAGAACATTGAAAGTTGTCCGGGAGCAAGGCCTGGAGGAACAATTCCTGAATATCTTCTTACCGAGATCGTGGTTGGAGCATTTGCTCCCCAGGTTATTTTTTGCACAGTATCCGTACCAAACATAAAGCGTTGTGTGATGCCTGGTGCCGGTATTGCCGGTGTAGCCGGTAAAACCGGAGGGGCTACTGTTGGTAAAAATTCATATGCACCCATATCAGGAACACCCGTTAGCAATGTGGTTGGTCTTGGGTTTCCATTAATATCAGTTGGGTTGTCTGCGATTTGAACACCGCGACCCTGCATAGCCCATGAATTAGCATTGGCAGCATCAGGAGCTAGTTCCGGAGCAACAGTAAAGGCAGGTGGATACACAATTGAACTGTAATCCCAATTCTCAGCATTCCTCCAGGCCTGCAACGTAGCGTGATTGATCGTACCATCCCTGATCAGCGTGGGCCCAGCCGTATAATACATGTTGTAATCAAGATAAATATTGGCCGGGTTACCCTGGTACATTGCAAAACCATTCGCATTGTGCGAGAATATATTGTTCCGTATGTCAACTACACCGGAAGTTGATGATGCATGGCTAAAATATGCCGCAGCATTCGTTGTACCGGTAGCAGGTGAAGAATTCTGTACTGTGTTATTATAATACTTGAGGGCGCCGGTACCACCTGTACTATATATACCATAAGATGTCGTTGCACTTGTATTAATGTTCACCACGTTGTTTACCGAATAGTTACCCCCTGTTGCTGTCTGGTAAATACCATAAAGCGTACCTGTAATACCTGTAAGACCGGTTACAATATTTCTTGACACGCTGCCGGTATAACCCGAAGCAACGCTGCCGCTTATATATATACCATACACGGTGGTAGTAGTACCTGTAATATTTACCCTGTTCTGATTTACCTGGTATGCCGAATCATTATTGATCAGGTAGATGCCATAAGAAGTCGTATTCCTCGGTGAGGCCACATTTACCAGGTTCCTGGTAATTGTCGGGAATCGCGAGTCGGCTGAATAGATACTATAATAATAAGCACCAGTGACTGTATTACTATCGATCACGTTATACGTAGTGACCGCGGTTGTTGATAAAGCGTCCAGGTAAATTCCACTGTTTCCACCAGTCACCGTGTTGCCTTTAAGGACAAGGTTTGACCCGGTCAATAGGGAACCAAAAATACCTACAACAGCCGTGGTTGTACCGGTAGATGCCGGTACATTAACAATGTTATTTAAAAGACTATCATAAGAGGCAGTATTCACGATATCCACCGCACGGCCATTAGTGGTGTTGATCGCTGTTATGGTCATGTTCTTATAAGTGATATAACTGGCGCTGTCCAGTTGTAATACATAATTCTGCGCGGCAACTGTAGAATTATAAGTAAGTATAACCGATGCCGGGTTGCCATTAGCGCTTTGGAAAGTCACCCTGTTCACAGTTGAAGCACCTGTGATCTCATGCATTCGAACCTGTTCAGTATAAGTACCCGGTGCCACATTAAAAATAACCGGACCTCCGATACCGCATTCCATTACAGCAACTGCCTCAACAAATGAGTGGAAGTTAGTTCCAATAGGATAGTCTGTCGGAATGGTATTATTAATAGTATAAGTACCCCCGGGGAATGGCGGATTCATATTAACCAGTACTGGCGCTGATGGAACAGATGCAGCACCACAGGTAACGATTGCACGATACCATAAAGTACCGGAAGCAAAAATTGTAGTATCCGGGAATAGTAGCGGATTACCAAGATTGGTATAAGGTCCGGCTGCAGCAGTTGCAAATTGCCATTGGTAAGTCTGTCCCGCACCCACAGTATTACCAGTCAGGTTCAACTCGACAGCATCCCCAAGACAAACTAGTGTATTGGGATTGGCAGTAGCTGTGCCTGCAACTGGCGGTGCTATGCAAGCGGGAACGGTAAATTCCCAAGCACCGATATCTGGTGTGGTCAGGCTACGCGCCTGGTTCAGGATATCCGTAGTAATACCGGTAATAGGGGTTCCCTCATTGTCCAATATAGAAGATCTTGGTGCAAGGTTTCCGGTAGGTGGATCTGTATAATATGGGTTGGCGAAAACAGAATTTGCGTCAAGACCGGTAGCTGCCTGCCAGTTTGCAAGCGTTAGCTGGTTTGTTCCGTTATATCCTATATATGTAGCCGGCCCGGACCTGTAAAAGCCATTATAATCAGAAGTAATGGTTGAAGTTGCTGTTACAAAATACAAACAGTATTTGTCACCGGGTCCGGTCCTTGTAACCGTAAAAAGATTATCCTTCAGGTCAATACCTGATGCAACCCCAGTCTGGTAAAATCCATAAGCATCATTAGCAGATGTAGATACACCATCGAGGTTCACTGTATTATGATAATACAGCGCGTTATCTGAACTGCTGTTATATAAGCCGTATTGAGTTCCACTACCATTCACATTGTAAATGGCATTGTTGCTAATCACATTTTCCAAACCACCCACTGCATCTACGCCGGTAAGATATACACCACCAAAAGCACTGGTGGCAGCAAGCTCGCCATCGAAAGGATTATGGATCCTGTTCTTGGAAACTTTTACGCCGGTATTTAGCGAGGTAAGATATACGCCGTAACAGGTGCTCACATCCGTACGGGTTGGTCTCGAAATATCATTGGCTTCTACCAGTGTATTAAAGTTGCCGCTGAGGTAGATCCCGTAGAAGTAAAAATCCTTCACGTCGTTATTTGTGACCTGGTTATTTCCAACCGCGGCTGTTGTGCTGCCGACACTGGTAATTCCATAATATCCACCATTGATTGTATTATCTTCAAAAACATTATAGTCGCTTTCATTGGTACCTGTTGTAGTCGCTGTAATGCCGGCACTGGAGACAATGCCTGCATAATTGGTAGAAGTCGAGGTCTTATTTACATTGATCGTACAATTGCGTATGATATTTGAATCTGCGTTGTTGGTAAGGTGAAAACCAAATCCATATTCCGTTGTAGCTGTTCCCAGCGGAACAACCGTAATGCTGTCAAAAATGAAATGATCGGTCCCGTTCAGCTTAAATACTGCTCTTTCATTGGTGTTAGTGGAAAGGAACCTGATCGTCTCCCCATTACCGTTCCAGGTAACTGTATTAGTTGCCGAAGTTCCCTGTACTTCACCCATGATCACCTGTTCGGTGTAAGGTCCTGAACCAACCACTACATTGAAAATTACCGGCCCGTTGATACCGCAACGTAAGGCGAAATATGCATCATTGAAACTTTGGAAATTGGTTCCACCGGTAGCCACCGCACTGTTTATCGTATAAGTTCCACCAGGGAAAAAGGTATTCACTACTATTTGGACAGGCACAGAAAAAGTTGTCGAGCCACTGCAGGTAACAGCTGCCCGGTAATAAAGCGTTGTAGTAGGATTCACATTAAACCCAGGACTGTTTAGTAGAGGACCTATATCGGTCCATGGGCCTGCAAGTGAAGTAGCTGTTTGCCACTGGTATGTCTGACCCGTACCAGTAGAATTACCTGTTAGATTTAATCCTGCCAGCTCATTCGGACATAAGGGTCCTGCGGGAGAAGCTGTTGCAGTTCCAGCTACAGGAGGAGCAAAACAGCCACCGACATCAAATTCCCATGCGCCCATATCAGGTGTGGTGGCGCTTCTTGGCGCACCAAGAATATCAGCCAGGATTCCAACCGGGGTTCCCAGATTATTAAGACCTGAGGCAGTCGGTCTCAGGTTCCCGAGTGCTGCGTTTTGATAAAGTGGGTTAATAACTACCGAGTTCGCGTCCTGTGAAGTAGCAGCCTGCCATGCGGCCAATGTGGCCTGGTTAGCTGTCCTGAATCCAAAAAATACATTCGCTGCCGGGTTGAAGAATACATCATTATAATTAGAAGTAATGGTTGAAGTCGCAGTTCCAAAATACAATCCATGCATTTGGCCCGTACCACCCCTGGTCAGCGTGATGATATTATCCTTGAATTGAATACCGGTTGCAGCAGTTATCTGGTAGAATCCACGGGTTACTTCTGTAGTGGTGCTCGCCTGGTCATCGAGTGAAATGGTATTATGATAATAGTTTACATTATCCGAACTGCTATTATAAATTGCGTAAATAAGACCATTGCTTTTGATATCATAAATAGCATTATTACTTACAATATTTTCAAGTCCTGCAAGTGCATCTACTCCTGTAAAGTAAATTCCATTAACGTCATTTGTACTGGCTGGATTAGCGTCAAGCATTCCATGTATCCGGTTTGCATTGACACTTGCGCTTGTACTCAAACTGGTAAAATAAATGGCTGTTGCATCCCCGGTACTCAGGTTTGAACGGGCTGGCCTGCTGAGATCATTCCCTTCGATCAAGGTCTGGAAAGTTCCGCTGTTATAAATACCATAGAGGTAGAAGTCTTTAATGATATTTCGTAAGAATTTGTTTCGCTGGTTGGCAATGGTTGTGCTACCAACATTGGTGATACCATAATAGCCACCGGTTATGGTGTTATCCTCGAAAAGATTGTCATCACATTCGCTTTGAGTTGTAGTAGCTGAGGTGGCGCTTCCGCTGATCGAAATACCCACATGATTCGTTGAAATCTGCGCATGGGTAATATTGATTTGGCAACTTCTTACAATATTGGAATCAGCATCATTCAACAACTGAACACCAAAACCATATTCGGTAGTAACATCGGCAAGAGCATTAATCGTCAGGCTGTCAAAAATAAACCAGTTGGCTCTGTCCAGTTTGATTACGGCCCTTTCATTGGTATTCGTTGAATTAAACTCCAGAACTCTTCCGTTTCCATTAAAAGTGATGGTATTGGTTGGCGAAGATCCCGGAACATAGTTTAGGATTAATTGTTCGTTATAAGGTCCTGATGCCGGATCAACATTGAATATGACGGGGCCACTGATACCACAGCTTATATAATTATAAGCGGCATTAAAGGTCTGGAAATTTGATCCTCCCGTAGGTACCGCGCTGTTTATTGTATAGGTACCTGAAACAGCCGCTGGTGTTATTACCTGTAAACTTGCTGAGTTCACTGGAACACCACATGTAACTATCGCCCTGTAGTAATTTGACGAAGTTTGTGAAGTAGTTAGTGTTGCGGAAGTGGCGCCGGGTATATCATTCCATGACGAGTTATCGGGTGAGATCTGCCATTGATACGTTTGACCTGTGCCACCAGTTCCCCCGGTCAAGTTCAAAGTGAACGGAACATTCATACAAACCGGGTTCGCGGTGGAACCGACTGTACCGGGTATTGGCGGATTGATACAGGGTCCAGCTGCTGAAAATGTAATGGCCCCTGTAAAATAGCGTGGTGTTAACGTCAATGCCGTTCCGGAACCTGAATAACCCACATTACCTCCACCAGCCTGTGCATCTCCACACAGCAAATTCACACCACCCCCGGAAAAACTATTAGGAACAATAGCACCAGTTCCGCTATACCTTGTACTACCGGGGCCGGTATTCCTTAAAACCAACCGATACGTAGTTCCGGCAGGGATCGTAAAACTAAGTCCCGGGAAATTAAGCTGTGTGATTCCGTTAGCAGCTACAGGAGTGGTCCCAGATGTAGCAATGAGTGTAAAAGGTGGGGCGGTAACATCTGTCACTGTGCCAGTCAATGAAGTGGCTGAATAATACAATTGCCAAACTGAGTTATTCTCTGTTGTATTACACCAATTGGAAATGGCAGTTAAATTGACTGCAAAAGCATTGGTATTATTTATACCAAAACTAATATTCGATGGAGACCCTAATGAATTGCCCCCATTATAAGGGGGGTTGGGAAGGGTAGTAATTGTCGTTTGGGCGCTTAGCCTGCAAAAAGAAGCTAAGAGAACTAAAAGCAATAAAAAAACAGGAGTGTAGTATTTTCTCATGTCAGCTTTTTTGAATTGTATAAAGATTAAGCATATAGACCTACGATTGTAATCAAATGACCCCAGACGTCATACCCAATATCCAATCGGATAATCAAACGTCAAGGACGGCTTCAAAGAATATTGATTTTTCAGGAGGGATTGGAGAAATTCTCGATACTAAAAAGCATGGCATTTGCTTCCCAAATGCGGGAACCGGTTTTTACCAGAGCTTACGCTAACCATTTTGCCGTATTGTTATCTACTAAGGGGGAATTATTGTGGAGTCGCTTACCGGTCTATGCTGAAAATTAACAAATACTGCGTGGCAAATTTAAGGTTGAATAACCTAGATTACAAAAAAAGAATAGTTGATTTCCATCTCCTTATAGCAAATTTCTAAAATCTGTCAGCCATTTCCTGGAATCTGTCAGATTATGGACTCTGTTAATGAGGCAGTAAGAAATTTGTCATGGTATCTGTGACTGTTCAACCCAATCAGTTTCTAATGAAATTCTAATCCTTCGAGGGCTTATTACCTGCCCGAGGTGAATTTTTCGGATTGGCAAAGCCGGATCCTGGTTTTTTAGTACGAGATTTCAATTTTTTTTATTAGTATGAGCAAATATGTTGCATAAAGACATATTTTATCACCTGGCGGGCAAAAACTTACGATAAATAGAATACTTAGGGTCAGCCCGGTTTCTGAACCTTATCCTGATCTTTTACCTTTAGCAAATGCGAAATGCGTTATCGGGCAGTGCCAGGATAGTGGCAGGTCTCACCGCCATCCTCTCCTGGATGGCGTTGATCGGTGAATTTTATTTTGTCGTTTCGCACGCCCGGGAAAACCAGTTTACAACTGCAGAAGCGATTGGGAGATTTTTCAGTTATGGCACCATGCTCACCAACCTGCTGGTGGCAATCAATATGTCTATTATTGCTTTGATGCCCCATTCCAAGGCTGCGAAGTTCTTTTCTTCACCATTTATTGCAACTGGGATCGCACTTTATATCCTGATGGTCTTGCTCTGTTATAACATTTTACTACGGCAATTGAATAACCCAAAAGGCTGGCAGGAACTGGATAGTGAATTATTGCATGTCGTGGTACCTCTTCTTTATTCGTTATACTGGTTTTTTTTCATTCCCAAGAAAGGATTACATTGGAATCATGCCTTCTTTTGGCTGGTTGGCCCCCTGCTTTACTTTACATTCATATTGCTTCGCGGAGCGATAGATGGGTTTTACCCTTATCACTTCGTGGATGTAAAAAAAGAAGGTATGACAAGGGTACTTTTAACCTCTGTTATTGCTGGAATCGCGATCATTGCCGTTGGGCTTTTATTAATCGCCATGGCGAGATCACACACTTCCAACAAGAATCACAGGCCAAGCTCGTTGCTGTGACCTTTTACGCAATCTGCTATCTCAATCAGTGAAATCTGCGGGAAACCTTTACAGCCTTATCTTTGAGCATTAATACATAGCTATGCTCAGAATTGGCGTTTTTGGGACCGGTCATCTTGGGAAATTTCACCTAAATAACTGGAAAGAAATACCGGGAGTTGAGCTGGTTGGATTTTATGACCCCGATGATGACACAGCCAGGGAGGTTTCCGAAAAATACCAATTATCCCGGTTTCTCGACGCTGATCTCCTGATTGATGCCTGCGATGCCGTCGATGTCGTGGCCCCAACCAATTTCCATTTTGAATGGTGCGAACGGGCGATAAAAAAAGGGAAACATGTATTTGTTGAAAAGCCCCTTGCCAATACGATGGAAGAAGGTCGGCAACTGGTGCAGCTCGTCGAAGAATCGGGTGTAAAATGCCAGGTCGGTCATGTAGAACGATTCAATCCTGCTTTTCTCGCGGTAAAGGACCTGGCACTGAACCCGATGTTCATTGAGGTGCACCGCCTGGCACAGTTCAACCCGAGGGGAACCGAAGTAAGCGTGATACTCGATCTGATGATACATGATATCGATATTGTATTAAGTCTTGTAAAAAGTGACGTGAAGAGCATCTCGGCCAGCGGGGTGGGCGTTATGACCGATACACCCGACATCGCCAATGTGCGTATTGAATTTCATAACGGGTGCGTGGCCAACCTAACTTCCAGCAGGATCTCCATGAAAAAAATGCGCAAGATCCGGTTGTTCCAGAAAGACTCCTATATCGGTATCGATTTCCTGAATAAAAAAACGGAGATCATCAAACTCAAGGAACCACAGGATTCAAACGTATTTGCATTTGACATTGAAACCCCATCGGGTAAAAAAACGATAGCAATGGCCAATCCCGCCATTCCGGAAGTGAACGCGATTAAAAAAGAACTGGAAGAGTTCAGGAATGCCATTGTCAATAATACAAGGACCATCGTATCTGAAATCGATGGCCTGATGGCCATGGATGTTGCACACCAGATACTGGAGAAGATCGGGAACAACGTTATTACACATGCATGAGAAGAGGGACTCAAATACCTGTTGCCTGGTATGCAGTGGTTGATTTCATCACGGCATTCCTGGCATGGGTTTCTTTTTTCTTTATCCGGAAATGGGTTTTGCACCAAACGATCACCGATGAAGGACAAATAATGGTCAGCAACCGGTTTTGGCTGGGTCTGTTTTTCATCCCGGCAGGCTGGGTCATGCTTTATACCATTGTAGGATCATACCGCCACCTTTATAAAAAATCAAGACTATTTGAATTCACCAGCACATTTGTATGCAGCCTGATCGGTTCCGTGGTATTGTTCTTTGCTTTTGTGCTGGATGACGTCCAGAATAATTATTCATATTATTACCTGGCATTCGCCCTTTTATTCGGGGTGCATTTCAGTTTTACATTCCTGGGCAGGTGGATCATGTTAAATAAGGTAAAACGACAACTCCTCAGCGGAAAAGTTTCTTTCAATACCCTGATGGTGGGTAGCCAGGACAATGCCATTCGTATTTATAAGGAAACAGAAAAAAGTCTTCTTGACGGCGGCTACCGTTTTATCGGCTTCGCCACTCCTGATAACAGCGGCAAGAACGGGATCCATAAACTCATTCCCAAACTCGGGACAGTTGATGAACTCGAAAGGATAATTGACACCCATCATATACAACTCGTAGTACTTGCGTTGGAAAAATCAGAGCAGACACTCCTGGAAAATATTATCAACCGACTCAGCGAAAAAGACGTGGAGATCAAGATACAGCCCAATACCCTTGATATCCTTTCGGGCTCGGTAAAAACCAGCAGCGTGATGGGTGCTGCACTGATCGATCTCCAAACCGGGCTTATGCCGGAATGGCAACAGAATATCAAACGTCTTCTCGATGTGTCGGTTTCATTGCTGGGCGCAGTCCTGCTTTCACCACTTATATTATATACAGCTTTACGCGTTAAAATGAGTTCTCCCGGACCTGTGATCTTTTCGCAGGAAAGGATCGGTTATAAGGGCAAACCCTTTCATATGTATAAATTCCGGTCCATGCTGAAAAATGCTGAGCAAAACGGACCGGCTCTTTCTTCCGAAAATGATCCCCGTATCACAAAATGGGGACGAACGATGCGAAAATGGAGACTCGATGAATTGCCACAACTATGGAATATACTCTTGGGTGAAATGAGCCTTGTAGGTCCCCGCCCCGAACGACGTTATTATATTGACCAGGTGATAACCCGTTCACCATTTTATAAATACCTCCTTAAGGTAAAACCGGGACTGACCAGTTGGGGAATGGTGCAGTTTGGTTATGCCGAGAATGTAAATGAAATGGTGGAGCGCAGCAAGTATGATCTCCTTTATATTGAGAATATTTCGCTTGCGCTGGACTTTAAGATCATGATCCATACGTTGAGGATTATTTTTAAAGGGAAGGGCAAGTAAAGAAAGTCAGTGAGTCAGTAGGTCAGTGAGGCATAACTACAGCAGCTAGTCTCTGAAAGAGTCGTCAGAGGTATATGAGGTAGTGGGTCCGTTTGAAATTTTTGAACCACTACTGTATATGAACCAGCGAATGAAAGCTAGCGTAAATGCCTTAACGACTCTTCTCCAACCAGCAAACAGTAACCAGCAACCAGTAACCAGCAACAAGCATCCATTACCCAGTATCCTTTATAATCTTTATTTTTGATTAAAATGAACGAATGAAATATAAGCTGTTTGCCCTTATTACGGCCATTTGCCTTCAGTATTCCGTTTACTCTCAAAACTACTGGCAACAGGAAGTGAATTACACCATCAAGGTTGCTCTGAACGACAAAGAACATAGCTTGAACGGCTCGCTTCAACTTGTATACATCAATAATTCACCTGACAAACTTGACTATATCTGGTTCCATCTCTGGCCGAATGCATATAAATCGGAAAATACGGCTTACGCCAAACAGCTTTTCAGGGAAAAGGAAGGTAAAGAAACCTGGAAGGAAATGAAGGACAGGGGTTCGATCGAGGGTCTGGATTTTACCGTGAATGGCGTAAAAGCTAAAATAGAACCCGCTGCGGATAATATCGATATTATCAAATTGATCCTGCCCAAAACACTTCAACCGGGAGAAAAAGCTACGATTGCAACTCCTTTCATAGTCAAGATCCCGACATATACTTCCCGCTCAGGTCATATCGGTCAGTCTTATATGATCTGTCAATGGTATCCCAAACCGGCTGTTTATGATCGGAAAGGCTGGCACCCGATACCTTATCTTGACCAGGGTGAATTCTATAGCGAGTTTGGAAGTTTTGATGTCAGTATCACGGTGCCATCAGCCTATGTGATCGGGGCAACGGGGAAACTTCAAAACGAAGATGAACTGAATAACTATAAGGCCATAGGAAGGAAGAATATCGACAAGATGAATGATCTTACAACTTATTCACCGCTGGTGTCCACTTCAACCAAAACCTTACAGTTTAAAGGTGAGCAGATACACGATTTTGCCTGGTTTGCTGATAAGGATTTTATTCTACGTTACGATACTGCAATGTTGGCATCGGGAAAGACGATTGATGTTTTTACCTATGGACATAAAAAAGGAAACGAGAACTGGCAAAGAAGTGTCTCGTACGTGGAAGATGCCATTCGTCATTATTCAAATTGGATCGGGGAATACCCTTACCCGGTAGCACAGGCAGTGGAAGGTCCGAAGAATGTGAGCTCGGGAGGAATGGAATATCCCATGATAACGCTTATTACCAGCCCGAAAGCTGAAGAACCCGAGCTGGATGGCGTGATCGCACATGAAGTGGGCCATAATTGGTTTTATGGAATTCTTGGAACAAACGAAAGGGATCATGCATGGATGGATGAAGGTATTAACACCTATTACCAGTTCCGTTATGAAGCGGAAAAATACAAGGCTAACAGCATTTTCGGGAATATGCTACCTGCGGATGTAAAAGCCAAGCCACTTCCTGAATTCCTGCAAACTATTTATCTCGCAATGACCCAGATACCGATGGAAGAAGCTATCGAAACGCCATCGGCGGACTTCGAGGATAAAGAAAAATATGGAATGGCTGTTTATCTTAAAGCTGCTATCTGGATGTATATCGTGGAAACTTCGATTGGAGCCGATAACCTTCAGAAAACGATGCAGGCCTATTTCAGGGACTGGAAATTCAAACACCCATACCCGGAAGACCT